>MTLC01000197.1_pt1 | contig 59998 bp, 62 predicted proteins | sample 1982451 | NCBI WGS metagenome assembly MTLC01 (sample SAMN05710165, study PRJNA340218) | biofilm metagenome | isolation source: sample SPH anode biofilm adapted to +100 mV | place: USA | collected 2012-02-03 | reverse complement strand
TTTCTCAATCCCCCAGTCGTTTCCCTGGAACAAGATAATTCCTGATGTAATCTCCGACCGCTTCTTCTACTGAACTGACCGCATCCGTATAACCGGCCGCCCGGATTTTTGAGGTATCGGCACAGGTACGGTATTGATAGGTGTTGCGGATTGATTCGGGCATGTCGATGTATTCGATGCTGACCGGTTTATCCATCGCATCGAAAACGGCCTTCGCCAGCCGGTTCCAGCTGACGGTCGTGCCGCCGCCGACGTTGAAGATGCCGCCGGTCCGGTAGCTTTTGAGAAAATGAAGTGTCATGGCTGCGGCGTCCTTGACATAGACGAAGTCGCGCAGCTGCTCGCCGTCGCCGTACTCCGGGCGGTGCGATTTGAACAGCTTCAGCGTGCCGGTGGCGCCGATCTGCTCGTAAGCCTTCAGCACCAGCGAACGCATCTCCCCTTTGTGCTGTTCGTTGGGACCGTAGACGTTGAAGTATTTGATTCCGACGATTTTGTCCAGCAGTCTCTGGCGCAGTGCCCACAGGTCGAATAGCTGCTTGGAGTAGCCGTACATGTTCATCGGCCTCAACAGCGGCAGTTGCTCCTCATCATCGGCAAAGCCGTTCTCGCCGTCGCCGTAGGTCGCGGCGCTGGAGGCGTAGATGAAACGGGCATCATTGGACAGGGCGGCCAGGGCCAGCTTGCGGGAGTATTCGAAATTGTTGTTGATCAGGTAGGTGGCGTCCGGCTCTGTTGTGGCGGAGCAGGCTCCCAGATGGATGACCGCATCCAGCTTGCCGCCCGGCAGGCGGCCTGCCAAAGAACTGCTGTCCAACAGCCGTTCGAAGGCATCCTTTTCCAGATAATCCATAAAGCGCAGCGGCGACAGGTTGCGCCATTTATCGGTCAGGCCGAGGTGGTCAACAACCAGAATATCTTCTCTTCCGATCTGGTTCAGGCGCTGAATTACGGCGCTTCCGATCAGTCCTGCTCCACCGGTTACGATGATCATCTGACGTTCTCCTTATTGATGTTTGCTGTAATGATTTTAACCAGATCGTCCTTGCTGCGAGGCAGATATCCATTAGCATACACCTCCACACCGGTCAAGGCGATGGCCGCGGCTATTTCCGCCACAACCGGCGAGGCGCCCAGTTCGGCATGCACGTCGGCCCGCATCAACGTTTCACCGGCAGTCCCTTCAGCCAGCAGCGTCCCCTCTTTCAGCACTATCACTTCATCCGCCCAGGAATATGCCAGGTCAAGATCGTGTGTGGCAATGATCAAAGTTGTGCCGCTCCGGTGCAGTTCATCCAGAATTGCACTGAATTCGGCGGCCATGACCGGATCGAGGCCAGCAAACGGTTCATCCAGAACCAGAACCTTCGGCTGCATCGCCAGCACCCCCGCGATACAAGCCCGTTTTTTCTGGCCGAACGAAAGCGAATGAGTCGGCCTGTTTTCCAAGCCGGCCAGTTTCATCTGTGCCAGGGCGTGCTCAACGCGAATACGGACCTCTTTTTCCGGCAGGCCGAGGTTCATCGGACCGAATGAGATATCTTCATAAATGCAGGCCGAGAACAGCTGGCTGTCCGGGTCCTGAAAAACCATCCCGACCTCCTGCCGGAGATTGAGGAGGCTTTGCCGGTCGTAGGCAATCCTTCTGCCATCAAACAGGATCTGTCCGCTTTGGGGATGCTGCAGGCCGTTCAACAGCGAAAACAGGGTGGTCTTACCGGAACCGTTGCGACCCAGAACGGCTGTGCGCCGTCCCCGGAGAAAAGAGGCCGAAAAACGGTCAAGAGCCTTGATTGCGCCGGGATAACTGAATGATATTCCCTGCAGTTCGATTACGGCAGAAGTCATGGACGGATCGCCAATGCCGACACAATCAGCACAAGACCGGCGGCGCTCGCCCCGATCAGGTTGAAGACATTCCAACTGCGTCGCGGCGACAGAAACAACAACTCGTCTCCGTATCCGCGAGCCAGCAACCCCTGGTGATTATGGCGTGCGCGGGTCAGTGTGCTGAGCAAGATGTTGCCAGCCATGGCCGCTAAAGATTTCATGGCATTTCTGGCAGAGCTGTAGCCGAGGCGGGCTTCCTGCGCGGACCGGATCTGGCCGGCAATTTCCAGGAAAATGAAGATTTGGCGGTAGGTAATTGTCATCAATTCGATCAAAAGCCTGGGGGTGCCGAGCGAGCGCAGCAGCGCCATAATCTCGGTCATCGGTGTCGTCAGCGCCAGAAACAGCAGGCTGAAGGTTGCCCCTAGCGAGCGGGTCAACGCCAGTTGGGCCTGACCCATCCCTTGGCGACTGAGACCGATTGTCAGCGACAGGGCCGGAAAGTGCGCCAGCGGCAGGTCGCCGCCGGTGAAACTGACTGCCAGCGCCAGACAGCTCCAAAACAGGAACAGTGCCGGCAGGGCGGCCAGACGCAGATACTCGCGGCATGGAATTCCCGCGCCCAGGACCGTCATGGAGGACATGGCAACGGCGATGACAAGCGGGATCAAAACCGTCCGGCTGAGCAGCGCGGCGGTCAGGCAGGAGAGAACCAGCAGCCCTTTTTCCCCCGGATGTACGTGACGCCAGCGGTTGCTATAGGCAAAGGTGTCAATTTTCAAGTTTGGCATCCGGTTTTGCTTGGTTTTGCTTGGCCCGTCCCCGGGAATATCCGACGTAATAGCCGATAAAACCGGCACCGATGGCGGCCTGCAGGGCAAACAGGAGAGTATCTATCTCCGAGCTGGGGGTTTTGTAGAGGGATTGGAACCACGGTTTGTACTCGGGAGCGATTGCCTTGATGGCCGCGGAGGCCTGATCATCGGAACCTTTAAATATCTCGGCCTGATTGCCGCCCGGCCCGCCGACCGGCTTTTTTACAACCATCAGGGGAAAAATCGCCAAAGCGGCAACAGATATGATCAGGAGGCTGTTCTTGACTCGCGAGGTCATATCCGCTCCTCTTCGCCGGTCAGGGCAAAACCGAGAGTGCTAAGTTCCTGACTGCTGTACTTTTGAATGAATGAGTAAATCAGCACCGTCAGAAGTCCCTCGCTGATCGCCAGCGGAATCTGGGTAACGGCGAAGATGCCCAGAAATTTGGCCAGGGAAACGGCGAAACCGCCGGTCGGATCCGGAAAAGCTATTGCAAGCTGGGTGGCGGTTGTAACGTAGGTAGCCAGATCGGCCAGGGATGCGGCCAGAAATATAGTCAGGTTGGACGGCAAGCCGACCGCTTTGGTCAGGCGGTAAATGCCGTAGCCGGCCAGCGGTCCAACGACACCCATCGAAAAAACGTTGGCCCCCAGGGTCGTCACCCCGCCGTGGGCCAGCAATATTGCCTGGAACAGCAGGACAATCAGGGAAACCGGCGCCATGGCCAGCGGTCCGAACAGAATCGCTCCCAAACCGGTTCCGGTCGGGTGTGAACAGCTGCCGGTCACCGAAGGGAGTTTCAGGGCAGACAGAACAAAGGTGAAAGCGGTGGATACACCCAGAAGCATCTTCAGCTCAGGATTGGCTTTGACCGCTTTGGCGATCGAGCGCAAACCAGCGGCGACGCAGACGGTTGAGGCGGCTCCCCAGGCGGCGGCATGACCGGCGGGCAGAAAGCCTTCCATTATATGCATGATGATACCTCCCTAAACGGCAATCAGGGGCTTATCCAAAATAAACCCGGTAATCGGGAGATGTGTCTGCGGCAGGAGATTGGATCAGGTATGCAAACAAAGAAATGCTTCCCCCGAAGCGTGCGAATGGAGCGGTATTCCGACTCAGGGCGACCTACTTGCCCGCCTTCCCAGGTGTTCCCAGTGGCGCTATCGCTGTTTGGCGATCGGGCTTTCGTTCCCTTTACGGCTGCGGGGCAGCGGGGGCTTTGCACCCCTCTTCCACGCTTCCATCCGTTAATAGTGACTGTACCACTCTTACAGAGTGGCGCTGTTTTTGTCAAGCCGTTCAAAAGCCTGGCGTTTGTTCCATCCTTCGCACTTCAATGGATCGTGTGGTTGCCTGACCGGTGATTAATACCGTGGGTAGCGGGTGGTTTTGGACAAGCGCTGAAGCGCGGACCGATATCGGGCAGAACAGACCCGAGCCGGTCCGCACTATCACTGCGGAGTTTCAACAAAGAGCAAGCAACCGGGCTCAACCACTTTCTAAGCTCTGGGCTGCACGTTGCTCTTGACCCAGCCGACAATCTCTTCGGTCGAGGTTCCGGGGGTAAACACTTCACTGATACCGGCCGCTTTCAAAGAAGGGATGTCATCCTCCGGTATCACCCCGCCGCCGAAAACCTTGATATCGCCTGCGCCCTTCTCCCTGAAGAGCTGAGTGACCCTGGGGAGCAGGGTGTTGTGCGCGCCGGACAAGATTGAGAGGCCAACACAGTCCACATCTTCCTGAATTGCAGCCGAAACGATCTGCTCCGGAGTTTGGTGCAGCCCGGTGTAGATGACCTCGAAGCCGGCATCCCGAAAAGCGCGGGCGATAATCTTGGCACCACGGTCGTGGCCGTCAAGGCCCGGCTTTCCTACCAGTACGCGTAAAGTTCTTTCAGACATGTTCAATTCCTCCTTCTGTATTGTTAAAATCCAAATTACATTTCTATTCCGGTTCTGGCGGGGACCCCCGCCTTGTAATAATGCTTGATTTCCCGCATCTCGGTCACCAGGTCGGCGGCTTCCATAACCTTTTCGTGGGCGTTGCGACCGGTCAGAACCAGTTCTGTTTTTTCCGGTCGGATTGCTATCAGCTCCAGAACCTGCTCAACATCTATCAGGCCGAACCCGACCGCACCGTTGATCTCGTCGCAGATAAAGAGGTCGTACTCACCGGAGGTCAGCAGCTCCCTGGCCTGGACGACCGCTTCCTGTGCCAGACGGCGGTCTTCTGCAATATCCTTGGTATTGACCCACCCGGGACGACCGGTCTGGATGATTCGGTAAAGCGGGGCCAGCTTTTCGGCGATCAAATGTTCACCGTACGGGCCGCCCCCTTTGATGAACTGGAAAATACAGACCCGCAAGCCTCGTCCCACTGCCCGCAGGGCCAAACCGAGGGAAGCGGTCGTCTTGCCTTTGCCGTTGCCGGTGTAAACCTGCGTACAGCCTCTTTCAAGCTCCATTTGACACCTCACCTGATCTGAACATGTATTTCCAGAAAAAACCATCGTTCCATCGCTCTGATCGAAGCCCGTGAAGCAGGGTCGTTCATAAACCGCAAAGCCTCTCCGGCACAGGCGATTACTGTTTGTGAATGGCGTGCTTTTAAAGATCGGAGACTATAGCAATTCGACTGTATACGGTCAAGAAAAGCTTTGTCTGGCTACTATGGGCGGTAATGCTTTCCTGATGTCGTTTTTTTGGGTTATACTCACACGTTACCTAATTCCGCTCAAGGAGTTATTTCAATGAATCTGCCTTCACTTGTCCGCCGCAGCGCCCGCAAATCCCAAATCGCCGCAGAAGAGAATGCCGCCTGGCTCCAACAGCATATGAGCTCCTACTTTTTCCAAGCCATGGCGGACGAAGAAGATGCCCTGGCTCTGCTGGCGAGGGAAATGGGGCGTCTGCAGCAGAACCGCCACCTGATCCTGACCGACCAGGACGATCGGCTGGTGATTGCCTGCGTTAATCGCCCCGGTTCTCTATATGGGACTCTCCGGCGAATCGGGGAACGTGAAATTTCATACGCCATGTTTTCCCACTCCAACGCCGACATGCCTGGTATCAACCAGGAGCTGGAAGTCCAGCGTTTTGAGTTCGATCGCCGCTCCAATCATGACATCGACCTGCAACGAGCGGTTGAAATCCCGGTGGCGCTGGTCAGGAAAGTGCGCGCGGAACTGCGTTCATCGTTTCCGGAATTCAACCTCAAAAAGCTCGACCGGCTCCTGAAAATCCTCTGGCTCAACAACGAAAACTACATCCGGATGTCACCTCCCACCCGGATCGCTTACATGATCTGGCTGTTTGACAGCGCCAACTCCTCCGGCGGCCTCTTTCTCGATATCACACAGGTTGAACGGGAAGGACGCAGCGAGACACGGGTGTTGTTCGCCGTCGGCAATCCGCCCCAGAAAGATTTTCTGCTCCAGACCCTGGAAGTCTTCAATCGTCTGGACATAGGCATCCGCAGGGCTTATTGCCTGACAATATCAAATGGCGTTCATCCCTATTTTCTGGGGTCGTTCCTGGTTATCAGCCGCCAGGGGGAGGATATTTCACCTGAAAGCCCGCTGGCCGCCCGCTTGAAACGGGAACTCTGCACAACCCAGATACTCTCGATGACATCACAGGCCTACCGCCAGTACGTTGTCGAAGGGCTCCTCTCCGGTGAAGACGCCGCACTGGTCAACGCCTATATTTCCTTCTGCCACACCAGCCTGGCCCACGGCCAGCCGGACCGCTTTGGACTGGAAGATGTTCAGAGCGCATTTTATGACCACCCCGAAATCGCGCATCTGCTGATCCGCCTGTTCCGTTTGCGCTTCGACCCGGATCTGGCTGAACGGGAACAGCTTTACAATGAGGCGCTGGCCGAAGTGCAGGATGCCGTAACCGGCTACAACACCGGACACCGCTGGCTGGATGATATCCGGCGCTCCGTTTATCACTGCTGCATGCTGCTGATCACCCACACACTCAAGACCAACTTTTTCGTGGTTGAGAAGCAGGCGCTGGCCTTCCGGCTCGACCCCGAATACCTGCGGCAGCTTGGCCGGGAATTCACCGCAGACCTCCCGGAAGCGCTCCCTTTCCGCATAACATTTTTCTTCAGCCGCTTCGGAGCCGGCTACCATGTCGGCTTCTCGGATATCGCCCGCGGCGGCTGGCGCACAGTCATCGCCCGCAGTGCCGATGACTACATCACCTCGGCCAACACCATCTTTCGCGAAGTGTACGTTCTGGCCAATACCCAACAACTGAAGAACAAGGATATCTACGAAGGCGGCTCAAAGCTGGCGCTGGTCCTGAATGCGTCCGACCTTGAACAAGCCGGGAGTGAGGCGGAAACATTCCGGCTCTACAAACTTCAATACGGCATCGCCAACGCTTTCCTGGATATCTTCGTCACTGAAAACGGAGTAGTCAAAAACCGCCGGGTGGTTGATTACTATCGGGATGACGAGGCGATTGAAATCGGGCCGGACGAAAATATGCATGACGGCATGATCGAGGCCATTGCCGCCCTGTCGAAAAAGCGGGGCTATATCCTCGGCGTCGGAATCATGTCCAGCAAACGCTTCGGCATCAACCACAAGGAGTATGGGGTCACATCAACCGGTGTCGTCAAATTCGCCGAAATCACCATGGCTGAAGCGACCGGCATTGACATCCGTCGCGACCAGTTTTCGCTCAAGATGACCGGCGGACCAAACGGCGACGTGGCCGGCAATTGCCTGCGGATCATGCTGGAACGCTGCCCCGGCCTGCAGGTCCGCCTGATCCTGGATGGAACGGCGGCTCTGCACGACCCGAACGGCATCAGCCGCGACGAACTGCGGCGCATTACGCTGACACACGACCTGAATGCCTTTGATATCGAGCATCTCGGAGTTGGCGCTTTTATCATCTTCCGGACCGGGCGGCGGGTGGAAGGGCTGAAGGAATCTCACCGCATGGTCACGCGCAGAGCTGACGGAATTATAGAGGAGTGGCTGGATATAGATGACTTCAACCACCTCTACAACCGCCTGGTTTTCGAGGTAAAGGCCGATCTGTTCATACCGGCCGGCGGCCGTCCCGAGACGATTGACGGCCACAACTGGCGCTCCTTTCTGGACGAAAATGGCGTACCGACATCGAAGGTAATCGTGGAGGGGGCCAACTCCTACATCACTCCCGAGGCGCGTGTTTCACTACAGGAAAGCGGCGTGGTGCTGATGCGGGATGCCTCGGCCAACAAGTGCGGGGTGATCTCCTCATCCTACGAAATCATCGCCAATCTGCTGCTCTCTGAACGTGAATTCATGGAGCAGAAAGATCGCTACGCCGGAGATGTGCTGGACATCCTCGAAAAACGGGCCGCCGACGAAGCCCGCCTGATTCTGCAACGGCACAAGGAAGCGGGGGGAACATTGCTGTACAGCGACATTTCCGAAACCATCAGCAAGAACATCAACAGCCTCTACACCCGCCTGTTCGATTTTTTCTCGTCACACGCGGAACTCTGTCTGCAAGCTCCTTTCCGCCAGGCGCTCATGAGCCATCTGCCGCGCATGCTGAGAGAAACCCCCGTCTACCGCCAGAGAGTCAGGAAACTTCCTCAAAAATTCCTCTGCGCTATCCTGGCAGCTGAGATCGGCTCGTCTCTGGTTTACAGCGGCAGCCGTGAAACAGACTTTGAGGAAATGGTACGGCGGCATCTGGCACGGGTATTGTGATTCGGCCTGAAATTTTGTCAGCCATTTGTAAACAACAGGCTTTGGAAAGCGTTGTTGATTGTGATATGCAGGAAGATGCAGTTGATTATTGTCGCGCCGACCTTGATGGCGGTTCGGCAGGAGCGGTCTCGCGGGAGGGTCGATGGGAAAAGTTGCCGTAGATAATTTGGAGGCGGGCATGGTCCTGGCCAATGATGTCCATGACCGGTCGGGACGCATGCTCCTGGGAGCGGGGGCGGAGCTGACACAGAAGCACCTGATGATTTTCCGCACCTGGGGTGTCCTTGAAGCGGACATTGCCGGTCAGGGTGATGATGACAGCGCCGAGCCGATTCCAGCCGATGTGGACCCCCTTGAGCTGGCGGCGGCCGAGCAGGCGCTGCTGCCGCTCTTCAGGCACACGAATACGAGCCATCCTGTCATCATGGAATTGATGCGGCTTGCCGCGCTAAGGAAGGTTCAACATGGCACTGTCTGATTATCCGCCCACGACCCTCGACCGCCTGGTGGATGAAACCAGCACGATCTATTCCCTGCCTCTGTTCTACGAGCGCCTGAATGAAACGATCAATCATCCCCGCAGCTCCATAGAAGACATTTCCAAAATCATCACGGAAGACCAGGGCCTGACGGCACGCATGCTACGCCTGGCCAACAGCCCCATGTTCGGTTGTTATGCCCGGGTTGATTCGATTACAAAGGCGGTCACTATTATCGGGACCCAGCAGCTTCGTGATCTGGCTTTGGCTGCTTCGGTCATGGGGGTTTTCAAGGGGATCCCTGAAGAGCTGCTGAACATGACCACATTCTGGAAGCACTGCATCGCCTGCGGCATAATTGCCCGCAGCCTGGCGGTCTACCGGCGCGAATCCAATGTTGAACGGCTCTTTGTCGCCGGTATGCTTCATGATGTGGGACAGGTTGTGCTGGCCGCCGCCAGACCGGAATTGATCCGGGAGCTTCTGGAGGAACAGCGCGACACAGGAAAACTTTACATCGATCTGGAACGGGAAAAGCTTGGCTTCGACCACGCCGAACTGGGCGGAGCACTCTTGAAAAAATGGAAAATCCCGGCCAGCATAGGCGAACCGGTCACATGTCATCATAATCCCGGAACGGCCGAGCAGTTCCACCTTGAGACAGCCCTGATCCACCTGGCGGATATCATCTGTCAGGCGATGGAACTTGGCCAGGGCGCCGAGCGCGGCGTGCCGCCCTTGGATGAACGGGCCTGGGAACGGCTGGGATTGTCGCCCCACATGCTGGATGCGGTCCTGAAACAGTCTGAATCCCAGATCTCGGAGACCTTCTCCATTCTCTCGGGAGGAATGGATGACTGAGCAAGACATGACAAGATCTGCGGAGTTCCTGGAAGAACGGGTCAGCTACCTGGAGGAGTCCAACCAACGCTTCATGTCGATCCTGGAAATGCTGGCCTCCAGCAGTGAATTCCAGGGAGATCTCAGTCGCGCCAAGGACCAGGCTGGGATTTTCAAGGCAACCGCCAATCAGCTGCGGCGACTCTTTCCGTTCCAGACAATGGGTTTTCTTGACAGCCAGTCGGACGGCAGTTTTGAACTTGTAGTCGCCGACCCGACCGATACGCACGACACCCTGCAAACCCTGATCGATGCCCGCATGATGGATGGCACCTTTGCTTGGGCCCTCAACCGCAACCAGGCCGTTCTGGTTCCGACCGACAAGGGGGAAACCCTTGTGCTGCAGGTTGTGGCCACCCAGTCCTGCGTCCGGGGAATGTTTGCAGGGATGTTGCCCGGCCATTCGGCCACACTGGATGCTCCCTCGCTGAACGCCCTCTCGATAGTGCTGTACACCTGCGCCTATGCCCTGGAAAGCACCATTTTGTACGGAATGCTGCATGATCACGCCCAGCACCTGGAAGAGCGGGTGCTGCTGAGGACCCGTGACCTGGAAGAAGCCCGCAGACAGGCGGAAGCTGCCAGCCTGGCCAAAAGCGATTTTCTGGCCAACATGAGCCATGAAATCCGCACCCCGATGAACGGTGTCATGGGGATGACGGAACTGCTGCTTCAGGGGGGGCTGACGCCCCAGAAGGAAAATCTCTATCTGCACGCTATCAAAGATTCCGCCGACAGCCTGATGCTGATAATTAATGACATCCTGGACTTTTCAAAGATCGAGGCTGGCAAATTCACTCTGGAGAAGATTCCGTTCGGGCTGCGGGATCTGCTGGAGCGCTGCCTGAGTATGTTGCGGATAAAAACCGAAGAGAAGGGCCTCAAACTGCTTCACCAGGTTGATCCGGCCGTGCCGGCCTGCCTGATAGGCGACCAGGGGCGCTTGCGCCAGGTTTTGATCAATCTGGTTGGCAACGCGATCAAATTCTGCCAGGAGGGGCAGATCTCTGTCGATGTCGGCTTGGCATCACGAGAAGAAGACGAAATCGTCCTGCATGTCCGCGTCAGCGACACCGGCATCGGCATTGCCGAAGAAGCCTGTCAGCGAATCTTCAACCAGTTTGAGCAGGCCGACAGTTCAACCACGAGGAAATTCGGCGGGACCGGGCTCGGCCTGGCCATCTGTAAAAAACTGGTCGAGCTGATGGATGGAAAAATCTGGGTAGAGAGCCGGTTGGGGGTGGGAAGCTGCTTTCATTTCACGGCTCGCCTGCTGCTGGGAAATGAAGAACTTCTGCTGGCGGATCAGGAAATGGGCACAGTTTCCGGCCAACATCAACAGACGCCCCTGACCATTCTTTTGGCTGATGACGTGGAAATAAACCGCGCTTTGGCGCAAGCCATCCTGGAACCTCAGGGGCACCGGCTTACTTTTGCCGTAGATGGGCTAAAGGCGCTTGAGGCGTTCAAGTCCAATCAGTTTGACATTGTACTGATGGACATACAGATGCCGGAGATGGATGGATTGCAGGCAACCCGGGCAATCCGCGAGTATGAACGCTCCATGGGCCGGACCGCGCCGGTGCCGGTTATTGCCATGACCGCCTTTGCCGGCAGCGAAGATCGTCAGATCTGCATAGATGCCGGCATGAACGATTATCTTACCAAACCGATCAAACCGGCACAGTTACTGCTTATTCTAAGCAAGTTCTGTAATAACCGGACAGTCGCACAACAGATCGAACCCGGACCAGATGAGGTAAAAACGGCGCCACAGGCAGCTCCCCAGGAACAGGATGATGCTGTTGCCGTGTTTGCCCAACACGAGCTATTGGAACGACTTGGGGGACGCGCAGAGATGATTCCCCGCTTTGTGGCTCTTTTTTGCAAGGGAGTTTTACCACAGCTGGAAGGCCTGATTTCAGCCCTGGCGGAAGAAGATGCGGACGGGGTGCGACGCCACGCCCACGCCATCAAGGGTTCGGCCGGCAATATTGCCGCGCAGCGCATGCAACAGACGGCGGCCATGATGGAAAAAGCGGCCAAAGAGGGCGATTTATCCCAGGCGCCGCAGTCGCTTGCCGCCCTGCAGCTGGAATATAAGGCTTTCATTGATGCGGTGGGAACTTTGGGATTTTTTGTCGAAACCGGCTAGTTTTGCGCTTACTATTGCGGGCAGTTCAAGGCCTGGCGCTGGATGACCTGCCTGAAATAAACCTGAAAACCGGATTCCGAGATGGCCGAAGAGAAATTCATAAAGGGGGCAGTTTCGATCAGCCGCTTTGAAATCAAGCGTTACGGCTATGGCCTTGCGCTAGAAATCAACCCGGAAGAGGTTGAATGCCGCTGTTTTTACGAACCAGCCACTACCGGCGGTACACCTCTCACCGAACCCGAACTGCTGGGGTACTTGGCTCAGTTCAAAATCAAGGAGGGAATCATTCCGGAGGCGCTGGCATCGCTGCTTAATTTCGCCGCGACAGCCCAGTCCGTATCAGGACTGCTGCTGGCGCGCGGAACCGCCATGATCCCCGGTGAGGATGGCCAAGTGATACTGGCCGTAGCGGACGATCTTGCGGAAGTAAAACCGGAGGGTGGAGCTGCTGAAACCATGGATTTCCGCCATGTGCAAACGTTCCTGAACGTTGATGCCGGTGACCTGGTTGCCTCGATCCGCCCGCCCGGTTCCGGGACACCGGGAATCACCGTAACCGGCAAGATCATCCCGCCGCAGGGTGGAGCTCCGGTCAAGCTTGAACTCGGGCAGAACATCCGGCTGAGTGATGACCGGCAGAACCTCTTGGCAGTGGCCTCCGGACGCGTTTGTTTCAGGGGAAATGCCATCTCCGTCGAAGATGTCTACGAAATCGATGGGGATGTGGATTTCAAAGTCGGCAACATCTCTTTCAAGGGATGCGTCGAGATCAAGGGTGACGTGCTGGACGGTTTTTTCGTCAAGGCCAGCAAGGGGATTAAAATCCACGGGAATATCGGCGTCTGCGCAATCGAGTCGGAGGGCAACATTTCCTTTTGCGGCATGAACGGCCAGGGAACCGGGACAATAAAGTGCGGCGGCTCAATCTCCGCCAACTTCATCTATGAAGCGGTCATCGAATGTGCAGGCGATGTTGTGGTGGACACCGAAATTCGCAACGCCCATATCAAGTGCCTTGGATCGATAATTGTCAACAAGGGCGGACTGGTCGGCGGCGAGTATCTTGCGCTGGCTGGAATAGAATCCGGCAATCTGGGCTGCGTGACTTCACTTCGCACCCGCGTGATTACCGGCGTTCACTATGGCGACCTCGAAGAACTTAACGCCCTCTTCAGCGAGTTGAAGCAGATGGTTGCCGAATTCGGTGCCGCACCCAAAGATACGGTAGACCTGAAGGAATTTTCAAAAAGACGGGCAGCTATCACGGGGCGGACCCAGGAGGTGCGCTCCAGGTCGCATGAGGCAAGCAATCCAAAAGTTAATGTAAAAAAGAAGCTCTTTGAAGGCGTCAACATAACGCTTGGAGCACTCAGTGAAAATATCAGCGAGGAGCGCAAAGGGCCGCTCAGTGTTATTGAAAACAGCATTGAGGGCGGATTTCGCTTTCTCGGAATGACACCGCTTTCATTCAAAGCCCAGATGATTGAACAAACCTTTGTGCAACAGCATATGCTTGAAGAGCAAAGAAATCGCTCTAATATCCAGGAGGATGGTGCGTGAAAGCCTTAATTGTTGATGATGTGGAAATGAATCGCGAATTGCTCGCAATTTTTCTCGAAGGACGAGCCAAGATCGAATTCGCGGAAAGTGGCGAGGATGCTCTGCAATTGGTCGAGGATGCTATCAGCTCCGGGAGCTACTTTGACCTGATCTGCATGGACATACTGATGCCCGGCATGGATGGTCACGAAACACTTAAAAAGATCAGAGAAATCGAAGATGTACACGGCTTGCGGGCAACCGCCTTCATGGTGACCGGCAGCAGCTCTCCCGACGACATGTTTGACGCGCTGATCAGCGGAGGTTGCGATGACTATCTAACCAAACCGCTCATGCAGAAAAACTTTGATGACCTGCTCGTCAAACATGGCCTATGCTGATCGTGCCCGGCGGCCGTTTCCGTGATAATGCGAGTGAATTTTGTTTTGATTCCGACTGAGCGCTGTGCTAAAAATGAAGCCTGTCCACATTAACTTTTAGAAACCACGATAAAAGGAGTCTACCATGTCATGCAACAACGATAACGCTGCAGCAGCTGTGATTGCCTTTATTTCCGGAGCCGTAATCGGGGCGGCCGCCGCTCTCCTGCTTGCTCCTGCACCGGGCTGCGAAACGCGCGAAAAACTTTCCGGTCTGGGAGAAACCGCCGCTGAGCGCGTAAAACGGCTTGCCCGTGAAGCAAAGTTCAAAGTGGCACCCAAGTCCAAAGGCGGCAGCTATGAATATGACGGCGGAGACGCCTGGATCTAGCGGTCCACGCCTGATGGAGCTGAAATACGGTTCAACATCCTTTGCCTTGGAACTCCCGCCGGAACATCTGGCGGGAGTCATCACCCCGTCACTACCCCCACCGACCGGATTCCCGGAAGACATTATCAATGCGGCGCTTGACTGTTGCCAACCGACCTTGTCCAGCTTTAAAACCGGCGAAAAGGTCGTCATTATAACCTCTGACATCACACGCTACACCGGTAGCGAGATATATCTGCCTCTTTTGGTTGATCGCTTGAATCGCCAGGGGATAGCCGACCAGGATATAGAAATCCTGATCGCGCTTGGAATCCACCGCAAACAGACCGAGCACGAGCACCAAAAGATAGCCGGGCCATTATACGGACGGATTCGCGTAACCGATCATGAATGTGACGAGTCGGACCAGCTCACCCAACTCGGAACAACTTCAAACGGCATCAAAGTCAGCATCAATCGCAAGGCGGTCGAGGCTGACCGCCTGATACTAACCGGCACGATTGGTTTCCACTATTTCGCAGGTTTTGGTGGGGGGCGCAAGAGCATTCTCCCTGGAATAGCCAGCCGCCAGGCTTGTATGGCCAGCCACTTTGCGGTTTTGAATCCCGAAACCGGCAGTGGCAGGAATCCGCTGGCGACCACCGGCAATCTGGAAGGCAACCCTGTGCATCAGGCCATGCTGGAAGGGTGTGCCATGGCAGAGCCGGACTTTATCCTCAACACGGTGCTGACTCCAGGCAAAGAGATTATAGCCGCTTTTGCAGGTGATTGGCGCACGGCGCACGAAGAGGGCTGCCGTTACTATTCCGGGCGATTTGCCTACCCGCTCCACAAAAAAGCTGACATGGTGATCGCTTCCTGCGGCGGTTTCCCCAAAGATATCAATCTGATACAGGCCCATAAATCGATGGAGTATGCTTCCCAGGCGATCTGCGACGGCGGAGTCTTGATCCTGCTGGCGGAATGTCGCGACGGATTCGGAAACGGGACATTTTTCAGCTGGTTCCGCCACAAGCAGCTGGGCGATTTTGAAACGGCACTTCGTGAACATTATGAAATCAACGGTCAGACCGCTTATTCTCTGCTGCAAAAAGCACAACGTTTCCAGGTCATCCTGGTTTCGCAGTTTCCAGCTCCGCAGGTCAGGGAAATGGGGATGCTTCCTGCCGGTACGCTGGATGAAGCGATGGCATTGGCTAACGGCCTGCTCCCCCGCGATTGGCAGGCCTTTCTGATGCCTGAAGCCGGAAGCGTGCTGCCGAGCGGACCAGCCTGACTGAAAAAGGTTGCCTGGCGGCGGCTTCATTGTTATGCTGTCGCGCTTTTTAACTAAACCTGACCTGGATGTGAATATGGAACTGCATGAACAGTTGAAATCTCTTGGCTCCGGAGCCACTTCCTACTGCTACGACAAGCCGGACGCAACCCTTCTGGAAGCGTTTCCAAGCCCTTTTGCCAATCCGGAAATGAACCCGGTCGGGGCGATTGGAACACTGCATATCGAATGTCCCGAGTTCACCTGCCTCTGCCCTATGACCGGACAACCGGATTTCGGAAAAATCATCATCGACTACCAACCGGAAAACCTGTGCGTCGAAAGCAAAAGCCTCAAGCTATATCTGGGTTCGTTCAGAATGCACGGGGAATTCCACGAAGCCGGCGTCAATCGCATCTGCAATGATCTCGCGAAACTGCTCGCTCCGGCCTGGCTGACGGTGCGCGGAGAGTTCACCCCTCGCGGCGGCATCCCCTTCTGGCCCACGGCTGAATATCGCAGGAAAGCATAATTAATCTTCAAGGAGAAAACGTTTTTTTATGTTCACAACATCCGACTTTAAAAAAGGTCTTGTCATTCAGCTTGACGGCGCACCCTGCATCATTACCGATGTCACAACCCAATCGCCGACTGCACGTGGCGCCAACACGATGGTCAAAACCCGCTATCGCAACCTGATCACCGGCCAGGTCTTCGATAAAACATTCCGCTCCGGCGACAAAGTCGATGAAGCCGATTTTGAACGCCATAAGGGGCAGTTTCTGTATGCCGATGGCGGCTGCGGAGTTTTCATGGATCTCGAGAATTACGAGCAGTTCGAAATGGAGGCGGACAATTTCGAGCCGCTTTCAATGTACCTTCTGGACGGAACCGAAGTTGTCCTGGGATTGTTCGAAGGCAGGATGGTGAATGTGGATCTGCCGCTGAGTGTCGAGCTATTGGTCACTGAAACCGCGCCGGTTCTGAAAAATGCGACTGCCACGGCCGAGACCAAGGATGCAATACTGGAAACCGGCTTGAAGATCAAAGTGCCGCCATATCTGGAATCCGGCGAGAAGGTCAAGGTTGACACCCGTGACGGGCGTTTCCTCTCAAGAGCTTAACTGCCGAATACTGCTTTAATAGTGCTTGACAACAACTATTTCGTCCTCTAGTATGACCCTTCCCTTCACGGGCCTATAGCTCAGTTGGCTAGAGCCACCGGCTCATAACCGGTTGGTCCCAGGTTCGAGTCCTGGTGGGCCCACCATTTCATATCGCGAGGAACATGCGCCGGATGTCGGCACGAGAACAAGGGTTATCCCGCTTCCATACCTCAACACGAGAGTGCACACCGCAAGGTTGCACTCTTTTTATTTGTAACCTATGAAAACTCCAAAAATCTCTGACATAGCTGGAATCATTAACAAAATAGCCCCAACAGCCTTGGCCGAAGCATGGGACAACCCTGGGCTCCAGGTGGGCGATCCCGGCGCAGAAGTGACACGGATAATGGTGGCGCTGGATCCGACACAGGACGCTGTCAAATCTGCCATAGAATCCTCCTGCCAACTTCTCATTACCCACCACCCCCTCATTTTCAAACCGCTCAAATCAATCTCAACCGCTACGCCAAATGGCCGCCTGATACAAACCGCAATAAAGAACGGCCTTTCCATCATATGCATGCACACCAATTATGACATCGCCACTGGCGGCCTGAATGACCTTCTGGCACAAAAGATCGGGCTTTCCGAATGCCGCCCGCTCCAGATTACTACATGCTGCGAACTGGTCAAACTGGTTGTGTTTGTCCCGGACAGCCACCTGGAAGCTGTTCGCAACGAACTTTTCCCGCATATTCAGTCGCAGGGCAATTACCTGGAATGTTCCTACGCCGCAAGCGGCGAAGGGACTTTCCTTCCTCAGGCGGGCGCCAAACCGTTCACAGGCACTGTCGGCAAGCGACAACAAGTTTCCGAAAAACGGCTCGAATTGCTTGTTGAGCGATCAAACCTGTCACGTGCCTTGAAAGCACTGTTCGCTTCGCACCCATACGAAGAACCGGCATATGACCTGTATCCATTGCTGAATGAAGGCGAAAAGCTGGGATTGGGGCGAGTTGGGCGACTGACAAAACAGATTTCGCTGACAGAGTATGCCAGACAGATCAGCGAAGCGTTATCTTCTCCTGCCCTTCGTTATGTCGGCGAATCGGCAGCCAGTGTTTCAAAAGTCGCCCTTTGCAGCGGCAGCGGCGCATCTTTATTGCATGAAGCAGCTCGTGCCGGCGCCGACGTATTGGTTACCGGCGACGTAAAATATCATGATGCCCGCGAAGCATTAGACCTTGGAATTGCTCTGATTGACGCAGGACACTTCCCGACAGAAATAATCATGGTACATGAGATTGTGGAACGCGTCAGTCACGCGCTGACCGGTGCCGGATACAATAATTGTCAGGTTGTGCCATGCAGTATCGAATCCGATCCGTTCAGAATGTGAACCGAAGTCGAGTTTAAATAAAAATTGCAACAAAGGGGGATTTGTTTTGAAAAAGAAACTGGAAATGCTGGAGGAATTGCAGGAAGTCGATCAATTAATTGACAGCCTGAAGGTCAAGCAAAACGGCCTGCACGACGAACTGAATGAAATTGCCCAATCCGTTGATGCTGCCCGTGAAGAATTGGCTGCCATGCAGGCGGATCTTTCTCAGCTTGAATTGGAAAAAGGTGAGTTGGAAGTCAATCATGCCGCAGAGCTGGAAAACATCCTGCGGGCAGAAACAAACATGAAGGAAATCAAGACTAACAAAGAGTTCCAGGCGGTTGGCAGAGAAATTACCGCTGCCAAGAAGCAGGTATCGGATATAGAAGAACTGGTACTTCAAAAGATAGCACAGATAGAAACCCTGTCCGCTGACGTTGCTGGCAAGAAATCTCTGCTTGATGAACTTACCGGCAACTCGTCCCAGCGCACTGCTGAAAAAGAGCTGGAAATCAAAAATATCCAAAATGATATAGATGCTGATGTTGCCCGCCGGGAAACATTGACAAAAGAAATGCCAGCCAGCTTGGTAAAGCGGTTTTCAGCCCTGCGTGAACAGCGCCGCGGCCAGGCCGTCGCAATCGCTCGCAATGGGCACTGCCTAGGGTGCAATATGCACCTGCCACCGCAGCTTTACAACAATCTCTTCAAATATGAGGAGCTGTTGACCTGCCCGCATTGCCAACGTATTTTGATTCTGAAACTGCAGTAGCAGCAATTAGTGCCTTGGCAGAGGAATCAAGATTTGCCGGGACTGGAGTTTGGTTGAAGTAGTCCAGATGGCCGCTGCCGGCTTTGCCGGTGGAGGAAAGTCCGGGCTCCACAGGGCATGACGCTGGATAACGTCCAGCGGGGGTGACCCCAGGGAAAAGTGCCACAGAGAGAAGTCCGCCTGCTTAGGCAGGTAAGGGTGAAAGGGTGAGGTAAGAGCTCACCGGGTCCGGCGGCGACGTCGGATGCCAGGTAAACCCCGTCAGGAGCAAGGCCAAATAGGGAGGCGTTAAGGGCGACCCGTCCGTGCCTCCGGGTTGGCTGCTTGAGGCTGTCGGTAACGGCAGACCCAGATGAATGACCATCGCCCGGCCAGGGGTAACCCTGTCCGGGAACAGAACCCGGCTTACGGACTGCTTCAACCAATTTATTAACAGGAACCATGTGAACGACCAACAATTGTGGCAACATGGGCTGCAAGCCCTCAACGAACAGTTGCAAATCAGCACTCCAGCCAAGAAACTGCAACTAATGGAGTTGCTGACCAAATACAACCGGGGGAAAGAACTTCTGGTTGCCATTACCCAGGCGATAAATTCTGAATCTATATGCCGTGAGTGCGCAGGGCAATGCTGCCTGAACGGCAAATACCGAATGAATGTTCTTGACGCACTATCCCTGCAAGTCTCTGACATAAAGATATCACCAGATTTTTCACAGAAACCGCTCTGCCCCTGCAGCACGGCAACCGGATGCAAATTAGAGCCGGCTTTTCGACCGGCTGACTGCGTCTTTTTCGTATGTTCTGCAATTGACCATTGTCTGTCGGTGACAGACAGGAATAAACTTGAAGCCTGTGAAAAAACCCTCAGAGGATGTCTTTCCTCAGCGTCCCAGATGCTGGGCATATCCGTTTCAAAACCTTTGCTGCTGTGGGCAGAAAAAGAACCCAACAATTAGAATACAAAACTAAAAGAGGGATATAAATGGCTGTAATCAACGATATCGTCCTTATTCATGTTGACAACAAACCGGGTTTTTATGCCCGCATTGAAGAGATCGAACCGGACGTAAAACCGGGCTGGTGGCAGGTTAAGCTGCTGGTTCTGACGTTTCCCTTACAGGTATTCACTTGGATTCTCGACGAGTTTCAGCTGGAAGGCGCTCCATTCACAATGGGAGGCACGCCGTTAATGCTGGAAGATGTAGTGTCTCCGGTGGAGCAGGAAAAAGTTGAGAAAGAGAATGAAGAAAAGGAGCGCCTGGCCAAAATGCGCCAGGAAGGTGGGGCACCAAAGGTGATCTCGCTCAGCGACCGCAGAAAAAAATAATCGCACCGCAAGTAATACTCAAAACAAAAGCCCTTCCGAAACATCTTGGAAGGGCTTTTGTATTACTTGTTCCAGCTAAGGCTTATTCGCAAGTAAAGTTTGTTTCAATACGGCGATTCAGTTGTCGCCCTTCTTTTGTCTTGTTGCTGGCAACCGGCTTGGTCTCACCGAATCCCTTCGTAGTAACTCTGTCGGAAACAACAGCAAAAGTTTTCTCGATGTACTTTTCGACGGCTTCCGCACGACGCTGGGAAAGTTTCAAGTTGTATTTGGCGCTACCAACATTGTCGGTATGCCCAGAGATTTCGCCCTTGGCCTTAGGGAAATCTTTCAGGAATTCTCCCAGGCTATTGAGGTCATCGAGATACTTGGGCTTAATTTCAGATTTGTCAGTATCAAAAAGGACTGTGACGACAGCCGGCTTGTTACAGAAACGCTCTATTGCCGCAGCTTGCTTGGGTGTCACAACCGGAGCTGGCGGAGGAGGCAGAGTTACACCAAGGTTCGCGCTACTGGTCGCTTCACCGCCGGGGCCGCTGCATGTCAGTGTGTAAGCTGTGTCTACCGACGGAGAAATAGAACGAGACCCTTGAGTTTCAACGGAACCGATACCTGGTTGGATGGAGCATTTGTCGGCGTTGCTGGATGCCCAGCTCAGGGTAGCGGCGGCATCATTGGTCTTTACGATAGTTACAGGTGACACCGACAGGTTTGCGGTTGGAGCAACTGGTGCCGGAGGCACAATTTTAGCCGGTTCTGGCATCGGAGCAGGTGGTGGAACGACCGGTGCGACTACCGGCATTGCGACCGGCTGGACAGCAGGTGCAGCCCCGCCAAACGGAATGTATGCACCCAGAGTGTACTCAAAGTTGTTATTAAACCTGTCACTGATGCTGTAAAGAATGTGACGAACGTCGCCGCGCAGAGCAAAGCTGTCATTCAGGAAATACTTCGCTCCCAAGCCGTAATCAAACGCGCCGCGCTGTTTGTTGCCGTAGACGTCCCCTTTGATATTCATCGCAGAGTAGCCTGCAGCCAGGTAGGGTACAAAGTTGTTATCCGGCCACATGTGGTAGAGTAGCTCCCCGCCGTAGCGGAACATGCCGACATCTTTTTTAGGAGCGTTGTCCGGCTTCGAATTTGCGTAGTCGAAGAGTGCCTCAATGCCAAACCGCTTTGTGAAGTTGTAGCCTCCACGGATACCGTAAACCATTGAGGTTTCCAGATCCTGCCTGTGGTCAAAAGTGTAGCCGCCGACCACTGGGGAAATTGAGAACTGCCCCTCCTTTACAGCTCCGAACGCGGCGGTTGCCGACACGACCAGGGCTGCTGCAACAATCCCGCTTAACTGTTTTTTCATTATAAACCCTCCTTTTTTAGTTGATCTACTGCTATGAGATATTAGTTCTATACCATTTAAGTCTTATTACTCGCAAGCACAATCGTTTCATAACACAAGTTTAATACATATTAACACAACAACATGGCAATGCAAGCAATTGGGGTAATTCTTGCTTTTTTAGTCGGCCTGCTTTAATCTTTTTGCATAATCACTGAGGCGCCAGAACAGCCAGCTACTGTATATCAAGGAGGTTTTCCCATGTTTTTCCCGCAGTTCCGCGCCCGCAGAATCAGAGGCAATCAAACATTTCGCAAGATGGTCAGTGAAACCACCCTTTCTGCCAGCGACCTGATTTATCCAATGTTCTCAGCTTTCGGCAGTGGCATCAGGAAAGAAATATCCTCCATGCCCGGCATTTATCAGCAATCTATCGAGCATATAGTTGCTGAGGCAAAAGAAGTTCGTGATCTCGGGATCCTGGCGGTGCTGCTGTTTGGTATTCCGGAAACCAAGGATGCGGTCGGCAGCGATGCCTATTCGGAAACCGGAATAATCCAGGAAACGATCAGGGCCTTGAAAAAGGAGGTGCCGGAGTTGGCGGTCGTCACCGATGTCTGCATGTGTGAATACACCGATCATGGGCATTGCGGAATTATTAAAAATGGTGATGTGGATAATGATTCAACTTTGGAACTGCTGGCGAGGGAAGCTCTTTCGCACGTGAAAGCCGGCGCCGACATGGTCGCGCCGTCTGACATGATGGATGGGAGGGTGGCGGCGATACGGGAAATGCTGGACGAGCATGGCTACGATTCAATTCCAATCATGAGCTATGCGGTCAAATACGCTTCCGGTTATTACGGACCGTTCCGTGAGGCGGCCGAATCAACACCGCAGTTCGGCGACCGCCGCAGCTACCAGATGGATCCGGCCAACCGCCTGGAGGCGTTGCGTGAAGCCGCAGCAGATATTGAGGAAGGGGCCGACATAATCATGGTCAAACCGGGCCTCCCTTACCTGGATATCCTGAGAGATTTGCGCAATGAGTACAACATGCCGCTGGCGGTCTACAACGTTTCGGGTGAATACAGCATGGTCAAAGGAGCGGCCGAGCGGGGCTGGATCGATGAGGAGCGGGTTGTAATGGAAACAATGCTGGGCTTTAAAAGGGCTGGAGCGGATATTATCATTACCTACCATGCCAAGGATGTGGCGCGCTGGCTGGCCAAATAGAAAACATTAACCGTCAGAAAGAAATGGCGAAGCGGATATTTCCTGCTTCGCCATTTCTTTCATTAGACCATTTATTTACCTGGCTATTTAGCAACAGCCGCTTCGGCAGGAACCGCATTTTGCGGCACTGCCGCTGCGGGCTGTTTCCGGATCTTGCGATGCTTACGCGCAAAAGTCCGTTTCATGTCGATTTCTGCCGTGGAAAATTCTGCCAGCGTGTCTCGGTTGACCAGGACATGCACTTTGCCCTTTGTCCGCCAGACCGACTTTGCCTTGATCACGCCGCCTTCCTTTAGATAAACCAACTGTGCGGCCATAACCGGAGTCGCAGACAAACAGAGTGCAAGAGCAACCAGCAACAGTTTTTTCATAAATCCCCTCCCCTATTCAGGTTCGTACCTAAAGGCTAACGTTTCGGAGGTTCGCCAAGATAACGGGGCAGTGTGCCGCGCACTTCAACCTCCGGTCCATCTTCCAACTCGTCCAGGTCGCCATAATCGTCTTCATACTCATTTTCACCGGCCGCCCACTCATAAAGCTTTTGCGAATCAAGCAAAACCGGTTTGGCCGGAGTCCCGAAAACCCGGTTTTGCATTTCCTCGTCAAACAGCCCGATACAGCCATGCGATGCCGGCCGCCCTGGAAGGTCGCGCGCATGAATCCAGTAGGAAACGTTATCCTGACCGATGTGAAAGCGAAGGGCGTTATCCATCGGATACTGTTCTTCATCGTTGGCTGTTTTGTAAAGCGATGATGTATGCGTCAGATGACGCGCATCGATCCGGAACATGCCGGTCGGCGTTTCCGTCGTGGCCTTGCCGGTGGCTGCCGGTGCGGAAAAAACGAGTTTGCCGTTTTCGTATGCGCCCAGCCACTGTTCAGTTATATCAACCAGTATGTACTTGCCACGTCTGGCAGCCGGTTCGTAAAACTTCGGCAATGGCGAATAATTGCGAATATCAGCAATATTATCAGGGACTTTAATGGTCATCCCGGGGTAAACGTGCCGTCGGTCGATCCGGTTAAATCGTGCGACCCAGACCCAATCATCTCCGAAGAGCGATTCAAGTGTTTGATGAGGTTCTACGAAGTGGGCATGCCATTTGATGCTTGCCAAACTGGGGTACTCCACCCTGGAAAGGTCCTCAATCGCCGGATCAGCGGGCGATGCGGCCGGTTCGCCGGTAACCGACGGCGTACGCAGCACAGTGAAACCGATCAAAACCGCGGTAAACAAAACGACCAGGGCGAACCTGTGTGAAAGCCGCATCCGGCTGTAATGCATGATCATTCTTCCTCTTAAACGTAAGTTAAACGTAAGTTCCCTAACTGCCCATCATAACTATTTGTCAGAGACTATTCAACTGTTGTAATAAAGCTGGTTCTAAAAAGTCTGGCCACCTATTAAAACTGATGGTAATTTACACCAGCTCATGACAGATATCCTATTCGGGGCTCCGGAGGAATAATGCCAGCATCAGACAACACATCAGCACAAATCATGTTCAACCAGTTTGCCAGCGACAACTATGCCGGAATCTGTCCGGAAGCCATGCAGGCCATGCAGGCTGCCAATACGGGCTTTACCCCTTCTTACGGAGACGATTTCTGGACGGAACGCGCTTGCGAACAGCTTCGCAGAATATTTGAAACCGATTGCCAGGTGTTTTTTGTTTTTAACGGCACGGCCGCCAACTCGCTGGCACTGGCTTCGCTCTGCCGTTCATACCACAGCGTCATCTGCCACGATCTGGCCCACGTGGAAACAGACGAATGCGGCGCGCCGGAGTTTTTTTCGAACGGCACCAAACTGCTTCATATACAGGGCCCGATGGGCAAATTCGATCTGACGGAGGTCGAACGCACGATTACCCGTCGCAGTGACATTCATTATCCGAGACCCAAGGTACTGAGCCTTACCCAGGCAACCGAAGTCGGAACGGTCTACACTCCCGGAGAAATAAACGCGGCCAGCGAACTGGCCCACAGTTACGGTCTGCGGGTGCACATGGACGGAGCCCGCTTTGCAAACGCAGTTGCCTCGCTGGGAGTGGCGCCCGCCGATATAAGCTGGCGGGCCGGGGTTGATGTGCTTTGCCTGGGTGGCGCAAAAAATGGCATGGCGCTTGGCGAGGTGGTTGTTTTCTTCGACAAGGAACTGGCCCATGAATTTGAATACCGCTGCAAGCAGGCCGGACAACTGGCTTCCAAAATGCGCTTCATTTCAGCACCCTGGATCGGAATGCTGGAGGGTGACACCTGGCTTAAAAACGCCCGGCATGCAAATGACTGTGCCGCCCTGCTTGCGGCGGAGCTGACCGCGATCGAAGGCGTCCGGATCCTGTACCCGCGTCAGGCCAACTCGGTCTTTATCGAGATGCCGGGAGAGGTCGCGGAGAAGCTGCGAGCGGCCGGCTGGCGGTTTTACTCGTTTATCGGGTCCGGAGGAGCCAGATTCATGTGTTCCTGGCAAACATCCACGAAAGATGTAATGCAGTTGGCAGAGGCTGTCAAAAAAGCCAGCAGCGGAACAATTTAAATCAGGCGGGGGCGATTATGATTAAAACGGCAACTTTTGAGGCATTGCTGGAAGATGCGGTACCGGATGGACTGGGCGGCTATACTTTCAAACTGGAGGGAAAGATCTACACCATCAAAGATAAGGATGAAGTTCGCAAAATAGCCGAACAGCATGGATACATCATCATTTATTGACGATTCAAGAGCTGACTATGAAACCCCGCATTGTTCCAGCAGCGCCGTCAGCATTTCGACCCGCGGCATAGCGATTCCCTGCTTCCGGCCATATTCGAGCGGTGTCCTGAAAATGGCCGGGATCTCCAGCTCCCGCCCCTCTTCGCGGTCGATCTGCATTGACGGTTTGTAAACACCCATGCCATCCGTAAAATCAAGCATACTGTCGGCATACCCCTCCGGAATCGGCTTTGTCAATCCCTGAAGATTGGCGGCATCAATCACTTCTACCATCAACTCCCGCACCAGTTTTCTGCTGGCAGGAACCATCATCAACAAATCGACGGATTGCTGCAACAGGGCGCACAAGCCATTGTACGGGATATTCCAGACCAGTTTTTCCCAGCGGGTCCTCTTCAGATCTGGGGTAGTCCGGCAGTCGATTCCAGCTGATCTGAAACTCTCTGACAACGACTCCAGACGCCCCTGGTCGCTGTTAAGATATTCGCCAATGATGACCCTGCCGGCTGCCAGATGATGGACATGCCCCGGCTCGCCACGATTGGAGCAGAGAAAGGCAACTCCTCCGATAACCCGCTCCGCACCGAACAATTCCGCAAGAGTTTCCTCGTTACCCAAACCGTTTTGCAGCGTGAGAATCTGCGTCCGCGGCGCAAGTAACGGTGTCAGCAATTCCTCGAAACGACTGTTGGCAAAAGTTTTGAGACCGACCAGCACGAGATCGACGTCACCGATTTCTGCCGGATCCTTATGCCCATTTACGGTTGGAAGATGGAAATCACCATTGATCGAATGAACGGTCAGGCCGGAGCGGATAATTGCTTCATAATCACTGCGCAGCAGAAAGTGGACTTCATTCCCGCCTCTCTGAAGCAGCCCGCCGTAGTACAACCCCAATGCTCCCGATCCGACAATAGCTATTTTCATTTTTATCCCCACTGGCTGATTAGTTACTACGTGGCAACAGTTAACACGAAGCTTAAAATACCTCAAAGCAAAATCATGGGCAGGCTCGCCTGTCGCAAACAGAAACTTGCAACAGCAGTGCAATCGGGATAGAAAGGTACGGTAATGGAGAATTGTAGTCGGCAACCAGGCAATCCGATTGCCGCAGCATATTTTAGTGCTATGGTTTTGGGAATGGGCTCGACAATTGGCGACCAAAATCCAACTGGAGATGACGCGTGAAACTCCTGACAGAATGGCTTCAAAACAACACCGGCGTACCGGGTGTTCTTTACGACAAGCTACTAACATCACTGGCCTGCATCCTGATTATCTGGTTCATACGCCGAATGATTTTAAAAGGGGTCTGGCGGCGCACTGAAAATTCGCGTACCCGCTACCAGTGGCGAAAAACGTCTGATTATGTGGCATTTACGATCGCCGTCCTGCTGCTTGGACGGGTCTGGCTGGAAGGATTTCAGACCGTAGCCACTTTTCTGGGGCTGGCGTCGGCCGGCCTGGCGATTGCCATGAAAGACCCTTTGGTAAACGTGGCCGGCTGGCTCTTCATTGTCTGGCGACGCCCTTTCGATGTGGGTGACCGCATTCAGATCGGCGTGCATGCCGGTGATGTGATTGATCTGCGCGTCTTTCAGTTCACCCTGATGGAAATCGGCAACTGGGTCAAGGCGGACCAGAGCACCGGGAGAATCATACACATACCCAACGGCAAGGTATTCGTGGATTCACAGACAAATTACACCAAAGGATGGTTCGACTACATCTGGAACGAGATTCCGGTGCTCGTGACGTTTGAAAGCGACTGGAGAAAAGCCAAGCAGATCCTGCAGGCGATTGCCGCATCACATTCAGACCATCTGATCCCGCTCGCGGAGCAGAAATTAAAAGAATCCTCCCGGGAATTCGTCATCCTGACCCCGAACTTGAACCCCGAGGTTTTTACCTCAGTTGAAGCCAGCGGGATTCTGCTGACCATGCGGCATCTATGCGAGCCTCGTAACAGGAGGGACAGCAGCCAGAAAATCTGGGAAGCGATCCTGGATGAATTTGCCGGACATCAGGACATCGACTTTGCCTATCCGACCCAGAGGTACTATAACCACGACCTCGAGGGAAAAAACACACTACAGCAGTAGAGGATCATATGTTTAAAGTGATTTCAAAGTTATTGGCAGCAGCAATTCTTTTAGTGGCAGTTATGATTTGTTCGTCGCAACCCGCCCGGGCCACCGAAGAATATGCCAAGCAGACCGGGCGGGAGTGCTCGGCCTGCCATCTTGACCCTGGAGGCGGCGGCGAGCTGACGGCGGCCGGCAAAGCATTTGAAGCCACCCTCCACTCCAAGGCGGGAAATCCGGCAACCGGCGTTACTTCCAGGCTTTTCCGTCTGCTGACCGGCTACATCCACTTCCTGACGGCAATCTTCTGGTTCGGAACAATCCTGTATGTGCATCTGGTTCTCAAACCGGCCTATGCGGCCAGCGGTCTTCCGCGCGGTGAATTGAGAGTCGGCGTAATATCGATGGTTGTTATGGGAGTGACCGGCGCCATCCTGACTTTTTACCGGATCAGTTCATTAGACACCCTGCTTCACTCCCGCTTTGGCATCCTGCTGTTAGCCAAGGTGGCCATTTACCTGGTGATGGTTTTGTCGGCGGTAATAGTTATCACCGTGATCGGCCCCCGCCTCAAGCAGAAGAGAAAAGAGCCGCAGCAACCCGCGTCCACAAGCGGCGATCTGACGCTTGATGGACTTTCGGCGTATGACGGAAAATATGGGCGACCGGCCTATTTTGCCTTTGCCGGAAAAATCTATGATGCAACCGAAAGCCGTTTATGGAAAATGGGTCTGCACATGGGACGGCACAATGCGGGGACGGACTTGACAGAGGCACTGAAGCTTGCGCCGCACGGTCAGGATAAAATATCTGCAATGAGGGAGGTGGGTGTACTTATTGCGGACGGCCCCAGAAAAAGGGAACTGCACGAGCGGGTGTTTTACTTCATGGCGTACATGAATCTGACCTTTGTCTTCGTCATCATTCTCATTCTTGCAATCTGGCGCTGGGGATAACTACCGGCGAGGATAAAATCAGGAGCATCCGCTCTCTTCTTGAAACTGTCGCGGTTTTTTCTTTTTCATAACCTTTTGAAGCGCCACCAGAGTACGATAGCAGCCGCTTGGAGTGGAGTCGAAGGACAGTACCGGACGGCCGATGCGCCGCTGCAGTTCTTCCAGTGAGAGATCATCCAGAAAGAGCCCCTCCCCCTCCTTCAGCATGACATCCGGTATCAGCAGCGCCGCGCCGATATCGTGACCAGCCAGCGCCGCAAGAATATCATTGCCGGATACCAGACCCGCAACCGTGACTGTCGCCCCGAACAGTTTATTTTCCACCGCCAGCAAGGCCAACTCCAGGCCGGTTTTTTGACCCAGCTTTTCCAGATAATCACCCACGAACCCGGCGGCCGAAACACCGGTGGCAACGGTTGCCCGGAAGGAGCCGACCGGACGGGCGCGACGCAGCGCCTGCCCCGCTTCACGGTTGAAAAGCGGCACCATGCCGACCCCGTTCTCAATCTGCGGGAAATCACCGTATTCACCGATCGGAGGAAACGGCACTCCTCCCTTGAGATAAAACTCGTCCGCCAGAAAAAGGAACGGTTCTCCCAACTCCTTGCGCAGTTTTTTCGACCTGGGCCCCCAGGCTGCGATGAATTCACGGGCGTAAACGCCATCGACCGCCTCCAACTGCGGAAGGTTCTGACGGTGAGCGGTCACTCCCAGCGGAACGATCGCCAGCGACTGCACCGCCGGATACAGGCCGGCCAGTTCGGTGACGGTACGCTCCAGCTCCGCGCCATCATTGAGCCCCGGACAAAGCACAATCTGGGTGTGCATGGCGATGCGGGCCTCGGCCAGTTGCCGCATCTGTTCCATGACCGGCGGAATCCCGCGCTTGCCCAATAGCTTCTCACGCAGAATCGGATTAGTGGCATGCACCGAAATGTAGAGCGGGGAAAGGCGCTGTTCGATAATGCGGGACAGGGCCGGGGGCTTCAGGTTGGCCAGGGTGACGTAGTTGCCGTTCAAAAATGAGAGGCGGTAATCCTCATCCTTGACGTAGAGCGGTTTTCTAAGCCCTTTGGGGAGTTGGTGAACAAAGCAGAACAGGCAGTTGTTGGAACAGCTGGCCGGCTTGGGGGGCGGGAAAGTAAGCCCCAGCGGTTCGCCCGCTTCCCGCTCGACCTCCAGCTCCCATAGTTCGCCGTCCGGCTTTTCGATTTCCAGCAACAACTCGTCGTATGAGGCGGTGAAGTAGCTGTAGTCGATAATATCCCGCAGCGGCTGGCCATTGACAGCCAAAAGGCGGTCGCCGGGCTGTATTTCCAGCTCTTCGGCAATTGAGCCGGAAACGACCTGTTCTACGACAAGCCCCTTCATCAGGCACCGCGGAAAAATTCTGAACCACGGTAGTAATCAGCCAGAGACCTGAGAAAGACCTGCATTACCGCCGTTACCGGCACAGCCAGCAGCATGCCGATGATTCCGAATAGTTGGCCGCCGATCAGAAGCGCCACAATTGCCACCAGCGGATGCAGACCAACAGTATTGCCAACCACCTTGGGAGTTATGATCATTCCCTCCAGCGCCTGCACCAGCCCGAACCACCCCAGACAAAGCAGCGGATGCAGAATGTCGTTGAACTTGAGCAGAGCCATCACGACCGAAAGACAGATACCGATAATTGTTCCTACGTAAGGAATGATGAAGGCAACACCCGCCAGAGTGCCGATTGCTATCGCCAGATCGATCCCGATGAAATACAGGCCGACACTGTAAAGCAGGGCCAGAATGGCGCAGACCGAAAGCTGACCTCGCACAAAGCCGGAAAGAACGGTGTCCACCTCTGCCATTTTTTCAGTGTAAGCTGAGCGGAAGCGCTCAGGTATGAATGATTCGACGAAAACCTTTAACTGAGGCAGGTCAAAAAGCATATAAAACAGATAAATTGGAATGATCAGATAACCAAGCAGGGCCAGAATAACGGAGATGGTCGAGGTAAGCGCCTTCTGCAGAAAAGCCAGCACAGGCTTTAATAGATCGGGCGCGGCCGTGCGCGCCTGCTGCAGCAGTTCACTCATCCGCAACGCGAGTTTGTCAGGGGTTTCAATGCTGAGGTATTCCTTGATGGCCGACGGCGTAATTTCGTACAGATGCTGGGCATAAGCAGGCAGATTCAGCTGCATATTGGAGAATTCACCACTGATCGACGTGATCATGAAAACGGCAAAACCGGCACAGACAACCATTGCGGCAGTAAAGACAATCAGAATGCCGTAGAGCCGCTTGATCCCCCTAAGTTCCAGAAAAGCCACCGCTGGATTCAGGATATAAGCCAGAGCGAAAGCGATCAATAATTGTAAAAAGACGGTAGACGAAAAGTAGATCGCCGCTGCGGTCAAAACCAGCAGCAGCGAAGCGAATGTCAGGAGAACTTTTGAACTTTTTTGCATGGATTTGTATTTCACCGAAAAGCCCCCCGGCTGAATGCTCGGGGGACTCACTGGATGAGACTACTGATGTAGCCGGAAGGAACCATCCGCCGAGGTAATCGTGGAGATGGCGTGTTTGTAAATGAGGATATCACCGCTGGAATCAAGCAATACGGAAAAGTTGTCAAACGACTTGATATGCCCCTCCAGCTTATCGCCCGACATCATGAGAATTGCCACGCGCACCCGTTCCTTGCGGGCCTGGTTGAGATACTGGTCCTGAATATTGAAAGGTGCCTTAGCCATCAGTTTACGCCTCCCGTCTTTCAAAAAATTCAATTACATGCTGCAAAATAGTAGCAAACTTTTCCGGATATTCAAACCATAATATGTCTGGATCGGCCTTGAACCAGGTCAACTGACGCTTGGCATAATGGCGTGTGTCTCGTTTTATGAGAGTCACAGCCTCCTCCAGGGAGAGTTTCCCCAGAAGGTGTGCTGCCGATTCCTTGTAGCCGATCGAACGCATGGATTTCAGTCCATCTCCAAAGCCGGCTGACAACAGAGCTTCAACTTCCGCCAGGAGTCCGTCCGCCAGCATCTGATCAACCCGCCGCTCGATACGCTCGTACAGCACCGGCCTCGCCACCGAAATGCCGATCTGCAGTGTGTCGTAGCGTTTTTCGGAAAAAGCATGTTCCTTCTGGTAGCGTGAAAGCGGTATGCCGGTCAACTGTTGCACTTCCAGGGCACGGATGATGCGCACCAGGTTGTTGGGATGCAGGTTTGCCGCCAACTCAGGATCCACCAGACGCAACTTTTCCAACATTGCAATATTACCGATCCGATCGGCCTCTTCCCGCAGGGCAGCCCTGATTTCACCGGTATCTCCAGGTGAATCCACCAGACCCTTCAACAGAGCGCGGATGTACAGACCGGTGCCACCGACGATAACCACCCGTTTGCCCCGGCCGGTTATATCCCGGATTGCCGCATCGGCCGCCACTGCGTAATCGGCCGCAGAAAAAAGCTCGTCCGGTTCAGCAATGTCAATCAGATGATGGGGGATTTCCGCCTGCTGTTCCGGGCCCGGCTTGGCGGTGCCGATGTCCAGCCTGCGGTAGACCTGCATTGAATCCGCGTTGACGATCTCGGCATCCAGTTCGCGGGCCAATCGCAGAGCCAGGTCACTTTTTCCGGAAGCGGTCGGGCCGCAGATCACCAATATTTTGGGGAGGGGCAAGGAATGATTCATGTTCTTTTGAAGATTTTTTCCAGCTCAGCCAGAGTTACAACATGGGAAACAGGGCGGCCATGCGGACAGCTGGCGGCAAATTCGGTCTCGTCCATACTGCGCAACAGTTCGCGCATCTGGCGGATTTCCAGGGCATGGACACCGCGCACGACCGAGTGGCAGGCGACCCTGGAAAGGAGCTCATCCAAAGCATCCTGAAAAGCGGCGCTGGCGCCAAGTTGGGCCAGATCAGCCAGAATGTCCCGCACCAGACGGATGGCATCTTTTTCAGCCGCCAGGCGTGGAACGGCGGCGACCATCAACGTGTTTCCCCCAAACGGCTCCAGTTCGAAACCGATGCCGGCCAGCTCCGGGCTGAAACGCCCGGCAACTGCCACCTCACCGAAGGACAACTCAATCGTCTCTGGAAAGAGCAAACGCTGGGATTCAACACCACCAGCCAGAAACTGCTGTTTCAAACGCTGGAATGCGACCCGCTCACTGGCGGCATGCTGGTCGATAATGACAAGATCCGTTCCGGACTGGCACAGAATGTATTCGCTATGGAACTGGCCGATAATGTTCAGGGACAAAAAATAGCCGGAAGGGGAACTTTCCTGTTTGGACTGAAAGGGTGTGACCGGCTCAGCGACGGCGACGGCAACAGCTTCTGCCGCTGCATCGGAGGCCGCAGTTGTCGTTGCCTCGAGGACGGCAGAGCGGGACAAAGATTGGGAATAATGTTGCTCGCGATGCGGCAGCGTCAGCGAAGCCTGGGCAGCGGCGGCGATCCGTTCGCGATAAGCCTGTCCGGTCGGTGCGGCCGATGCTTTTGCTGGCGATGTTTCCGTTTTTTTGGCCAGCCAGGGAGAGAGTCTCAACACCTCTTCCACTGACGCCTGAATGGAGTCATGTACGACGGATTGACGCCGGAAGCGCACTTCATGTTTGGTTGGATGGACGTTGACATCCACCTCCCCCGCCGGAAGCTGTATAAAAAGCGCCACAACCGGATAACGGCCACGATCTATCACCCCCCGGTAAGCCTGCAGGATAGCGTGCTGCACAACCTTGTCACGCACGAAGCGGCCGTTGATATAGGTGTACATCGCCTGCGGACCTGAACGCGTTAATGACGGCCCGGAAACAAATCCGCCGACGGTTACGTATTCGCTGTTATTTTCAACCAGGTGCAGATGTGAAGCGCTCTCTTTCCCAACCACCTGTGACAGCCGCCGCAGCAGGTCACTGCGCTGCACACGAAGAAGCTCCCGACCGTCGCTGGTACAACTGAATGATGCATCCGGGCGTGAGACCGCCAGTCGTGCCATCACATCCCCAACATGGCCGGTCTCGGTTTCGGAACTCTTCATGAATTTCAGGCGGGCGGGAGTATTGAAAAAAATCTGTTCGACCGTGATAACCGTACCGGAAGCCATGCCGCAGGCCTTGACCTCACGCACCTTTCCACCCTCAACAATGATTTCGGTTCCTTCCAGAGAGCCCTGTTCACGCGTGGCGAGACAGAAGCGCGAGACAGAGGCGATCGAGGGGAGTGCCTCCCCGCGAAAACCGAGTGTCAGGATGCCGTCCAAGTCACTGTCACACTTGATTTTGCTGGTGGCGTGGCGCTCAAGAGACAGCAATGCGTCCTCACGCGACATGCCATGACCGTTATCGGTAACACGGATAAGTCGGCGACCACCGACGGCTATCTCGACAGAGACTTCTGTCGCCCCCGCATCAAGGGAATTTTCAACCAACTCCTTGATAACCGAGGATGGACGTTCGACAACCTCGCCGGCAGCAATTTTGTTGGTGAGGTTCTCCGGCAGTATCGAGATGCGCTGTGACATGGCTGCTCCGTGCAATTACAAAAAAAGAGCGGGACATTCCGCTCTTTCTGGGTTGTGATGTATGTGATTATACTGGAAACTATTTATGGGTGCTTTCGGTCGCATCACCAAACAGGCTGTCAAAGTCATCTTCTGCATCTTTTCCAATGGTGGTGGCAGCTTCTGGCGTATCATCCCATGAAAAGTTTTCCAGATCGAATTCACCGGTTGGATCCGATGCAGCCGGTTTTGCGGCTGACTGTGTGCTGTCCGGCGAAGCACCGAAGGGGCTGCTGTCCGATTGCGGCGTTGTTTCCAGCAGATCGGCAAACGGGTCTTCCTCGCTTTGAGCCGACACCTGCGTGGCAATCGATGGTTCATCATCAAAATTGAAGGGATCTTCATTGTAAGTGGGGACGGTGGAGGAAGTAGTAATAGCTTCTTCCGGCAAATCAAACGCAAACATGTCCTCATGGGTTTCCACTGTTTCCGAAAGCTGCCCGGTCGCGGCGGAAGCAGCCAGAAACTCACTGGCCATAACCTCTCGGACTTCAATCGGAAGCACAATCGGGGTTATGCCGTAGGTCATCTTGTGTCCGCTCAGGTCGCTGGAGCACTTTTTACAGCTGTCATGGAACTCGAAACTGTTGTATCCGCACTTTGGGCATTTCATGGGCGGCTCCTTGGATGCGATCTGATCACATTACTTCCCACATATACTGCATTATGGCCAGAATAGCAATACCCGCCGTCTCGGTGCGCAGTATCCTGGATCCGAGCGAAACCGGCTGAAAACCGTTCTGCGAAAACTGCTTCACCTCCTGAGGATCAAGCCCCCCTTCCGGGCCGATTACAACAATCGCCGAGGCTGGGGACTCCAATGACGACAACGCCTTCTTGAGAGAATGCTCCCGCTCATCCTCCCACAAGATCAGGCGCAGCTCCTGATCGGCGCCACCGGCTACAGCCTGCGCTGTTGGCCACCAGGATACCTGCGGAGGATCATTTCGTCCGCACTGCCGCGCAGCCTCGGATGTAATCCTGTTCCAGCGTTCCAGCTTTCCGGCCAGCTGCTCTTCACGAACTTTGGCGATTGAGCGAAGACCTCCAAACAGCCGGAAATCGTGGGCACCCAGCTCGGTGCATTTCTGCAGGATCAGATCAATCTTGTCTCCCTTGGGGAGCGCCTGGCAAATCGTGATCTTTGGCGATGACGAGTTGCTTTCAATGACAACCTGCTTTACAGCAACAGCTATTTCAGCACATTTTTTTGACACAACTCCGATCACGCCATCGTAGGCGGTCCCGCTTTCATCTACCAGAGTCACCTGATCGCCGGTCGCAAGCCGTAGTACCCTCACAATATGCTTATAAACTTCTCCCTCCAAGACAGCCCGACCGTCACGAATGCAGTTCGAGTTTACAATGAAGCGGCGCGTACTCATTGCTGATGCGCTCTGCGGTACAGCATTGCAACCCACTCGCCGGCCTTGTTGGTCTCTTCGTACAGCAACGGCTGCCCGGCAAAGCCGTTTCGCACAAGCTCTTCCTTTTCAGCCAGGATTCCGGACAGGATCAATGCTCCACCCGGATTCAGACGTGCAGCCAGACCGGGGGCCAACCGCACCAACTCCTCAGCCAGTATGTTGGCCAGAATGATGTCGAAACCTTCCTCCAGCGACTCCAGAGGATCCGTCCCGCAATCAACCTTTTCGGAGAGATTGTTCAGAGCCAGGTTTTCCCGGGCCACATCGACCGCTTCCGGATCTATGTCCAGTGCCAGTATCCTGCCGCATCCCAGCAGACTGGCCGCCATGGCCAGAATTCCGGACCCGGTGCCCAAATCCAGCAGCGAAGGGGCGGCACCCTCCGGACCAGCATCCATTATTTTTTCCAGCAACTCCAGACAGAGCCTTGTGGTTTCGTGACCGCCGGTGCCGAAGGCCATTCCGGGGTCAATCCGCAGCACCAAATCCTCCGGCTGCGATGCTGCCTCCTCCCAGGTCGGCACAATCAACAAGCGGCTGCCAACCCGTAGCGGCTTGAAATGGACCTTCCAGCTGGTGCTCCAATCTTCTGACCGGACCGGAGAGATCGTGGGGCTTGACAGACAGGAACCTGGCTGGCGTGCCGCCAGTTCCGACAGATACATTTCCAGTTCAGCCATTTTGGAAGTCGGGTCCAGATCAGCCGGGAGATATGCTTTGACCGTCATCCGCCGGGAGAGCGGAATTTCACTGGGTGAGAAAGCATCTACGGAAAGGTTTTCGACACAGACACCATTTCCGGAAAGGGTGGTCAGATACTCCGCCACTACATCGGCCAGTTCAGACGGCACATCGCAGGCGATTTCGAGCCAGGAATCATTCATTTGACAACCTTTTGTTCGGATATAAATTACCCGGGAACGCTAGCAGAACGGCCGGCAATTGACAATAAAAAAGCCCGCTACAGCTTCGTTTTGCGGCACCGGACACGGTTGCAGTTCCTGTTATTTAGCTTGACCGTTAAAGCAGCGTAACGCTATAAAGTTCGAATACCAAAGTGTAGTGAAAGGTACTCTCATGCGCGGCCAAAACCTGCTTGAAGCCATCGGCAACACCCCCCTTGTCCAGTTGTCATCAATCAATGCATATCCAAATGTATCAATCTTCGCCAAACTTGAGGGGAACAACCCGGGTGGTTCGATCAAGGACCGTCCCGCCCGGCAGATGATTCTGGCTGCGGAAGCCAGCGGCGAACTGACTGCTGACAAGATTATCCTAGAGCCGACTTCCGGCAACACCGGCATAGCACTGGCAATGATTGCAGCCGCCCGCGGCTATCGGATCAAGCTGGTCATGCCGGCCTGTGTCAGCATCGAACGGCGCAGTGTGCTGGAGGCCTATGGCGCCGAAATCGTCCTGTCACCCGGATGCGAAGCGACCGATGGCGCCATTCGTCTGGCGCACAAAATCAACGACGAATCACCGGAAATTTACTACATGCCGAATCAGTATGCGAACCGGAACAACGTGCTCGCCCATTACGAAACAACCGGACCGGAAGCGATGAACCAGACCAATGGGCGCATCACCCACTTTGTCGCGGGAATGGGTACCAGTGGAACCTTGATGGGGGCCGCGCTCTACTTCGGCAATGCAAAACCGGATGTACAGATCGTGGGCATTGAGCCGGTTCTGGGACATAAGATTCAGGGTTTAAAGAACATGCGCGAAGCTATCGTCCCTCCCATTTATGACGAAACGGCACTGACACGCAAAATCGTAGTCGAAGACGACCTGGCATTTGAAACCTCGCGGCAGCTTGCCGTTCGTGAAGGCATCTTCTGCGGCATGTCCGGCGGTGCGGCGGTGGCCGGTGCGCTGAAGCTGGCCGCTGAATTGGAGTCTGGCTGTATCGTGGTGATCATCCCCGACCGGGGAGATCGTTACCTGAGTACCAACCTTTTCAAATCAGTCTGCGCCAACTGCCCGCCTTGATTCGCTCCGGGGCAAATCTCGGGGCTGGTCTCCATTAATTTTCACAGGTATCCGCTGAAAAACAATCCCTAAATATGCCTTACCCCCTGTCGTTTATACATGTATAGAACCATTGTACACCCACCACTTGCCGAACATTCACAAAAACTCCTTTTATATCAGCGACTAATACTGTTTTTAATCCAGATCAGAGCCTGATTGGCGTATACATTCCAAATACATCTGTTTTCCCCACTTCCTGCCACAAACTCATTCACCAAACCACATCTCCATTAATTACAGCAGTAATTTAAGCATGTTACGTAATACTAAATTTATTTTTAGAATTATGGCACGCTAGATGCTCTAGTAATAAACAAGCAAGCAGAAAACAAACGAAGCGAGAGAGGAGATAGCCATGAGAACCATATCAACAATCCTCACAACATTAATGATAACCGCCAGCCAGGCTTTGGCAGCAGGTGGAGCAGTGGAAAGTGAAGGAATCGGTATTTTAACAGCATGTTTCATCGGCTTCGGAGCAATGATAGTCCTGTTCCAGTTTATCCCCGGGCTCTTGCTGATCGCCGGAATGCTGAAAGGCCTCTTGTCACTGGGTCACAAAGATGCTCCTGAAACAGCAACCAACAAATAAAAGCGTAATTAAGATATCTAAACAGCAACGCACACAACAATAAGGGAGGATGTCATGAAAGCACTCGCAGCGTTAATCGCAACCCTGGCCCCCGCAACAGCATTTGCAGCTACAACTTTGCACGAAGATAACAGCGGGATTTTCGTATGGGTATTTTTAGGGTTCTGTGCCCTGATCGTGGTAGTTCAGGTTATGCCGGCAATCATCCTGATGATGGGTTTTGCAAAAGGGCTGTCAGCCAAAATGGCAAAGAGGGAGGTGGTGGCCAACAAATGATACGATCCGAATATGCTTTAATAAGCATTGCAACGAAATAAGGGGGATGGCTCTGACTAGACCGTCCCCCTTATTTATTTTCGGCATTTTCAGACACGGCCTCAGACTGTTTGGCCGTCCGTATTCATCAGCAATACCTGCAATATTCCCACCCCGTGAAATTACAGCTTCAAATCAAGCGCAACCTTGACCGCACTTGCTATTCCTGCTATTAAGTACATCCGTTTCCGATCAATAATTCCCCATACTCCCCACCGGAGGTATCACCGTGACATTCCAGGATCTTATCCTCTCCCTGCAAGGCTACTGGGCCAAACAGGGGTGCATCATCCAGCAACCCTACGATACTGAAAAGGGTGCCGGAACTTTCAATCCCGCCACTTTCCTACGAGTACTCGGCCCGGAACCCTGGAACGTGGCTTATGTGGAACCGTCCCGCCGCCCAACCGATGGCCGTTATGGTGAGAACCCCAACCGCCTGCAGCATTATTACCAGTTTCAGGTCATCATGAAGCCGTCGCCGATGAATATCCTGGATCTGTACCTGGATTCTTTGCGCGCCTTCGGACTTGACCCGGCCAAACACGACATCCGCTTTGTCGAAGACGATTGGGAATCACCGACTCTGGGAGCCTGGGGCTTGGGGTGGGAAGTCTGGCTGGACGGCATGGAGATTACCCAGTTCACCTATTTCCAGCAGGCGGGCGGCATCGACCTGAAGCCGGTCTCATCCGAGATCACCTACGGTTGCGAGCGTATCGCCATGTATATCCAGGGCGTTGACAACGTTTACGATCTGGAATGGGTCAAGGGAATCAAATACGGCGATATTCACCATGAAAGTGAAGTGGAGTTCTCGCGCCACAACTTCGAAGAAGCCGACGTGGATATGCTGCTGCAGCTCTTCGGGATGTACGAAAAGGAATGCCTGCGACTGGCTGCAAAAGATCTGGTGCTGCCGGCCTACGACTATGTAATGAAGTGTTCCCACACCTTTAACCTGCTGGATGCCCGGGGTGCGATCTCTGTTACGGAACGTGCATCCTACATCGGCCGAGTGCGCAACGTGGCCCGAATCTGCGCCGAAGGTTATCTGCAAATGCGCGAACGTCTCGGCTTTCCGCTGTTGAAAGGAGGTGCTGCGCGATGAGTACCAAAGAACTGTTTCTAGAAATAGGCACCGAAGAGATCCCGGCCGGCTTTATCCCCCGCGCCCTGGCTGAGATGGAAGCAATGATCGTACGGGAACTGGCGACTGCCCGCCTCTCTTTCGGCGAGATCAAAACTCTGGCCACTCCCCGCCGCCTGGCAATGGTTGTAAAAAATATTCCGTCTGTCCAGCCCGATGCCGAGATCACCGCCAGCGGGCCATCAAAAAAAGCCGCCTACGATGCCGACGGCAAACCGACCAAGGCTGCCGAAGGCTTTGCCCGCGGGCAGGGCGTTGATGTTTCCGCACTGCAGATCATCACCACCGAAAAAGGTGAATATCTGGCGGTCACCAAACAGGAAACCGGACGGCCGACCCATGAGCTTCTGGCCGAAATCCTCCCCAGGCTGGTGTCAAACATTCCCTTCAAAAAATCCATGCGCTGGGGCAACCTGGATGTCCGCTTCGCTCGCCCGATCCACTGGATCGTGGCACTGTTCGACGGCATTGTGATCCCTTTCTCCTTTGGCAATATTGAAAGCGGCACGATTTCAAGAGGGCATCGTTTCATGGCCAACACCTCCTTTCCTGTCCGGGATTTCGCCCATTATCAGGAAGAGTGCGAGCGGCACTTTGTGATCGTCGATCCGGAACGGCGCAAAGAAATCATCCGCCGCGAAACGCACCGGGTCGCGGCTGCGGCCGGCGGGCACCTGCTGCCCGATGAAGATTTGCTGGACCAGGTCGCTTATCTGGTAGAATATCCCAGCGCCGTACATGGCACTTTTTCGGCAGAATTTCTGAAAGTTCCCAAGGAAGTTCTGATCACCTCCATGCGCAGCCACCAGCGCTACTTCTCCATCGTGGATGCGGAAGGCAAACTGTTGCCCGGCTTTATCACGATCAACAATACGCTGACCGAAGATCCATCGGTGGTCGTTAAAGGCAATGAGCGCGTCCTGCGTGCCCGCCTCTCCGATGCCAGATTCTTCTTCGAGGAAGACCAGAAGGTAAAACTTGACGAGCGGGTCGAGTCGCTCAAGAAGGTCGTGTACCAGCAAAAACTGGGCACATCTTTCGAGAAGATGGAACGCTTCAGATCACTTGCCGAAGGCCTGGCGGAACAGCTCAATCCGGTCGTTAAAGCGGAGACCGCTCGCGCAGCCACACTCTGCAAGGCCGATCTTGTTTCCGGGATGGTTGGCGAGTTCCCGGAAGTCCAGGGTGTCATGGGACGCGAGTACGCTCTGTTGGAAGGTGAAAAACCGGCCGTTGCCAATGCCATTGCCGAGCATTATCTTCCGATCCAGGCCGGCGGCGAACTGCCGGCATCCGACATCGGCGCTTTCGTCTCAATCTCCGACAAGCTCGACACAATCTGCGGATGTTTTGGAGTAGGCCTGATACCGACCGGCGCTGCCGACCCTTACGCATTGCGTCGCGCTACAATTGGAATTATCAGCATCATCCTTGACAAAGGCTATCGCCTGTCGCTCCAGAGCCTGATCGAAGAATCGCTTAAACTTCTGGCGAGCAAGCTCACCCGTCCGCAAGAGCAGGTAGCCGCTGAAGTACTGGAGTTTTTCCGGGGCCGCTTTGTGAATCTGCTGTCAAGCGACTTTGCTACAGACGTTGTAGACGCCGCCGTTTCAGCGCAGTTTGGGGATCTGGTCAATGTCAAGGCCCGCATATCCGCACTGACCGAGTTCAAATCGCATCCCGACTTTGAACCTCTGGCCGGTGCATTTAAACGGGTCGGGAATATTATCAAAGAGGGGTGCGACGTTGCCATCAATCCGGATCTGCTCCTTGATCCGTCAGAAAACTGCCTTTACGAGGCTTTTATATCCGCCAGGAAGACCGTGGATATAAGGGTTGTTTCAGGAGAGTGGCTGGACGCCCTGACCGAACTTGCAACCCTGCGCGGGCCGGTAGACACCTTTTTTGAAAAGGTCATGGTCATGGCTGAAGACCCGAAAGTGCGTGAAAACCGCCTGGCCCTGCTGACCGGTATTGCCCGCGTATTTGATAAAATTGCCGATTTTTCGAAAATCGCCTGAAGCTCCATATTGGATTAGTCTGCACTACCACTGCTGAACGAATAGGCAAAGGAGAGCATCAATGTCGTTTGTAGCCAGAATAATTGCCGGAAATGCAGTCGGAATTTTATTAGCCGTTGCGGCAACGGCTTTCATCAATCCCAAGGGCGACTTACTGGCCGATGCAGCGATTGCATTCGGTGTCATGGCTGTGATGTCCATAGTCATCGGAATCCTCGGCAATGCGGCTTTCAGGCCACTTGCAGGGATTGTGGCGGCACTTGAAAAAGCAGCCGGAGGAGACCTGTCGGTCCGGGCCGATGTTTCCGGCAATGGTGAGTTCGCGCGACTGGCAACATCCTTCAATACGATGATGGCTGATATGAATAAAGCCATGCGCCAGTTTTTCTCGGTAGCTGACACGGTTCGTGATTCAGTCGGACTGGTCCGTTCTACCACCGATGCAATGGCATCCGCCGCTGAAGATGTGGCCATGCAGGCCGGTACGATCGCAACCGCCAGTGAAGAGATGTCAGCCACTTCCGGCGACATTGCACGCAATTGCCTGTATGCCGCTGAAAGCGCCCAAAAAGCCACCGAACAGACTCACAGCGGTTCAGACCTGGTCCAAGGCAGCGCCCGTCTAATGGAAAACATTGCCCAGCGCGTAAATGCCACTTCCAAGACCGTCGAAGGTCTGGGACAGCGTTCGGACCAGATCGGAGCCATCGTCAATACCATCCAGGACATCGCCGACCAGACCAACCTGCTGGCCCTGAATGCTGCCATCGAGGCTGCCAGGGCCGGAGAGCAGGGTCGCGGCTTTGCCGTTGTTGCAGATGAAGTGCGGGCACTGGCCGAGCGCACAACCAAAGCCACCAAAGAAATTGCCTCAATGATAAAATCGATCCAGGCTGAGACTCAAAGCGCAGTTGATTCAATGGCGGAAGGTGTACAGGAGGTTCGACGCGGCACTTCGGAAACAAGCCGTTCCGGCGAAGCGCTTGAAGATATACTGTCAAAGATCAATGAGCTGACGATGCAGATCAGCCAGGTTGCAACGGCTGCTGAAGAACAGACCGCCACGACGCATGAAATCACCAACAACATTCAGATGATAACCGATGTTGTCAACCGCAATGTTGACAACGCCCGCAGCACAACCCAGGCCACCGGTGTTCTGGCCAAACAGGTTGACGATCTTCACGAACTGGTAGGGAAGTTCAGGCTGGCCAAAGCTCTGGAATGGGATGCTTCCTTCTCGACCGGCGTTTCTAAATTTGATGAACAGCATAAGAAACTGTTTGATATGGTAAATGAATTGGCCGACGCCATGCAGCAGAAAAGAAGCAAGGAAGCCATCGGCCGCGTACTGAACGGACTGGCTGAATACACTGTCAACCATTTTGCCGATGAAGAGCGCAGTTTTGCTCAGTCCCGCTACCCTGATGAAAACGAACATAAGACACTTCATAAGAAACTGGTTGATCAGGTTGTTGAACTGATTGGCAAATTCAACTCCGGTGAAACGCTTCTGACTCAGGAAGTTATCAACTTTCTACAAGACTGGCTGATCAACCACATCAAGGGATCCGACAAAAAATACGGCCCGCATCTGAACAAGAATGGAATCAAATGATAGCTATCGTTGACTACGGCATGGGCAACCTCCGTTCCGTACAAAAAGCTTTTGAAAAGATCGGCGCCGAGGCGGTTGTGACATCCGATCCACTGGTTGTGCTTGAAGCCGACAGGGTTGTCCTTCCTGGGGTTGGCGCTTTTCGTGACTGCATGCGCAACCTTGAAGAAGCTGGTTTTGTAGATCCTTTGCTGAAAGTCATTGCAGAAGGACGGCCGTTTCTGGGAATCTGCGTCGGCATGCAGCTGCTGTTTACCGACAGTGTCGAGTTCGGACTTTACAGCGGACTGAACGTCATCCCGGGGCATGTCCTCCGTTTTCCCGACCAGATGAGCGTTGCCGGGGAGCGTCTGCCGGTACCCCAGATGGGCTGGAATCAGCTGACCTTTAAAAAGCATCCTCCAGCCTTTGTTGGAATCGAGGATGGCAGCAACGTCTATTTTGTTCATTCCTACTATGTCGAACCGGACGATTCCGCTGTCATAGCAACCACGACTGACTACGGCATAGATTTCTGCTCGTCGGTCTGGAAGGATAATATTGTCGCCACCCAATTCCACCCTGAAAAATCGCAGGATGTCGGACTGCGTATACTTAAGAATTTTGCGGAGCTGAAATGATCGTTATACCTGCCATAGATTTGAAAGAAGGAAAATGCGTCCGCCTGGAACAGGGACTGATGGACAAAGATACGGTTTTCAATGACGATCCCGGTGCCCAGGCCCGCGCCTGGCAGGATCAGGGAGCCGAATTGCTGCATATCGTCGATCTGGACGGCGCTTTTGCCGGTGAGCCGAAGAACAGGTCGGCCATAGAATCCATCATCAGGGCTATAACAATCCCGGCTCAACTTGGTGGCGGTATCCGTGATATTGCCACTATTGAAGCTTACCTGTCACTCGGCCTTTCCCGTGTCATCATCGGAACAGCCGCCCAGCGCAACCCGGAACTGGTGCGTGAAGCCTGCGCCAAGTTTCCCGGCAGGATCGTGGTCGGCATCGACGCCAAGGATGGCATGGTGGCAGTCCAGGGGTGGGCCGAGGTGACGGACATAACCGCCGTCGAACTTGCCAAAAAATTCGAAGACTGCGGGGTGGCGGCTATCATTTACACCGACATCGCCCGCGATGGCATGCTACAGGGACCCAATCTCGAAGCCACCAGAGCGTTGGCCGAAGCGGTTAACATTCCGATTATCGCATCGGGCGGCGTATCTGGCCTTAAAGACATCGAGAACCTGATGGAGATTGAAGCATCCGGCGTCACCGGTGTTATCACCGGCAAGGCGGTCTATACCGGAGCTATCAACCTGAATGAAGCTATCGCATTGACGAAGGGACGTTCCTGAAATGCTGACCAAACGTATTATTCCATGCCTGGATGTCAAGGGTGGCCGCGTCGTCAAAGGGGTCCAGTTTCTGGAATTGCGCGATGCGGGTGATCCGGTCGAGATCGCCGAAATGTACGACCAGCAGGGCGCTGACGAACTGACTTTTCTGGACATCACCGCCTCCAGCGACCAGCGCGACACGATCATCGACGTGGTTCGCCGCACTGCCGAGCGGGTCTTCATGCCGCTGACGGTTGGTGGAGGCATCCGCTGCGTAGAGGACATCCGCCGCATGCTGAACGCCGGAGCTGACAAGACATCGATCAACACCGCCGCAGTTCATCGTCCCGAGTTTGTGAAAGAGGCGGCCGAGCGCTTTGGTTCGCAATGCACTGTCGTTGCCATCGATGCCCGACGAGTACCGGGCGAAGAGCGCTGGGAAGTATATACCCACGGCGGCCGCAATCCGACCGGCATTGACGTTGTAGAGTGGGCTGTAAAAATGGAACAGTACGGTTCCGGAGAAATCCTGTTGACCAGCATGGACTGCGACGGCACCAAGGATGGTTACGATCTGAAACTGACACGTGCCGTGGTTGATGCGGTTTCGATTCCGGTCATCGCTTCCGGAGGCGTCGGCAATTTGGAGCACCTTTACGAGGGGTTTACAACTGCCGGAGCAAGCGCCTGCCTGGCGGCATCTATTTTCCATTACAGGGAATATACGATCGGACAGGCTAAAGATTACCTGCATGAGAAAGGGGTCGCGGTAAGACGATGAATAACAGCGATATTTTACAAGCCATTTATCAAGTCATTCTTGACCGCAAAGGGCAGCCTGCAGAAAGCTCATATACTGCATCCTTGATGCAAAAGGGAATTGACAAGATTCTCAAAAAGGTTGGGGAAGAGGCCACTGAAGTTGTAATCGCCGCAAAGGGCGGAGAGCGAAGTGAAATCATCTATGAAACTGCAGACCTTTTTTTTCATCTGCTAGTGATGCTGGGGTTCAAAGGAATCCAGCCGGAAGAGGTTTACAGTGAGCTTAGGCGTCGTTTCGGAACCTCCGGCATCGAAGAAAAGGCGTCCCGCATTTCAACCACAAATCATTGACTTATATATTTGTTTGTTGACAATACCGTGCAGTATGCTACTGTAGTCAACTCACATATTTGTTCTCACATTAGTGGGACAATGACGACTTGCAACAGATGGGGGGTGATTTAATATGCCGGGAGTAAAGATCAAGGAAAGTGAACCGTTTGAACTGGCACTGAAGAAGTTCAAAAAACAGTGCGAGAAAGCTGGCATCCTCTCAGAAGTGCGCAAGCGCGAGCATTTTGAGAAACCAAGCATCAAGCGCAAGAAGAAGGCCATCGCGGCCCGCAAGCGTGCCCTCAAGAAACAGCGTAAAATGATGGATTAAAAAGCACAGCGCAATAGTCGCATTGTGGGTTCAGGAACATCCAAATGAAGTTGAAAGAACAATTAAACGATGCGATGAAAGCAGCCATGAAGGCGCGGGATAACCTGCGCCTTTCGGCTGTGCGCATGGTCCTTTCGTCGATTAAAAACCGCGAAATCGACCAGAGAAAAGAAATGGATGACCAGGGCATAATGGATGTAGTCTCGACCCTGGTCAAACAACGCCGTGAATCGATCCGGATGTATCGCGAAGGAAACAGGCCGGAACTGGCCGAAAAAGAAGGGGCCGAGCTTGACATACTGCTTGGCTTCCTCCCCGTCCAGTTGAGCCACGAAGATATAGAAGAGCTGGTTTCAAAAGTCATCAGCGACTTGAATGCGGTTGGCCCTAAAGATATGGGCCGGGTCATGAAGGCTGTTGCACCCCTGACTGCCGGCAAGGCAGATGGCAGAGTTGTCAGTGAAGTTGTCAAGATCAAGCTTGCCTGAGTCATCCGATAAAGCAAGAATACACTGCATTATTTTCGCACACAGTCGAGGGGCTTTCTTGAAGATGGCCCCTTCTTTGTAATAATTTCACGGCGATGCGATGAATTATCTCGACATAATCATTCTGGTGGTTATCTGCTTTTTTGCTGTCAAGGGACTGGTCAGAGGGCTGGTTAACGAAGCCTCGTCACTGGCGGGGCTTTTAGCAGGCGGATGGCTGGCGTTCAGGTACCACCAATTACTTGCAGTTCCAATAAAAAGCATACTGCATCTGCCGACACATCTGTCTTCGTTCCTGGCTTTCATAATTATCCTGCTCCTGACGGGAGTCTGCGCCCATATAATCGGCAATGTAATAACAGCCGCCCTTCGCCTGGTCATGCTGGGCAGCCTCAACAGACTGGGCGGCATACTGATTGGTACCGCAGAGGGGGCCTTACTGTTGTGCATGGTATTCAGTATAGCTTCATCAGGTTATATGCCTGAACAAATCAGAGGCAAAGTTCGGTCAACTGAATCAGCAAACCTGTTTGCAGTAACCGGCGACAAAATACTTTTGATGTGGCGTAATACGCCCGCCAGTAAGCCATGATCCCCGAGGAAAAAGTACGGGAAGTAGCAGAACGCCTTTCAATTGTTGAGGTTGTTTCAGAGTACGTGCAGTTACGGCGTTCCGGCGGCAATTATGTTGGCCTGTGTCCATTCCACGGCGAAAAGACCCCCTCTTTCAACGTAAACCCGGCTCGTGAAATATTTCACTGTTTTGGCTGCGGCGAGGGGGGCAACGCGTTCTCTTTCGTAATGAAAATGGAAGGGCTCAACTTCCCCGAAGCGGTCAAGCTGCTGGCTCGTAAAACCGGCATTGAGATAGAGGACCGGCAGCTAACTCCGGCTGAAATAAAATCGCAGGATGAACGCCACCAGTTTCTAAAGATCAACGAACTGGCAAGCAACTATTACCAATCTATCCTTCGAAGCGGTGATGACGGAGAATGTGCTCGCCAGTATCTGATTCAACGCTCGGTTGGGAACGACATATCCGAAGCATACAGGCTCGGGTTTGCTTCAGACCGCCGCGATGGCTTGGTCAGGCACCTGAAGAACAATTCCGTTGATTTGGAGCTTGCCCTCAAACTGGGGATTATCCGCAAGGGGGAATCGGGTTGGTACGATTTGTTCAGAAATCGTTTGCTTTTTCCGATTTGCGACTCCAAGGGAGTTGTAATTGCATTTGCTGGTCGAGTGCTGGACTCATCACTCCCCAAATACATAAACTCTCCCGAATCGCCGGTCTACCATAAAAGCTCGGTTCTTTTCGGCCTGGATATGGCGATGCCAGCGGTCAGGGTCCACAATTCGATAATTATCGTAGAAGGGTATTTTGACCATCTTGCATTGTACAAGGCGGGTATTCGCAACGCGGTGGCAACCTGCGGAACAGCACTGACCACAACGCATGCCAGCCAGATCAAACGACACGCAGAACGGGTTCATCTTCTCTTTGATGGAGACAGCGCCGGGCAAAAAGCGACCATTCGTTCAATGGAGCTTTTTCTTGAGCAACACATGCCTGCATACGTCATCACTCTGCCAAAGGGCGAAGATCCTGACAGTTTCCTGAGCAGCAATCCGGCAGAACAGTTTGCTGACCTTCAAAACAAGGCGCGCCCGGCATTTGATTTTTTTATCCGCTCCTTGCTGACCGAGATTTCACCAGACAGCGTGGCCAACAAAGTAAGAATAATTGATGAAATAGTGCCGCGTTTCAAAAAGATATCCGATCCGGTAGAACGGGACCTTTATGAAAAAGAAATATGCAGGTTGCTGGGCATCACTGCGCATGCATTTCGTAAACGCCTTGGAGGAATGAACCTGACCGAAAGGGACACAAAAAGCGGTTCGATCAAGAAAACAGAAAGATTTGATAATTCACAAGAGACACTTTTGGCATTAGTGATAAACTATCCAGAAGCAAGGGATGAAGCAGCAAAAGCCGGTATAGATATCTTGTTTAACGGAGACTATCTGGAACTTGCCCGGTTGGTGATCGACACCATGGCGCAATCTGATAATTCCCAGGCATTAAACTCTCTTCCTGACAAGATTGATAACCTGGAACAGAGGACTATATTATCCAGAATTATGGTGTCGGACGCTTTTTTGGCCGATATCGATTGGCGTAACGTTTTTAATCAATGTTCTCGGAGCAGCGAAAAAAAAGCGCTCGGATCAATAAAAGACATTGCGTCACGTTTGGCTGTGATTGATGAAAGCAGCGAGGAGTACGTGCTCTTGCTGAAGCAGGCGGACAGCATGCGTAAAAGGAAATCAGAGCTTTAAGCCGCTTTGACCATTCAAAGCGACAAAACTGAGGTGAATACATGGCAAAGAAAAACATGGATGATGTTAAACAACTGATTGATATCGGCAAGGCAAAGGGATTCCTTACTTTTGACGAGGTCAACGATATACTTCCGCCAGATATTGCTACCGATCAGATAGAAGATGTGATGGGCATGTTCGGCGACATGGACATAGAAATTGTTGACTCTTCACAAAAAGTCAAAATACCCAAAATGAAAATTGAACTGGAAGAGGACGAGGAATCGGAGGGCGAATCCGAGGAAGTCGAGTTCGAACCAGGATCCATTGGACGCACCAGCGATCCTGTCAGGATGTATCTGCGCGAAATGGGCTCGGTATCACTGTTAACCAGAGAGGGTGAGGTTGAGATTGCCAAACGCATAGAAGATGGTGAACGTGATGTTGCAGGAGTCATCCTGAATACTCCGATTACCGTTAAGGAAGTGCTTTCTCTGGGAGACAGACTCCGCAAATTCCAGATCAATCCATCCGAGATCAGTAAAGAGGTCGAAGAAGAACAGCTTGAGGAGGATGAAGAAGATGTCCAGCAGATTCGCCTGCTGGAAGTCATAGACTCAATTGCCGCTCAGGACCAGCTACTGACTGAGATAACTGCTTCGATCACAGCGGCAAAGTCCGCTCCAAAAAAGAAAGAATTTGAAAAGAAATATCGTGAGGCCAAAGATCATCAGGCCGATCTGCTTAAATCGTTGCGACTTAAAGACCGTCACACCAATAAAGTTGCTGAACGTCTCAAGGAACTGTCGCTCAAGGTAGATAAACTGCAGGACGAGTTGGCAGATCTGGAACCGCTTATTCCGTCTGACAAATTGAAGGCTCTGGTTGACAGGCTTGAAAACGAAGATGAGACTGCCACAACTGAACTGAAAAAGCTGAAGCTCGACGATGAAGAAACGGCAAAGTTGGAAAAACGTTTGCGCAATGCGGCACGCAAACTTTTAAAGGTAGAACAGGAATCGGGATTCAAGGCACGCGATCTTGCAGCTGCCCTCAAGGCTATTGAAGAGGGTGAGTGCAAGGCCCGGATCGCAAAAAGCGAACTGATCGAAGCCAATCTTCGCTTGGTAGTTTCAATTGCGAAGAAATACACTAATCGTGGACTTCAGTTCCTGGATCTAATCCAGGAAGGAAATATCGGCCTGATGAAAGCTGTTGATAAATTTGAATATCAGCGCGGATACAAGTTTTCCACCTATGCCACCTGGTGGATTAGGCAGGCCATCACTCGCGCCATCGCCGATCAGGCGCGTACAATCCGCATTCCGGTCCACATGATTGAGACAATCAACAAGCTGATCCGAACCAGCCGCCAACTGGTTCAGGAGAACGGTCGCGAACCGTCACCGGAAGAGATTGCAGAGCGCATGCAACTGCCGCTCGACAAGGTGCGCAAAGTCTTGAAAATAGCCAAAGAGCCGATTTCTCTCGAAACTCCGATCGGTGAAGAAGAAGATTCACACCTCGGCGATTTCATTGAAGACAAAGGCGTTGTTTCCCCAATTGATGCGGTCATCAAAGCAAACCTTTCCGAGAGCACCGCCAGGGTATTGGCCACTTTAACACCGCGTGAGGAAAAAGTTCTACGGATGCGTTTCGGCATCGGTGAAAAAAGTGACCATACACTGGAAGAGGTTGGCCAGGACTTTGAGGTCACACGGGAGCGTATTCGCCAGATAGAAGCGAAAGCGTTGCGCAAATTGCGCCACCCCAGCCGCAGTAAAAAACTGAAAAGTTTTGTAGACTAGATACTTGAGATATTTGACCAGAAACATCATACCGGTTCTTATCAGCCTGCTTGTCATGCTGCTAGGAACCGGTTTTGTTTTTGCCGCCGAGATTGACGATGCGGCTGTTTTTGTTGATGCATTCTCCGCGTACCAGAATAAAGACTACCTGACCGCCATAGAAAAAGCTGACCAGCTTAACCAGATTTTTCCGGACTCTCCACTTCGTGATGTGACACTGCTCCTGATAGCCAGATCAAGTTTTAAGTCCGGCAATAATGAACGGGCTGCTAAAACAGCGGCTTCTTTTTATGATGAATTCCCTGAAAGCGGACTCATAACTACCATCGAAGAAGATTTGCAGTTGTTGCTTAAACGGTACAGAAATGGCGAACGGCTCCCTTCCAACAAACTGCTTCAGACTGCAGCACTTAAGGTTCGTGAAGAACGCTTGGCGCAGGAGAGAGCCGAGGCAGTAAAGCGTGAACAATTAAGATTGGCGAGTGAAAGAGCTGAGCGTGAACGTGTCGAGCGCGAGAAGATTGAGACCGAGCGTGTAGCAGCAGAAAAAGCGGCCGCATTAAAGGCTGCCAAAGAAAGCATCAAAATAGTCATCACTGTTAATGACAAAAAGATCGTTACAGTGGGTCAAACAGGAAGAATACCGTTTGAGGTTTCAAATCGCGGTAAAAATAATGAAGAATTTGTGCTGGCAACTGCGGGACCGAATGAATATGCCTCCGCAATCACAGCAGCAGACAGGATTGATACAGCTGTTAATCGTGTTAAGCTGGCCGGCGGCGAAACGTTTAAGGGCAACCTCACCTTCAAGATGCCTCCAAATAAAGTGGATGGTAACCGTACTAATCTGGTTATCAAGGTTTCATCGGCCACTTACGAAGATGTTTCCCAACAGGAAAACGCGCTTGTGATCGCCTCAGCACCCCTATTGCGGGTGGTGGCCAAGATGACCAATTCAGACAAACAGCTGCATTATCGAGTGACTATTCTTAACATCGGTTCGATACCAGCAGAAATGTTGACAGTCAGATTAAAGCTTCCGGACCAACTGGATTTTCTAAATGCCCCCGGCTTACAATTCAAGCAGGAGGCCGAAGGGATCATCGTTTTGAAGGCTGAACCAGTTGCTCCAGGCAAACTGGAAGAGTTCAGCCTGAATGTAAAAACACGAGACAACATTGCGGTCGGCAAAAAGCTTGTTGGTCATGTTGAAGTCATCAATAACCAGTTGCAGCTAAAAGAAATTTTTTCGATCGTAGCATCTACAGCGCAACTCAGTTTAAAACCGTAATGCCTGCGACAAGCTTAATCACATCATCACAAAATTGTCCCTGTGCACAATCACATCTCCGTAGTAGAACCCCAAAATAGATTCAATTTCAGAGCTATTACATCCAGCCAGCATGGTTATTTCACTACTTGAGTAATCTGATAATCCTCGGGCAAACTCGATTCCGTCCTGCCCGCAGAGTCGCACGCAAGCACCTCTTTCGAAGCGCCCTTCCACACCGGTTACGCCTGATGGCAACAGACTTTTTCCTTTTTTCAGGAGTACATTTCTTGCCCCATCATCAACTATTACTTTGCCCGAAGGTTTCAAGGAGTAAGCTATCCAGTGTTTTCTGCGGTTAAGTCCTTCACCGCTGCCAGCAGGCAGGAACAATGTACCGACCTCTTCCCCGCGCATGGCGGCAAGAACGATCCCCTCGCGCTTGCCGGATAGCATAATTGTGGGGACTCCGTTCTTGGCAGCTTTTTTGGCGGCAGCAACCTTGGTCGCCATACCGCCGGTTCCGACACTGGATCCGGAGTCGCCAGCCGCCCTTTCAACTTCGCGGGTAACACTTCTGACCAGCGGGATCAGGCGGGCCTCTGGGTTACTGTTTGGGTCGGCATCATAGAACCCCTCTATATCCGTCAAGATTAACAACAGATGTGCTTCCGCCACATTTGTTACTAATGCCGACAGATTGTCATTGTCACCAAACTTTATCTCGTCGACAACAACAGTGTCATTCTCGTTAATGACCGGAATAATGCCGAAACTGAGCAAAGCATCGATCGTGGCTCTAGCATTTAAAAAACGCTGGCGGCTCCCAAGATCTTCATGCGTCAGCAACAACTGAGCTACCTTCAGATTATGCGGAGCCAGTGCTTCTTCGTAAGCCCTCATCAGTCGGCTTTGGCCGACCGCAGCAGCGGCTTGTTTGTGAGGAATTGTCCGGGGCTTTTCAATCAGGCCGAGTTCGCTTCTACCGGCAGCTATGGCACCAGAAGATACCACAACCACCTGAATACCCTGTTTGCGCAAACCGGCAATATCGGTGGATATTCTGCCGATTACACCCATGTCAAGGGTAGCGTCTGAATCAGTCAATACCCGACTGCCGATCTTTATGACTACACGCTTGACAGATTTCAGAACATCTTTGCGCATTACCAAACCTCTTCAGCCTTGCCCCACAGACGTCGGGCAATTTCGTCCAGAAGTGCTTCTATGCCTTCTCCGGTTGCAGACGATACGGGAAAAACCATAATCCCCTGCTGTTCAAACCAGGCCTTAATTCCAGGGAATTCCTGCTGTGTTTGCGGAAGGTCGATTTTTGTTATGACAACGACCTGCTCTTTGTCAGCCAACTCGGGACTGAAAAGTGCCAGTTCGCGGCTTATCGATTCATATTCCGCAATCGGATTGCGCTCCGGCATCCAGGATATATCAACGAGATGCAGCAGAATCCCTGAACGCTCCAGATGTTTGAGAAAACGATGCCCCAATCCAGCTCCTTCATGAGCACCCTCGATGATACCAGGAATATCAGCCATCACAAATGAGCGGTAGTTCTTATAAGGGACAACCCCCAGAGATGGGGCTATCGTGGTGAAGGGATAATCGGCAATCTTCGGGCGGGCGGCCGATACTTTGCTGATTAAGGAGGATTTGCCTGCATTCGGTAAGCCCAGAAGTCCCACGTCGGCCATTAACTTCAGTTCCAGCCGGATCTTGCACTCTTCCAAATCTCCGCCTGGTTGGGCGAATTTGGGGGCCTTGTTGGTGGCTGATGCAAAACGCGCATTCCCCTGACCTCCACGTCCACCCTTGAGCAGGGTCACACGCTGTTCGTTTTGGGTCAGGTCGGCCAAAACATCGCCTGTTTCGGCATCTTTTATGACTGTGCCGACCGGAACCTTGATCACCAGATCTGCTCCCGCAGCTCCATGCCTGTTTTTGCCCATGCCGTTGCGCCCGTTCTCAGCCTTGCGGTGCGGTCTGTGACGTAACTCCAGCAAGGTGGACAGTCCGGATGAAGCGACAAAGATAACATCACCACCTTTACCTCCGTCACCACCACTGGGCCCTCCAAACTCAATAAACTTTTCGTGTCTGAAGGCTACACACCCTGCTCCGCCATGACCTGATGCGGCAAATAGGGTTACTTCATCGATAAATCTCATTCTGTCTCTTTCCCATCTAACCATAATTGTATGGTCTGTAATCTTACGTTCCAGGCATCGCTCAAGCGCTCATTTAAGAACTCTTTAAACAAGCTGTCAAACAGCTGTATTCCCTGCTCCATCAAGTACATGCGCTCATAAAAAACTGATTCGCGCTCGCTCATTTCCTCAACAGTAGCATCGCGTTCGATGCGTACTTGCGGACATTTAAATGACGCAAGTCCAAAGGTATCACCCTTCAGTGTTAATTTCCACGGATTCTCGTCTTTTTCCATATAGATAGTTGCACTAGTGATCCGTTTGCCACCCTTGAGAGCCGAGATCGCCTCCAGATAGCTGTCCTGGGACCCTGAAACCGTGACCTTCTGAATACCGCCCTCTTCTCCTCCCCCCTGAAGTTGTATACGATCATCAATCCAGGCAGAAAAGCTCTCTCCTGCGGTAAAATGTCCTGGGCGGCAAACCTTAAATTCCCCTTCACCGTTCACGCCGCGCTGCAATAACCACAACATGAAATCCCATCCCAACCACTGGTTGTCACGGATCATGGCCAGCACAGCGTCAGAACCAGCCTGATTGGCGGCCTCAAGCTTATCAAGCATTGCTCCTTCCAGCATCATTCTGGCTCTGGCAAAAGGGTGTACAATCAAAGGGCTGAAACCTTCGAATGATTTACGGAAAACATCCTCAAAACGCTCAATCACTTTGGTGCCGAGGCTGTATAGATTCAGAATATTGCTCTTCTGATCCCAAACCACGTCTACACTTGAAGGGACCGGCAGACATTTGGTTAAGAGTCGCATCTGAACCAGTTCTTTGATCTCTTCTCTTTTATTCTTGGGAGTACGTCTTAGGTTAGGGTGCTGAGCTAGAAAAGCACCTTCTTCCCGAGCGGCATGAGACTTCAGAACAGCTGCCGGAATTTTTCGTTGATCTTTACGCAGGGAAAACACGACGTAATTGTCGCGCCAGAAATCTGAAGGAGTTTCAAAATGGGCATCATCTGGACGATCCACATGAGTCCAACCTTCAGAACTTTCATCGGAGGAGTTTTCAATTGACTGAAATCCACGTCCTGCAAGTTTTTGTGAAAACCATTGAAACTGATCGTCCTTGGGAATATCCCCGGCTATCGAGAATTGCGTAACACTTACGGTATTGGCATAAACGCCCATGAATATGGTACTTCCTTTCGGTTACTTGCCTAACAGGCGTGTGTATTCTTCCAATGATATTGCTGTATGCCAGTATCCACCCCACTTGCCTATTTCCGGACCTCCCAAGAAAAGAAGAAGCAGCAAGATGGCAAACAGGATGCCTGGAACATTAAACTTAACAACGGCACGCATGGACAGCGCATCGTTAAATCGGCAGTGGCTTATACAACGCCAACAACCGATACACTCAGGAGACGCCACACTCTTTTTATGCATAACATCTATGTATGTTGGACAAACCTGGCTGCACACTCCGCATGCAACGCATCGGTCGATGTTTCTGGTCACACGCAACGGTGAAAGCATGGCAATCAACCCCAACAATGCTCCATAAGGGCAGAGATATCTACAGAAGGGATTACGAAGTACAATCGACGCAGCCAGCAAAAATAGTAGCACTCCCAGCGCCAGCGGAGATATCTGCAGAAAAAAATCCAGCATTCTGATGTCAGCTGTTTTGTGATAATCGGAGCTAATGAATGCAGTCATGGCATCCGGCGACATTGCAATAGCGATCGAGTAGACAAAGAAAGCCATCAAAAGATACTTTGTAAATCGAAGCGAGATATCCAGCCAGACTGGGAGTCGCAAGTTGCGTTTGAAGATTTTGTAACCGCATTTCCAGGCAGACTCAGACAGTGTTGCAACCGGGCAAATCCAGGAACAGAAGGAACGGCGTAACAGAAATGCAACGCCAAGAACTGTCAGAAACATCACTACTGCTGCCGGGTGAACCAAATTGACGCCGCCACCCCTGAACAGGGAGGCGGTTCCAAGAAGCCCGGATATCGGCAGAAAACCATCTACTCCATCCGGACGTGGAATGAATGTGTGGTCGGCGCCAACGCGGATATATGTGACAAACTGGTAAAAACGCAGACCTAGCCAAATTATGAAAAACAATAAACAGAATTGTGTAGCAATTCTTAATGGTTGCATGTATCGAGCGGACATGCTTTTCTCCAGAGAGGCTTCAGACTTGATACTGGTGGCAAGTACTACTCCACCTTTATGGCTACGTAATGTACACTGCCATCGGGACGCCGGAGCAGCAATCTAACAATGTCCCCCTTAGCCAACTTTGCGACGGCAGCATTGTACGCGGCAACTGTTTCCGGGCGTTCTCCATTGACTTCAATAATGATTGAACCGGGCGAGACACCGGAATCTTCTGCTGCGGAACCGGGCTTCACATCCCTCACAATCAAGCCTTTGGTCTCCTTTAAACCAAATTGATCAGCCGTTTCCTTGCTCAGTTCCTGAACAGTGATACCAACTTTATCGCTATCCTTGAATTCACCGGAGTCGGACTCACTACCTCCATCTTTCAGCTTGCCTACGATTATCGGCACATCCTGTTTTTTACCATTGCGTATAATTGTCAGTTTTACTTTTTTGTTGATAGAGGTTTCAGCAACAAAGCGAGGGAGTTCGTTCAATTCACTGATCACTTTTCCATCATATTCGAGAATTACATCACCAGCTTTTAGTCCTGCACGTTCCGCCGGTGTATCTTTTTCGACGCTTGCGATGAGAACACCCTTTTCAGATTCAAGACCGAAGGACTTGGCAAGGTCGGCTGTCAACGGCTGAAATCTGATTCCCAGATATCCTCTGGTCACTTTACCAGATTCACGCAACTGACTGACAACATTCTTTGCAATACTAACAGGAATGGCAAATCCGATCCCCCCACCACCACCCGCAATTATGGCGGTATTGATGCCAACAACTTTCCCCTGCACACTAAAGAGAGGCCCACCTGAATTGCCTGGATTGATTGAAGCATCTGTCTGAATATAGTCGTCATACGGACCGCTGCCGATTACTCGTCCTTTGGCACTCACAATTCCGGCTGTTACAGTGTGTGAGAGACCAAATGGGTTGCCGATGGCCATCACCCACTCACCCACCTCAAGGGCATCGCTATCACCCAGTTCTGCAAACGGTAGCTTACCCTTGTCGCTGATTTTGATTAAGGCCAAATCGACTTTCTCATCCAATCCTTTAATTTCACCCTTAAGCTCTCGACCATCGGAGAGCTTAACCATGACCTCATCGGCACCGTTGACAACGTGATTATTAGTCAGAATGTAACCATCATCACTAATTATGAAACCGGTGCCCAGGCTTTGCTCGCGGTGGGGTCGCTGTTGCGGCATTTCATCCAGGAAACGATTAAAAAAGTCATCAAGAAAATTATTTCCAAATGGGTTTTGCTGTGGGATCCGCTTTGAACGCTGCTTTGGTTTAATATTTTTAGCAGTACGAATATTTACTACAGTGGGATTAAGTTTCTTGGCCAACTCAACAAAATCTGGCGCTAATGGTTTCGCGACAGAAATAGCCGGCAATACCAACATGCAGACTAGCCCCACAATCAAAAACCTGGCTGAAGAAATGATTGGATTGAACATAACCTGACCTCCCGATTTATTTGTGTTATGGAACAGATTGGGGCGGAATCGTTAGAGTCACGATACCGCCCCAGATCGTTTCTGCCATGTAGGATAATAAATCAGGCCGTAAAAATCAACCCCTGCTAACCTTCTTTTAATATATACCCCTGACCGCGTACAGTGTGTATGAGTTTGGTCGGAAACTTGCCATCGACTTTTTTACGCAGGTAATTGATATATACGTCGATAATATTTGTAAATGTTTCAAACGGATACTCCCAGACATTATCGGCAATATTTGCACGACTAAGTACTGTGTTGGCATTTCGCACCATGAATGCCAGCAGAGTATATTCCTTGGCAGTCAGAACTATCTCGGTTTGTCCTCTCCAGACCTTGTGGTTTACAGGATCCATCCTCAAATCTGCAAAACGGATTTCAGCTCCGCGATCCTGCTCTCCCCGCCTGATCAAAGCTCTAACCCTTGCCTGAAGTTCAGCAAAAGCAAAAGGCTTGGTCAGATAGTCATCCGAACCGGCATCCAGGCCTGACACGATATCCTCAGTAGTATCCTTGGCAGTGAGCATAAGAACTGGTACTTGATTTCCACCTTCGCGCAACTCCCGCGCAACTGTGACACCGTCTTTTTTGGGCAGCATGTTATCAAGAATAATAAGGTTAAAGTCCCCAGTTACGGCCTTCTTCAGGCCATCAGCACCATCATGACTAACTGTTACTTGGTAACCATCATCTTCAAGTCCGCGCTTGATAAAACTTGCAACTTTTTTCTCGTCTTCAACAATTAGAATTTTCATGCCTAAACTCCTTTTTATGTTTAGTTCCTACACTATGTATAGGGCTCACTGGTTGCCCTTGAAATCCATACGCCGCATAATCTCGGATGCTGCTTCCTCTACTGATTTATTTGTTATGTTCATTACAAACCACTCGGGGTGTTTTCTGTAAAGTTGCCTGCAAGCAGCTAGTTCTTCTTCTACCTGCTGATGATCATTATAACTCCCACGTGGACTTTGACGCATATTGATCAAACGTGAGGTTCTAATCTCGACAAGCCTTTTGGGATCTATCAATAACCCAACGATTTTGTTCTGATCAACTTCAAACAACTCCTCTGGAGGCGCGATACCAAACACCAGAGGTACATTCGCAACTTTATAACCTTTGTGTGCAAGATACATTGATAATGGCGTTTTTGAAGATCTTGACACCCCAACCAGGATTAGATCCGCCTTATGCAAATATCGTGTTTCCTGACCATCATCATGTTTAACTGTAAAATTGACCGCCTCTACACGCCGATAGTAGTCGGTATCAATCCTGTGAAGCAGACCAGGTTTCTCTCGGGATGGAGCGCCCAGATATCGCGATAGGTTGTAAATCAAAGGGCTGAGCAGATCGACAGTTATCATGCCACTTTCTTCCGCAATTCGCTCTACCGCCTCAGACAAGTGCGGATCAACCAACGTGTAAACTACCAACCCTGGTTGATGTACAACAATAGACATGGCCTGACTCACATCTGACTGAGAGCGTATCTGGAATAGCCTCTGAACACGAACGTCTTCTTCGTAAAACTGAGAAAGTGCAGCTCTTATTACCCGTTCCGCTGTTTCACCGGTAGAATCTGAAAGGACATATATGGTCTTCATGACACCGGCATCCCACCCACGTCGTTAATTAGTTGCATACCAATAATTCTAATGAAAATGTACGTTGTAGTACATTATTTGTCAAGAGATTTTTGTGTTTTTTAATGCAACAACCACACAAATTTGTTGACCAAACTTTAATCATGTCTATACTGTATACAAATTAAATTTCAGGGGGATATATGGGTAAGGAATACACGTTGCATGATGCTATCAGCTTAGCAATCAAAGCAGAAAAAGACAGTATGGATTTTTATCGCAGAGCGGCTTCTGTCGCAAAGAATGAAAGGGCCAAGAAAGTTTTTGAATTACTGGCAAACGAAGAAGTTGGGCATCTAAAAGCTTTTTTCGACCACTACAAAGGTGGAGATTTTGGAGATTTAAATACTTATATGAATTCGCCAGTAGACAAAAAGAACCCTACTTATATGAAGCTCGAAAAAGCGATTAGTGAAGACATGGTGGAGCAAAAAGCGCTCGAACTAGCTTTAATCGAGGAAAAAGACTGCATTGGTCAATATACCCAGCTTGCAGAAGGGGTGGTAGATCCAAATGTAAGAGCCGTCTTCAAAAGAGTGGTAAAAGAGACGGAAGGGCATTATGCGTTAATAGAATCTGAATACGCACACATTATGGGAATGGTTCATGAATCAGATCAGGACACTTATGTAAGGGAATAGCGTTATTTTTACACCTTGAGTTTTTTTGATTTATTTCAATCAAACGTAAAAGCCCCATCACATTCAAGTGATGGGGCTTTATTATTTATTCCCGGCGG
>MTLC01000006.1_pt1 | contig 60228 bp, 51 predicted proteins | sample 1982451 | NCBI WGS metagenome assembly MTLC01 (sample SAMN05710165, study PRJNA340218) | biofilm metagenome | isolation source: sample SPH anode biofilm adapted to +100 mV | place: USA | collected 2012-02-03 | reverse complement strand
GCATAGGCAACGCATCCTAGTCCTCGGCCCCAAGAACGCCGAGGGCGCTGGCCGGGGTTCGGGTCTCCCGGATCGGACGCGCCAGTGCCAGCCGACGGAAGTGCGGACGAGCCCGAGCGACCGAATCGGACACCCTCGTCGGGCGGCAGCAGGGACCGGCCTTGCGACAGACGGCGCCCGAAGCCGGAAACGCCCCTCCCGAGAGATCCTTGGGAGGGGCGTGTCCCCTAGTCAACGCGGAGGTGCGGGGATTTGAACCCGGAGAGGGTTGAAGCCCTCAACCCGCTTAGCAGTAGGCCTCCGCCGTTCGCAGATGTTCATACATGGCCGTGACCAGCCATTTCACACGTCGGGCGGGCCCCGAAGAACAGCCCCGGACGCAGGTGAACTGAGACAGATTCTGGCCAAACCCACCTGCGAAAACCACCTCACTGACCCTCGCGCGAGGTCATGCGCACGGCTCGAACTGCAAATGGGCCGGGCTGGAGGGCCCGGTTAACGACTGCACCGAAGACCGGCCGCCGCTTGCCCGATCGCCGTTCAGTCCGGCGAGGCTTCCGACTGCTCGGAGCCCTTCCGCGCGATGCCGGTCTCCGCCCCCGCACACGGCCCGCAGGCGGTCGGACATTCGGCAGTTGATGAATCTCTTGGCCTGTATTCTCCCCGAGGCGCCCACTCCCTCGGCACACTCCCGCAAGAACGCCAGCGGCTTTAGGGCCATCCGTCTGAGACTTTAGTGTTTCCGCCCCCTCGCAGACACGGGTCCGACATGATTGGTCGCATACCGCGAACAGATGGAGCAGAGCCGTGGGCATCTTCGACTGGGGAACCAAGAAGTCGGCACCGACTCCAAGTTCCTCGTCGCCCTTCCCGGCGCCAGGAAGTCGCCTCGATTCGATCCCGGCGATGGACGACGACAGCCTGCTGTGCATTCGCGGTCGCCGGATCCAGAGCTGAACAGTTCCACGCGCTAGAGATGTCGCACGGGTTTCAGGTGGGAGAACGTGCCCTTGGCGAATAGCCAATCCGCGCGGCCGTCCACGCAGGCCAACGCCTTCTCGCAGCGGACGGAATTGACGGAGTCGGCCGATTCGGATGCCCCCACTGAGGATCGACGCTCCCGAACCATGTGCCCGGAATCTACCTCGGCGCCGCACCCAACGTCAGGGATCACTAGGATTCGATTCTGACAATATGAATGGAGCCCGAATGGCCGCCCAGCAACCCGCCGCCCCGTCGGTTCCCACCCTGGCTGCCGCTGAGTGCCGTCAGCTCCTGGCCGATGCCTTGGCGGCGAAACTGTCTCGGGAGGTCGGTGACAGAGTCACCGCCACCGCTTCCGCGCTCGACGACGCCACCTGGTTGCCATTTCATTCGTCGCGCGGACCCTCAAGCATGTGGGTTGCCCCGCTGGACATCACGTTCGAGTACTCGGGCGCGCGAGCCACGGCACACATCAACTGGCCGATGCCATGGGATCGTGCCCACGGTGTGATGTGCGAGACGGCCGTCGACGCAGAGCCAGTGCGACCGGGCAGTCACACCGGCCTCTACATCGGGGGTCCGCTCGCCGTTGGGCAGGGAGTTCGCCTCAGACCTGGCCTGCATGTCATTCCGCGTCCGAGTGGGTCGGGCGACTGGCAGCTCGACTGTGTGGTCGCCTCCCTCCTCGGGAGGGATGTCTTTGGTGCGTCCGGCAAGGAGTCCACTTGGAAGAACCTTTCCTGGGCAATCCTAGGAGGGCTGCCCGCACGATTCGTCGACTCCGAACTGCGAACGAGCATGCTCGGGCTTCTCGGACTTGATCCGGACGTACGCGATCGCGGCTTAATCCTGAACCTACTGCGCCTAAGTGCGACGCTCCCCGAGCATCGCAAGAACCGTGAAATGCAGCGATTCATCGAGCAGGACTGCCACGGAATTACGCCAGCGGTCGTCGATCCGGGGTCGGCGCCGCGTCGCACATCAGCGTCTCGAAACCGTCTCTTCGGCGCCGATGAAGTCATGGCCGAACTGGCGTATTCCCGAATGTCGAGGCAGCAACCGCGGACGTCAGCCGAGGACGACGGGGTCGCAGTCTGGCTTAGCGAGGTCGCCGAGCGGGTCTCTCGAGCGACGGACGCATCGCTGGTCGCGCTCGCGTCGGGGAGCGCAGGCGTGGCGTCGATCATCCGACGCCCCGAAGAGGGAATGACCCTGACTCGCATCGAAGCCTCGGCGAGGACGTGCTTCCTCGGGTTCCGAGGTATCGGCAAGATACGCGGACGCGCCGACCTTCGCGATCTTGAGCCAGGGTGGCGTGGGCAGCTCTGCCCGGTCCAGACCCCCGAGTCGAAGGACACCGGGCTGGTGCGGTACGCCGCAGTCGGAACCCGTAACGACGCCCCCCCGGAACTGGATGAGTGGTTTGACCTGTCGGCAAGCGCGGCCCTCATCCCGTTCGTCAACCATGACGACCCCGCACGCGCGTCCATCGGATCGAAGAACCTGAAGCAGACGGTACCGGTCGATCGACGTGAACCTCCGCTGGTCTACACCGGCTGGGAGCGCGTGCTCGGGACGGCCGACGGCACGGCCCGGGCGCCAGAGCGCGGGACGATTGCTGCGATCGAGCCAGGGTCCATCACGCTCGATACCCGGGGCGGGCGCACCCGCGTCGCAACGGGCGCGCCCTGGCTCCGACGGTCCCAGGTCGACAACGAGTGGTTCGTCGACGTTGCCGTCGGCGACCGGGTTCGCGCCGGCCAGATCCTCGCCCACGCCCCCGATGTGAAGGTCGTGGACAATGGGACGACCGAGGCCGAGTTGTCCCTGGGAGTCAACGCGCTGGTGGCACTCACTCCGTGGCACGGCCTCAACTTCGAGGACGCGATCGTGGTCAGCGAGTCGCTGGCCGAACGCCTGGGATCCACCCACATCGTCCGGGTGGACGAACCAAGGGCGGCTGAGGAATCCGTGATGTGGCTGAGCCGTCCCATCGGCGGCGAGCCCGTGCCGGTGAATGCCGGGGAGCCACTGCTGGTGGTCACCCGGGCAAACGGCAGGACTGACACGATCAGTTCCCCCGTGGCAGGCGAACTGTTCGAGGCATTCCTGGATAATGCCAAGGGCACGGTGTCACTGATGATCAGGGTCCGCCGGCCGCTCGCTGTCGGCGACAAGCTGTCGAACCGACATCAGGGCAAGGGCGTGGTCAGTGCGATCCTTCCGGACGACCAGATGCCACGGCTGCCAGACAACCAGCTCGGTGGGCGGCGGATCGAGATGATCCTCAATCCGGTAGGCGTACTGCGTCGGCTCAACATCGGCCAGCTCTGGGAGATGCACGTCGGCCTTGAGTCGCTCCTGACGGACGGGGACCGGCGGCGGGTCGGACGGATCGTCGCGTCGCCCGATGCGCTGGGACGGTCGCTCGCCCAGCTCGGCGCGCCGAAGGGTCGACTGAAGCTGATCCTCCCCGGCGGCTCGCCACTCGGGGGTGACGACGGCGTCGTGGTGGGGCCGCAGTACATCATGAAGCTCAACCACTTGGCCGCGTCGAAGCTGTCCGTCCGGGACGGCACCGCCTCCACGTCGCCTGTGACAGGCCAGCCGAGCCGTGGCCGGAGGTACCGCCACAATCGCTGGATCGGGTCGGCGCAGCATCTGGGTGAGATGGAGGTCTGGGCTCTTGAAGCTGAGGGGGCGTCCGAAGTGCTCGCCGACATGTTCGCAGCCCGCTCTGCTCCCAGGGACTGGGCACAGGGGAAGCCCCGCGCGTCCCTGCGCGCGGTCCAGGCGCACCTGGCTGTGGGTGGGCTGGCCTTGGCAGTGAACGATTCGATCCCGCGCCCGCTCCAGGACCTCGCTGCCTCCGATATCCGCTCGCTGGCGCCGGTGTGGCGGCACGATGACTACCCGGAGCTGCCTCACTGGAGAGAACTCGCCCGCTGGGACGGACCAGCACGCCAGCTCGACCTCGCCGCGCTGGTTGCTGCATTCGGCGAAACCACCGACGGCTTCGAGCGACTGGTGTACGGCGGCGGCGATCCGTTGTACCGCCCCGACGTCCACGGCTACGCAGGCACCCCGGAATCCGAGCAGGTACGCTATTCCATTCCGCTGCCACGAACAATGCGCCATCCCTGGACCACCAAGAAGGGGCCGGAGTTGCCCCGAATGGCCTCCGTCCCCGTCCTGCCCCCCGCTTTCAGGGTCGCGACGCCGTTGCGGCGCGGCCTAGACCGTGCCTACCAGGATCTTGCCTGGCTCCTGGTCGAGTACGAGCGAATCGCCCAACAGGGAAATGAGCAATCCCTTCAATCACTGTGGAACCGCATTCGCGAGCGGGTCAGAGCAATCCTGATCCTGGACCCCGACAGCGTCGGCGCGCGGCTGTCGGGCAAGCGGGGTCTGCTGAGCCGCTACCTGCTCGGGCAGTCGGTCCTGTACTCCGGCAGAGCGGTCATCGTGCCCGATCTGGACCTGGAGCCCGACGAGGTCGGACTACCAGCCCCACTGGCCAAGGGACTTGGCCTGAACGGACTCGACCCGGACGATGACGTGGTCATCATCAACCGGCAGCCATCTCTCCACCCCTACAACCTGGTAGCGTTGCGCGCCCGCCTGACCGAGGGCACCGCGATCCGTCTGCATCCGCTGTACCTGGGCGGTCTGGCCGGGGACTTCGACGGTGACACGGTCGCCGTGCATCGACCGTTCACGCACGCCGCCAGACGTGAGGCCTGGGAAGTGCTCTCCCCGGCCGCACGGGTCAGGTCCTCGGCCAGCGGCGCCGTCCTGGCGAAGCTGGATCTCGATATCAGCCTTGGCCTCTACCGGGCCAGCACGGGTCAGTGCGGAACGGTCCCACCTGTCCTGGGCTCCGCCGGAACCGTTCTCGACACGGGCCAACTGCCTGTCGCGGTGGAGAAGATGGTCTCCGCGATGCCGGACGGGGAGGCTGCAGTGAGGGCACTGGACGAGGTCGAGCGCGCCGGCTTTGAGGCTGCTGTCGGCTGGTCCATCGGAGCCCTGGACCTGTGGGAGGACGGGGAGGGCGGCCATCTCGCCGAGGCGATCGCTGCCGGCGTAGCTGGGGGCGAGAAGGCCGTCAACCAACTCCTCCATGCGCGGGGAAAGCCCAATGACCACTCCGGGCACCCCAACTCCGTGGTGCCCAACGTCGCGGGGTGCTACCTCACCGGCCTGTCAGTCGACGACTACTTCGACACCTCTCCCGTCGCGCTTGCCGAGCTGGCCCACAAGAAGCTCACCACTCCCCGCGCGGGACAACTGACCAAGACCCTGGTGGCCATCGCCGACCCGGTGACCATCTCAAAGGCCCGGTGCGACACAGACGAACAGCCGCGCTCACCGCTAACCTGCTCCGCCGACCAGGGAGTCTGCCAGGCCTGCTACGGCGCCGATCCCGGAACGGGGAGTCCGCCCCGAATCGGCAGCCGGGTCGGTGTGCTGGCCGCAACGGTGATCGGCGAGCGATCCACCCAGGAAGCCATGAAGGCCTTCCAGGCAGGCGGCGGTCGCGGCGATGCCCTCGGAAGCGCACTAGATGACCTGTATGCGGTGTTCGGGCTCGGGCGTTCACGTGCCCTCGATCTCACGCTTGCCGGGCAGCCACGCAGGCGAGCAAAGCCGCTCAACCTCGCGGAATTCCTTGCCACACGAGACGGCCTCCACGATCGGCAGCGCCGCGGCGAGGCGCTCCAGCCGCTCGTCGACCTGACGCTCACCAGATTGGGAGGAAAGGTGGCGGACGTGCACGTCAAGGTGCTGCTTAAGCAACTCGTGGACGCCTACTTGGTGCAACATCCGGCGCCGACCAACGACTTCTCGAATCACCCGACGATCACGCTCGAGCCGGCGGGAGGGACGCTCGGCGTTATCCGCCCTCGACCGGAGCAGATCGATCCTCAGCTTGCGGAGTTCATCGACCGGGTGAGCGAACTGCTCACGAAGTGGTTGCCTATCGTCGTTCCGCCGACTTCGGGTCACGGACTCAGGGCGGTGCGGCTGCGGTCCATGCGGAGCCAGTGGGGCAGTTGCAGCAGGAAGACAGGCAAGATCTCGGTGAGCCTCAGGCTCGTCGATCGGGATCCCCGGCTGCTGGAGTACCTGATCGTCCATGAGTTGGCGCATCTTCACGGAAAGGGCCACGGTCCTCGGTGGCAGGCAGTAATGAACTCCTGCCTGCCCGGTTGGCGATCGAGGGCGAACGAACTGCGCCCTGGCGACCTGGCAACCTTCGCCCAGCAGCGCGGTCGGTCCGCCTTCGAGACCGCCACATCCCGCGGTAATCTCGCCGTGCTCACTGACACCGATGAGGTCGGCATCGGTGGGTTCCGAACCAGACTCGCAGCGGGAGGCCAGCTGTGAAGGCTGCGCGAAAGCTCGGCACGACCAAGACGACGGACACCAGGCGCCGGACAAAGCCTCGGTTCAGCGCTGCGACGAGGTTTGCCGCCGCGAGCGCGGAACGCCACCTGGACGCCGACTCCCCCACGGACTGGGACACCGACCCGTCGGAGATTGACGACGCCCCTCCTGCTGCAGACGTGCCCATCGGCTATCACGACGACGAGGACGGTGCCGTCTACGACGAGGACGGAGAGGACAGCGATCTGAGCGCTCCACGCTCTTCGTGGGTCCCTTGGGTCAGGCTGTCCATCTACCTGCGTGACGGCCAACTGATGTACCTCACCGAGCTACCCGGATCCGACCAGCCCGATCTCGCGCGGTCCTTGTTCCATCTGGACCGGGGCTGGGGAACCACCGCGCAGACGCTCATCGACACCCAGGGCGACGCGTTGCGCTGTTCCACCCCACTCGCGGCGCTCCACGCGCTCAACCCGTTCCCGATGAGCAGTCTCGAACGGTCCGCAGGCCAGGGCAGCCGTGATCGACGCGTGGTTGTCAACACCCCGTTCGGACTCACGCCGTTGTGGTTCTTCGCCCAGGGGCGCGGGGACAGTCTCTTCGGGGATCTGGAGCGCCTAGGCAGGGCACTGATCGCCCGGCAGGAGTCCCGGCTGAGCCCGGAACTGGTCACGGACGTAGTGCGCACCCCGTCGGTCAAACCCGACTCGATCCGCCGTGCGCACGGCCGGGCACTGCTCGCCGTGGCCCACCAGCCGGCAGTTGTGGCACGACATCGGGCCAAGTGGCCCCTGACCACGCCCGACGACCTGCTCGACGACCTTGGCGTGGTAGCACGCGTCGGCCGCTCGTCCGCCGTCGCTTCTCTGGCGTTGGCTGGCGCCTTCGATCCACCGGAGTTGCTGATCGCCTCCTCGGCCCGCAGCGAGCCCAGAAGAGAGGCCACATGAACAGGTGCGTTGTCGTGGGCGCGGTGCCGACCGCGGTGATCAGACTGGTCGAACAGGAAGCCGACTCGGTCGTCCACAAGGCCGTTGACGACACCCCCCGAGTGGACGGAACCCACCTCATCCTGCACGTGGCCGCGGGTCCCGACCTCGCGATGTACCAGGACTGGCTCGACGCGGCGGCCGCGGCGAACGCCCGGACAGGTCTGACCAGCGAGACGGGGCTGACCGCCGAGGTCACCAACCTCCTGTTCTACGAAGGCGTCGTCTACGTCATGCGCCTACTCAATGACGCGGATCGGGCCGTGCCGGAGGCAGTCATGCAGCTCCTGCGTCAGGATCCCTACCAGGAGCGCCCAAAGGACGACGACATTCCTCTCGGCCAGTACTTCACGCCGACGAACGATCCGGTCCAGTACCGCATGCAACGTCAACTCTCCCTGTCCAGCAAGACCATGGAGGTGTTCCTCCGGCAACTCCGCGACGCGGTACTCGCCATGCAGACCCCGTTCCCACCAGCCGTGCAGGCGCTTCGGAGGACTCCCCCCTGGAACCCGGCAGGGGGATCGACAGATGCCGACAAGCTGCCCGCTGGCGTCCCTTCCCTGCGTGACGTGTACCGCCTGCACGAGACCCCGCAGGCTCGGCGTCTCCTCGCCCCCGGCGCCGGGGACGACAACGCTCCAGCCAGCGAATGGGCCGCACCGAAACTCCTCATCCGCGGCGAGTCCGGCTCGGGCAAGACGCTGGTCGCGGAGATCGTCAGGGATCGGATCGCCGCCGCCCTCGGCGTGAACCGAAGCACCTTCCCGTATGTGACCGTCAACTGCGCCACGCTCACCGCGGACAACCTCACCCACGAGCTCTTCGGTACTGCCGGTGGCAAGTGGGCCGATATCAAGGACCCGGTCGTCGGCGTGCTGGCCAAGGCGGCCTACGGAATGGCATTCCTCGATGAAATCGGTGACCTGGACCTATCGGCGCAACGCGGAATGCTGGTCTACCTGCAGGACGGCATCATCCGTCCCTTCGATATCGAACCGTTCCCGGGGTTCGTACGTATCATCGCAGCCACCAATCGCGACGTGCCGCTCATGATCGAGCGCCAGCAGTTCCGCAACGACCTGAACGCGCGCTTCGACTTCCAGATCGAGATTCCCTCCCTGCGGGAACGGGAGGAGTCCGAACGCGAGCGCCTGATCGACTTCGCAGCGCTGAACCCTCAGTACAACCCGGACATGTTCGTCGACCGGATAAGCCGGAACGCACTCGACAACCTGGCTCGTCGCGAGTACCGCAACGGCAACTTCCGAGAGCTGGAAACCGTGGTCCACACCGCGATCACGAAGGCCCGTCGCCGGGGTGCCCGATGCATTCGGACCAAAGACCTGCCTGACCAGTCGGCACCGCTGGCCGTACGCGACAACGACGCCTACGTCGTGAACGTCAGCCAGGCACCTGAGGGATTGATGATGGACGTTCCCACCATGGGGGACATCGCACGAGCCGCAACGATCACCCACTCGCCGGTACTGCGCACCCCCGAGGGGAACGAGTACGTCGTGACCAGCCAATGCGTGTTCCGGTACCGTCCGGACAAGCTGACGGAGCGGGCGACTTAGGGCTCGCGGCGTGCCTCAAGGAGTTCGTCGATCACCTGCGTGCCGTGGGTGGCCCACCATTCCCTCCCCATGACGGATGCACCGAGTTCGCCGTAGGCGCGAGCGACCTCTCTGAGATCCAGTCCGCTCTCTGCGGTCGCCGCACGCCAGACATCACGGCAGGAGCAAGCCGTCGAGACCAGCTCGTCGAGCACATCGGGATCGGCGCGATCTCGGTACTGCTCGAGGCAGCGCACGACCTGCCCGACGCAGTAGGGGCAGGTGGTCGGCGAGACGAGAACGGGCATGCCCACCGATGCCTGCGGCAGGTCTGCGTTGTAGTCGACGTACCACGCCGGAGTCACTGCTCTCGGGTAATCCTCAGCGAGTTCTCGCAGCACTTCAACCAATGACCACAGCGACGGTGGCTGGTACCAACCGTGTCGCCAGAGCCACGCCAGGACTGTCCGCTCCCTCACGTGCAGCGGGAACAGGACGCAGCCGTCCACGCCGCACTCCATCGCCCAATGCACCGCGCGTTCCGCGTCACGAATCGCCATCCCCTCGGGCAGGAACGCCGTTCCGAGGCTGACATTCGCAAGCACCCGAAGACCATGACGGTGGCACACCTCAACCGCGCGACGGAACTCCTCCAGGTCCAGTCGTTTGTTCACGCACCACTGCAGGACCCATGGATCGGCCGACTCCAGCCCGAGTTCGATGACGCCGGCCTTGGGTGAAATGGCGGCGACGAACTCCCTCATATTCTCGTCGTTGACCGTCTCGGGACGGGTTTCGCACACCACGGTGCGGACCTCGGTCTCACCGACGGCCGTGAGAATGGACGCGCGGATCTCGTCCGGCACCTCTCGAGGATCGAACATGCTGCCGGACGGTGAAACGAGAACCGTGCTCTTGCCATCGAGTTGCACCCCTCGAAGTGCAGCCCGGATGTCCTCAACCACTGTCTCAGCAATGCCGTCACCGGCACCGTAGTTGCACATGGTGCACAGACCCTGGCGGTCGTATGTGCATCCGGATGTACGGAACCAGACCCGGATGAACGACTCGCCGTCCACCGTCTCGGTCCCAACGGTGACCGACACCTCAGGCGGGTAGTGCTCGCGGCCGAGCCGCAAGCGGGCGCCGACTGCGCTGAGGAACGGGTTGCGGATCTGGACCACGTGCCCTAGAGGATCTCGTACGGGCTCAGATCGCGTCCGCCACGCTCCATCACGACCAAGTTGCGTTCGCCCTTCTCCACGAGGTCGCTCTCCCTGAGCTCGCGCGCGACTGTGAGCGCGGCGCGCGTCTCCTCCCGAGCGTCTTCGGCTGAACCGTCCAGGTAGTCGACCAGAGCGCTGCCCAGGCGGACCTTGACTTCCCCCCGAGGATTTCCTTTGCAGACCGCCGCAGCCTGGCTGTAGCTCTCCCTCGCCTCAGCCAACCGTCCCATTGTGAGCAGGAGGAACCCGCGCTTCTCATGGAGGAATCGTGCAAGCACGCCCTGATTCGGTGAACGAGGACCAACGCTTATCCCGCTCGGCTCTGCATCGAGGAACAGATGAAGCTCATCAAACAGATCCAGCGCCACCTGGGATCCGATGATTACATCAAGAGTCGCTCCCTTGATGTAGTCAGCGTTCACACGGCTCAAGGTGCCGAACGCCCGCCCCATGACAACGGCTGCCACGCCTTCATGCCAGCCCGTGAGAGTGAAGCGCGCCAAGGCCCGCATGCGCCAGAGTTCTGCGACCTCGAAGTCGGGAGGGTCCTGTTCGATCGCGGCCAGGCTCAACAACCGGCAGGACTCGGCGTCGTGTGGGTTGGGGTCGCGTGCCGCCATCTCGGCCCAATGGGCGTTGCCCACTGACAACGCCGCGACTGGGTCAGCGCTCGGCGCCAAGTCAGCAATCTGGACGTACAACTCGACGGCATCACGCATGGACAAAGCGTATCGGTCAGTGCCACACCACAGGGGTATCCACCTGGGTCTCGCTCGGCGGCTCCCGCCTTGCCGGGGCCCACAGCGAGGCGTACCCCAAAGCGATCACGCCCATCAGGTCGCCCTCGAGGCCTAGGGCCTGCTGGATCTGCGGCTCGATGATGTTCAGATCACCGAGGTAGGCGACTCCGATCCCCAGCGAGTTCGCGGCCAGCCAGATGTTCTCGAGCGCGGCGCCAAGGCCCATCGCCTCGAATCCGTATCCGGTGAGGGAACTCATCAGTGCCTCGGGCGTTGCCCGCGCGAGCGTCGCACGTCCCCCACTGAACACTCCCCTGTTCTCGATCGCGACGATGGCTGGCGCTACGCGGACGACGTCCGCTGACTCCCGCACGGTGGAGGACCAGTGAGGGGAAGGCGTGCCGGTCAGCGGGTCGTGCGGGACGTACTCCTCGATGCCGCTCGCGCGGGTTGCGGCCTCCGCGAACTGGCCCTTGCGGGAGGTGTCCTGTACGACGTGGAATCGCCATGGCCTGGCGTTCTTCGAGGACGGCGCCGCCAATCCGCACCGGAGCACAATCTCGAGGTGCTCCGGAGCCAGTGGTCGGTCCTCGAACCCGAACCGGATGCTCCGCCTCGCCAGAATGGTGTCGACTACTGCGTTCACCGGATCTGGGTCCGCCTGTTGTGCCATGAACAAAACCTACCGTGGCGGCGGTTCGGCTCAGGAGTCCGGCCAGATGAGTGGCGGGGATTACGATGAGACCGCCGTTCGCATCCGTGCTGAGGGAGAGCCTTGTCCACCGAACTGAGTCAGGCGGAACGCCTCAAGTTCATCCTGCTTGCAGAGGGAGCGACGATCACCCCAGCCGCAGAGGACGCACTGAACGAGATCACCAACGGCGGCCCGTGGTCGCCGGACGACTATGCATCGACGCGGGGAGTGATCCTGCGGCTGAGCGACGACGTCTGGGTGAACGTGCCGGTCGAACGGTGCAGCCCGGGCCTCGACTCCCGGCGGCGCATGACGCTGGACCGGGGGGCAGACGGCTTCTTCGTCCACGGCGGCGGCCTAGTAAGTCCCGCAGCCTTCTGGCCGCCAGCGAGCTACCACGTCCGCGAGAACGGCGAGGGGCGCCCGTACCGGAACTTCGTGGTCACGCACGGCGATCGCGTGCGACTCTCGCCGACAATTGGCTGCGCGATGGTCTGCGACTTCTGCAACATCCCGTTCGACGACACGTATGCCGGCGTCAAACCGCTTGCCCCGATGCTGGACGCGATCACGGTGGCCCTCGACGACGATCAGCAGCCGGCGCGCCACCTGTTGATCTCGGGTGGCACGCCCGGGCCGGCGCACATCCCGGCCCTGCAGCGCGTCTACGAGTCCGTGCTCCAGACGTTCTCCGGCCTCGCGATCGACATCATGATGGTCCCGTTGCAGGGACTCCTCGACCTGCCGCGGCTCGACGCACTCGGGGTCAACGAGTTCTCGATCAACCTGGAGGTCTTCGACGAGAACGTCGCTCGGCAGGTGATGCGGCACAAGCAGCGGCAGGGGCGCCAGTATTACCTCGACTTCCTGGAATGCGCGGCGGCCGAACTGGGGCCCGGCCGGGTGCGCTCCATGCTTATGGTCGGCATCGAACCGGCCGAGAGCACGCTTGCGGGGGTCCGCGCCATCGCCGAGCGCGGTTGCGTTCCCGTGCTGAGCCTGTTCAAGCCCGATCCGGTTACCCCGATGGCCTCGTACCCGCCCCTCGGGGCGGAGGAGGCTCTCGACATCTACCTCCGGGCCGCCGATCTGTCCCACGCTCTGGGCGGCTCACTGGGCCCGACATGCCCGCCCTGCACCCACAACACGCTGAGCCTTGCTGAGAAGGACTCCACCGGCACCGGAAGGTACTTCCATCCGCTGCCGCATCTCCACAGCGGGGCCTGAGATGAGCGCCCGCCGCATCCTGCGCATCAACGATCTCAGCGACGATGACATCGACACTGTCCTGGAGCACGCGCACAGTTATGCCGAGGGAGCGAGACCTCGCCGCTCGGACGCGCTGATCGGACTCGCGTTCTTCGAAACCTCGCTCCGCACCCGGGTCGGATTCACTGCCGCAGCCCATCGAATCGGTGCCCAGGTCATCGAGGTCGACGAGCGGCGAGCTTCGGAGATCTCCATGCCGGAGAGCCTCACCGACACAATCCGCGTCATGAGCGGCTATGTCGATGCGTTGGTCGTGCGTTCCGGTCGCCCTTCCGCCGAGTTGTCGGAATCGGCCCGCGCCGATGTGGGGTGGTTGAATGCGGGCGACCGCGGAGAGAACGCCGAGCACCCCTCGCAGGCTCTGGTGGACCTGTTCGCCATCGAAAGACTGTGCGGCTCAATCGAACGGCAGCGGATCGCACTTTGCGGTGACTTGCGCTCGCGAGCGGCTCGCAGTCTGCTCGCCGCGCTGGCCCGACGCCGGCCAGAATCGGTTTCACTGGTCACGGACCAGAGCCTGCTCGATGGGTTCGTACTGCCGGCATCGCTCGCCCCGATCACCCGTTCGCTCGACCGGGATGGCCTGAGCGACACGACGGTGCTCTACGCCGTGGGCATACCGCACGGAGCAGCGGGCGAGGAAGTCCGGACACGACTTCGGGTCGACCGCCAGATGCTCGAGACGGTGCGTCCGGATGCGGTCGTGCTCTCCCCCATGCCGATCATCGACGAGATCGCCTCGCCGGCCCGTCGTGATCCGCGCATGCGCTACTTCGAGCAGAGCGACCTCGCGCAGCACGTGCGCAGCGCTCTGCTGGGCCTCGTCGTCGGCACCGTCTAGCGATGGTGCTCAGTCGCGGGCGGCGTCCGAACGTCTCCTGATCTCGAGTCGCGCGGGCACTGAGCGGTAGGTCATCCGCTCGGTCTGTTCAGCCAGCAACGCTTGGGCGGAAGATGACGGCGCCCCCGTTCCGAAACCCTCGAACAGCGGGCTGTTCGCAAGGACCGAGACGTTGTCGGCACCCGAGGTGGCACAGTTGTTCACCGTGACGGCGAGTGAGTCACTGGCGTTGCTGAGGCCGAACACCATGGAGTCGAGAATATGGACGGCGCCTTTCAGCCCATCGCCGAAGAAGGCGTCCGCCAGCACGCACTGATACGCATCTAGTCTGAACACCGCGCCCGGATCACGCATCGCGTCTTCGACCTGCTCCGTGACGGCGACACCGCGGACGGTTGTGTAGTACAGCAGCACGTCTCCGCTGCCCTGCTCGACAAGGTCTAGCGAACTCCCGGCCATGTGACACAACGCCAACTGGCCGCCGCCCGAGAAGACGCAGTCCTTCATCAGCAGCGAACTGAGCCGGCCGCCGTACATAGCCAGTCCGTGCTCTTGGGGGTACCACGAAACAGAGATGGAATCCGCCTCGCTGGATGGCACCGCAGCAACCCCGGAGGTCGGCGAGTAGACACAGTCCGCGCCTAGACGTTCACCTCGGTACCACTGCAGTTCGATCACGAGGCGGGCGACATCGCTACCATCGGCGATGAAGCTCGGCAAATCGCTGGTCGGCTTCTCCGGCCTGCTCTGGATCAGGCTGTCCTGGCCGACCACCAACTCGGGCGGGGCGGGAGCCACCTCGGCGGGTGGCTCCAGAGCGTCCTGCCACGCGGCATCGAAGTCGAACTCGATGTTCGTCGGTCCGAGGATCGTGCAGCGTTCGAACACCGCACCATCCAAGAGGCAGTTGACGAAAGTGACGCCCTCGAAGCTGCACCCCTGGAAGATCGCGCCTCGGAAGTCGCAGTTCATGAACACGACCGAACGGAAGGTCGCACCGATGATCCGGCAGTACCGCCAGCGGGTGTTCACTAGGTAGCGAGGATTGTCCTGGGAGTTCTGGAAAGGCGCACCGCTACGGCTCGCCCAGTCGAAGCGGCGGCCTTCGAAGGCCACCAGCGACGAGACCGCGATCCAGGGCTCAGTGCCCACCCGCGTGGCCCACGCTTCCAGTGCGGGGCCGAAACCGTCGTGGATCAGCGAAACGACAGTCCGTCCCTGCGGGTGGACCCTGCCGCGCTCGTCCTGGACTGGACCTTGGTGGCCAGCCTGAACGGCGGCCGGATCCTCACCGGAAACGATCTCAATGATCGACGCCGTCTCGAGCCAGTCGATGGCGAACACGAAGGCACGCAGCACCTCGAGGAAGAGCTCCCCGCTGGGGAAGCCCAGCATCGCCCCTGCGGAGACATCGTCAGGATCATCTAGCCAAGGCACCACCGGCTGCACGCCTTCGTGCGCCGCCGCGTCCCGCTCCGCGGAGGACTCCTGCAGTGGTATGGGCCAATCCAGGATCCGTGCCAGATCCTCGCGTGTCGCCGCCAGATAGTCGAACTCAGGTCGCGACCTCAGGCTGACGAGCGCTTGTGCAGCCTCCATCGCATCGTCTCGGGGCCACTGGGCGAGCCTGAATTCACGATCCTTGCTCCGCAGGAGTAGGTCGCCAATAGAGCGCTCAAGCTTGTAGCCCCCGCTGGACAGGTGGTCGACGGCGTCGATGACGCACCCGCGAGTCAGTGACCTCAGGATTGCCGGGACCCCGGCCCGGATCGAGCCTCGTCCCACCTCCGGGTCTACGGCCTCTGGGTCCAGGGCTTCGCAGGCCTCCATGCAGTGGGTCAGCCGTCCCTCGATGACCAGGTCAAAGCTGTACCCGAACAGGTCGAATCTGGTCTCAGCTATGTCGGAGTCCCTCTTGGCGGCCTCGACGAGCACTGTGATGTCCTCCTCGGTCACCTCCGCGATCTCGGCTCCCACCCGTTGCCTGGCTATCTGGTGCAGCGCGTACAGGCAGGCCTGCACGGCGAGCAGGGGCGGCGGCTCGTGGAGTATGCCCGACATACCCGGCTCGCCACCGACTTGGGTCGAGCCTGACGGACTGCCAGCGGCGTCGTGCCATAGCGTCATCAACAGGCCGGCAGCGTCGCCGGTGATCGAGGTAACATCCTGCTCGGCTGGCGCGAGGATGACACGCTCGATCTGCTCCCCCCGGTCCATCGGGCCGAGTTCGAGGTAGGCGGTCGTGAATGGCTTGGCACGGTGAATCAGCTTGGCCAATCGATGCTGGTACTCCGAGCGGAGCGAGATCACGATCCTCACCGTGTGCCCTCGGTTCACCGAGAGGATCCACTCGGCCACCCGGTTGAATCCCCCCCTCCCCAGCCTGATCAGGGACTCAAACTGGTCGAGAACGAGTACTGCGCGACTTCCGTAGAGCTCGTCGAGGACGTCGATGAGTCCTCTACCCTCTTCAAGCTCGGCGATCACGGCCGGGTGTAGTTGACCGGCCGCAGCAAGCTCGCGGGTCAGGAACTCCTCCGGATCCTGGTTTCCCAGCCCGCCCCAGGAGCGCCAGACGAACGGGGCAAAGCTGTTGAATACCAGAGCCTGAGTTAGCCCCATCTGCAGCAGGGAGGTTTTGCCGGCTCCTGATTCGCCGTGGAATACGATCAGCGTGTTCTCGTTCAGCAGGTTGAGGAACGCCATCGTCTCGTGGGTCCGTGCTACGAAACGGTATGGCGCGACCGAGTCGAGCCGCGGGTTCAGCGGCCGAGGCCCGGCCCAGGGGCAGAAGGACTCGAGTTCCTCGAACTTCTCGCGCCACCGCGTGCTGAGCCGCGCATCCTGATCAGACATCCGCGCTCTCCCTCCCAGCCAACGCTTCTTCGAGTCCACACCCGCGGCCTTTCCAGGGCCAGTTCCTGGCATTCTCATCGCGGAGGTGCGCCAAGTAGTGAGAAAGCTCGGGCGTGATCGAAGCGGGCGCTTCGACGTCCCCGACGATGTCAAAGCCACACCACAGCAGGATGTCGATCGCCCTTGCGTTGAGCGGCTTCCGGTTGAGGGCAAGACCCGTGTGCTTAGGACGCCTCGCTTCGGCTGTCTGATTGATCAGTCCGGCCCCCAGTATCTGTGAGACGACGCGATAGCGAATCACGGGGTCTGAGAGCTCGACCCCTAGTAGTATCCAATAACGCCAGAAGGCACCACTGGCCGGCGTCGTCAAATCATGCGGTAGTCCCCATTTCTGGTCCTTGACCACCTCCGGCAGACTCAGTCGGACGGCGTTGTGCTCGTCCAGCAGGGTGGCGTGGACCAATTGAATGTCAACGACCTCGCCGCCTCGGTTCCAGGTCGGCGTCGTCATCGTGCGTGTCCCATCTGCGCTGAGGCCGCGGTCCACCTTGCTGTCGAGCAAGGCGTGCTCAAGCAGGACCTCGCCCAGGTCAGAGATCACGCCATTCGGATCCTGCAGCTCCGGGAGCCTCATCAAGGGCGACCCCGCGAGCCGGACAATGATCGGGAGAGCGCCGAGTCGAGGCACCCCGGCCGGAAGCGCACGCCGAATCAGGCGGGACTCGGGGTCAGCGCCACCCGGATCACCGTCGACTCCCTGGCGGTTGCCCTGGAGTTCGGCCCCGAAGGCGAACCAGGCATCGTGGGGCGGGTTCACGATTCGGTCATACAGCGCCCGGCCCGGGTCTGGCTGGATGACGCAACCCAGCCACATCGTGGAGGCGAGTCGCTGGTCGTTCATGCCTTCGGCGTTGTCGATGAGGTTGACCGGGACGGCGACAACGAACGCCTGATTCGGATGCCTCTGCGCGACCGCGAACTCGAGCTCCAGGTCGAAGGTCGTCACGAAGGCGCTGGCCGGTGGGGGAGCGCTGGCGGTCCTGCCAGCTGACGGGGAGGCATCGGACCAGGTCTCGCCCTTCGCCTTGGCTGCGTCGGACAGGGGAGCGACCTGGAGCGAGGTAGCCCCGGTCGACGACGCCGGCAGGCTCAGTCCCTTGGGAGCGCTCGGGAGCCTCGAGGCACGGTACGCCGCCAGCTCACACAGCAGATCGGCGTAGGCGCTGTACGCACTCACCCGCGAGGCCTCGTCCGCAGGCTGGGCGCCACCGTGCCAGTTGGCCGACTGCCTGGTGAGACCTTCGAGGGCACCGACCACCAGCCCGGCGGCATCGACGGCCGACCTGGGGGCGGGGCGTGGTGGCCCTTGCCTGATCAGCCGGGATCGGCCCTTGTCCATGCTGAGTCTGACCAGAAACTCCGACCACTCAGGGTAGCTCGAATAAAGAGTCAGCGAGCCGGTCATGACTCCCCAAGTGATCTCGGTGAGCGCAACAAGCCCTGCCAAGGGGATTTCCCCGAGACCCCGCCCCAGACTGGTCCGCATGTCCCGGACCACGTCCAAGAGCCAGGTGTCATCGGTCGGCTGCTCGGCGAGCTTGTCCGCTAGATCGCCGAGCTCCAGGTCCGCCCGATCGCGCAGCGAGCCATCGGCGGCATCGAGCCGGAGCGTCTCGGTCGATGATCGACTGACCGAGTGCAGCATCCGCGCCTTCGCGGTGAAGTAGCACTCGGTGAGGGCCGCAGTAGCCTCGATGAGGTCAATCTCCCAAGGCTCGTAGCCACGCACCACTGAGGTCGCAGTCTCCCGTGCCGCCCTCTCCTCGACGGGTGTGAGCCGTGAGAGCGGGGCATCGTCGGGCATGTTGCTGAGCGAGACGGGCTCATCTTCGTCCGACCAACGGGTCGCATCCTCGTTGGGGGACAACGGCCCGGCCGGGCTAGGTAATGGCATCGACTCGAGCCCAAGTCGGTCCTTGATGAGTTGGGTGGCAAACGGCAGGAGTTTACGCTCGCGAGAATCCCTGGCGATTCCCGGGAGGTTGTCGAGCTGCGCCTTCAACGCGGCCGGAAGAAGGGTGACGGCGCGCTCGGCCTCTAGGCTGCGCAGCCGCAGGCACTCGCTGCCGACGACCAGAGTCGGCCAGGCTCGGGTCGCGTCGGCTTGAGTGCCACCATTAGCTGCGTCGACAAGCACGTCGCAGAGGTGGCGCGGTTGAGCCCCGTCGCCGTGACCCCGCGATCGATCCTGCACGAAGCTCTCCCAGGAGGTGAAGAAGGGGTCCGCATTGGCCTCGGGGCCTCCGGACCCGACCGCGACCTTGTAGCGGTGAGGCATCAGCTCTTTCCTTCCTTGCTAGCACTCTGGCTCGTCTGCCAACCATCGATCACGCGTTCCCAGCCGGTGTCGAGGTCGTAGCCGGACCAAGTGAGTCGACGTCTAGCGACGAACCTTCCGACGACCGCGGAGGGTTCGACCTGCACGCTGGCAGGGGCGAGGGCCTCCGCCTGCACGCCCGCTTCTACGGCTCTGAGTGAGTCTGCGAGCACCGAGGTATCCAGGTGCGCGGGCCTCGAACCCTTCGAGTGCACAACGACCTGCGCGAGTGGGCGTGCCTCCCGCACCTGCGTTCGCAGTGGCGGTCGACGCTGCACCGAGACGCCCAGGTTGGCGGCCACATGTTCCAGCAAGAGGCAGGGCTGGCCGGCCTCGACCGAGAGCCTCGACGAAGCAGCCGAGGACCCCTGGAACCGTGGATTCACCTCGGTGAACAGTGCTTGGCCGTCCTTCACCAGGAAGTCCACTCCGAAGGTGCCGCGATACCCGTAGCCGCCCAGCCACCGGCCGATTCGCCGAGTCCGGTCCTCGATCTGGTCGAGGATAATGTCGGGAAGCTCGGCCGCCGCCGCGAAATCGTTCCCGCAGTAGCCGAAGGGGCGTTGTCCGCAGGCACGAATGCCGATCAACTGGACCGAGGCATGGTGGACCGTGACGCCGTCGCTCCAGACCGTGCCGCCCACGTTCACCGGCATCCCGCCGTGCACATACCGCGACACGCTGACGAACGACTCAACATCGTGAGGCCACTGCTGGACAAGTTCATCGCTGCTGGAGACCTTTGCCATTCCCTCCCCACCGGACGACCGGCTGCGACGCAGCACGATCGGCCCGTGACGAAGGAAGTCACGGGCGGCCAACTGTTCTTCGTCGGCTACATACACCCAGTCCAGACCAGGTACCCCAGCCCTCCGGAGGGAGGACTCCACCCATGGTTTGTGCTCGAACGCGCTCTGGTGCGCACCGAAGAGTCCCAGGTTCAGGCAGCGGTCCTGGCGAGCGAACCAGAGCGAGGACAGGAAGCGGGACGGCCGGTAGGGAACAAGAGCACACGGCGCCGCCATCACCCGAAGCAGGCCCCTACGGAACTCAAGCGAGGCGTCCTGCTCGAGGTGGTCGTCGATGTCCCAGGTCTCGAGGTCAACCCTGCGCCCGGATGAGTCCTCGTGTGCCACCGAGTGCGCGAGCGGCCTGCGTGTATAGCGATCGATGATCGTAAAACTCGCCGCGAACTGTTCCAGGTCGCTCAACGACTCGGCATCGGACCCGCGGATGCCCGCCCAGATGAGCAGCCGGCCGCCAAGTGAGTCCGAGATCCGTCCCAGTAGCGCTTCCCTGCTCACGAGAACTGCCAACGCTTGTCGTCGAGGCGAATGGCTTCGTGCGATCCCTCACTGATCACCAACAGCGCCGGATCGCCGCCGTCGCGATCCCACGCAACCCGGATCGGCTGGCTGGCCACGGCCAGCGAACGAACCTGTTCCCAGTCCCCGGCAGCGAACCGCGCGACCTTTACGACGGGCCGGGAGTCAACGCTGACGGAGGCCGCGACGAGGAGTGAACCATCAGTCGCCAGAACGTCGAGGTCGCCCACCTCGTCGTCGCACAACCACCCCACGGCCGTGCTGGCCCCGGGCTGATCGAGTACAAGCTGGCGGGCGTGGCCGAGCCTGTCCACCAGGATGACGCGGTCGCCGAGCAGCGCGCCCGCAAGACTGGGTTGCCCGTGCCATGGCCTGTCGCGTCCCCGCAACCCGCGGTGCACCAGCGCAGTTCCGCCGGGCCAGGTCACCAGAACACGGCAACTCGGTCCGGCCGGTCCGGCGCTCCCATCGACCGCCAGGACCGAGATTTCCTCTTCTTCGAGCTTCGCTACGCGGGAGGGCCACGATCCAGTCAACGGCACCACTTCGACGCCCCCAGAGACCACACGTGCGCCGATGGTTCCATCGGGTGCGACGGCCATGCCAGCCCGACGCAGCTCTACAATTGCCTGTGCGTCTGCGGCCTCCCCCGCGCTGACCTCGATGCTCGGCGGAGCGACTTCGGGGACCACTGGGCTTCCGCTTGGACGCCTCACTTCCACCGCATCGTCGTGAACGACAAGATCGATGCGGGCGCCCAGGAGTGCATCTTGGATTCCAGCCCTGCTTGACATGTCCTTCGCGGGCTTCTGTGTCCCATCCTCCTCGATCACGTATCCGTACTCGCGGGCAATCATGTTCCGCGCAAAGATGAATGCACGCCTGGCTCGGTTCCGGGCAGGTCTGCTGGACCTCTTTGGCAGGAAGGGGGGATTAGGAATCACGTACACAAAGAGCTCGAAGTGGCCATTGTTCTTCGCCCGAAGAACCGGGAGTGCAAGGCGCACGCCTTCGTGCTCGTCATAGAAGGCGCGCTGCCGGACCATGTGCATGGCGTATCGGTAGGACTCCTGAGCCAGCCTAAGCACGAAATCAAGCTCAGCTACTTCCTCCTCAAGCCTTCCACCGTCGAGCACGTCCTGAGTAGCGTCTCGCTTGAATGTCAGGAAGTCCTTCAGTTCGTCCTCAGTGAACCACCTGCCCTCCCGGGCGGCTTCATCGACCTTGGTCCTAGCCTTGCCAACCCTATCGATGGCGTAGTCGATCGTCGTCTTGTACTTGACCGGCAATGGGTCCCCGCGGAACATCAGGGCGTAGTCGGTCAACTTCTTCTGCCGATCCAGGTAGGCATCCTCCAGTTCGTGACTGGCCGACTGTTGGGTCAGATGGTCGGGGACGCGATGCACACCGACGTCGGCTGCGTCGGCAAGACGTAGGATCGCCAGCCGGAGTTGAGCCCGGGCTCGGTCGAGCTCTCTCTGCCGATCGGGGTCAACGCCACTCCCGCTGCCCTTGAGGCGACGTGCGCCGAAGTACGTCGTGCGGCCAGCGGCGAAGTCTCCGTAGTCCTCATAGAAGGACCGGACGAGGAAACCGTCCGTCTTGGCCTCATCGCCCGTTGGTAGTGCAGCAGGGTCCTCGCGCTTGGGCTGTCGTGGTGACGTTGCGTCGCAGGAGGTCCAGCTCTGGTGGTGCGCGCATAACAGGGCGACGTCATCGACGAAGTCGGAAGGCCTGCCCTGGTAGACGCGGCCACACACGCCGAGTTCTGCCAACTCGCGCAGCCTGTGGCGAGGCTCCTCGTTGCGCAAGCGGGCGCGCGTTAACAGACCGTGGAAGTTCCGCACGTCGACCGGGTTGGTGGGAAACGCATCTCCGTTTCGCGCGGACGCGTGTCCCCAGTCGTGCAGCCACGCGGCTGCCGCCAGGACCAACAGATCGACGTCGTCCAACTCGCCTGCGTCGAGCAGAGCCTCACACAGGCTGGCCACGTTGCGATCCACCGCAGCGGCATGCACCTCGTTGTGAAGCACCATTTCGGGGACGAAGTTCGCATCCCAGAGTCGCTGCTCCACCCAGTAACGGGTCAATTCCCGGAACTTGCGAGCTTCGCCGTGGCGTCCACGACGCTCCAGCAGTTCCGCACACGAAGACGTGAAATCGCCCGATCGGGCCAGTTGAACATCGGCAAGCAGAGACCTCAGCAGGTCGGTCGGCGCGTAGAGTGATTCTCCCGTGATCTCCGACTTGTCAGCCTGTGACGCCTTGACCAGAGTCTCGAAACCAGCCTCCCTGAGGCTGAGTTCCAGCTCCGCTTCACGGGCCGAGCGGTCATCCCCGGTAGGCCAGGACGTGAGTGCGAATCGGAGTGCGCCGAGCACCAGGGAGGGATTGACGGCGGCCTGTGGTGCCGCAGAGAGCCAACCGCGGCTGTCCCGCACCAGAAACGGGACTCCGGCGTAGCCGCTGGCCTGCCGAATCACTTGCCGCACCCGCTCGACATCCGAGGTGTCCAGCGCGACGACCTTCGCTCCTGGCTCGGCGAACGCACCGAAGAGGTCCCCCACCACTCCTGCGAAGTCACCCCTCGCATCTACCATGTGAACGTTCAGGCTCTCTGGAAGCACGAGTTCACGAGCTGAGTCAACGTCCTCCTGGGAGGCGCACAGTATCCAGACGGCCTCCAGCCTTCTTACTCTCGCCAGAAATGTCGGCACGCTGTCGAGGTACTGCTCCCCCGCCCCCGGGGCCGCGAAGATGGCGACCTTAGCCGATGACAGGGCTGCCGCTGCTCGGTCGCCAACCGCCAGTCTCGACATTCCCTCCCCCGTCACTCACTCCCGTTAACGGGCCGATCATAGCCACGCCAATCACGCTCCAGTGCACTATTCCCGTATCGCGTCCATTCTTAGGGGATTCCCGGCTCGGGACGACTTCAGAGGCGGTAGGCGCCGCCACTCGCAGTGCAGCTTCGCAAGTCCAAGGCGGACGCATCCTGCGGAGCGACCACACTTCGTCATCGAGGGGAGCTTCCATACCCGGCCAATCGATCCACGAGGCAGAAGCCCGACGCCGCCGAGTCTTACGCAACATCATGACCTGGGCCTGCCTACCGAACGCGACTTCTCGTTCGCCTACGAGCTTCGCGGCGGCACCTGGCGGGCCTACATGGACACCGGCTTCCCGACGACAGCTGCCGCCACGTGCGCTGATACCGGGGTCGTGTCGGCCATAATCTCGGCGGCCCGAGGCATCTCGGCGATGCGGGCTAACGCCGCCGAGAGCTTCATTTCACACGGCCGGTGCTGACGAACCGTCTCCGGGGCGTCCACCGGTCCGGGACCACTCCGTGCTCGGTGATGGCCTTGGCAGTGGCTACCACGCGCGGCGACACCTTTCGCGGCGATTCACGGCATTTGGGCCTCCGCACCTCGAGTCATAATCCGGCTGGATGGTTCGAGGAGCTTCAATACCAGCTGTAGGTCGGCGGGCTGGCCGCACAATTCTTGTGTGGTCTGATCCGTATCGGCCGCATCGACAATGGCTTCGGCCTTTGGGACCTGTTCTGGGATGCTCGGTGCCGGCGCCGGCGGCGCGATTGCCTTCAGGCAGCAGCTTGCCAGCCCGCGGACGCGTCTGAACCATCGCTCTGGGTATGGGTCGCTGCACTCGGTCTCTGGCAGGTAGGCGGTGGCGCACCGGGAGCTGTCCGAGCGATGTTCTGGGCGTTGGCAATCGCCTGCGGGATCCAGTTCGCTCACGCGGTCATCCGTCAATCAGCTGCTGAACGCACGCCGGATGCGTCTTGCGTGAAGAAGATGCGATAGCCACTGAGAGGACCTGGATGTCCCAGAAGCCTGCCCCGACAGCCCCTACTCCCCCGGCGTTATGCCGCCCGATCACCGCGCGCGCAACCCGCCGTCGAACCGGCCAAACCAACCGCTCCGCAGCGCTCACGCCAGATCGTGCGCTTCCCGGTCACGCCATAGCGGAGAAATCACAATGACCGAACCTGTCACCGAAGCCCGGGCCCGTCAACTGGGGGAGTTTCGGAACATCCTCTACCGATCTTGGCCGAACCGGCGCGACTACTCGTTTACGTTCACCCTCGTGAATGCGGGCTGGCGCGTCTACATCAACAACTCGCCCGATTACGGCAGCCGCGCGTCAGACTCCGCGTCCTCGCACCGGCTCGGCCTGGCTACGCGTCCCTTCATCTGTTGGTCCCCGAGCGGAGATGGCCATGCCGCCCCGATCGCAACGCTTTCGGAGGCCCAGGGCGTCGCCGCGCTGTGGGCGGACTGCACAGAGAACTACATCGTCAGCGGTCGGTTCGAACCCGCACCTGGACGACCCAGGGTCCAGGACCGGTCCGTCCTGAACGAGTTCGGGGCGAAGCAGGCGCCACCTCCCCTGGCAATGGCATCTGCCACTTCCAGCTCTCGCCGGAGTTCCCGGTGGGTGGAGATCCGAAACCGACTCTTCAACTAGCAGCAGCCATGCGCGCAGGGCGATGCTCGGGCGGTCGCCAGGGTCCGTCCTAGCGGACGTCACCAATCCTGATGACGCGTCAGCTCAATCCGTGCGCCCGGGCCGATCATCCCGCCACGGTCCGTGACCGCTCCACGATGAGCCGTTGACGGCAACGGTCCACCCGACTTCCGCATCCCGGCGCGAGATGGATGCGCTTTGCGTGACTGTCGATTGCCCCGGTGCACACTGCCCGGGCACTACCAGAAGGGATCGCCATGTCCGTGCTCCTCCCCGTTCGCCCGAACACCACGCTCGAGTCCGGAGTCATCCAGATCGAGGCCGAGAAGAACCTGCTCAGGCCCGCCACGCCCAAGCCGCGGCCTCCGAAACTCAGGTCCGTACCCAAGCCGCCGACCCCGGCACGCGAACGTGCGGAACGGCTCGACCCGAAGCGCCAGGTCACCCTGCACCCGAAGGGTTGCCGATGCTCGTTCCATGCCTACGGCCGACCGTGGGGCATTCCGCGCAGCGTAGGCAAGGCCACACCGCTGATGGCGGGACGCCGGATCGTCCTCTACGACGTGGAGAACCAGCAGGGCTCCCCCAACGCATCTGCCCTGGACGTTGCTCAGGCGTTCAGGTTCACCCGCAGCGTCTTGTCGCTGACACGTGAGGATTACGTGATCTTCGGCATGTCCCACTTCACCGCCGACCGTTGCTCGTTCGCGCTGCCGACCAATCAGGCGGCCCTGGTCCTCAAGAGCGGCCCGAGCGGTGCCGACCGGGCGCTGATCGAGGCGGTCGATCTGGAGAAGCTCTCCTGCCACTACTCGGGCTTGGTGGTCGTTTCGAACGACTACATCTTCGCTGACATCGCCCGAAAGGCGAAGGAGTTCGGGATGACCACGTGGAACGTGTCCTCGGACCTTGCGCGGATTTCCGAGCAGACCCGCGCCGCCTACGACGGCTGGACTCACCTCAAGCTCAGCACGATCAAGAAGAACCAGCGGGCAACGGCCAAGGCGAAGCGCGACGCGCCCGCCCACGCCGCACCGTCCAGCTCCAGCGGCGACCGCGGCTGAGATCCCACCATCGTCGTCGGGCGACCGCTGACCCTGAAGGGAGGTGAGCGACATGGCCGACCAGAAGTGCACGTGGTGCTACAGCACCGGCAAGGGCTACTCCACCGCGATCAAGCAGAACGTGGTGTGCACGCCTACAAGGGATCGGGCAAGGCCTGATCGAAGCCTGCGCCGCCCCACTGCGGGCGGCGTAGGCTCGGCCCGGCAACATCAAACGGATGGAGGCGTTGCGTGACAGCCATCGGGATAACCGGTCACCAACGAATTCCCGCTGCCGCGCGCGACTACGTGATCGAGGGCATCCGCTAGGCGCTCCGCGAGCTCACTCCGCCCCTGTTCGGCTTCTCCAGCCTTGCCACAGGCGCCGGCCAGTTCTTCGCCCGCGAACTCATCGCCGCTGGTGGCACGCTCGGCGCGATCATCCCGAGTCGGGGCTATGACACAACGTTCTCGGCGGATGACCAGTCCGAGTACGAGAACCTGCTTGCCCAGTGCTCATCGATCGAGGTGCTCGACTTCGCCGAACCGAGTGAAGCCGCCTTCATGGCTGCCGGTGAGGCTGTCGTGGGTCGGTGCCAGGTTGTCATCGCGGTATGGGACGGCCTGCCGGCGGCCGGGCTCGGCGGCACCGCGGACGCCGTCGCCAGGGCCCGCGAACTGGGCCGGAGAGTCATCGTCATCTGGCCCACGGGCGTCACCCGGTAGACACACTCAACTCGGAGGCCGGACCCCACTTGGGGCCGGCCTCCGCACGTCTGGGCGCAACCCGGATGCGTATGCGTTGCCATTTCTGCTTCAGACCCACAACCAGAGGAGGAAACCATGAAGCAACCCACCACGATCAGCGAGCAGGTGCCTGGCGGCACGTTCTGCGGCGGTGAGGAGGTCCCCGCCGGAACCTTCCACGGCAAGCACTGCACGAACTGCGGCGGCTACATCACCTACCCCGGGACCTTCAGGGTCTGCCCGATGTGTGGGCACAAGCTCAACTGAGCCGCGGTCGCGGAGCAGTCCACGCCGAAACCCTTGAGCGAAGGAGGTGACAGATGAAGCAAATCGCGATTGCGTCGACCGTCTGCAGTTACTGCGAGGAGGTGCCCACCGGCACCTTCTGCGGCGGCGAAGAGGTTCCCGCCGGGACCTTCCACCAGGGCTAGTCCCACCCACCGCATCCGGGGGCCGCTCGATTCGAGCGGCCCCCGTTGTTGCGTCCCCCTGACCATCACGAAACCACCAGGACAGAAAGGTCGACCACCTTGCTCAGCGCGCTCAGGCAACGACTCATTCGACACGCCACCGGACAGCGACCCCCGACCCCACCGGCCGCCGCAACTCCGCAGGATCCGCACCCCGTTCAGATCACCGAACTCGGCCCGAACCACCTCGCCTGCTCGATGCCATTCGCCATCACACGCGAGGCCTACGACCAGATCCAGCGCACCGTCGGTAGCCGTCCGGCCGAGACGGGCGCTGTCTTGGGAGGTTCACGAGCGATAGGCCTCATTACGCACGTCCATCTGGACGCGTCAGCCGCGATCACCCGAACGACCTATTCGCCCGACATCGCCGCGGTCAACCGCCTGCTCCGCGAGGAGTGGGACCGCGACGGCGTCGACTTCATGGGCTTCGTCCACAGCCACCCGGCCGGGTACCCGAGTCCGTCCGGCGGCGACCAGGCCTACGCCGACCGGATCCTGCGCGCACTGCCGCGGTTGGACGAACTAATGGTGCCCATCGTGCAGAGCTCGGCCGACGCGGGCAGGTTCTGGCTGAACGGGTTCGTGGCAGTTCGCGCGCACGAGCAGCCGGCGCAGGCAGGGCTGCCGTGGGAGGCAGGAGCTGGCGTCCGGATCCTCCCGGCACCTCTGACCGTCGTGGACGGCAAAGGGATCCACAAGACCCCCAGCGAGAGCCCGTTTCGCGAGCGGGTGGTCAACTCCTATGACCCGGCAGTGATGGCGTCCACCCGGATCGTCTCGGTCGGGGTGGGTGGCTCGGTCGGCTATCTGGAGTCGATGGCGCGCAGCGGGGTCGGACAGTTCGTTCTGATCGACCCGGACGTGATCGAGCCGAAGAACGTGGGCACGCAGGCTGTCGATCCGATCGACATCGGCAGACCCAAGGTTGCGGCCATGGCCGACCGACTGGCACGGCTGAACCCCGACTGCCGGGTCTGGATTATTCAGGCCAAGGACTCCGCGATCACCGATTTCGCGTTCCGGCAGGTCCTTCTCGGGACGCTCCCAGGCGACCCGACGTTCCCCGCCCAAGCCGTGCTCGGCGCGTTCACCGACGACTTCGCATCACAGGACCGCTGTCAACGACTCGGCCTGCAGTTCGGGGTTCCCACGATCGCGGCCAGTGTCTACGCGGAGGGGCGCGGCGTCGAGCTCGCCTTTGCGGCTCCGGGACTCACCCGCGCCTGCATCAGGTGTGCACTGTCGTCGCGGTATCACGCCTACCTCGCTGAGGGCTATGTCAACGACGTCACCTCGGACGGCACCCCTCTCCTGGCGACCGACCGACTGAATGCGTCCAAACAGGTGATCACGCTGGCGATTCTGCACTCGCTGAACCCGACCGCTGATTCTCGCCACCCGGCGACGATCCGCTGGCGCCGGACGATGGAACTCCTCACCGACCGCAATCTGGTCCTCGTCCGACTGGATCCGGACAGCCCGCTGCCTTCCTTCCGGCCGCTCGCCGCCGTGTCGGACGGGCGGTGTGTCATGGACGACACAGTGTGGCCGAAGCCCGCGCCGGACGGCCCAACGAACCTCGATGGCGCCTGCCCCGACTGCGGCGGAACCGGGGACCTCACCGACGCGATCGGCACCTATGTCGACACCCGCGTGATGCCGCCTGTCTACGGCAGCGGCCGCCGCTGCCTCCCGGGCAACCCCGCGTCGGCATAACTGCCGCCTGCCGGGAGAGCCACCTCTCCCCGCCGCCAACCCACCAAAAGGAGAACACGATGCCGAGTTTGACCACCGCGTCCCAGGCAACCCTGGCGAGGCTGGACGAGCGCTCCCGCGAATGCTGCGTGGTCTACGCAGATCACCCCATGCCCCCCGGTACCACGCCGGACACCGGGGAGATCGGGGTGGAGCAGACGCGGTCCACGACCACCTTGTACGTGCGTCGGGGCTACCGCTATGACGGCACTGACGAGAGTGTGCGCGCATGGCTCAACAGCGGAACGCGCAGCTTCGCGTCGTTCCGCGCCTGTATGTCCTGGCTCGTCGGCGTCGTCGGGCGGAGTCCCGCGGCCGTCCAGCCGGATCGCCCCCGGGAGGTCCCCATGCGCCGGCCGATCACCGAGGTCACCGAGCTCGACCGGGTCGAGATCGCCGAGCAGCCCGCAGCGACCGCAGACTCCCTAGAGGCAGCCCTGGCCGCGCACGTGCTGGGTCAACCCGCCGCCGTCCGCGGGCTCGCCGAACTCGCCGGTCAGCACCTCACCAAGTCTCGTCCACGCCGGCCGGCCTCCGCGTTGCTGGTCGGCACCACCGGCACCGGCAAGACGCTGGCGGCTGAGCAGTTGGCGTTGCGCCTCACCGAGAGCAGCGGAGCGGAGTGGTCCTACCAGCGGCTCGACATGAGCGAATTCTCTGAGCAGCACAGCGCCTCCCGGCTGTTCGGCGCCCCGCCCGGCTACGTGGGCTACTCCGACGGACACGACCTCGCCGCCGCGCTGAGGACAAACCCCCGCTCGGTGATCCTCTTCGACGAGATCGACAAGGCGCACCCTCAACTGTGGCGTTCCCTGATGAACCTGATGGACGCCGGGCGGCTGGGCGGGCAGGCGGGCGACATCGACGCCCGGCAGGCGATCCTGCTCTTCACGTCGAACAAGGACGCCGCCACGATGCAGACGATCACCGAATCGGACGATCGGCTACGGGCCTTCCTGCGAGAGCATGGGTACCCGCCCGAGATCGTCGCCCGGATGGGCAGGATTCTGGTGTTCAGACCGCTGTCGGCCCAGATCCGGATCCAGCTGGTGGTGCTCACCGTCCAGCGAGTCGTTGAGACCTTCGGCCTGGGTCTCGGGCACATCGCGCCGCGCGCCGTTGCCGACCTGGCCGCACGCGCTCCGCTGAGTTCCGGCGGGCGCGACGTCGAGTACTTCGTCGAGCGCGAACTGTCGCAACAGCTCGCCGCGCACGCCGGCTCCACAAGGGTGGTCGAGATCGACGCCGGACTGCGGGTGACTGCCATCGCTCCGGCCGGCTGATCCTTCGGATGCGGATTGCGTCACCGAGTTCGCGATCGGGCAGCCGCCCGACGGCATCACCCAGTCACTGTGAGGAGAAGCCATGCCCAACAACAATCGCGGCCGCACCGAGTCGCTCGAGAGGGCCGGGGAAGGACGTGAGCGCGCCTTCCGTTTCACCGGGCTGGTCCCGCGCCAGGACCCGGCCAAGGCCGCCGCCCTCGCCATCCACAACCTCAGCAAGCTGGTCTCCGAACTCCCCACAGATGCCCTGATCGGGTTCGCTGTCACGGCCCACGGCATCTCCGGCTGGGTCAACGACTCGGCACCGACGGACTACCTGACCGACCTCCGGTACGCGCTGAACCCGATCGCCAGGATCAAGTCCGCTCCGCATCGAGCGGGCCTCTCCCGGCCGTTGCTCGAGGTCGTCCCGGTTCATCACCCGGGGAGTCGCGCCGCAGTCGGCACCGAGAGCGAGCACCGCCCCCAGTCGCTGACCGTGCCCGAGATGAACGCGGTGCCGACTGCCGCGCTCGATCCCATGTGGGACTTCCTCAAGGTGCTGGACACGGTTCCGGGCGGCACGATGTCGATCCTGATGTCGCCCGCATCCGAACTGGAGCAGGAGATGTCCGACGCCGTGTGGCGGGCAACCTTCACCGAGCGCACCGGTGCCGCCTGGCAGCTGTACCGCGGAACGCCGGTCCGGCTCCGGGTGGTCCTGCACGCCGACGCGGCTGAGATCCCGGCACGGCTGCGTGCCGAACTCAAGGTGCTCACCCAGCAGCTCGCCTTCCGCGAACTCAGCCCTGCGGACGAGCGGGAACTGGCACGGCCCCAGGTACTAGCCGTCAAGGGCCACGTCGTGCCCGAGGGTGTCTTTCGGTCCCTCGTTCGCCTGCCGGGCGCCACGGAAGGCGTCGCGGTGCCCGGCCTTCGGACGATCCGCCCGCCCAAGGTGCAGGTCCCGTACGACCGTCCGGCCAAGCCCCCCGTCGCTCTCCGGCTGGGTCGTTGCACGACGGCCAACGGCCGCCCGCGGCCGGTGTGGGTGTCTCCGGATGATCTGTGCCGGCACGTGCGCATCGTCGGCTCCACCGGATCCGGCAAGTCGACGGCTCTGCGTGGGCTGCTGGGCCAGCTGATCGAGCAGGGCTACGGCGTCATGCTGCTCGACCCGCACGGGACACTGGCCACCGACCTCGCCGGGGACGTCCGTGACCCGGACCGGATCCTTCACGTCGACTACTCGGACCCCGAGAGCGCACCTCCGTTCAATCCGCTGCGCGGCAGCACCCAGGCGGAGTTCGACGCTCGGCTCCAAGGATTCGTCAACATCATCGTGGACCGGGACTCCGAGGAGTACACCGGCCCGAAATGGCGGCGCACCTTCGGCCTCGTGGCCCGAGCCTGCTGGAAGCTCCTGGACGAGCGGGCCTCCCTGGTGGCGGCCTTCTCCGTTCTGGGCAGCCAATCGCTGACCAGGGAGCTCGCCGATGCCCTGCAGCGGGTCGACCCGGCGCTGCACGCACAGCTCCACCAGGAGCTCGGAGACATCCGCGGCGAGACCAATTCAGACCTGTGGTCATGGCTGGTCTGCAAGGGCGAGGAGATCCTGGGCTCCGAGGGGCTGACCCGGGTCCTGGGCACCGGGGCGCACGCCATCGACCTGGACGAGGCGATCGACCAGTCCAGGGCGGTTCTGATCAATCTGGGCCTGGGCCGGCTCGGCGAGCGCTCCGCGCAACTGCTCGGCTGCATGTGGATCTCCGAACTACGGCTCGCGATGCTCAACCGCAAGCCCGGTGACCGTCCATTCGTGCTGGCGATCGACGAGGCCGACCTGTTCCAGTACGGCGCCCTGCCGTCGCTGCTCGATCAGGCCCGCAAGTTCGGCATCGGAGTGATTGTCTGCCACCAGCGGCCGGACCAGCTGCGGCACCAGCTGAAAGATGCGCTGGCGGCCAACGCCGGCAGCTACCTCCAGCTGCGCACCGGGGGCCCGCAGGACGCCGCGATCGCGTCGGCGATGCTCAGCGACTGGCCGATCGCCGACCTGACCAGGATGCCGGACCTCACCGGGGCAGCCGTGGTGTCACGCAACGGCGTTCCATCCGAACCGTTCTCCATCGCCTTCGACTTCTTCAGAAGGTACGCCGCCCAGCTCTCCGATCTCGAGCTCAGAGGGTGGCGCACTGAAGCGGTGCGGCAGATCGCCTTCGACCAGTTGGTGAGCCCCTATCTGGCGCTCGAGCCCACCACCAGAGCGGGCATCTCCAAGCAACTGGCCACGGCACGCGCCGCGCATCGTGACCAGGCGCTTGCCCGGCTCCAGCGTCCCGACTCAGACGATCTGGACCAGACCACCTCGCCGGCTGCGGCTCCGCTCCCCTCCTGGCTTGAGCTGTAGCCCGCAGACCCGACCATCCACGAAAGGAAGAAGGACGATGCTGGAACTGAATGAGGAATTCCTCGACCAACTCGGCCTCGGCGGCCTCACCGAGCAAGGACGCCACGACCTGCTCTCCCGGGTGTGGGCTCAACTCGAGTTGTCTGTCGGCACGGAGCTGTCCGCTGGGATGAGTGACGATCAGATGGACGAGTTCGAGGCCTTCATCGATCATGACGAGGGCCGAACCCTCGAGTGGCTGCAGGCCCACGAGCCGACCTGGACGAGCCTGGCAGACGCCGGCGAGATCGACATCTACGACTTCGCCAGCATGCAGTGGCTGGCCCTCCATCGGCCGGACTACCGGCAGGTCGTCAACGACAGGCTGGCCGATATCAGACTCGAACTCTTCGAGAATCGGGACGCGATCCGCACCCACTTCAGCCAGCGGGACACCGCCTGAGCAGTCGACTCGGATGCATCCTGCGGCATGGCTGTCGCGATCAAACACCCAACAACAGAGGAGGAGGACATGCCTCACTACGACCCTTATACACAGCGGACCGCAACCCCGGGGCCGTTCAGCTTCGCGATCCCCAACGAGGTGCTCAGCCGGAAGGACCACCGAGCTATCAGGAGGGCCGCGAAGGGGGAGCGTCCGCGCTACCTCAATCTCCCGCCGGGCGACCTGAGTCCCGTCCAGCGGCGCTACCAGGAGTCGTGCAACTCCGGACGCCTCGAGGTGCGCCGCCAGCGGATCGCGTACGCGAAGGCGGTGGGCGACGTCCTGGTTGCAGCTCAACGCGACGCCGCCCTGGCTGCGATCGACCCGCCGGCGCTGCCGTCACCCGCGGGGCTCCCACCCGCGGCCGGCATCGAACGGACCGTGTGGCTCACCGAGATGCGTCGGAGTGCGGCCAACGAAGCCGAACGGGAGCGGCGTAGGGCTGCCGCGGCGGCCGCCGACGCAGCGCTCACCGCCTGTGAACTCGACATCGAAGCCATTGATCATCTGGCAGCGGTGGCAATGGAGGCCTGGGCACGCTTTGCCCAGACGCTGTTCGAGCTCCACAACGACATCCTGCTCGGCAGGAATAACACCAACCCGACGCTCTCGTTGGTGAGGTTCACGGCGTTGCAGGACCCGCCGGCGTTGGAGCCTCTCGATTTCCATCCACGGCGAGCCGAGGCATCCGCGGCCATCCACGCGGCGGGGGAGCCAGTGCCGACGGACCCCGAGGCGGAGCTCAACAACCAGGACGAGACCGAACTCAACAACCACAACGAGGAGGAGCACGATGTCTAGGAAACGCAACTACGAGGTGGAGATCACCGATCCGACGCTGGACCGCCCGGTCGGGCCGGCCGACACCCCGCTCAGTGATCATCGGAGCCGCCTGCTGGCCGCCGAACAGGACGCCCAGCGCGACGCGGGCTCACAGGCCTTCGACCAGACCTTGATCCAGTACCTGGGCGACAGCCCGCTCCCGGCAGAGGCCGAGGCGCAGAGACGGCTCGAACGCGAGCAGGCGGAGGCGACGAAGAAGCTGTTCGACGCTCGCTCGATCGGGCAGTCCCTGGCGGAGACCGGCAAGGTGAGCCTCACCGTCAACGGCCCCGGTCTGCCCCGGGATCACCGCACGACGATCGCCCAGGAGGCGGAGAAGCTCGCGCGGGCCGAAGGCGGGATCGCGGAAGCCGAGGCAACCCGAACGCACCTGGTCGCCATTCTCGACGGCACGCAGGCCGACGCTGAGGGCGTGGTCTGGACCGGTCACGCGCCGGGCAAGCCCGGCCCGGACACCCGGAAGGCAACGGTTCGCTGGTCGGCGGCCAACCTGCGGGACAAGGCGCTGTCGTGGCTCCCGCTGCTAGTGCTGGGGCCCGTGGAGGCAGCCATCGTGGTGACCACCCTGATGGTGTACCTGCGCACCGATGACGTCGTGGCCCCGATCGCGCTGGCGGTCGCCTTCCTGGTCGGACTGATCCTCCTTCCCGGTCTGATCGGACAGTCTCTGGCGAAGGTGTACCGGCGCGGATTTGCGATGGGCAAGGAGCTGTGGTCCATCTCGATCCTGACCCTGTGCTGGCTGGCCGCGGTTGCCTCCACGGTCTTCTTCCGGGTCTCCGCCGACCGGGACGCAGCAATCCGCAAGGCGGCCAAGGCCCAGGACGTGCCCATCGACCAGGTGAACGCGGCCGCCGCGTACGACGTCGTCGTGCACGTCCTCGCTTGGCTGGTGCCGGTCGGCCTGATCGGTTTCGCGGTCATCGGCGCGAAGGTCCTGTGGCACAACCCGGTGATCCGCGCGCTGATCCGGACCGACCTCCACCTCATCGACCTGTTCGAGGCCAGGTTCCGCCATGCCTCGATCCAGGAACGCGCCGAGGCACTCATCGCGGCGAGGGCGGCCGGGGCGGCCAGCGCTTGTGCAGAGTGGGAGCACTTCCGAGACCAGGTCCTGCCTGCCCAGAGCGCGGAGTACCGCCAGACCTACCGAACCTGGCTGTGCGTCTACTGCGGCGATCCGAACATCACCAACGGCCTGTTCCCGAAGGCGGCCTGACATGCGCATCGTCAACTGGTTCTGGCGCAACCAGAACGCCCCGGACCTGGGGACCTGCCCGGGCTGCGGTGCAGCGCTCCGGGTGTGCCCGGCGTGTCGGGGGGACTGGAGGACGCACGGCTGCCGCAGCTGCCAGATCGGGGCTGTCTGCCCCGCTCACGTCAACAAATGGATCTGAACATCGAGAGGAAGCGTCATGAACACCAGCAGGACCACCACCGTGCTGCTCAGTGCCGTCCTGGCCGGCCTCGGCAGCCTCACAGGCTGTCAGGCCGGGCCGGCGAGTCCCACCGAGCCGGTGTGTCTCGGCTTCGTTGTCGGGGCCAGGGCAAACAGCGCGCCGGTCGCCGGCTCCACGATCAGCGAGGTGCTGCCGGACCAGCCGCCGGTGGGCAGCGTGATCGCAGTCACCGGGGTTTCAGGGTCGGCCAACGGCGACCCGCTCTATTCCGAGACTGTGCCGCAGGCCGACAACTCCTTCGATCAGGACGAGGCACAGACCAACGTCCGCAACGGTGCTGTCCAGGCCGTCAGCGGGGCCGCGGCGTCCAGCCCGCAGGCGGACCTGCTCGGAGCGATCGAGGGGACCGCCGCGGTGCTCCGTCCGTCGGGACAGGCCTGCACGCTGCACGTCTACGACTCCGGCCTGCAGACCGCCGGCCTCATCGAGTTCCAGCAGGGCCTGCTCGACGCCTCTGTCAAGGACGTGCTGAAGCGGATTCCGCAGGCATCGACCCTGGCCCACATGACGGTGGTCTTCCATACGCTCGGAGCCACCGTCGCGCCACAGGCTGCGCCTGACACAACCTCATTGACGAACCTAACCGCAATCTGGGCGGGAATCGTCGAGCGCCGTGGGGGCATGGTGGCTCAGCCCGGCACGATTGGTTCGATCGATTCGACCGCGGGCGCGGCCAGGACGGAACTTCCGAACGTGGACGTGGTGCCGATGCGGGGGCACACCGTCGACTTCGGCGACATCATCCAGACCTGGGACAACGGTTCGACAACCTGGACCATTCCCTCTGACCTGCTGTTCGAACAGGGCGAGTCCACGCTGTCGTCGAACGCCAGACGAGCTCTCGCCGAGCCGGTAGACATCCTCCTCGCACACCCCACGGCCAGGGTCACGATCGTCGGCTACACGAGTTCAGAGGGCAGTACGGCGACCAACAAGGAACTGTCCGAACGCCGCGCCGCCGCCGTCAGGTCGTACCTGGAGGAGTCGGTGGACGGTCCGGTGCGGATCCGCGCCGTCGGCAAGGGTGAGTCCGAGCCGACCGTCGACGAGACCGGCAAGTCCGGCGCCGCGCTGGAGGCGGCGCGACGGGCGAACCGTCGGGTCACCCTCATCATCCAGGGGATCGACCAGTGCTCACCATGAGGTCCGACCGACGACCGGATCGCCCGCCGTACGGCACGAGTTGCCGCCGTGTTCGAACGTTCGCGGCTGAAATCGGCGTGTCGCAGCAGCGGCACGCCTACGAGGGTAACGACCCGCTCGCATCGCGGTCGGACCGGCGCCGGGAGGTCTATGCTCTCGTCCCTCAGTCTCCTGTCCGTCGGCGGGCCAGGGGCGTCGACGACGCCCCTGTTCGCTGGGCCAGGTGACCTACCGCGCGAACGCGCGCGGTTGGAGGCGTCATGTTGAGCGGCGACTTTCCGGGCGATGGGCCGGTCACGGTGTCGGTGCGCTGCGGAATGGCCGAGGACCGTCAGGTCGAGCACGCGGTGACGATCAGTCCAGCAGCAGAGCCGGCGGGTGCTTGGTCGGTCGACACCGGTCACGACCTCGAGGCTGAGCGGGTCGCGGTGGCCCTGGGGGGTGGTCGGTTGACCTGCCTCGACCTCACTGATCGCGAGGTGCCGGCGATCGAGGCCTACTGGCGCAGCCTTCGGCGCGATGTCCTGGTCGGAATCCAGCCTGAGCGGGCTCGTCGCGGAAAGACGGTGGCGTGGCTTGTCACGGCCCAGGTGAAGGGGTGCGCGTGCGAGTCGAAGCGGTGGGCCCGACCGGAGGAAGCCGCCGGGCACCTGCGTGATCTGGGTCACTGGTGCCGGAAGCACGGCGCGCAGTACCGGTCGACCCGGAGCCTGCTGCGTCTGTTGCAGAAGGCGACCGGCCCGGCTGCGTGGAGTGATCACTGGCCGTTGAGCAGATCCAGCCGTTGCGTGGAACATGCCGACGACCTGTTCCGACTGTGGGAGTCCGGGATCCATCCGAACGACGTGGAAGAAGTCCACACCGGCCTGGGTATTTCCGATCCGCTGAACGCGCAGGCGTACCTGCACATCCTCACCGAGCGGATCGATCTCGGCTGGCTGCGCCAGTTCACTTCGGGCGGACCGCAAGCGCTCACGTGGGCCGCGACGACGTGGACGACGTGGGACGCCAGCCATCCGGGGGAACGAGCGGAGTGGTTCGAGGCGGGCTTGCACTACAAGGTGATCACCGCCCTGCTGGGCTCGCCCTACTCGCTGGACGATGTGCGCGCGCTCGCGTCCGCGACCGGCCTGAGCCTGAATGCCGCGGGCCATGTGATCGCCGACTGGCGCGCAGCGGGCTGCCGACCGTCGCTGGAGCAGCTGATCCAGGTGTGTCGCCTGGTTCCCGGCGGCCAACAGGCGCCCACCGCTCCCGCGCTCAAGGTCGTGATGGAGCGCACCGAGCACCACCGCGACGGCATGACCGCCACCGAGGTTGGGTTGGTCCTGGTCGCAGTAGGGACGCCGACCGGCGCGGCCGCGCTGATCCGCCGCGGGATCCGGTCACTGGACGACGTCGAGAACGAGAACCGATGAGAGGAGGCGCCCGCCATGGCGGTGCGAACGCGCGAGGACTACGAGGACGTGCTGGCGGCGGTGGGGGCGTGCATCAGCGTCCGCATCCCGGTGTTGTTGTGGGGGCCTCCGGGTGCAGGGAAGACGTCGGTGATCGAGTCCGCGACCGGGCTGGGCTGGACGGTGGAGACGCTCGTGATCAGCCACTACGAACCCTCAGACCTCGCCGGCCTACCGCTGCTCGAGGGTGGTCAGGTCGTCCTCGCCCCGCCGGGCTGGGCGAAACGGCTGGCTGAGGTGGACACCCCGGCGATCGCGTTCTTCGACGAGTTCTCCACCGCCTCACCCGCGTTGCAGGCCGCGGCGCTGCGCCCACTGACCCACTACAAGGTGGGCGACCTGCAACTGCCAGCCACTGTGTCGTTCGTCGCGGCGGCGAACCCCGCCGATGTCGCTGCGGCCGGCTGGGAACTCGCCGCGCCCACCGCGAACCGGTTCTGCCACCTGGACTGGGACCTCCCGCTCGAGGTGTACGCCGAGTGCCTGGTCAGCGGTGCCTGGCCGGCACTACCCGTCGGACCCCTGCCCGACGGTTATGACAGCGTGCTCGACCAGCAGCGCGCAAAGATCGCCGGCTTCCTGCGCGCCCGCAGCTCTCAGCTGTCGAAGATCCCCGAGAACGCGAACGATCGGGGCCGGGCCTACCCCACCCCGCGGACCTGGGACTACGCCGGCCGGCTCTCCGCCTACGCCATCGCCAGCGGTGCCAGCGACGCCGTGGCGCGGCTGCTGGTCGCCGGCTGTGTGGGCGATCTGGTCGCCCACGAGTTCCTCGCCTTCGCCAGGATGCACGACCTGCCCGATCCCGAGGACGTGCTCGCAGGCTATTACATCTTCGCCGGCACCAAACCCGACCGCACCTACGTCGTTCTCCAGTCCGTGCTCGCGGCCGTCCAGCGCGACCCGAGCCCTGAGCGGTGGACCGCCGGTGTGGACGCGTGCGCTCGCGCCGCGATCGAGGTCGGGATCGACCCCGCCGTCCCCGTCGTCCGCGCCCTGCTGCGCCCGGGCGTCCGTCCCGCTGCCGCGAAGCTGCCCGCCGACATCAAGGTCTTCGCGCCGGTCCTGGCCCTCGCCGGGCTTCTGCCGAGAGCCTGACCCATGCCAGAGACCGCCAGCCGGCTCTCCGCCGCGAAACTCTGGCTTATCAGCCAGGCCACCACCCCCGGGCCGGACTCCCCCCGCGACCTGCCCTACCTCGCGCACGCGCTCTACGCGCTCGACGTCGTCGAGACCACCGCCGTCGACGGGCTCAGCGCCGACGTCCACTGGCGGGTCTACGCCAACCCGATCTGGATCACCGACACCGACATCCCCGAACTCGGACGCGAACTCGCCCACCTGGTCTGGCACCTGCTCATGGACCACGCCGGACGAGCCCGCTCCATGCACGTCGACCTCACCACCGCCGAACACTGGCACCACGCCGCCGAACTCACCATCCACGAAACCCTCAACCCCGTCGGCGCCAGCCCGACGCCCACCAGCGCCGACGCCGAGCACGGCACGATCGGGCGTGCAGGCCGTATCGGCCGGCATCAGGCCGTCGAGCAGTACTACGCGCACCTCTCCGGCCTCCCCGCAACGCTCCCCGATCCGAGCCCCGAACAGCCGACCGACCAGAGCTGCCGCTGTGGCTCCTGCTGTGACGGGCTCACCCGCACCAGCGACCTGCCCGCCGACAGCGACACTGACGTCATCGGCCAGGCCGAGGCCGACGTGATCCGCAAACAGGTCGCCATCGACTACCAGGACCACGCAGCCAAAGGACGCGGCACCACTCCCGGAGAAGCGCTTCGCTGGGCCAGAGGAATCACCCACCCCACCATCCCCTGGGAACCCCTGCTCGCCCGTGCCGTCCGGCGCGGCATCGGCTGGACCACCGGACGCACCGAACCCACCTGGACCCGCCCCTCACGACGACAATCCGTCACACCCAACATCCTCCAGCCCGGCTGGCGGCGCCCCGTCCCTCACATCGCCATGGTCATCGACACTTCCGGAACCGTCGACGACCAACTCCTCGGTAGAGCCATGGCCGAAGTCGACGGCGCCATCGCAGCCATCGGCATCCCCGGCGTCAGCGTCACCGTCCTCGCCTGCGATGCCGCAGTCGGAGCCGTCGCCCGCGTCCGGAAAGCCACCGATGCCACCCTCGTCGGAGGCGGTGGAACCGACATGCGCGTAGGGATCGCCGCCGCCGCCCAGCAGAAGCCCCGCCCCGACCTCATCGTCGTCCTCACCGACGGCTACACACCATGGCCCACCACACCACCCTTCGGCTCAGCCGTCATCGCCGCCATCCTCGGACGCCCCGGCGAGACTCTCCCCGGCTCCCCACCCTGGGCCACTCGGATCGAGTGTGTACTCCGTCGATGACCCGGCGTGACCGCTTCCCGGAGGCGCCTCGCAGGTCACTCGACACAAAGCGGACAGATACCTGACAACCCGGCCCGATTCCGGGCACACAGCCAACCTGCCCAGCTAGCGTCTCGCGCGTACTCGGGCCGCCGAAACAACTACCAACCACGGACGGCCGCCGACAGAGGGGGAGATGGCCGTGGCCGTTGAGGTCGACTACTACGACATTCTGAACATCGGGCGCTCGGCGAACGCCGACGAAATCACCGATGCGGTGAAGAAGCAGATGCGTCAGTGGCGGAAGCGAACCGAGGCTGCCGATCTGGGCGTTCGCCAGGAAGCCGAGGTCCGCGTCAAGCTCATTGAGGAAGCGCGCTCTACACTCGGTGACGCACAGCGTCGCCAGCAGTACGACACCCAGCTACAGCGCGAGGGTGTCAAGCAGGCCGCGGCAGCCACGGCCGGGGACGGCAGCGACTGGATCGGGCAGACGAAGCACTTCCTGGCAGTCGGCGACTACCACTCGGCGGCCTACGCCGCCCGCGAGGCGACCCAGCAAGCGGGCAACACTGCAGAGAGCTGGTACTTGCGCTCTCGGGCCAACGCGGGGCTCGACCGGTTCGAGGATGCGTGGTACGAGGCGCAGCAGGCCGCTCAGCTGGAACAGCGCAATCCCGAGTATCAGTTCAACAAGGGCATGGTCGCCGAAGCGATGGGACGCTGGCCCCAGGCGATCGAGTCGTACAAGAGCGCTGCACAGATCGAGCCCAACATCCCCATGTACGACCTGGCCGTCGGCGGGGTGTACTCACAGACCGGTCACCATAAGGAGGCCCTTGATGTCATCTCGCGAGTGCACTCCCGCTTCCCCGAAGACGACAGCGCGAACTACTACCTCAGCATGGCCCTGATCGATTCTGCCGAGAACGTGCCGAGGCTCAAGGACTCCGACGGCTACGTGGTCACGGCCCTGGAGGAGATCACCGAGATGCGCTCGCTGCTGAGCCGTGCGAAGTCCTTGAAGAAGTTGGAACCCGACGCAGTCACCGGGATCCGTCATATCGAGGAGTACCTCGACCGGATGGAGAAGAAGCAGTTCAACAAGGCGGCCCTGGGCTCGCTGTTCGGCGCCGGCGCGGACGGAGGCTGCCTTGGCATCGCGATCATGATCGTAATCCCCGTTCTGCCCATCCTGATGGTGATCGGCGGCCTGGGCAGCATGAACCACGGCGGCGCACTCTGGTTCTTCATCGGCGCGATCGGCCTCGTGATCGAGTACTTCGTGTTCTGGCAGCCCGGCTGGAAGATCAACCGCAAGATCCACGGTCGTTGACATGGGACGAGCAGTAGGCATCGATCTCGGCACTACCTTCTGTGCGGTCGCGGCGATCAACTCGAGTGGTCTGCCGGAGGTCGTGCGCAACGCCGAAGGCCAGACCATCACGCCCTCGGTGGTGCTCTTCGAAGGCTCGGACGTTCTGGTCGGCCAACAGGCCAAGGCCCAGCGGATGGTCAGTCCCGAGGACGTCGTCGAGTTCGTGAAGCGGCAGATGGGGAATCCGGACTTCCGGCACTATGCCCCGGATGACACCGAGTACACCGCCGAGGGCATCTCCGCGCTCATTCTCAAGAAGCTCGCCTCGGATGCGGAGACGTCCCTCGGGGAGCCGATTGACGAAGTGGTGATCACCGTCCCGGCGTATTTCAACGACGCGCAGCGACTGGCCACCAAGCAGGCCGGAGAAATCGCCGGACTCACTGTCGGATCGGTGATCAACGAGCCCACCGCCGCCGCGATCAGCTTCGCCGTCGAACACGACTACAACGGCACCGTCCTGGTGTACGACCTCGGTGGAGGGACGTTCGACGTGACGCTGCTCAAGGCCACCGCCGGCGAGTTCGACATCATCAACAGCAAGGGGGATCGCAACCTCGGCGGATTCGACTTCGACAACCGGGTGATCAGTTGGGCCCGCGACCAGTTTCTCCAGCGGACGGGCGTCACAGTCGAGGGGAACGAGGCCGAGGCGATGCTGAGGGATCGCGCCGAGCAGGCCAAGCATCGACTCAGCACGTCCGACCAGGCGCCGATGTTCGTCACCTTCGGTGGACACAACGAGCGACTCCTACTCACCCGAGACCAGTTCGAGTTCCTCACCACGAGCCTGCTCGAACGCACCGAGTACCTGGTCGAGGAGGTCCTTGAGGACTCCGGCGTCCCGCTCAGCCAGATCGACAAGGTGCTGCTGGTCGGAGGCTCCACCCGGATGCCCATGGTGCCCCGGCTGTTGCAGCGACTCACCGGCAAGACCCCCGACCAGACGATCCACCCCGACGAAGCCGTCGCACGTGGTGCGGCGATCGTGGCCACCGTCCGGGCAGCGTCGAGCAGGTCCGGTGACCTCGTCCCCGTGCGCACCAGTCACGAGGTGGTCATCAACGACGTCGTGTCTCACGGGCTCGGAGTGGTCGCGGACAACGATCAGCACATCGCCGAGAACTCGATCATCATCGCGGCGAACTCGCGCATCCCCTGCCAGGAAGCAAGGGTCTACAGCACGGTGCTGGACGGCCAGACCGAACTGAACGTGCAGGTCACCGAGGGCGACGAGGAGGACCTGCGGTACGTGCGGACCCTCGGCAACAGCGTGCTGAAGATCCCGCCGTACCCGGCAGGTGCACCCGTCCAGGTGGTCTTCTCCTGTGACATCGACGGCATGCTGCACATCGAGGTGACCGATCTCCAGACCGGGAACGGTCTTGGAGAGTTCGAGATCGATCGCGTCGGGAGTCTGGACCAGAAGGAACTCGACCGCATGCGTGACACGCTCAAGGGGTTGGACCTCCTGTGATGACCGATCAGCCCGCGTCCGCGCTTCCCGGTGATCCCGTGAGCGAACAGCTCGCCCAGCTCTCAGACCTGTTCCGGCGCCGGCTTCTCGAGGATCGGAATCAGCGCCAGTTCCTCGCCGAGCAGCAGGAACGCATCGCTCGTCTCGAATCGGACCTCAGCGGCGAGCGACTTGTCCCCCTGCTCCGCGGGCTCCGACTCGTGGTCGGCCGGGCGAGGGCACACGGCGAGGACGGCTTCGGCGAATCGATCGCCGAGGAGATCCTTGAGGCCCTCGTGGCCTTCGGGATCGACCCCATTGACCAGACTGGCGCGTTCGATCCCGCCCGCCATGAGGTCGTCGAGGTCGAGGGGGCGCCGACAACGCCGGCCGTCTCCCGCATCGTCAGTGTGGGCTTCGCCAAACGAGGCCACACCCTGGTGCCGGCTCAGGTCGCAATCGCCGAGGCTCAGTGACACACGAATGGCCGAGGTGACCCCTGAGCACGTCGAGCAGATGCTCGCCGAGCTCCGTTCACAGGCCAGCGAGACCACGCGACGCCTCGCCGGTGCCCGCACGGCACTCGACCAGATCCGTTCCGACCACGCGGCCCGCAGCGCCGATGGCCAGCGACAGCTGGACGAGGAGTCATCGACCTGGCTCCGCGAGAAGCAAGCCGCCCTGGCAGCCCGGCAGGCCCGGCGCCGCCAGAACCTGAGCGAGACCGCCGATCGCCTCGCGGCCACGTTGGCGCCGGGGCCACTCGGCATGGCCTGGGACGACCCGCGATGGGCGGATCCCGGCAGAGCAGCGGGCAGCCACCTCCGGATCGGCACGCTTCAACTCCCCGGGATGCTGCGTGCTCTCCCGGCCGTGGTCCCCCTCGTCGGTGCGCCGGGCTGGACGGTCGGGGGTTCACCAACGGACTTCTCGGGGCTGGCCCACTCCCTCGTGCTGAGGACGCTCGCTGCCTACGGCCCGAATCGGGTCCGGGTGACGGCGTTCGATCCGGGACTCAGCTCCGACCTCGGTCTCTACTCAGAGCTGAGGCAGGTCGATCGGCTCGCGGTGCCCCCGGCGATCAACACGACCGACGCTCTCGAACACTCCCTGACCGAACTCGTCACCCATCTTGGAAAGGTGGAGGACGTCCTGTCCTCCCAGGGCCTGCACTCCGTCCTGGACTCTCGTGAGGTCGGGCAGATCCGGCTGCTGCTGATCTACTCGGCGGCTGGCCCACTCAGCCAGCAGGGCATCCAGAATCTCGCCCAGGTACTGCGGGTCGGTGGTCCCAGAGGTCTGTTCGCGCTGCTGGCGGACGACGCGATGCGGGCTCTGGCCCCCGCAGCGGCGGGCGGCCTGCCATCGGTCTCGATTCGAGGCCGTGTCATCTCCCACTCAGAGTTGCCGGGCGTGGACATTACTCGCGACCCCCCTCCCGAACGCGATCAGATCCAGCGGATCGCGGGTGTCCTTGCACGCCGTCCGCCCGAGGACACCGCCCCGACCCTCCCGCTCGCCCAGCTCATCGATGAGATCCAGGATCCGTGGCTCGACGAGGGCGAGGCCGGCATCGAGGTCGCCTACGGCAAGTCCGGCCGGGCCAACCTGGTGCTCCGCCTGCGGAGCCAGGATCCGCCGATGCCGAATGCGCTCATCGGCGGCGCCGTTGGCGAGGGCAAGTCCAACCTCCTGCTCACGCTGCTCTATGGCCTGGCCGCCAGGTACTCGCCGCAGGATCTCGAGTTCGTGCTCGTCGACCTGAAGGACGGAATCGAGTTCAGCAGATTCGCACCGGATGCGTCCGGTCGCAACTGGCTGCCCCACGTCCGCGTGCTCGCCCTCGAGTTCGACCGAGAATTCGCATTGAAGACCCTCGAGTGGGCGGAGACCACCGTTCACGACCGGGGTGTCCTCATGCGCGATGCCGGTGCCTCCACAATCGGGGAGTACCGCCGTCGCACGGGCGAGCCGATGCCGCGCATCCTGCTGGTGATCGACGAATTCCACCGGCTCTTCGAGGGCGCGGACCAGGATGTCGACCGCGCGGGCAGGCTCCTGGAGTCGCTGGCCCGAACCGCGCGCGCCAGCGGCGTCCACCTGATTCTCGCCTCCCAGACGATCAGCGGCATCCGGGGGCTGGCCTCGAAGTCGGACGCGATCTTCTCCCAGTTCCACAACCGGATCTCCCTGAAGAACACGGCCGCCGAGTCGCAGGCCATCCTCGCGCCGCGCAACGTCGCAGCGGCGAGCCTGAGCCATCGTGGCGAGGTGATCGCTCACGAGGCGCTGGGCGAGGATCCGTCGGCCAACCTGCAGGGGGTCGTCGCACACGCCGACAAGCAGTACACCCGGCAGCTCCAGCAACGGCTCTGGACCGAAGGGGCGACAGGCGTGCGTCCCAGGATCTTCCGAGCAACCACGTGGGCGCCGCGACCCGACCGGTTCCCGGAGCCGTCGGACGCCGCCCTCTGCTCGCTCGCCCCGGGCGCTCCGATCAGCGTGACCGAGAACGCCCGAATCCTGAGAGTCACCCGCGGACCGGAGCAGTCGGTGGTCGTCCTCGGAGCCGAGCCTGCCCTCGTGCTCCGTGTGCTGGCCGGCTGCCTTGACTCCGCGCTGGCCAGCAGCGACATCCGCCGGGTGACCATCCTCGACGGGCACTCCGGCGAGGCAGGGACCGCACCGCTGGTCGAACACCTGTGGCATTCGGCGATCCGGGCCGGCGCGACCGTGCGCTGCGTCCGCGGAGAAGAGGTACCTGCGGTCGTGGCTGAACTGTCCGATCGCACTACCCGCGCTGCACCGGAACTCATCCTCCCGCTCGGCCTGGATACCCTCGTCGAACTCGATGGGGACGACCCGGTCACCTACCTGCCCAGGACTGACCGGCTGCGCGCGCTGCTTCGAGACGGAGGCTCCAAGGGGCTGGTCGTCCTGGGCTGGTGGCAGTCACGTCGCCGCGCCGAGGATCAGCTGGGGTACGCTCTGCCCGGCGCGCGGGCCTTCGCGCTGTGTGGGGTCGGCAAGGAGGACCTTCAGAGCATCTGTGGCGCCTCCGCCCGGCAACCCGACGGCCACCCAAGGATCACTTGGTACGACCGGTCGAGCCGTGGGGAGGCAGAGGTTGTCGTGCCCTTCGAACTGGCCGAGGAGAGGGCGGTGGTGCGGCGTGGATTCCTGGCCTGAGTACACCGAAGTCCTCGTCGCGCTGGCTGCCGCCGCCGAGGAAGAGGCCCTTGGCCAGTCGCAACTGGCCGCGGAGAGGGAGGCCGTCCTCGCTGAGGCGGCGCGAAGGGTCCAGGCGAAGCTGAACGAGTTCCAGTCGATCTCCGATCAGCTGGACCGAGTCCAGCAACGCGTCGACGCCTTCGTCGCGGCGTCGGGTGCGCCGGCAGGCCCCCCCATCCCGCCGGCCCCGCCCACCCCCGAGAGCATCCGCAGCGTCATCCGAGAAGCTGACCAGTGGGTCCAGAAGGCCACGCCGACGCACCAGTCGCTGAAGCGATCCAGAGCTCGCCTGGCCAACCGCCCCGCGACTCCGCCCCCGTCACCCGAATCGGTCCCCGCGGCCGGAGGTCCGCTCGCCCGCATCGTGGTCGGCGTCCTGATCGGACTCGTTGTCATCGCCGTCGTCATCGTCTGGTTGACGACCCGAACCTAGGAGGAGAAGATGTCCCAGCTCACCAACCTCAAGCAGACCATCGACGGAGTGTCACAGCAGGCCAAGGCGACCGCGTCCTCGCTGAACGCCTTCAAGCAGAAGTTCTCCCAGTCGATCGGTCAGGTGCAGTCCGCCATCGGTGGAAGCACCCAGCGCAAGGACCAGGAGGTCATTTCGGCGATCACCCAGGCACAGAGCCGGGTGGACGCGGCGTCACAGGCGCTGGAGGAGGCCGCGCGGATAGCCAAGGCCTACGGCGAATCGCTGTGAGCGAAGACAACTCGCACGTCCGCCAACTCCAGACTCACCTGGCGCAGTGCCTGCGAACAGTGGAGCAGATATCCGGCGAGTTGCAGGCGCTCAAGTCCCGTCTTCAGCCAGTCAGCGACGACGTGGAGCGACTGATCGGCGGCACCGCCCAAGGAACGGACGCCCAGATGGCGTCCAGCCTGGCCGCCGCGGCTCAGTCGCTGGAGAAATCCCTCGGCGGATGCGCGCACGCCAGATCCATGGCCGAGCGTTTGAGAGGCGCGCTCTAGCGGTGTCCGAACTCACCGAACTCTGCGCCGAACTCGAACACCTCGCGGCTCAGCTCGGCCGCTCCGTCGAGCAACTCCGCACCCTGGCCCGGACCCTGGAACGCGAAGCCGAGTCGCTGCGGGGGCAGGTCACGGGGACCAGCGGCCCGGCCGGACGTGTCGGGCAGGCGACCGTGGACGCCCTTGTGGACGCCGCGCGGGCGAGTGAGCAGTCCGCTCAGGACCTTGCGGCGGCCGCCAGTGCCGGTCTCGAGTACGCGCGGCGCAACGCCTCCCTCGCCAGCGCGCCCTACGCGGGTTCAGGACGAGTCGGCGGGGCCGACGCGACCTCCGGCTTCGTGGACGACGACGCTGCCGGAGCAGCGACTGAACCTGCGGCTGACGCCGCGATGGGACCCTCTCTGACGTTTGGGCAGCCGCTCCCCCTCGATGCCGCAACAATCTCCACCAGCCGGCCCCGGCAGGGCGCACGCGGCGATTGCGGAGCTGTTGCGGCCTGCGACGGACTCCGCCGCGACGACCCGCGCGCTGCAGCGGCCGTGGTGACAGCAGAGCCCGACGGTCTCTACGCCGTCCACCTCCACCCCGCAGCGGGGACGGGCGCCGAGACAATCCGCCTCTCCGCCTCAGCGCCCGAGCACGCGGCGAAGTCGTTCTACCCCACCACCGGGGGCCAATTCGCAGACTGGAGTTGGGTGACGATGGTCGAGAAGGCACTGGCCGAACGCAAGGGCTCCTACGAGGCGCTCGACGGGATCGGGCCGGCAGAAGTGCTCACCGCCCTCACCGGACGAGAGTTCGGGTATTCCGCGCCGCCCCGCCTGGAGACGATCGCGACCCTGCTGCAGCACACTCCCGTGATCGCAGGCTCGAGGGCCGATCTTGGCCCTCCCCCATTCAGCAAGGGGCCCAGCAGGCGCCGGGCCGACCCCGAGGTCATCGTCCCCAACCACTGGTACAGCGTCGTAACGGTGGCAGAGTTGGTCGGGCCAGACGGGTCGTCGTACGAGATCATCCTCGCGAACCCCTGGGGTGAGAGTTCTGCGCAAGGATCTGCATACCTTCATCTCGACGAAGCGAGCTTCCTCAACTGCTTCGACGTCACATGCTGTGAGGGAGCGAACGGAGGGCTGTGGTGAGCGACACGAGCACGACTGCGTCCGCGGTGCGTGGCGGGCAGATCGACTGGGGCGAGATGCGCACCGGCATCATGCGGGCAGATGTCGTCGATGGGGTCCCCTACGTCGAACTGATGGCGATGTACCCCGGTGGCAAGGAGATCTGCGTGCTCCAGGGTGGCCTGCCGATGGAGTTCCCGTCCGGCAATCTCACCCTCGTGGACGTCGTCCTCCGAGACGGTGAGCCTATCGTCACACTCCGCCTCGATTCCATCCCCATCGGGAAGTAGAGGGGGTTCCCAAGCCAAGACTCACCCGCCGCCGTGGGCTGCTCGGATGCAGATTGCGTAACGCCTTCTGAGTCCAAGCGGCAGAGGAGGTGAGGGGCAATGACCGAACTCGTTGCGGCGGTGATGCGGATGATCGCTCTGATCATGTATCACGGCTGAGTTCCTCAGCCATGGTGGGCCACAGCGGTAGCTGTGGCCCACCACGCTACGGGCGACCGTCCTTCCAGCGCCAACGCAGGCCGTACACCAGACCCGGCGTGAGGTCCCTGAACTCCGCAGATGCGATCGGGCTGGCAGCAAGGTCGAGCGCCTGACCGTTCGGTGTCTCGTCAGAGACGGTGGGAGCCGACACGCCATCGAGCACCCACGCCGCCTCGGCCAGATCGCTGAGATGAACCGTGGTGCGAAAACGCCAGCAATCACGGCGAGGCGCCATCACCGACATCGGCGGCGCATCCTGACGCGAGGACAGATGCAGGGCCGACGAATACGAGATGACCTCGCCACACGCGTAGAGCCGATCGAGTTCAAGGGTGAACTCCCAGGTCTGCCGCTGGATCCGGCGGCTCTCCACGAGCCTCGTTGCGCCAGAGACCTCGTACCGCGGCGCAACCTCCTCCCCTACGCTGGGCAGGCTGATCATCTCAGTAATGCGGCTCAGCGAAGCTGCCGTGACCACGAGCTGGTAGTCAGCCCGGTACACCGGCATCTGCTCACGAAAGTCGACACGCGCCAGCAACTGTCCCAGGAACCAGCCTCGATCGTCCTTGGCTGCGGCGAGCAGGCGCTCGGCCACCAGCAGATTGGCCTGGTCGAGCCGTCGGCGCACAACCCGCTCACTTCGATCGATCACGGCCCCGACCCCGGCCAGACGCCGCTGCAGGGTACTCGGGTCGTCAGCCCGTACCGCGCACGCCCGCAGGAACACCAGGCGGAGATCAGGTGGCAGATCATGCGCGGCGCGAACCAACTGGCGGATCATCGACTGGCGCGCTGAATCCCCGCGTCCGGGAAGGAAACCCGTCAAGTGGGACAGAGCCGGACCCACGGTCCGAAGGTCTCCGGATTGCAGGCCCCGATTGCGTTGCAGGGTCGCGAGTTCACCAGCAACCGCGTTAACGTCCATTGTCACCCCTCGACGCCCCTCGGACGTGAGTGTATGGCCCGGACGAGTGCGGCGACCCACTGATCCAACAGGAGGAACAGGCGTGTGTCAGCCAAACCTTCGACTACTGGTCATTTAGTCGCCAATCCGACCCGCTTCCTCACTGGGCCGAAGTTGACCGCGCGTAGCTTTCGCAGCGGGAGCGACCGGCGCTCTCGGAAGGAGGGAAGCAAGATGCCCACCGTGGTGGATGACCAGGTCTGTCTGGAAATCGAGGAGATCGCCACAGACATGGAGTTCGACAACATCGCCGTCGCGATGCTCGGGGATCCCGAACTGGAGGAAGTCCTCATGTGTGCCCAGTGCATCGGTGAGTGCAAGATCCACTGACCGTGCTTTCATCGCAGAGGAGATCGACATGGCACGGGTGGACACCGATGTGTTCCTGGTGGAGTCCGCAGGACGATTGGCGGTCTTCGCGCCGCTACGAGGTGTGATCGCGGAGGTGCCATCCGGGCTGATGTCGAACGGGCGAGGGGGAGGCGGCACACCGGCCGCGTCCCCTTCGCTCGCTGCCTTCCTCAAGCGCCTCGGCCTGATCGTCGAGGATCACAAGACGACACCACGGCCTGTCGGCACACCCTCCGCCGCCTTCGCCCCCACCGGAGTGGTCTTCATGGTCACGGCGGCGTGCAACCTCCGATGCGAGTACTGCTACGCCGATGCCGGCGACCACGTCGTCGAGCACTTCGACCACGAAATGGCTGTGGACGCAGCGCGTCTCGTGGTCGACAACGCTGCCGATCAGGCGACCGGCGAGGCATACCTCAACTTCCACGGAGGCGGCGAACCCACCCTCGACTTCGAATTCATCCGGGACGTCGTGACCCGGGCACGGGAGTACGCCGCCACGCGAGCGGGCCGCCCAGTGAAGGTCCTGGCGAGCATGGTCACCAACGGCGTGGTGCCACGGCACCGACTGGAGTGGATCGCTGCGAACATCGACAGCATCCAGGTGTCCTACGACGGACCCGATGACGTACACGACAGGCAGCGCCCCACTCTTCACGGAGGACCGTCGGCGCGGCTGGTACGTGAGTCCATTCTGTACCTTCAGGGCCGAGTGCCCGACCTGCTGATCAAGTCCACCATCAGCGCCGCATCCGTGGATCGCATGCCCGAGATCGCGGAACATCTCTGCTCGACATTCGAGATCCCTCGATTCCATTTCGGGCCGGTTCTCGGAGCAGGCCGCGGTCGATTCCCGCAGTTCGGCGAGCCGGACCCGCAGCAGTTCATCGACGGATTCATCAAGGCCAGAGCTGTCGCCGAACGCCACGGCAGAACCATCGTCGTCTCCGCTGTTGAACGCACCTTCCCACGCATCAGACGCACGTTCTGTGGCATCACCGACCCGAACTTCGCACTGACCGCACAGGGTGAGATATCCGCCTGCTACGAGGTCATGTACGAAGCCGATCCACGTAGCGGCGACTACTTCTTCGGCCACTACGACAAGGAGTCACACCGCTTCGTCGTCGACGCGGATCGGGTCGCCGAAATCCGTCGACACGACGTCAACGACATCCCCCAATGCCAGAAGTGCTTCGCGAAATGGCAGTGCGGCGGGGACTGCCAGATCAGATTCCGCGACAGCGTCAGCGGCGAGCAACTCACCGGTCTGGATGCGCGCTGCGTGATCAACCGGGAGCTTGTCCGGATGAACGTGTACAAGGAACTCGACCGCGTTCGCGCCGGGGGTGCCTGAGCCGTGTTGCCGCCGGCCGTCGAACCCGCGGTGGTGTGGTTGATCGATCCGAGCGAGGGTGATTCGTGGGCGCTGACCGGCGCCTACGACAGGCTACGCTGGCTGGCTCTCTCCGAGCACCTTGCCGGATCGGGGTTCGATGTCGTGTCCCTCGACCGAGGTCCGCTTGATGTCCCGCCCGAGCCGCGCGCCGTGGTCGTCAACGGACTGAATCGGACCGCCCGTCAGGCCATGGACCTCATTCATCAAGCCCGGGCGCGATTCCCCCTGACGCCGATCTACGTCACCGGCCGGGCAGGATACGAGATCGCTGGCACCGCGGTCGACTGCGCCGTCCAGCACGCCTCAGAGGATCAACTCGCCGTCGGGCTCGGTCCGGACGGTCGCCTGCACGGTCTCAATCCATCGATGCACTGGTGGCGAGCAATGACGCCCACGCGTCCCGGCGGCCCCAAGCTCCCACTCGGCGTTCTGGAGGTCGAGGCTACTCGCGGCTGCACCCACCACTGCACGTTCTGCAGTGTCTTCGTGAGCACCGCTCGCTCCGGGAGGGCGTGGCAGCCAAGGCCTCCCGCGGACATCGCGGCCGAGATCGCCCACTGGCACGCCGAGAACGGGGTCGACCGCGTGCAGTTCGTCGACGACAACTTCCTCGGCTCGCCGATCGACGCTCCCCAGTGGGCCGATGAACTCGCCACGGAACTGCTCTGGCGTTCCCCCGAGATCAGCTTCTCGATCTACGCCCGGCTCGACACCACGTTGTTGAAGTCACTGACCTCCCTCCGCGCGGCAGGGCTAGTTCAGGTACACGCGGGTATCGAGTCCGCGAGCAACGCCGTGCTGCGGAGACTCGCAAAGGGCGTGACCATCGAGGAGATGGACCGGGTCAAAGACGCCCTGACGGCCCTCGGGGTGGAACTCGTGCCCTCCTTCATCGTCTTCGAGGCCCGCTCCACGCCGAGAGAAGTACTGACCACGCTCGACTGGATCGAAGGAAACAACCTGCTGGCCTGGTTCACACCCAGTACCGCTCTCCTCTTCGCCGGGACTCCGCTGACCAGACAGCTCGCCACCGACGCTGGCCCCCAATTCTTGAGTCCGGACGGCTCCATCGGTCCGGTTCGGGTCCCGTTCACCCACCCGGTCGTCGCCGAGGCCTACCGGGTCGCGGTGGACTTGGACGCGGACACCGACCGTTCCAAGTGTCCTGATCTCGGCGCCATGATGCGTCGGCGGATGGTGAGGGACGGTGATCTGTTCTGTCGTCCGATCGGATCCGATCGCCTCCTCGCCGAACTCGAGCGGTACCGGCGCGCGCAGGTCGCACAGGTGAGACATGTCCTCGAGGCCGCGCGATGACCGTTCGGGACAAGCAGGACTTCGCACGCGTCGCCAACGCCTTCGACGACCTGGCGGAGGCTCACGACCGAATGCGCTGGGATCCGGCGCCAGGAACCTTCGACGCATCGGTCGACAGGCACCTAGCTTCGATCGCGAGCGGCACGCCTGGCCGAGTGGTCGCACTGGGCGGCGGGAGCGGCGCCGAACTCCGTCCCTTCGTTGCCAAAGGGTGGGCGTGCACACTGGTGGACGGCTCCACAACCATGCTCGATCTCGCCCGTCTGAGGTACCCGGCAGGAGTCCGTCTCGAGCATGGCGACGCAGCCAGCTACCTGGCCGAGGTCGGAGATGACTCCTTCGAAGTCGTCCTAGCGATCGGCGAGCTGATCGGCTACGTCCACAACCCCGGAGCCCTCCTCGCTGCGACGGCGCGAGTGCTCACCCTCAACGGGCTGCTGGTACACACCTTCGCAGACGCGTCTCGAATGCGCCCGAGGCTCGACGGCGCCTCGGTTCTTGGCGAGGACGCCCTTGGTTTCACGTTCTGGGAGCGGCGTTCCCCCGCACTGGCGATGACCGCGTTCCACTTCCGGGCCGTCCTCGCTCTTCATTCGCGGTCTGGCCTGAGCCCGGTCGCCACACTGGTCGGGCCAGGCCCGCGCACGTGCGTGACCGCCATTCGAGTTCCCACCACGGAAGGAGAACCATGACAGAAGACGTCTTCCACCTGACCCGGCTGGGAACAGTACGGTGCGACGCCCCCACCATCGCGGACGTGCCGTCGGAGGGCCTGCCCTCCGACGTTGTACTGGAGGAGGCCTACCTCGATGCACTCCACGGCGTCGAGGTGGGCGACTTCATCTACGTCCTCGCACTCTTCCACCTCGCCGATCCAGGCATCCACCAGGGCAGCCCGGGAACCGCCGAAGCCCAGGGCGCGTTCTCCATCCGGTCGTCCTGCCGCCCGAACCGCATCGGCATGACTCTCTCCCGCGTGACCGCGATCAGCGGGAACCGGATCAGTTTCGAGTGGCTGGACTTCGTCGACGGGTCGCCGGTGATCGACCTCAAGCGGTACAACTGGCGCTGGGAAGTCGCACTCTCCACCCGACGAATGGACCGCCGGTTCATCGAACGGCAGATACCAACACGGACGCTCGCCCAAGTGATGGCGCGCCCGGCCGCGAATTTCCACGGCGAGCACTGCGAACAGACCAGAAGGGCCGGGCTGCTGGGAGCGCAACTCGTCCATGAGCACGACCTCCGCCTCACTGATCCGCGGTTCCGGGTGTGGGTGCACGGCGACGGGCACCTTCTGGACTCGATCCAAGCGATCACCGGCGCCACGTTCGGTAACAGCCGGCTGTCCTTCGAGGCCAGCCCGACCGACGAGTTGGTTGAGCTGAACGGCCCGGTGCACGTGACCGCCCGCTGGGCCGACCATCGCTGGGAGATCGAGTTCCCCACCGAGCCGGCATGCATGTGAGTCCTCCGCCACCCGCAGGCAACGTTCAGACCATCTGCAAGCACAGCACCAACCTGCAACCAACACCAGAAAGGGCATCATGACCACCGAGTACGAATCCGTACCGCTGAATCCCGACAACCCGGATCCCCGGGTCGCCTGCACACTCCTGGTCGACGTGTCGGGCTCCATGCAGGGCGCGCCGATCGAGGAGTTGAATCGCGGTTACAGCGACTTCCGTGACTACCTGCGAGACGACGAGCTGGCCGCCACGAGAGCCGAGGTGGCCGTCATCACATTCGACAGTTCGGCACAGGTTGCTGTTCCCATCCAGGAGGGACGTACGCTGCCAGCCCACAACTTCGCGGCCGGCGGCATGACGTCCATGGGAGCGGCGATCAACCTGGCACTCGACGTGATCGACGCCAGGAAGCGCGAGTACAAGGCCGGTGGGGTCGAGTACTACCGCCCGTGGATCATCGTCTTCTCCGATGGCTCGCCCACTGACTCGGCGGTGTTCGCGCAGGCCGTGGCAAGGCTGTCAGAAGCGCAGGCGAAGAGGAGCGTGACGGTGTTCCCGATCGGTATCGGCCCGTCCGCGGACATGACGAAGCTGTCCATGCTGTCGACGCAACGGCCCGCCCTGAAGCTCGCCGGGGTCAACTTCAGCGCCTTCTTCGAGTGGCTGTCCGCATCCATGTCGGCGGTCAGCAGTTCACAGACGTCAGGGTCGAGCGATGACGATCTCGCAGCCATGACCGAACAGGTTCAGCTGCCCGATCTCAGCTCGTGGGCCACCACCTGACTGAGCTGCCGTGTTTGAACACACCAGGATTGTCGGTGCGCGGGCGACAGGGCCCGCACATGCACGCGATGGCAGGGGCTGCGACGACGCCTTCGCCTGGCGGCAGTACGGAGATGCCGTCCAGGTTCTCGCCGTCGCAGACGGGGCCGGGAGCGTCTCCGGAACATCAGCCTGGGGAGCGTGGGCGGCGACCCAGTTCGTCATCCATGACGACGTGGCCCGTGGTCTGGTGACGGATCTCATGCGCGCAGCGAACCGCGACGAGGCCGGCAGAAGCCTGCGGCTTCTCTTCCTCGGAGCGCTGCGCCACGTGGCCTACCACGCCAGTCGCCTGCGCATACCGCTGTCGCTGACGAATACGACCCTGATCGTCGCCGTCCTCACGCCATTGAGGACGTGGGTCGCCGAAATCGGGGACGGCATCGTCGCCGTGGCGGACCGTGCGGATGCGCGAACGCTCCTGATGGAGTCGAAGGGAGATGGGCCGGCCAGTGACACCTTCTTCCTGCAACTCCTCGGCCGCGCGCCGGAGCACGAGGCGTTCCGTTACGAGGTGGTGGGCGGGCTCGAGGCCATCGCGTTGTCCACGGACGGGCTGCGCTACCAGGCGACCCAGGTCCAGCACGACTACGCCGCCTACCCCGGGTTCTTCGAGACTTGGTGGCGCAACGTCGACAAGGGGATGACCTCCGAGGAGATGAAGCGCCAGATCGAGGCGTTTCCGGTTGAACGAGATGTTCCGCTGGACGACAAGACTCTGGTTGTCGGGATCAGGACTCCGAGCCCGAGCAGCCTCGACTGGCACCAGGACCTGCTCAAGACCGGGCCCTCGTCCAGCGACAGCAGTCCGATGCCCGAACTGCCTTCCCGTGCTGACCGCCCGTCCGACGCAGGGGACCAGCAGAGCCCTTCCGACGAATCAGAACCGGTGGATGCAGACCGGGCGGAACCGGTTCAAGGCCCCGTGGGGCGACGGTTCTTCGGGACGCAGTCGGGCATCCCGGAGGAGCCTGACCCAGCACCGGCGGTTGCCCAGGACCCGCCCCTCCGCGGGACGCCCGAGTCGTCAGCAGCAGCCACTCAGGAGCCGGATTGAGCTTCACAATCGGTGATGGCCGGTCTCTGAGACTGGGAAAGCCACTCGGCAAGCCGGGTGGCGAGGGCGCCGTCTATTCGATCGTGGGTGAACCGCGGTCAGTCGCCAAGATCCTCCATCACGCGAAGCGGGGCCCGGCCAGAGAGGCCAAGATCGATGCAATGCTTGCGAGCAAGCCTCCGCTTCGCGCCATCGAGGAACGGAAGACGGGTCACAAGGTCCCAACGCTTGCCTGGCCGGAGGCGATGGTGCTGGAGGACGGTGTGTTCGCGGGCTTCGTGATGGGAGCGCTGGACCTGGGGCGCGCGGCTGAGATCGCCATCATAGAGAATCCCCAGCGCCGCAAGAACCGGCCCTGGACTGCAGAGATGGGTCTTGGCCTCAGATCGTTCGTCGCCATGAACCTCGCCTTCGTCGTGGGCCAGGTGCATCAGGTGGGCGCGGTCATCGGAGACTTCAACGAGCGAAATGTGATCGTGTCCCGAGCCCTGATCGTCAGCATCATCGACTGCGATTCGATGCAGATCCGGGACCGGACGGGCAGATATCACCTCTGCGAAGTCTTCTCACCCGGGTTCCTGGCGCCGGAGATGGTCGGAAAGGACCTGCGGAAGGTGGTGCGGCCGGTTAGCTCCGACCTCTTCACACTGGCCGTCCACATCTACTGCCTCCTGATGGATCGGCATCCCTTCCGGAACGGCATCTACTCGGGTCACGGCGACAAGCCCTCGGCGGAGGCGCTCGCCAGGGACGGTCAATGGCGCGGACGAGCGCGCGGCGTCCTGCGACCCACCGAGGTCAACGGCCTCGACCCGCGGTCGTTCCTTCCTCAATCGATGGTGGGCCTCTTCGAGCGGGCCTTCGAGTCAGGTGCGCAAGAACCCCGGCTACGCCCGAGCGCCTTGGAATGGCAGCAGGAGCTGGGTCGCTTCATCGGCGATTGGAAGCCGTAGCCCCACGCCCCATCTGGGAGGAACCATGACCGGTCTGCGTCAGTGCGCGTCAGTGGTACAGCACCAGTACCCGGGCCACCTGAGCCGGTGCCCCTTCTGCTTGCAGTCGAACGCATCAGCAGCATCGACAGCGTTCCGCCCGACCACCACCGGACGGAACCATACTCATTCGGTCGGTGTTGGAACGCCCGCGGTAGGCACAACGCCCGCGGTACGCACGCGGCAGGGGCCCGGCCCCGCGCGGCCGTCCACCACACGACGACCTCCGTGGCAGATCCCTGCCGTCGTGATCGCCCTCGTGGCCGTGATCGTGGCCGCAGCAGGCGGCTTGGGGCTCATCTCCACCGCAGACCGACCCGGCGTTGAACCGGGACAGCAAACGAGCACTTCCACGCCATCAGCAGCCTCACCAGCTACAGCTCCCGATGGTGCGTGGGTCACGGTGCTGGCATCGCTGAACCAGGACGAGGTCACGCTTGCCAAGGCCGGGGCCCGGGCCCGGAAGCTCTCCACGTCCAAGGCCAAGGTGTACGTGCTGGACAGTACGAGGACACCCGGGCTGAACCCAGGCTACTGGGCTCTCGTGCTGATGCCATTTCCGACGCGTGCGAAGGCAGCGGCCGCCTGCTCGGCGGTCGATCGAAGCGTCGGAGGTACCTGCTACCCCCGATTGATCGGGTGAGTGGCATGGGCAAGCTCGCCGAAGGGACCGCGTAGTGGGACTCAAGCAATGCGGCAGGTTCTCCGGGCACCAGTATCCCGGTCACCTGCCCTCCTGTCCCTTCTGCGCAACCCCGGCACTGACGCAGCACACCGGCCTGCGGCCCCCGCCGTCGAGTGGGACACGCAGCTTCGTCCCGACTCGTCCGCTCACCCCTGCAGCCCCGACCCCGCCCGCACCTGCCGTCCCGATCCCGCAGCCGCGGGCAGGCGGCTCGACCTCGAGAAGGAACCGACAGCGACTGGTCGCTACAGGCGTTGGCCTCGGAGCTGCACTTGCGGTCGCGATCGCGGTCTTCTTCTCGCAGACGGAAGCGCCTCCCGGTACCTCGGGAACCAGTGTCAATGTGGCCTGCAGCGTTGAGGACGCCTCTGTCGAGGCGACCAAGACGGCACCGAATGGCGTGGACGCCTCGGGCAGGGACGTCACCTACTCCCCCTCCAACCTGATCGACGCCAACGAATCCACCGCCTGGCGCACTCCCGGCAGGGGAGTCGGGCAGACGATCACGCTGACCTTCGCAGATGTCTGTGAGTTGAGAAGCATCCAGATCGTCGATGGCTACAACAAGATCGACTCGAGCGACGGAACCGACCGCTGGCGCCAGAACCGCCGTGTGGTGAAGCTACGAATTCAGACGAACAGTCAGGACGTGTCGATCTCACTCGACCCCCGATCAAGGACGTGGCAGACAGTTCCGCTCAGCGAATCGAGGGTGGACTCCATATCGCTGACGATCCTGTCCAGTAATCCGTCAAAGGCAGAGCGGGACTACACCGCATTGTCGGAGATACGCGTTGCATAGCCATGGGGAAGAGGTAAGCTCCTGACCAGTTGCCAAGGCAGGAGGGCCTGCCCTATTCCCGAGGCAAACCTCTGACAGATGCTGAGCGCGAAGGAGAATCCGGATGGCATGCGCTTGCCAGGACAAGGTCAAGAACACATACGGTCGTTGCCCTGCATGCAACGAGGCGATCGTTCACGGAATTCCGAAAGATCAGCACAGTTGCTCGTACGGCAAGTGCAGTTGACCGGCCGGCCACGCTGAGTCGTGTCGCGGGCGGACAGGCCTACCCGACTCCCGCCAGGCGCCGAGCATCAGATCCATCGCCATACTCGAACCGCCCTGTCGCGGGGTTGAGTCGAACTCCCCCACCGGCCTCGGCGGCAAGCGCCAAGGCATTACTGTGACACTGGCCCAGGCGAGTCGAGTTGCCGTCCGGTCCCCACCCATGACGTTCGATCGTAGCTACCACCCATTCAGCCACGGCTGCAACGGCGTCAGCCGGTCCGTGATGCTGGTCCCAAAGCAGGGAGTTGTTCCTATCGATCTGGTTGATAAAGAACTTGGTCCAGCCGGGTTGAATCTTTCCGTCCACCGCCTCCACCAGTCGAACGCCCGCGAGGCGCGCGCCAACGTAGGGCTCGGCCGGCGTTCCTTCGCCGTTTTCCATGTCCAACTGAACGAAAGCCGCTACCAGGCCGAGGTGGTCCGGCTGGCCGTTGAACTCGAAGAAGCGCAGCATCGGCTGCCCACCAGTCAGATCATAAACCTGACGAACGTCTGGGTCCTCCCAGATCGATCCTGCTTGCACACTCATCTCGCCCCCGATCCGGAGTTGCCCAGCAAACGCTGCGCGGCGAAGGTCCACCACATTCTTGGCTCGCCCAATAGGATCAGTGGGCAAATCAGGCGATGGAACTGGCCTCGTTCGCCCACCTCGGAATCGCAGGCCGACGGCTTGCGTGGGCGGGGGTAAGCCATCGAGCGCACAATCCCGCAGGAGGGCTCGACAGCTTCCCACCAGTCGGCGACGATCCGGTACTCGGCCAATGCGATCTGTCTGGTCTCGCCCAACGAGGTCGGCCGCGGCAGTACGGCCCGATTGATGGCATCGGAGGCGGGCGACCCAGCGCCGTTGGGCGCAACGAGCCAAGTCGGCGAGGACCCTGCCGGCGGTGGAAGTGGAATCGCTGGGATAGGTTGACGGGACCTCCGGAAGCCGCGCGCCAAGGCACCGATTGGTCGAGTTGCGACAGCTTCACCGGCGCCTTACTCGGCGCACGAGACGTGCTCCATCTGAGACAGCTCGCGCGAACATCCGGCCTTGTCAAACTGCGTTTGGACGCTTTCCTCGCTGGCGCCCGCTTCCGGAGCGGGTAGCAATCACCCAGAACGCCATCCACGCCGTCCGTGCACGTCCGCACGCGTCCGTCGTCGGCGCGAGGGCCGCTATCGACGTCGACACCGGCAGGCAACTGAGAGAGTTTCTTGAGCCAAGAACCCATCTGACGCCGGAAACGCCCCTCCCGAGACATCCTCGGGAGAGGCGTTTCCCCTAGTCAACG
>MTLC01000962.1_pt1 | contig 61079 bp, 65 predicted proteins | sample 1982451 | NCBI WGS metagenome assembly MTLC01 (sample SAMN05710165, study PRJNA340218) | biofilm metagenome | isolation source: sample SPH anode biofilm adapted to +100 mV | place: USA | collected 2012-02-03 | reverse complement strand
CTTTTTACGGTAAGGAGGAAGCGCCAGTACAGGGAGCCTTCCAGCCGGAAGCCGTGGGGATGGTGGAAGTATTCCCGGAGTTTTCAGCTGCCCTCAAGGATATTGAAGCCTTCACTCACCTGTACCTGATCTACCGTTTCGACCGGGCTGGAGAAATTGAGCTGGTGCGGGCGCCCTTCCTGGATGACGAGCCGCACGGCATATTTGCCACCCGTCATCCCTGCCGTCCAAATGGGTTGGGTCTTTCCGTGGTCAGGCTATTGTCCCGTGAGGTAAACGTCTTGCGCGTAGCTGGGATCGACGTACTAGATGCAACGCCTCTGATCGATATTAAGCCTTATATACCGCGCTTCGATTCCTACCCGGATGCAGGCGAGGGGTGGTTAACTGACAAGGAGTCACGATCGAAGCCGTCGGGCAGGGAGTAGCGGGAATTCTGCACTTAAACTGCTGGAAATGAATTCATACGGAGGGAAATCCAAATGAAGAAAATAGGCATTATCGGTGGCATCGGGCCGGAATCGACACTTGACTACTATCGCGGGATCATCGACGCTTTCAGGGAATGCGACTGCGGCCTGCACTCCCCTGAAATCATTATCTACAGCGCGGATTTGGCCGAACTGCTGGAAATAGTTGAGGCCAATGAGCTGGACAGGCTGACGGAATGGCTATTGGCAAAGGTTGAGGCGCTCCAGCGTTCCGGCGCCGAGTTTGCGGCGATTGCCTCCAATACTCCCCATGTGGTTTTCGACGAGGTGGCCAAGCGTTCACCGCTGCCGCTGATCAGCATCGTGGAGGCTACCTGTGCAAAAGCGGAAACTCTGGGGGTGAAGCGGCCCGGACTGCTGGGAACGCGTTTTACCATGCAGGCGGACTTCTTCCAGCGCCCTTTCCAGCGGCGAGGAATGTCGATGGTCGTCCCCTCGCCGCAGGAACAGCTTTTTATCCATGAGAAGCTCTTCTCCGAGATCGAACTGGGGATTGTCAAGGATGATACCCGGCAGGCGCTGCTGGGGATTGTCAAGGAAATGATCGAAAGGGACGGAATCGATTCAATCATCCTGGGCTGCACCGAGCTGCCGCTGATCCTCCCTGCCGAAGCACACGGCATCCCTTTTCTGAACACCACTGCCATCCATGTGGAGAAGATCGTCAGATATTGCCAGGAGTAGTCAGGTGATAACGTTATTAAAATTCAGTTCAAGATGGAGAGGGGGTGCCGGATGCAGCCCCTCTTTTTTATGGACAACCATCGTACTTACTTGCATAATGCAATAAAATGTATCAGGTCATAGCGTTGGAGAATGGGATGGAATCAGTACGGGAAAAACTGCAGATTTTTGCGCGCCGCTTCGGTTTGCTGAACGCGGCCTGCTGTGATGAATGCTGCGGGGAACAGGTTTCGCTGGCGCAGAGCCATATCCTCTTTGAAATCCGGAGGAGTGGCGCTCCTTCGATGCAGCAGGTGGCGGAGGAGTTGGGCATGGATGTGACCACCTTCAGTCGTCAGGCCAAGGGTTTGGACGCAAAGGGTTTGATTGTGCGGAAGGTCTCGCCGGACGACCGCCGGGTGACGTTATTGGGGTTGACGGACGCCGGAGCGGATGTTCTGGCGCGAATCGACAGTTACATGACCGGCAGGATCGATCAGATTTTCGCTTCCATGACCGATTTTGAACGGGAGACGGTGGTCAGGTCGCTGGGGCTATTGAACGAGGCGGTGGCCAAAGCCGGTCAAGTTGCTGTGCAGAGGGAAGGAGTGATTGCATGTTGCAAGTAAAAAATGGTTCGGGCGTCCCATTCAAGATCAAGGGAATCAGAAAGGCCGCTGAAACGGAGTGTGCTCCAGCCAGTGTCTGTTCGATTGAAGCGGACGATGGTACCGGCAAGCGCCCCTGTTGAGGCCCGCCAACCTCCGCCGGCGGCGGAGAAATAACTGATAAGGTTCCTGGGTTCCTGGAGTGGCTGCAAACCGGAGCGGGTCGTGTACCGCGGGTCTCCACGGAGCTTGTGTTTAAAGACAGGTTGGGCGCCTGTCTGGTGCGCTGGGGCATAGGCCGGATGAAATTCATGGTTCCACCCGGACTTTACGCGCTCGGAAATCCGGGCGCCGGTGACCCGGTAGTGGTGACCGCCAACTACAAGATGAGTTACGACATAGTCCGTTGTTCCCTGGCGGGACGCAATGTCTGGCTGCTGGTATTGGAAACCTACGGCATCAACGTCTGGTGTGCCGCCGGCAAGGGGACTTTCGGCACCGGAGAAGTGGTGCGCAGAATTGCATCCAGCGGGCTGGCCAAGGTCGTCAGTCATCGCCGGGTGATCCTGCCGATCCTGGGGGCGGCGGGTGTCTCGGCCCATCAGGTGGCGCGTCGCAGCGGCTTCAACGTCAGTTATGCTGTCATCAGGGCCAACGATCTGCCCCAATATCTGGACAACGGTCTGGTGACGACGGCGGCGATGCGCCAGATGACCTTTTCCTTCTATGAGCGGCTGGTGCTTGTTCCGGTGGAGCTGGTTCTGGCGCTCAAGTCGATAGCTCCGGCATGTGCCGGTCTCTTTCTGCTGTTTACGGTTACGAATGGTGCGGCTGCCGGACTGACAGCCCTGGTCGCCTGGCTGGGCGCTTGTCTGGCCGGGATCGTAGCCGGGCCGCTGCTGCTCCCCTGGCTCCCCGGTCGGCGTTTTGCTTTGAAGGGGGCCGAAGCGGGACTTTTGTGGGGTTTGATTTTTTATCTGCTGGCCGGTGGCACCGACTGGAGCGGATGGACCAAAGCGGCCTTCTTTTTGGCTCTGCCGGCGGTCAGCTCCTTTTATACCCTGAATTTTACCGGCTGCACCCCTTATACCTCGATTTCAGGGGTGAAGAAGGAGATGCGCATCGCCTTGCCGGTCATCGGGGGGGCGATTGCTCTCGGGCTGCTGTTGTTGGCGGCCGGGCGCTTTCTGTAAGTGATCAAGGAGTGAATTATGAATGGCTTCAGATATCTCGAAAATGTGGCAACCCTAAAGCTGGATCAGGCCGTTTGCATCGGCTGTGGCCGCTGTCTGGAGGTCTGTCCGCACCAGGTTTTTACGCTGGCGGAGAAAAAGGCTGCTATCGCCGACCTCAATGCCTGCATGGAGTGCGGAGCCTGCGCCCTCAACTGCCCGGTCAAGGCGCTCTCGGTGGAAGCCGGGGTCGGCTGCGCCTCGGGCATGATTAACGAATGGCTGCAGGAACGGAAACTGGGCAAATTGGGCGGCGGGAACTGCTCGTAGTTCCCATCGAATCAGGGATTCATTGACGAACTGTAAAAGTATGGAGAATCGGTTTGGCAGATGAAACAGTGAATCAAATCATGGAATGCCGAACAGGGTGCGCCGCCTGCTGCATCGCACCGTCGATATCGTCGTCAATTCCTGGAATGTCCGAAGGCAAGCCGGCCGGGGTGCGTTGCGCCCAATTGACACCGGACAACCGCTGCCGGATCTTCGGGAAGCCTGAACGCCCGGCGGTCTGCGGCAGTCTGCGTCCGGAGCGGGAGATGTGCGGCGCCGACGCAGAGCAGGCGCTGCAACGGCTGGCGGAGTGGGAACGGCTGACCTGCCCCGGAGTGCATGGCGATAATGGCGCTACTCATCCCTTTTGCGGCCTTGAACCCGGGCCGTCCCATGTGGTACTTGTCAAAGCATGAATATAATTACTCCTGATATCCTCTTGCTGTCCCTTTTTATCCTTAACATCCTGCTGGTGCTGCTGGATGCTTCGCTCGGTTACCATCTGGCGCCATGCCTGCTGCGCATGGCTGATCCCGATGAACCGGAAACGCAGGAACATGCGGTGCGGACTGTTCGTGGCATGCTGACCGTGCTGGTAATGCTGTATATGTTTTTCAATTGCTGGGGATATTTTCGCGGCAACAGCGGGCTGCTGCTGGTAGTGACCGGGATGCTTCTGTTCGATCTGGGAGCCCAGGCTTACCTGCGTCGGAGATCAGGCTGCAAGGATGAACAACCGTGAGCAATCCGCTGCTGGAGCGAACCTATGATATCCGTCCGCACGAGGTTGATAACCACGGGAAGTTGCGTCCGGTTATCCTGCTTAAATACCTGCAGAATGCGGCTTCTGAACATACGGTGCAGTTAGGGATTTCGGTCGGGCGCCTGAAAGAGTTAGGGCTGACCTGGGTGATGTCCAGAATGCATCTTTTGATGAGCCGGTACCCGCACAGGGGTGAGCTGCTTATGGTCAGAACCTGGCCGGCGCTCCGTGAAGGTATCTTTTCGATCAGGGATTTTGAGCTTCTGGATGAATCTGGTGTGATAATCGGGAGAGCTACTTCGTCGTGGGCGGTGCTGGATCTGGAAAGCCGCAAGCCGGTCAGGATTGCCGAACGGCTGCCGGATTATCCGCTCCATCCGTTCCGTTCGCTGGAAGATCGCTTTGCCACGCTCCCTTCCCTCAAAAACCCGGAAAGCAGCGTCCGGATGCCGGTGCTGCGCAGTGATCTTGATCTCAATCAGCATGTTAATAATACCATTTATGCCGGTTGGGGGGTGGAGGCGGCTCCGGGGAGATTAGCTGACAGTTGCCTGCCGATGGAGATCGAGATCGGGTTCAGGGCTGAGGCGCATTACGGGGATTCGATTGTTTCGCTTTGTGCAGCAGAACAGGGGGATGATCACTGTCTGCTGCACCGTATCGAACATGCCGACAGCGGCCTCGAACTGGCCCGTTTGCGGACCCGTTGGAAACCGGTCGTCTGAGTTTGCCGACTACTTCTTCTGCCCCGCTTCATTCAGCGATTTGATCAGCGCAGCGGTGACGTCCTGAGCATCAACGGCGTTGCTGAGATAAAGCAGCTCTTTTTTAATGATGATGGCCGCGAAATCGTTGGCCTTGCCGTAAGCCACGGCAGACTTTTCGATCTCCTCAAAAAGCGCTTTGGTCTCTTTTTCCTGCAACTTGTAAAGTTCTTCTTCGGAAGTTTGGGCGAACTTCTGGAACTCCTCCAGTTTTTTCTGGAACTCTTTGGATTTTGCCTCACGCTGCTTGGGATTCATGAGCGGCAATTTTGCTTCGATGGATGATTTCAATTTCTCAATCTGCTTCTTTTTGCTGTCGAACTTTGCCTGCAGCGCGTCTTTTCTGGATGTCAGCAGCGCTTTAAGCGCCTTGCCTCGATCGGATTCACCGCCGATGCTTTCGATATCGACATAGCCGAGTTTCGGGCTTTTGATAGCGGCTGCGGTCTCGGTCGGCTTGGCGGCGACAACCGGAGCCGCGCTGTTTGGAGTCGGCGCAGTCGTGCTGTCTGCGGCATTAGCAAGGGTTGGAAGTGCGATCATCACTGCAATCAATAGTTTTTTAAAATTGTTGTGCATGGTCTCTCTCGTTTTGTGGGATGATTAAGCCCGAACAGCTTAATGGGTTTACCGGCTTGACGCAATACAAATTGCCGGAACCGATCAGGAGGGGAATCGAATGAAATACGCTGAAATACTGTACCGTCTGGCAATTGCACTCTGGGTGGGTGGGAGTTCCCTGTTTACCTTTGTGCTGACGCCGCTGTTGTTCAAAACCGAAACCCGCGACACGGCCGGCCGGATTGTGGGGACATTGTTCCCCGGCTATTTCCGCTGGGGTTTGGCCTGCGGCGGGATAGCGCTGCTTTGCCGGATCTTTCTGAAGGGTGGCAAAATGGAGCTTGCGACCGGGATACTGCTGTTGATGCTGGCTGCAACCTCTTTCCAGGCCTTTTATATCGAACCGAAGGCGGCCGAGATCAAGCGCCAGATCGTTTCCTTTGAAACCACTCCCAAAGACGACCCCTTTCGCAAACAGTTCTCCAAACTGCATGGCGTTTCGGCGGTCTGCAACCTGGCAGTGGTGGCGGGCGGTGTCGTGCTGGTTATATTGATGTAGCCCGCCAGGAATATCGATTGCGCCGCTGAAAATGCGGCGCGATTCGAACAGACGGTTTATCCGACCGTTTTTTTGAACCTCGCCACCGCCACCAGCAGCACAACCACTCCGATACCAGCCAAAGCCGCCAGCTGCGGCCAGATGATGCCGAATCCGACCCCTTTCATAAAAATCCCACGGATAATCACCATGTAATAACGCAGCGGATTCAGGAGCGTCAGCCATTGGGCCGGTTCGGGCATGTTCTCGATCGGAAAGGCGAAGCCGGACAGCAGCATGGCTGGAAAGATGATGAAGAAGGCGCTCATCATGGCCTGTTGCTGGGTGTGGCTGACGGTGGAGATCAATAGGCCGATCCCCAGAGAACTCATCAGGAAGAGGGTTGTGGCCAGAAACAGGAGCCAGAGACTGCCCCGCACCGGCGTATCGAACACCAGCGCGCCGACGGCGCTGATCAGGAATACGTCGATGTAGCCGATCAGTACAAATGGGAGCGTTTTGCCCAGAATGAATTCCCCCTTGCGGATCGGAGTAACGATCACCTGCTCGATTGTGCCGATCTCCTTTTCGCGAACGATGGCCATCGAGGAAAGCAGCATGGTTATAACGAACAGGATGTTGGTAATGACCGCCGGGACGTAGAAGGGGGGACTTTCCAGATTCGGATTGAACCAGGCCCGGCTGGCCAGTTCCACCCGTCCGATACGGGGCGTTTGACCTGCTAGGCGGGAAAGATAGGCGCTCTGCAGGCGACCGTTGTATTCGGTAGCCAGCCGCGCCAGATATCCCATGACCACCCCGGCCGTATTGGAATCGCTGCCATCCAGCAGCGCCTGCAACGGCGCCGTCTCCCCGCCCCGCAGCTTCTCGCTGAAACCATGCTCGAACCCCAGCACCAGGCGCACCGTGCCGCGATCCAGGAGCTTTCTGGCCTCGTCATCACTGCCGATATGCTTCACAATCCGGAAGTAACCGGACGAAGCCATGATGGCGGCCAGCTCACGGCTTTCGCTGCTGTTATCACGGTCAAAAATTGCGGTGGGAATGTTTTTGACATCCATGTTGACGGCATAACCGAAGATGATGGTCTGCAGCGCCGGCAGCACGAACAGCACAATCCGCATGCGCGGGTCGCGAAAGACCTGGATGAATTCTTTTATCAGCATGGCACGGAGACGTTCGAACATTTTAAAACCCTTTTGCCACAGAGGACACGGAGGTCACAGAGAAAATCTCTTAATACCGTCAACGAGCCTGGATTCTCCATAATTCAACAACAAGGCGCGTTTTAAGCCAGTGCTCTTCAAATATGAAAGAACCTGGGCAGAAAATACATCTTCAAGGCGTCTGACAGATTTGATCTCTACAATAACTTCTTTGTTTACGAGAAGATCGAGTCGTTGCCCTTTTATTCTCACACCCTTATATACAATCTCTACTTCTTTTTGTCTTTCAAACGAAATCCCGCGTAAAACAAGCTCATGGCAAAGCGCTTCTTCGTAAATCGACTCCAGCAGTCCAGGTCCCAAAATCCTGTGTACCTCTATTGCAGCTGCAATTATCTGCTCTGTAAGATTATCCATGTTTGCTTTCCTCTGTGTTCTCTGTGGCTAAATGATTTTCTTTTTGAATTTGCGCACCGACACCGTCATCACGATCACTCCGAAAGCGGCCAGAAACAGCACCTCCGGCCACAACACGCCCATTCCCACATCTTTCAGGTAAATCCCCCGCAGGATGAAAACGAAATAGCGGGCGGTGATGATATGGGTCACGGTCTGGATCGGCAGCGGCATGTTTTCGATCGGGAAGATGAAGCCGGACAGCAGAAAGGCCGGCAGTATGGTAGTGACAATGCCCAGTTGGCTGGCCAACAGCTGGCTTTTGGTGATGATGCTGAGCAGCATCCCGAAAGAGAGTGCGCCGAACAGAAACAGCATCGAGAGCGGGGTCAGCAGCCAGAGGCTTCCGCGCAGCGGCACGTCAAAAACGAATTCGCCGACCCCGACGCAGAGCAGCAAATCCAGCATGCCGATGCAAAAATACGGGGCCAGCTTGCCAAAAATCAGCTCCGGTCCGGTGACCGGCGTGACGATCAGCTGTTCCATCGTGCCGGTTTCCCACTCCCGCGCCATGCAGAGCGAGGTCAGGATGGCGGCCATGATCATCATGACTACTGCGATCAGGCCGGGGAAGATGAAGTTGCGCGAAACCATATCGGTATTAAACCAGACCCTCGGCCGCAACTCCAGAACCGGCACTTTTATCTGAGCCGGCAAGTATTTGTTCTCCCCTTGGGAGAAGGTGGTGTTTCGCATCTGTTTCAAGATAATGTCGCGGGTATAGGTCGCCGCCGTGGCTTCGGCATAACCGAGTGCAATCGTGGCGGTGTTGGGGTCGCTGCCATCAACGACCGTCTGCACGACGGCTGTTTTCCCTTGCGAAAGACGACGGGCGAAGTCGGCCGGGATCACCATGGCGATCAGCGCTTCGCGGCGGTCTACGGCATCCTCGATCTGGCGGTAGTTATCAGTGCTGATGCGCAGGTCAAAATAGCGCGAGCCGGAGAAACGGCTGATAAACTCGCGGCTTTCAACACTCTGCGACTGGTCCCAAACCGCCAGCGGCACCTGGTCCACATCCATGGTCAGGGCGTAGCCGAACAGAAACAACAGCATCATCGGCATGCCGATCCCCATCATCAGGCTGCGCGGATCACGCAGCACATGCAGGAATTCCTTTTTGGCGACAGCTTTCAGTCGGCGTGGGTTCATCTCTTGTCATGCTCCTCAATCAGTCCGATGAAGACATCTTCCAGGCTTGGCAGCACACCATCAATCGATCGCTCCTGCTTCAAATCCAGTGGTGTCCCTACCGCGATCAGTTCTCCACGATAGATCAGCGCCAGGCGGTCGCAGTATTCGGCTTCGTCCATATAGTGGGTTGTCACAAAGACCGTAACCCCTTTTTCTGCCAGGGAGTAGATCAACTCCCAGAATTTGCGGCGCGAAAGCGGATCGACACCCGAGGTCGGTTCGTCCAGAAACACGATCGGCGGTTCGTGCAGGATGGCGCACCCCAGAGCCAGGCGTTGCCGCCAGCCGCCGGAGAGTTCGCCCGCTTTGGAGCCACGGCGCTCGGTCAGGCCGGCCATTTTGATCACCCACTCGGTGCGCTCCTTGCGCTTGTTCTCGGTCAGGCGATAAACACCGGCGTAGAAGGCGATATTCTCATCCACGGTCAAGTCTTCGTACAGGGAGAAACGCTGGCTCATGTAGCCGATGTTTTCCTTGATCGACTCGGGCCGGGTGGCGATGTCGAAACCGGCAACCTGGCCGCTTCCTGCTGTTGGAGTAAGGATGCCGCACAACATGCGAATGGTGGTGGATTTCCCGGCGCCGTTGGGGCCGAGGAAACCGAAAATCTGCCCCTTGGGGACGGAGAGAGAAACACCGTCCACGGCGGTGAAATCGCCGAAAGTTTTGGTGAGATGGTTGAGAATGACCGCTTGTTGTTGATTGCTGTCTGGTGTTGGTTTTGTGAATTCGGAGGCTTCATGCACTGTAAGCGGAACAGTCGTATCACCGCCAATTTTGCCGATCACCAGCTCATCCAGCGTTATGGCGCCGTTGCCGGTCAGCTCCGCCGGAGTGCCGCAGGCGATCAGCCGGCCGTTGTGAAGCAGCCCGACCCGGTCGCAGCGCGCGGCCTCATCCAGATAGGCGGTTGCTACGATGATTGTGACCCCTTCCGACTGCAGATCGGTCAAAATCCTCCAGAAATCACGGCGTGAAACCGGGTCAACTCCGTTGGTCGGCTCATCCAGCAGCAGCAAATCCGGCTTGTGGATCAGCGCACAGCACAATCCCAGCTTCTGTTTCATGCCGCCCGACAGCCGTCCGGCCTGCCGTCCGCTGAAGGGAGCCATGCCGCTGAAGGCCAGCAGCCGCTCGGTCCGGGCCTTCCGCTCGGCCGTTTCCACTCCGAACAGGTCGGCATAGAAGCGGATATTTTCGGCCACGGTCAGATCGGGATAAAGACCGAAGCGCTGGCTCATGTAGCCGATCCGTCCCTGCACAGGGGTGAGATCCTTGCCGGAACAGCCCAAGACCATCATGTCACCGGCGCTGGCATCCATTACGCCGCTCAACATTCTGAGGGTCGTGGTTTTGCCGGCTCCGTCAGAGCCTACCAGGCCGAACAGCTCGCCTGGCGCGACAGAAAGCGTCAGGCTGTTCACGGCGGTCAGTTCGCCGAATCGCTTGCTGAGATTGTTGATGACAACAGCCATGAAAACACCTTTACTTTTTTGCCACAGAGGACACAGAGAAGTTCAAAAACGTAATACTGGGAAAGCGAAAGTTTTTTATAGATGCTTAATTCCAAAATAATTTATGTTTTTGTTTCATCAAGAAGTATTGAATCTTTCTCTGTGAACTCTGTGCCCTCTGTGGCTAATGCTTTTGGCCGTCAGTTTCTATCACTGCATCAGCCGGCATGCCCGGCTTCAGCTCCACCTTCGGGTTGTCCAGCGTGATTTTGATTCGATAGACCAGCTTGACCCGTTCCTTGGCAGTCTGGACATTTTTTGGGGTGAATTCGGCTTCGGGTGAGATGAAGCTGATCTTTCCTTCGAAGTTCCGGCCCGGCCAGCTGTCGGTTGTCACGCGGGCGGTCTGCCCGACCTTGACTCGACCCAGTTCCGCTTCGGGTATGTAGGCCCGCAGCCAGACCTGATCCATTTTCCCGACCGTCACCACCGGCGTGCCGGGAGCCAGCATTTCGCCCGGCTCGGCATTTTTGGTCAATACCAGCCCGGTCAATGGCGAGGTCAATACACTCTGGGAAAGACGCGTCTCGGCCAGCGCTTTGCCTGCGGCAGCCCCCTCCGCCCTGGCCTGGGCCTGTCGCACGGCATCCGGCCTCGGCCCGCTTTTGAGGAGTTTCAAGCGTTGCTCCGCTTCGCGCAGAGCCGCCGCTGAAGCATCACGCCCCGCCCTCGCCGCATCCAGCTCTTTTTGCGGTATGACTTCGCGTTTGAAAAGCGCTTCGGCCCGCATCGCATCTTTTGACAGGCGCTCCGTATCGGCCTTGATCCGCGCCAAAGCCGCCTCGCCCTGGGCAATTTCCTCGCGGCGGCTGCCAGCCTCAAGATCGGCCACTACCGCCTTTGAGGCGCGTTCGTCGGCGGCGCGGCTGTTGCGTTCCTGTTTCAGTTCGTCATCTTCGAGGCGGGCTATCAACTGACCGGCGGTCACGATCTGCCCCTCATCGACCAAGCGCTCTGTCATCCGTCCGCCGATTTTGAATGACAATGCCACCGAGGTAACTTCAATGGCGCCGGAGACTTTCATTGTGCCGCTCTCCTGCGGTTTACGCTGCATGAAAAAGTAAATCGCCAGTACTATCGCGACAAAAACTACAGCGCCGACAATGGCTTTTTTGGGCATCAGGATCCTCCTAACAGGTGATTCTTTTTAATCGTACCACAGATGGCCGGTATGACACAGGTTGCACAAAAATAAAAGGGGCGACCGGATGCGCCCCTTCTGTTTGAAAAATGGTTTAAAAACCGGCTATGAAGAGCTTTCGCAGAGCTGAGTGCGACGTCTGAACAGGCGGTATGAACCGCCGAAGAGCAGCAGCAGGGCAACAGCGGCCAGGGCAGGGTGGGCTACGGCTGCAATGAACGGGAGCAGCGCCAGTCGCGTCATTGCCCGCAGCAGTTCGTTACCGGCAATGAACTCGGCCAGTGGCGGACTCAGGCTGTAATACAGCGCCACAAAGGCCCGGCCTGGGGCGTTGGTCAGCAGATGCTGATCGCGGAAATTGCGCAGAAGCCTGACCTGCGGGTGCAGATAGCTGCCGTAGGCTGCCGTGGCGATGAAGCAGCCACTGCTTCCGCCACCACCGCCGCCGGCTGATATGACCGGCTCTGCAACCGCAGGTGCGCTGCCGCCGGTGTTGAACGAGGCCTGATGGTTGTCAGCCGAGCTGGAGTTAACCACCATCAGCACAATCTCATCGGTTGCTGGGTTCAGTGAGCCAAAGCCGGACACTGTGTAGCTCCCATCGCTGTTGGCAGTGATTTCGGTTGGAGTGCTGTTGCCGCTCTTTTTGAATAGTGCGGTGCGTATCGCGCTGGTTTTAGACAGGTTTAAGTTCAGTGTTGAGACGGTTGCCGAAGGTGTGAATTTGAAGAAGGCAAACGAATAATGCGCAAGCGTGATGCTGGAGGTTGCCGGGTAACTGCTTAAAGTCGCTGATGGAGAGTATGGGTGGATGATGCTGATGTCAGCGACATGGCTTGTCCAGTCACGCAGATAAACTCTCTTGACGAACCCTGAAAAATCGGACCCGAGAGAGGTACTGTATGGGGTCGAGATCAACAGGTTGTCCAGCACAGGCGCCATCGGAATATCGGCATTGCCGCCGGGTGAGTTCATCGGCGCCAGTTTTTCCCAGGCGGTTCTGATGAAGGCCGTTCCATGCTGTTCCGCCAGATAGCGGTTGAATATCCAGCGGCCATAACCGCCGCCGGTCGTGGTGCTTGTGGCCGTGTCGAGGGCCAGGGTGCTGTTGTTGAACCATCCCGGCAAGTAGTTGTAAATCTGGTTGACCCCGTCGTAAAGCTCGTCCTCGTGCCAGCTCGAAGTCGCTTCGGCATACCAGATATCAAAGAAGACGTTGTAGCCGTATTGGATGGCGTGATGGTATTCGTGCGCCGCCGTGATCTGTAGGCTTTGGGTGGCGGTGTATGGTCCATAGAGGGCGTCGGTAAAGTTGTTGTCAATCTCCATGTAGCTGCCATAGGCGTTGGAGAAACCGGCTGATGGAATTGATTGGGCCGTGGTCGTCTGGCCGTAGAGTCTTTGAGGAGCCAGGTCCAGCATATAAACGTCATAGGGAGCGCCGGCCACCGTGGGGGCCAACCGCCAGCCGCGGGCCGTGTAGGCGGCTGCCACATCGTCAAAGGTCTGGGCTACGGTCTGAACCCAGGGGATGGAGGGGACGGCGTCAGCACCGCTGATGGTGTAGTGGATTTTAAACTTCCCGGTAGGTGACCAGAGTGTTGATTCCGGACCGGAAAGCACCGGCGCCGCCAGCTGTTTCGCCAGCACCTTTTGCGTGGCCGGTTCCAGTTTGTCCCAATCCTGGCGCAGTTTATGTTTGAGCGGTGTGCCGCAATGCGGCGATTCGCCTCCGTCTGACGCCAGGGACAAAACCGCTTTCTGCAGCTGGTTCTGGTTGGATTGTGCGGAAAACTGGCTCAGGTAATAATCGTCGAGCTGTCCGGCGTAAGCGGGAAGTGCCAACATCAGGAGGGAAAAAAGAGCTGCGGTCAAGCGGGCCAGAAGTGCTTTCATCAATCCACCATCCTTTTGCCTGCCCGCAACGGGACAAGCGAGGTAATGCCGCGTTCTACCGGAATCTCGGCCGCCAATGGGCCGCTGCCGATAGTATATGTTCCCGCTGCAAGTACGACCACAAAATAGCCGTTCTCGTCGGTTTGAACCGTGACCAGTTGTTTGCCGCCGGAAGAGATTTCAAGCGGCACCTTGGCGCAGGGGGCATACCCTTCGTTGCCACCCAGCTTGCCGCCGGAATTTTGGACATAGCAGATACCGGATATGGCACCGGCGCCCTCCGGCAGGTCGATGGAGTTGATATTGGGGGTCTGGGCCAGCAGCACCATGGGGCGTGATTTTTCTTTTACGGCGATAAAAGGCTTTGTATCCGTTGCCGGGCCGGCCTTGAAGGCTGTGCCGTCAAAATGATAATAATTCCAGGATTCTGCGGGACGTTTTGTGCCGGCCAGGGCAGTTGAGACGGTCATCGCAGAAAACAGCGCAATAATAAAAAAACAGAATGTTCTGAACATGCAAACCTGCCTGTCATGCTTAATATAAGCCGCTTCTAACGGCATTCTGCCGAATTCACAGGCTGGAAGTCAAACGGAATTACTCATAATCCTCTCTTTGCTTGACAAAACAGCTACCTATCTATAAATTTACAAATCCACTTCAGGCAGTTTATTCGCGTAAAAACATATAATCGAGAGGACTTAGAAATCATGGCAGAAAAATTCATCTTCACATCCGAATCAGTATCCGAAGGGCATCCCGATAAAGTTTCAGATCAGGTTTCCGACGCCATCCTAGATGCCATTCTGGCTCAGGATCCGACCGCACGCGTTGCCTGTGAAACCCTTGTGACAACCGGCATGGTGGTTATTGCCGGCGAGATCACCACCAACGCTATTATCAATTACTCCGAAATCGCCCGCCAGACAATCAAAGAAATCGGCTACACCGATTCGGAGATGGGTTTTGACGCCGAAACCTGTGCCGTGCTGGTTTCCATTGACAAGCAATCACCTGACATTTCCCAGGGTGTTTCGGTCGGTGAAGGCCTCCACAAGGAGCAGGGCGCCGGTGACCAGGGTCTGATGTTCGGTTATGCCTGCAACGAAACCCCAGAGTTGATGCCGATGCCGATTCAGCTGGCCCACGAACTGGTGGCCAAACTGGCTGAAGTGCGCAAATCTGGCAAGCTCGCTTTCCTGCGTCCCGATTCCAAATCCCAGGTTTCGGTTGAGTATGTCAACGACAAGCCGGTCCGTGTCGATACGGTTGTTATCTCGACCCAGCACACTCCCGACGTGACTCACAAGCAGATCGAAGAAGGCGTCATGGAAGAGGTTATCAAAAAAGTAATTCCGGCCGAACTGCTGGATGCCAATACCCGTTATTTCATCAACCCGACCGGCCGTTTTGTTGTCGGCGGTCCGATGGGAGACTGCGGTCTGACTGGCCGCAAGATCATTGTCGATACCTACGGCGGCATGGGTCGCCACGGCGGCGGCGCTTTCTCCGGCAAGGATCCTTCCAAAGTTGACCGTTCCGCCGCCTATATGGGGCGCTACGTGGCCAAAAACCTGGTTGCCGCCGGATTGTGCGACCGTTGTGAAGTCCAGGTGGCCTACGCCATCGGCGTGGCCCAGCCGGTTTCAATCATGGTGCACACTTTCGGCACCGGCAAGGTTTCCGAAGACCGTCTCTCCGAACTGGTGCGTGAAGTATTCGACATGCGTCCCCGCGCCATCACCGAGCAGCTGGACCTGTTGCGTCCGATCTACAAGAAAACCGCTGCCTACGGCCACTTTGGCCGCGAACTGCCGGAGTTCAGCTGGGAGAAGACCGACAAGGCCGCCGAGCTGAAGCAGAAGGCCGGAATTTAACCGGTTGAATACATTCCGGGCATAATTTGCTATTCTGGTGGGGCGGTTATTAAAAATCGCCCCATTTTTTTACCCGACGCCTGATTGACGTTTGGAGAATCCGCCATGCCGACAAGTACATTGGGACATGACCCGCTTCTTTTTGGCCGCAACGAGCGCTCCGGCATCGTCGCCGTTGAGCCTGCCGGACATTTCATGCGGATCTTCTTCCGCTCCGAGGGGCGGGTGCATTTTCACGATGAGCCTTTTCATCCCTTCATATTGGTCAATGATCCGGCATTGCTGAGTGGCTGCCGGGCGCCCTGCTCGGTCAGAGAACTGGCGGGAGAAGATTTCTTCCGTTACCAACTCCGCTTCGACAGCTGGAGCGACTGTCTGACCGCCCGCGATTTCCTGGCGGAAAAAACCGGCAAAACCGCCTCCGCAACCAACGCTCCCTACCTGTTTATTTCCGATCTTTCCCATTTATACCTGCTGGACAGCGGCAGCACTCTGTTCAAGGGGGTTGAGTTTTCCGACCTGCGCTGTCTGGCGTTGGATATCGAAACGTCCTGCGCCGAAGGGTACGATTTTTCAAATCCGGAACGCGCCGAGGACCGGATTGTTTCGATTGCGCTCAAGGATTCCTATGGTGAAGAAATCGTGCTGCGTGGCGACCGGTTATCCGAACCGGAACTGCTGCGTGAATTGAATTCCGCCATACACAGGTTCGATCCGGATGTGATTGTCGGCCACAATATCTTCCGCTTCGATTTTGACTATATTGGCAAGCGGGCCAGGATGCATGGCATTCGCCTGGAGTGGGGGCGCGACGGCTCCGCTCCCCATGTCACCCCCCACGCCCGCTGGAACCTGGCCGAAAAAACGATCGACTATCCCCGCTGGGATATCTACGGTCGGCATGTTCTCGACACCTATTTTCTGGTGCAGCTCTATGATGTCTCCCAGCGCAATCTGGAAAGTCATGGGCTCAAGGCGGTTGCGCGCCATTTCGGTGTGGCGGCCGAAGATCGCACCTATCTGGATGGAGCTGATATTTCATCGGTTTTCAAGGATGATCCAGAGCAATTGTACCGTTACAACCTGGATGATGTCCGGGAAACATTGGCTCTGTTCCGGCTGCTGGGGTATCCCTGGTTTCTGCAGACCAGCATCTTTCCTTACTCTTTCCAGAACTGCGTGGTTCGCGGCAACGCTACCCGCATAAATTCGCTTTTCCTGCGGGAATACCTGCAGTGTGGTCACTCGATCCCATCCCGCACCTCCGAAACAGCCCCGTTCGAGGGTGGCTACACCGAGCAGAGTCGCGAAGGGGTTATCAGCCCGATTGTGCATTGCGACGTTGCCTCTCTTTACCCTTCGCTGATGCTGACCTATGCCATTGCGCCTGCCAAGGACAGCTTGGGCCTTTTTTTGCCGATGCTGTCCAAACTGCGAAGTTTCAGGCTGGCGGCCAAGCAGAAAGCCCGGGACGCGGCTGTGGAGGGTGAACAGCATTATTACGATGCTCTGCAGCAGGTTTTCAAGGTTCTGATTAACTCGTTCTATGGCTATCTGGGGGCAGCCCGACACAACTTTTCCGACCCGGTCGCGGCGGCCGAGGTGACAAGGCTGGGAAGGGTCACAATCAAAACCATGATTGATCTTTTGAAAGCTGAAGGTGCCAGGCCGGTGGAGGTGGATACGGACGGAATCTACTTCCAGCCGCCCGGCTCATGTCGTACGGAGGATGATGAGTATGCCATGGTACAGCGCATCTCACAGGCCTTTCCGGAGGGGATCGAGGTAGAATTGGATGGACGATACCGATCCATGTTCGCCTACAAAACCAAAAATTATGCACTTCTGGGATATGATGGCCGGATCATAATCAAAGGGAGCGGACTTCGTTCGCGCGGTGTGGAAAAATATCTGCGGGATTTCATGCGGGAGCTGATCGAGCTGCTTCTGGCCGGGAATTCGACACAGGTTGAGCGTTTGTACGGCGAATATGTTGCCAGGCTTCGTTCGCGTGAACTGGATGTGGCCTGGGTGGCTCGTACTGAAACACTCAATGATTCAACGGAGAGTTATCGTGAAAAAATCAGACTCGGCAAGCGCAATCGCTCGGCAGCTTTTGAAATCGCGCTTTCAGCGGAGAGGCCATATCGGGCCGGTGACCATGTCAGCTATTATGTCAGTGGTTCCGGCAAGGACGCAGCTGCTTATGAGCAATCGCGGCCAGTGAGCGCTTTTGATTCGGAACATCCTGATATCAATGTCAACTATTATATCGAAAAACTGCGGCATCTGAAAAAAAGGTTCGAGCCGTTTCTGCCGCAAGAGCCGACTCTCTTTGATCTGTGATGCTTGCATGCCGGTATGCTTTGTGGTAAGAGACTGAAATGGAAAGAAAAACAACGTCTGAAATATTCCAGGCCGCTTGAGCTGGCGCATAAACATTGAAAATCTGATACCTACAGCGTCACAAAAGGAGACAGTATGAAAAAAATCCTGTTGTTTTCAGCATTGCTATTTGCTTTTGCCTTCACAGTTCCGCAAGCCGTTCTTGCCGAACAGCAGCCGGAAATGATCGCCGAAAAAATGGCGGTAAAATTTACGAGGGGTGTTGCCAATACTTTTACCAGTATTGCCGAACTCCCCAAACAGACTATCCTGACTGTGCGCGACATGGGGCCGACCGGCTACCTGATCGGACCGCTGAAAGGTGTCGGAATGACCCTGTATCGCGGCTTCATCGGCATGACTGAAGCGGTCTTCTTTCTGGTGCCGCAGCCCGGCTATTACGATCCGATGATCGACCCGGCTTATGTCTGGGAAGGGTGGGAGCCAAAGCGGGATACAACCCAGGCGGTTTCCGTGGTAAAATGACCGCTGTTGCTGCAAATACAAAAAAAGGCGATCCGCATCCGGGTCGCCTTTTTCAATTGATGAAATTACATGGAGTAAACTTACAAGGGGCGTTTTCAGCCCATTGCCAACCGCTGCCGCAGATACGCTTCAAATTCCCCCTGGAATTCCCTCCGCTTGAGAGCCATGTCTACCGTAGCTTTCAGAAACCCCAGCTTGTCGCCGCAATCGTGACGTAATCCTTCAAACAGGCAGCCGTAAACATTTTCCTCTTTGGATAGTTTGAGTATTGCATCGGTCAACTGAATTTCGCCCCCTTTGCCAGGCTCCTGCTTCTGGAGAAGTTCAAAAATTCGGGGAGTCAGAATGTAGCGGCCGATGATGGCCATGTCCGAAGGAGCCTCGTCTCGGGCCGGTTTTTCGACCATGTTCGTCACCTGGAAAGTGTTGGCCTCCAGCAAGTTGGCTTCCACGCAGCCATAAGAAGAGATGTTCTCCATCGGCACCTTTTCCAGTGCCAGCACAGAGCCGTTGCGCTTGTTGAATACTTCCATAAGCTGGCCAAGGCAGGGTTGATTGCTGTCAATTATGTCGTCGCCCAGCAGCACCGCAAACGGTTCGTTCCCGACGAAATCCTTGGCGCAGAGGATGGCATGTCCAAGTCCAAGCGCCTGTCTTTGACGCACGTAAAAGATATCAACCATCTCGGCAATTTCCCGGACACGGGAGAGTTCCTTGTCCTTACCCTTGTCGTAGAGATGAGCTTCCAGTTCAACGGAAATGTCGAAATGATCCTCAATGTTGCGCTTTCCGCGGCCGGTGACGAACAGAATCTGCTCGATGCCGGAGGCAACCGCTTCCTCAACCACATACTGCACCAGCGGTTTGTCGATCAGCGGCAGCATCTCCTTCGGCGAGGCCTTGGTGGCGGGGAGGAAGCGGGTGCCGAGACCGGCAACCGGGAATATGGCCTTTTTGACCTTCATAATGACTCCTCCGGGATTCTGCAAATTCCAAAGAGCTGCAATGAATGTTCTGCTATTCGCCCGAGCAGGCGCATCCGCCGCAACCAGCCGGTTTCGGGGCTTCCGTTTTGGGGCAGTAACCGGTATTAAACCAGCCGTCCCCTTTCAGGCTGAAAGCGGTGGCTGAAATCATCTTTTCAACGGCAGCGCCGCATTTGGGGCATTCGTTGGCAGGTGGATCGGAAAACTTCTGGCGCATTTCAAACTGGTGGTCGCAGGTTGTGCAACGATATTCGTACATCGGCATGGTAATTCTACTCCTTCTGCATGTTGTAAATTATCCGTACATGATAGTGATTTGTTGTCCGGTTTGTCAATGGTGACCGCCAAATTTACCTGGCACAGGCTTTATACGGCTGCTGCGAACTGAACGCGTTTCATAAGTAAGCCGGTATTACATGCTTTTTGTTGACAAAACAGCACCGCGAAATTTATCATGGGCGAGTTTGTATACTTAAATGCGATTTGGGGGAGATGATGGGAAAGACTCATAAAATTGCGGTTCTGCCGGGCGACGGTATCGGACCGGAAGTAATGACCGAGGCGCTCAATGTCCTCGCCGCTGTTGGAAAGAAATTTGATGCAACCTTTGAACTCACCCACGCCAATGTAGGCGGTGCTGGTATCGACATTGAAGGCAAAGCATTGCCACAAACCACCATAGACATTTGCAAAGCTTCCGACGCAATTCTGTTCGGTTCGGTCGGCGGTCCCAAGTGGGAAACACTACCTCCTGACGAACAGCCGGAGCGCGGCGCGCTGCTTCCGTTACGCAAAATATTCGGTCTGTACGCTAATCTGAGACCTGCGATAATCTTCCCTTCATTGACCGGTGCTTCCTCACTGAAGGAAGAGGTTATAGCAGGTGGTTTCAACGTGCTGGTCATCCGTGAACTGACCGGCGGAATCTACTTCTCCCAGCCGAAAGGGATCGAAGGGGTCGGACGTGAACGGGTCGGGGTCGATACCATGCGCTACAGCGTTCCAGAAATCGAGCGCATCACCCATGTCGCCTTCCAGGCCGCCCGCAAGCGCGGCAGCAAGGTCTGCTCGATCGACAAAGCCAACGTGCTTTCCACCTCGGTGCTCTGGCGCGAGGTCGTGACCGGCATCGCCAAGGAATATCCGGATGTCGAGCTGTCCCACATGTACGTTGACAATGCCGCCATGCAGCTGGTCAAATGGCCAAAGCAGTTTGACGTCATCCTCTGCGAAAACATGTTCGGCGACATTCTCTCCGACGAGGCCGCCATGCTGACCGGATCGCTGGGCATGCTCCCCTCCGCTTCGCTGGCAGAGGGAACCTTCGGCATGTACGAGCCATCCGGCGGCTCCGCTCCGGACATCGCAGGGCAAGGCATCGCCAACCCGATTGCCCAGATTCTCTCCATGGGGATGATGCTCAAGTTCTCTTTCGGTATGCTGGATGCTGCCGATGCCATTGACAACGCCGTGGCAAAAGTCCTTGACCAAGGCTACCGGACCCGCGACATCTACCAGAATCTGGCGGGTGAAAAACTGGTCAATACCAAGGAAATGGGCGACGCAATTATCGCTAATCTGTAGCTTTTCAGCTACGTACCTTATATCCAGAAAAGGAACCATAACTATGAAAGTCGGAATTGTCGGATGGCGCGGTATGGTTGGTTCGGTTCTTCTCCAGCGTATGGTGGAGGAGGGTGATTTCAACATCGGCATCGAGCCGGTATTTTTCTCGACCTCTCAGGCCGGGCAGCCTGCCCCCATGAATGCCGGTACTTTGAAGAGTGCTGATGATATAGCTGAATTGAAGAAACTCGATATAATCATCACCTGTCAGGGGGGCGATTACACCAAGGCTGTCCACCCGGAGCTGCGCAAGCAGGGTTGGAACGGTTACTGGATTGACGCCGCTTCGACCCTGCGGATGGAGGATAATGCCGTTATCATCCTCGATCCGGTCAACCGGGATGTGATCGACAAAGCCCTTGCCAATGGCCAGAAGGATTTTATCGGCGGTAACTGCACCGTCAGCCTGATGTTGATGGCTCTGGGCGGACTGTTCCGCGCCGGATTGGTGGAGTGGCTGACTTCCATGACCTACCAGGCTGCCAGCGGTGCCGGCGCTCCCAACATGCGCGAGCTGCTGTCACAGATGGGCGCTTTGAGTGGCACCGTGGCGGAAGAACTGAAAAATCCCGGTTCGGCAATTCTGGAAATCGATAAGAAAGTTACCGAAGCTCTGCGTGACGGAACCTTGCCGACCAAGGAGTTCGGCTTCCCGCTGGCCGGTAACGTACTTCCCTGGATCGACCGTGAGGTGGAAGATGGCCAGAGCCGCGAAGAGTTGAAGGGCTTTGCAGAAACCAACAAGATACTTGGCACTGTCAATCCGATTCCGGTTGACGGCATCTGTGTCCGCGTCGGCGCCATGCGCTGCCACAGCCAGGCTATCACTATCAAACTGAACAAGGATTTGCCGATTGAAGAGATCGAAAACCTGATCAAGAATGACAACCAGTGGGTCAAACTGATTCCAAATACCAAGGCTGAGACCCTGGCCGGGCTGACTCCTGCGGCGGTTTCAGGCACGCTGACTGTTCCGGTCGGCCGTGTCCGCAAGATGAAGATGGGGCCCCAGTACGTGCAGGCTTTCACCTGCGGCGATCAACTGCTGTGGGGCGCGGCCGAACCGCTGCGCAGAATGCTCCGGATTCTGGTTGGTAAATAAACTTTCAACACAGAGACGCGGAGACGCAGTGAACCACATGAAACGCCCCTTTACCGGGGCGTTTTCATTTTGATTTTCTGTCTGCTATTTGTTTTTTCCCCATGCCGCCGTTTCTCTGTGTTAGGCTGACAATTATGAAATCAATAACTTCAAAACCCGAACTCCTGGCCCCGGCCGGATCGCTGGAATCATTCTTCGCCGCCATGGAAAAAGGGGCTGATGCAGTTTATGCCGGTCTGCAGGACTTTTCGGCCCGGGCCCGGGCCAGAAACTTTACCCTGAAACAGATGGAGCGGATGCTGGCTTACGCACATGCCAATGACCGCCGGGTCTATGTCACTCTCAACACTCTGGTTAAAGAGAAAGAGTTGCCGCAACTGGTTGATACCCTGGCCGCCCTGGCCGGAATGCGGGTGGACGGAGTCATTCTTCAGGATCTGGCGGTGGCCAGGCTGATTCGCAACCATTTTCCCAGCATACCGCTGCACGCCTCAACCCAGATGACAATTCACAACACACCAGGCCTCAAGATGTTGGAACAGCTCGGATTTCAGCGGGCTGTAGTGGCGCGGGAACTGGCTGTGGACGAGATTGCCACGATTGCAGCCGCCACTCCGGTTGAGATTGAATGCTTCGTGCATGGCGCCCTCTGTTTTTCCATTTCCGGGCAATGCTTTTTTTCCTCGCTGCTGGGGGGGCATAGCGGCAACCGCGGCCGCTGCGCGCAGCCCTGTCGCAGATTGTACAACCATCGCGGCAAGGAAGGGCACTACTTCTCCACCAGCGACTTGTCCGCCATTGACCTGTTGCCGGATTTGATCAAGGCCGGTGTCAAGTCGCTCAAGATCGAGGGGCGCATGAAGTCGGCCGAGTATGTGGCCAGCGTGGTTGAAGCCTACCGCACCGTACTGGATGCTCCCGAAGGTTCACAGAAACAGGCGCTCTCCAGCGCCAAGGAGATTCTCAAATATTCCTTTGGCCGCACTCCGACCAAAGGTTTTCTGGCATCACAGCAGCCGGATGATATTGCAAACCCCTGGCAAAAAGGTGGCACCGGCAGATACATCGGCCAGATCAAAGGCATCAAAGGCAAGCGCCTGACCTTTGAAACACGCGATGCTCTGCATGTCGGCGACCGCCTGCGCGCTCAGCCCAAAAGTGATATGGCAGGTCAGGCCTGGACAGTTCGTGAGCTGTATTTTAACCGTCGCAAGGTGATGGAGGTCAAGGCCGGCAGCATGGTTGAGGTGGATACCCCTTTCGGCTTTTCAACAGGTGATTCGATTTACAAGGTTTCTTCAAGAGAGGCATTTACACTGAGTGACAACGCCTGCCAACGCCGACTTGAATCCGTGCAAGCTGACAAGCTGAATTGCCGACTGAAGTTGACTCTGGTTTCTGACTCAAAGGAAGATTCGTCCTGGCTGCAGATTGAAGCCGAAGTTGCCGGCCTGCGTTATAATTTCAAATTTCCGTTGGGACAGCTTGAGACTGCCCGCAGCAGCAATATGCAATCGGTTCTTTCAGGGCAGTTCGCAAAAAGCGGTGACACCCGGTTCCGACTGGAGGCGTTGGAGGCCCCGGATTTTCCGGCGGTGCTGATTCCAATGGGCACCTTCAAGGAACTTCGCCGGGCATTTTACCAGCAACTAGAGGAAGCCGTTTTTAAAGGGTTCCGTGAGCAGTTGGCAGTGGCGCGTCAGGCTGCACTCAAGGATATTGATTCTTTTGGAAAGGGAGCTCAGAATTCATCATCAAAAGAGACGCTGACTATTGTCATGGAACAGCCTAAAGAGTGGCGCTTTCCACTTATAAACGGGGCCGACGTCACTTTGTTGCCATTATCCAAAGCTGCTATCCACCAACTTACTTCAACCATCTCCCGTATGCGCGGCTCGGAGGAGCAGATCATCTGGCAGCTGCCATTCATGCTTTTTGACAGGGACATCCCGCTTTACCGTGATACGATCCGCCAGCTGTATGCCGCTGGATTCCGTCGTTATGAAGCCGCCAATCTTTCTCACTTCGAGCTGTTGCATGGATTGGGTGGAGTGCGCATCTCGACCTGGCATCGCTGTTTTTCGCTCAATAGTCAGGCATTGCAGGCGTGGCACGAATTAGGAGCTGAATCGGCAACATTGTATATCGAGGACGATAGTGCCAATCTTGCGGAGTTGCTTAAATCCGGGGTAGATCTTGATTGCAGAATTATTTCCTACGCTCCGCTACCGGTCATGACCACCAAGATTCGCATCAAGGATGTGCATGGCAATGTCCCTCTGCACTCCGACCGTGGCGAAGCTTACCGCGTTACGACCCATGACGGGTTGCAGACCATCAGCGCCGCCACCCCCTTCTGTTTGACCGCCCGCCACTTTGAGCTGCGCCGGATGGGCTGCAGTTCTTTCCTGCTTGATCTGAGACAGGCGCCCCGTGAAAGCTGGAACGAAATCATTGCTGCTTTCAAGGCCAGTCGTTCCATTGCCGGAACCACCGAATTCAACTATGCAGCCGAGTTGATCTAGTGAGAGTGACGCTGGCTATTGGTATATTGCTTTCCCTGTTTTATTCCGACGCTTTTGCCGGCCGGGCAGTCGATGGAATTGTAAAGGCGGTCTACGACGGCGATACAATCTTGTTGGCAACCCGTGAAGAGAGTCGTCTTAAAATAAGACTTTACGGCATTGATGCTCCTGAAACTACAAAGCCGGATGCCCCGGGGCAGCCCTTCGGCGCTATTGCAAAAAGGACCTTGATGTACAAAGTCATGGGGCGGCAGGTTTTGGCTGAAATAGTCGATATTGACAAGTACCAGCGTGCTGTGGCGATCATTCGCTATAATGGCAGGGATATCAACCGCGAGATGGTTTCGGAAGGGATGGCGTGGGCTTACCGCCAGTATCTGCAAGGTGCTTATGCTTCGGAATATATCGAGGAAGAGAGCAGGGCGCGTTCACACCGCAGAGGGTTATGGCGCGAACCTAACCCCCGGCCGCCATGGGATTACAGAAAGAGTGTAATGAAAGCTGGGCGGATGCGATCGCGCTGACAGTTGTTGCAGGTTGGTTTAAAAATCAGCGCCTGAACTTTTTTGTCATCTCAAGAACATGTTTAACGCGGGAAACAACGCGAATTGGTTGGACCGGTTTGGGTATGAAGTCGCTGAATCCGAATTCCAGGGCTTTCTGCTCGTCTTCGGTAGACGCTTTGGAGGTCAGCATGATGATTGGAATCTCCGATGTCATCGGATTGGCTTTGATGGCTCTGAGTAGTCCATAGCCGTCCATACGGGGCATCACCGAATCTGTAATGATAAGCTTGGGACGTTCCGACAGTGCCAGTTTCAGGGCTTCCAGGCCATCATGGGCCAGAATTACCTTGTAACCTTCCTTGACAAGCGATACCTGAATTAGTGTTGCAACCGGCAGTGAGTCTTCGGCCACCAAGATCGCCTCACCACCCTCGCCGGAACTGCTTTTCAGGTAGTGGACCGAGATAGCTTCCAGAATCTCCTTGCGCGTGGCGAGTACAGGAATTACCTGAAGTCCGGTAATACGGCTCAGCATCTCCATTGTTTCCAGGTCGAAGGGGTCGGTGATGGCTACGGCCAGCATTGAATCCTTCTTTTTAAGCGGAAAAACCAGCTTCTTCATGGCAAAATCGGCTGGCAACATCTCCAGCAGTTCCTGGGTGTAGTTATGGCCTACAAAGTTCTTGATGGTTTTAAAGTTGAACTGTTTTGAAAGCGCTTCTGTGAGTTCTTCCTCAGTGATTACGCCCATCTCCTCCAAAACTACTCCGAGCCGTTTCTTGTCGGTTTTTTGGCGTTCCAGAGCGCGCTCCAGCGTTTTTTTGCTGATGATGTCAGCTTCGACCAATATGTCTCCCAGATGTTTCATGCCGCTCCATCCTCGATTATAATAAAGATTTTCTATTGTAATATCACACAACGGGATAATTTTACAGTTTAATCACTTCGTGTTCAATTGCCTGTAATATGCCGTGTTATGCAAGGGCATCCCGGCGGGAAGATGAACAGGCCGCTGATGTTCTAATTAAAACAGATTCTACCTGAAAACCACGACAGTGCAACTATAAATAACATCGTTTGTTTTTAGCGCCAGCTAACAAAAAAGCCCGAAAGAATATTCTTTCGGGCTTTTGCTGAATAATTTAGAGTTGTAATCAGTTCGGATAGACGGAAACCTTCTTGCGATCCTTACCCATACGCTCAAAAGTAACGATACCCTCGATCAGGGCAAACAGGGTGTGATCCCTGCCGCAACCGACATTGTTGCCCGGGTGAATCTGGGTGCCGCGTTGACGATAGATGATGTTTCCGGCTTTGACGGTTTCGCCGCCGAACTTTTTACAGCCAAGTCGTTGACCATCCGAGTCTCTGCCGTTTCTTGAACTTCCGCCAGCTTTCTTATGTGCCATTTCCGTATCTCCTGGGAAAAATATTTATACAGTTTGTTATGCGCTGATTTTTTCGATTTTAAGAACTGTGAGGTGCTGACGATGGCCGCGCAGTTTGCGTGAATCCTTGCGACGCTTTGATTTGAACACGAGCACCTTCTTGCCCTTGCCCTGTACGGCGATTTTGGCAGACACGCTTGCGCCAGCAACCAGCGGAGCGCCAACGACTGTCTTTTCACCACCTACCATAAGAACCTCTGCAAATTCGATGCTGTCACCGATTTCACCTGCAAGCTTTTCAACTTTGAGGAATTCGCCTTCGGCGACCTTGTATTGTTTGCCACCTGTCTTGATAACTGCGTACATAAGCCATCTCCATCCTGCATCTGATTTTTAAAGAGTTTTGGAATATAGATAACCATCCGTGACAAGTCAAGCATAAAATCATTCCTAATGCTGCTGTTGACTATTTTGACGATATCAGGATTCAAAAATCAGGTTCATTGCCTCCTGGACGGTTGCAACCCCCTCCAGCCGAATTCCACGTTTTTTTATGCGTTTCAGGCTGCCGATTGGAATAATGCAGCGTTTGAAGCCAAGCTTCTCCGCTTCTGCAATTCTCAGTTCCGGTTGTGTGACGGCGCGAACTTCACCCGCAAGCCCCACTTCGCCGAAAACGACAGTTTGGGGTGGAATGGCTTTGTCGAGGTGGCTGGATGCAACAGCCATGATCATCGCCAGGTCCGCTGCCGGTTCGTTGAGGCGTGCGCCACCGGCCGCATTCAGGAATATATCCTGTCCCGCCATGTGCAGGCCGACCTTTTTCTCCAGAACGGCGACCAGCAGGGCCAGACGGTTATGGTCAACCCCTATGGTGGTACGGCGTGGAACGCCGAATGAAGAAGGTGTTACCAATGCCTGGAGCTCAACCAGCAGCGGCCGGCTCCCTTCCAGCGATGTGGTGACCACAGAACCTGACACCCCCAGTGGCCGCTCGGAAAGGAACAGTTCCGACGGGTTTTCAACACCGCACAGCCCTTCCGCTTTCATCTCGAATACTCCGATTTCGTTGGTTGATCCGAAACGGTTCTTGACCGCCCGCAAAATGCGGAAAGGATGGCTGCCGTCTCCTTCAAAATAGAGGACGGTGTCAACCATGTGCTCCAATACACGCGGGCCGGCGATCGAGCCGTCCTTGGTTACATGGCCAACGATGAAGATCGGGATGTCACTCCCTTTTGCCAGCAACATCAATTTTCCGGCAGATTCCCTGACCTGGCTGACGCTTCCGGGGGCCGACTCCAGGGTTGAGGTCCAAACCGTCTGGATGGAGTCAACCACCATTGCTGAAGGCTTCAGGGAGGTGGCTTGAGCCAGGATGGATTCCAAGGCGTTTTCCGCGAGTATCAGCAACCTTTTGCTGGATGCACCCAGGCGTTCGCCTCGCAGGCGTGTCTGCGAAGCCGATTCCTCACCCGAAACATATAATACCTGGCCATCCTGCTCGGCCAGCATATGCATGGCCTGTAGCAGCAGCGTGGATTTTCCGATTCCCGGATCACCTCCAATCAAAACCAGGGATCCCGGAACAATACCGCCCCCCAGCACCCTGTCCAGTTCACCAATGCCGGTCGCTCTGCGGGCCTCGGCCTGAACCGGGACATCGCATATCGGCACGGGACGGGACTGTCCGCTTGGTCGTGTCAAAGCACCGGGCTTGATGACATTTTCTTCGGCCATACTGTTCCAAGCCCCGCAGTCCGGGCATTTGCCCAACCATTTTGGGGATTGACTGCCGCACTTCTGGCAGGTGAATACGGTTTTGGACTTCATGCTTTCCTCGCAATTATTTACAATGCAGACGTGAGTGTTCAGGCGCGCTTCATGATGGTTTGACAAAGATTTTTTTCAGTATATTATGCATACTCTTCTCTTGATATACAAGGAACGGCAATGGATTTCTATCGTCCTCCCACAATTCAAGGGGCAATCGACGCACTCGGAAGTATCTATCGGGCTCTCAGAGCCTGGAAGTTCTATCCTAAAGGTCATCCTACGCGTCGCAGCAGCATCAAGCAGGCCCATTCCGCGATGCAACTGGTGCTCGATGGAAATGACCTCATGCTTTCATGTGGACGGACCGGCTTCAGTTTCCCTGATGGCGAACGGATTGATGACGCCACCCGCCTGTCGGTGGCCTTGTCCTACGAACTATTTATCCGCCGGGTTCAAAAAATTACATTTCTCGCGGATCTTTACCAGGAAGATTTGCTCGCTTTTATAAAAATAATATCGCTGCCGCTTGAGACAATCCAGCAAATGGGCGGTATTGATAAAATCATGGCTGAAAATGGAATACGTTCCATCTGGGTTAATGAATTCGATCTTTCCGCCATTCACGGAAGGCGTGCCGATGTTGAGTCCAGCGGCGTCGTTCCGCAAAGTCTCGATGAGAGTGAAAGTGATGAGGATACCTCTTTAGTTCCGGAACAGCCTCAGGTTCCGGTCGATGATCTGCCGCCTGAGCAGCAGCTACAGATACTGCTTGGACGTTTGGCTACGACCACGGATGAGGATACATATACAATCCTGGTCCGTCAGGCGGTCAACTGTTCCGATGCTCTCAAATCACGCAGTGAGCTTTTGGCCGTTTATCCGTTGATAGAGCTGTTGGCAGGCCATGCTGAAGATGAACAGCGCAGTCAGAATATGCGTAATCTCGACCGGTTTGCCATTGAGCAGGTTGTAAGCGGTGATATATTTATTCATTTTGTTTTCAGCCGTCTCGAATTGGCCGACGGGTTGTCCAAAGAGGCATTGCAGGAGGTTGTTTCAGCCGGAGGTCTCCCGGCCATCATTCTGGCCGTAGAACAAATGGGTATAACCGGCAGTCTGGCTACCAGGAAGCTGCTTTCAAACATGCTGTCAAATCTGGGGGAAAGAGCGGTGCCGCCACTCCTGGAAATGATCGGCGACAAGCGTTGGTACATTGTAAGGAATATCTGTGCCATTCTCGGGACAATTGGCAGCAGCGAGGCGGTTCCGGGGTTGGTTAGCTGTCTGTTGCATACGGATCTTCGCGTATGCAAAGAAGCAATTCGAAGTCTTGCCAGCATCGGTGGACGGGAAGCGGAAACTTCTATTGTTGGTATCCTGCGAAGTAACGATTCGGAACTATACCCCCAGGCGATGGTGTCGCTGGGCGGGATGAAGAGCAAGAAAGCGTTGCCGGAGATTATTCGGATTCTTACCTCCAAAGACATATTTCTGAAATCACTGCCAGTTAAACTTGATGCATTGGCTGCCATTGCCGCGATAGATGACAGTCAGGTGGTGCCGCAGCTGGCAGCGCTTCTTGAAGGACGGCATCTTTTTGCCATTGGCCGCTGGAACCAACTGAAATCGGCTGTTGCACTCTGCCTAGGCAAGCTGGGTGATGCCAGAGCGCTTCCGATTCTAAAGGAATATGCTTCAAATCCGGGGGAACTCGGCGCGGCTTGTGCTGAGGCAGTCGGGTTGATCGAAAAATCGGGGAGTAATTCAGATGGACGCACTTGACAAGCAAAACGCTCTCAGATTGGTAACGCTGTTTTCCGGAACGGTTAAGGGAATGGCCTTTTATCCTGCTTCGCACCCGGCTATTCGACAGCCGCTGATGGATTTCTATCAGATATTGTCGACCGCCTTAAGTCAGTCGAAGCAGGTTTCTTGGGGGCTGGCTGACGGCATCATGTTCGTTGACGATCATCTCTTTGTCTCGCCGTCGACCGCCATTGCCGACTTGACCAATCGCATGATGGAAAAGTCGGTTGGCCGCATCATAATGCAATCCGGCCTAACCTTCGAGGAACTGCAGGAGTTTGTTCGCCTGTTCTCAGTCAAGGGAGTCGATGTTGATGCGCTTTCGGTTCAGATGGAGGTAAATGGAGTCAGTCGAGTCCAGTTAGTTAGTGACGCAGAGGAAAGCCTGGAGACGGATGACGATGATCTGGACAGTGTCGCCGAAGGAGACCATGTCGGAACCTACAACAGGGCCATTGCGGCGATCAGGACCGTCTGTCGGGACATAGAGCGGGGCCGCATTCCAAACAGCGCGCCTGTTATCAGGGTTGTTGATCGCATGGTTGGCATTACCATGCAGGAACCGTGGGCGCTGCTTGGGCTTACGATGATAAAAGATTACGATAACTACACTTTCAACCATTGCGTGAATGTCGGAGTACTGGCGATGTCTCTGGGGGCCACGCTGGGTCTTGACGCGATGACTGTCAAGGACCTCGGGATTGCCGGCCAGTTGCATGATATCGGCAAAACCATGATTCCCAAAAGCATCCTGAACAAACCGGGCAAGCTTTCCAGTTCGGAATTTGATGAAATGAAGAGGCACTCCGAGCTTGGCTCCAAGATAATCCGTGAAATGGAGGGGTTGGATCCGCACATTGCCCAAATCGTTCTGGGCCACCATTTGCATTTTAACCGTAGTGGTTACCCGGAGTGGGCCAGCAAGCTGCCCTTTAACCAACTGATCGACATTGTGGCCATAGCCGACACCTACGATGCCATTACAACGCTACGGGTTTACCAGCATCCGGTTAATCCCAGAACAGCTCTAAATGAGATGCAGAAACTGGTTGGAACAATTCTGGATGGTTCCATACTGGGACGTTTCATAGAGATGATGGGAAATTATCCGGTGGGGACATTGGTGCGCCTTGACACCAATGAGGTTGCGGTGGTTTATCGCCCCAACCCACTCGACGAAGAAGCGCCGGTCGTCCGTGTTCTGATAGATGGCGACGGATTGAGGCTTCGGGTACCCAGAGAACAGTCATTGGTGGAGCACGATGGCTCGCGTTATGCCAATATAGTTGCCGTGGTTGATCCGTTGTTGAAAAACATTGATGTGGGGCGATTGATTGCGGGCGGAAATTACTGAAAAGGCATCAGGCTGATGGCGGTTGCCGCGGCCTGACGGGTCGAAGCATGATTGGATGAAAGCAGATTGCAGATACTGTCTAGTGAAATAAAATCATTGAGGCAGGCCAGTGTAATGGCCGCTTCAGCTTCCAGTGAGCCGTTGCCGGCCTCAAGAAATGTACGAAGTTTTTGCAAAATTTCAGAAGATGCCGGATAACTGCGCAAGGCGCATATCGCTCTGGCCTGCACCGCCTCATGCTGGTCATCCAGTCGCTCAACCAGCATCGGTACGGCTGCCGGAATCCGCAAGTTTCCAAGCACTTCCACCGCGGCTGATCGTATGTCAACTTCCGGCCGGGTAGCACAGTACAGTACAGGCGGGAGCACCTTTTCACCGCCGATCTCACCCAAGGCGTAAATCGCTCCGACTCTGATTCCGGTGTCTCCTGTTTTAAGAGCTTGCAAGATCTCTTCAAAACTGCTGATCCCCTCCAGTTTTTCAATGGCCTGGGCGGCAGCGTTTCTGACCCCGGGTGCAGTATCTTTAAGCAGAGCCCGGAGAATGTTTATGCGTTTGCGAACTTTTTCTTTCATGTTCAACTATGTAGCAGAATCCGGCCGATCCGACAACTGCAAATTGATTATTTGTAACTTGTATACGACCGTGCAATTCTGATACATTAAAAAATCTATTTATTGCCGTGCCGGACTGACAGCGCCGTCGTCCTGGTTGTTACGTCAGACCACACACTTTTAAAGGAGAATGAGAGATGCAGGGACCAGTAGAAATTAAACCGGGTTTGCACTGGATTGGATCGGAAGACCCCGAACTGCGGACATTTGATGATCTTTTCCCGACTGAACATGGCACAACCTACAACGCCTATTTTTTGAAAGGGAGCGAGAAAACGGTCCTGATTGATACCGTCGATGAGAAGCGCGTTGATGAGTATATGGACAAAGTACGCTCTCTGACTGATCCGAAGAAGATCGATTACATCATTGTCAACCACACCGAGCATGACCATTCCGGTTCACTGGCCTACCTGCTGGAGCAGGCTCCGCAGGCCACGGTGATTTGTACCATTGCCGCCAAAAACTTCCTCGGCAACCTGATGCACAAGCCGTTTAACTGTCAGACAGTCAAAGACGGCGACACGCTCGACTTGGGAGGACGGACGCTGCGTTTTATTATCGCGCCGTTCCTGCACTGGCCGGATACGATGTTTACCCGTCTGGAAGAAGACAATGTGCTCTTTTCCTGCGACGCTTTTGCAGCCCACTACTGCAATCCTGGGAAAATATTCAATGATCAGAGCGAGGACTTTACGTCAGCCCGCCAGTTCTACTTTGACTGTATCTTCCGGCCATTCAAGGACAAGGTCCTCTCAGCCGTCGAGAAAATCCGCCACGACGTGATCGATGTGATCTGCCCCAGCCACGGGCCGATCATCAGGCAAGACCCCTGGAAGGTTATCCAGCAGTTTGAAAACTGGAGCAAGCCGACCTCCCAGAATAAGAAAATATTCATCCTGTATATTTCGCCGCACGGCAGCACTGAAAAAATGGCCCAGGCAGTTGCCGCCGGTGCCGTTCGCGATGGTCTTGAGGTCATCAGCTACCATATTAATCACCTCAGCTCCAATGAACTGCGCAACATGATGGAAGAAGCGGATGCCCTCATATTCGGTATTCCGACTATCAATCGCGATATTCCCAAGCCAATGTGGGATGTGCTGGCCTATCTCAGTACGGTCAAGCTCAAGACTAATCTGGCCGGTGTCTTCGGCAGCTATGGTTGGAGCGGGGAAGCCTGTAAAATGGCTGAGGAACGTTTGAAAGGACTCGGGTTCAAGCTGGTGGCTGACTCGGTTCGCACAACGTTCACGCCCAAGGCCGAAGTCCTGGAACAGTGCAGCGCGCTGGGCAGCGCCGTGGCCGAGGCTGTAGCGGCAAAATAGAATGTACTGATGTGCACAAATCGTCTGACAAAAAGAGGCCGACAAATATGCCGGCCTCTTTTTGTCAAGTATTCAGAATAATTCTATCGGCCGGTTTAAAGAATCTCGACCAGTCGGATGTCGAAGGTCAGGTCATACCCGGCCAGCGGGTGGTTGGCGTCCAGAGTGATGGTTGTGTCGGTCACTTCCGTCACCAGGACCGGCATGGGGCTGCCGTCCTGCAGGATCACTTCCATCTGCTGCCCCGGCTCCGGGTTGATGTCGGCCGGAATTTCGCTGCGCTCCAGCACTGCCACCATCTCGTCGGCTCTCTGGCCATAAGCGTCGTCAGCCGATATTGAAACTTTGACGCTCTGTCCCACTTCCAGGCCGATGACAGCTTCTTCAAATTTTGGAATAAGCTTGTTCTCCCCAATAACGAATTCCATCGGTCCGGTTGCCTGGCTGCCGCAGCCACAACCGTCTCCGCCATCATCGCCGCACTTCTCGACAAAGCCTTCTGAAGTATCGAATACGCTGCCATCTTCCAATGTGCCGGTGTAATGAACTTTGACCTTATCGCCTGTTTTTGCCTGTGCCATATAATTAAATCCTTTCTTGGTGTATTCCCGTTTTCAGCGGGAGATATTGAGAGATTCGGCAATCCTGTTGAATCGTGAAGAATCTCCAATTATTTTGACTCTTTTGTGACGCGAAGTTTCTCCGGAGATGATTTCGACGTAAGATTTAGCCACTCCGAACAGATCGGCCAGGAATTCCCGGCAGAGCTTGTTGGCAGCCCCATCCACCGGCGGCGAAGTCAGCCGGATTTTGAGAGCTTCCCCCTGAATGCCGCAGAGCTGATTCTTTGAAGCACGTGGCTGGACATGAATGCTCAGGATGACGCCGTCTTCTGTGGCGGTAATAAAGGGTAGGTCAGATTGGTTCATCACCGGTAAGCTGGCGCGCAAAGCCGTCAAGCAATCCCTTGAAACTCATTTCAAACTGGATCTTCTGGCGCCGGACCTCTTCGATGCGCGCTTTCAGATCGCCAAGCTGGCGTTCGGCATCCGCCACAATCCGCTCACCTTTAAGCTCGGCCTCCGAGACAATCAGTTCTGCCTCTTTCTTGGCATTGGATTTCATCTCTTCAATAACACGCTGGGCCGACAGCAGGGTTTCACGGAGTTCTCGCTCACGCTCGGCCATGTCCAGCGCATCGCGGCTATGGCGTGACATCTGCTCCTTCAGTTCGTTATTTTCCCGGATCAGCCCTTCCATTTCACCCGCCACGGTCTGGAGAAAGGCGTCCACATCCTCCGGATCAAGGCCTCTGAATGTTTTGACTCTGAACTGCTGCTGCTGAATATCAAGCGGTGAAATCTTCATTCGGTTCAACCCCTCATTTTGAGCGACATGCCGTTGGCCATCAAATAATGGTACGCGGTGTCAAAAAATATAATCTGAATGACATAAATAGCGGCAAATGCAACCAGTGGCGACAGATCGAGCATGCCGGTGTCCGGCATGTGCCTGCGAATACGCCGCAGCAGTGGGTCGGTAACGCGGTAGATGAAATTAACGATCGGATTGTAAGGGTCTGCATTAACCCATGAGACAACTACGCTGGCCAGCAGGACATATTTGTAGATTGTCAATAGGCCGCTGGACAGCTCTATGATCTTGGCCAGTGCCAGCAGAATGTTTCCGAAAAGGACCATCTGTTCGCTCCGTTACTTATGGATAAAATACTCCTCACTATGCATTAATCAGGATATAAAGTCAAAACAGAATGACGGGTAGGCTTGCCTTGCGGGGAGCGCTCTGTTACAATGCCGGACCTGGGTGGCAAGTGCCGCCTTTTCTATTAGCGGAGAAAATTATGCCTAATTTGCAACCATTTCTAGACGCCGCCGTTGAAGCCGCCAGAATCGCCGGATCTTATCAACGTTATCGCTTTGCAACCTCCCTGAATATTGTTCACAAAGGTGACAAAGATCTGGTTACAGAAGTTGACAAGGAATCGGAACGGCTGATTGTGGAACATCTGCGGTCACATTTTCCGGAGCACAACATTGTGGCCGAGGAAGGTCATTACCCGCAGAGCGATTCGGCTTATCGCTGGATCATCGACCCGGTGGACGGCACTACCAACTATGCCCACGGTTTTCCGTGGTTTTGCGTCTCGATCGGGCTCCAGCACGCCGGTGAGATGGTGGCCGCAGTTATTTACAATCCAATCCATGACGAGCTCTTCACCGCAACCAAGGGTGGCGGGGCTTTTCTGAATGGCCGCCGCATGGCCGTTTCCGCTAACGTTCCGCTGAAAAGCTCATTGCTCGGCACCGGATTTCCCTATGACTGCGCCATTGACCCCGCCAACAACTTTGCCAGTTTTATTGCCTTCCAGAAGGCTGCCCGGGGCATCCGCCGGGCAGGCGCTGCCGCACTGGATCTGGCCTATGTGGCTGCCGGAAGGCTGGATGGCTTTTGGGAGCTGAAGCTGAAACCTTGGGATGTGGCTGCCGGAACGCTGCTGGTGCTTGAAGCGGGCGGCAGGGTGACCACTTTCGACGGTTCCGCCTATGACGTATTCAATAACCGGATTGTGGCCAGCAACGGGCTTATACATGAAGAAATGATCGCCATGCTTGCATCTGTGGCTGCAGGAGAAATCGCATGAACAGAAAAATGACCGCTCTGCTCCTTTCTGCCTTGGTGCTCCCGGGCCTGGGCCAACTATATCTTGGTCGCAAAGTAGTCGGAGGTGTTCTGATCGTCATGGTCAATCTGATTCTTTTGCTGGCATTGTTCGTGCTGCTGCGGGGACTGTCGCCCGTAATTGCTTCACAGATTGCCGGAGGCGCCATCAGCATATCACCGTCCGAGGTCATCAAGGCGCTGGACGGTGCCAGTGGTTTTGGAAAGGGGGTCCTGGCCGCCTTTTTTGTGGTCTGGGCATTTTCATTGGCAGATATTCTCAGGTTCCGTGAAGGAAATTAAGCATGAGGATGGCTGTGTCTATATCGCCACACTGCCAGTGTATTCAAATTGACAAACAGCGTTATTCTGTGGTATAGCTGAAAAGCTTTAGTAAGAATGAAATTCGTTCGTTAAGCGGACGGAATCGGGGAGAAAATGATCGTATCTAAAATCATCGGCAGCGGATCATGCATGCCGGACCGGGTCATACCTAACAGTCATTTTGATTATCTGGTGGAAAACGCCGATGAGTGGATTTTTTCTCGCACCGGTATCCGCGAGCGCCGCTTCGCCCACGCTGATCAAGCCACTTCCGATCTGGCCACCATTGCGGCCAAAAACGCGCTGGAAGCGGCCGGGATTGACGCTTCCGAACTGGACTGCATCATCATCGGAACATCCACTCCAGACATGAGCCTTCCCTCCACCGGCTGTATAGTGCAGGAGAACATTGGTGCCAAGAATGCCTTTGCATTCGATGTCAACGCGGTCTGTTCAAGCTTTGTTTATGCGTTGGAGATTGCCGACAACTTTATCAAATGCGGCAAGTACAAAACCGTCATGGCGATTGGTGCCGACACGTACTCCAAAATCCTCGATTTCAACGACAAGAACAGCTGCCCGCTTTTCGGCGACGGCGCCGGCGCAGCCATCCTGACCAGCGGCGGTGACGAAAAAGTCGGTGTCCAGCATACCTATATGCGCAGTGACGGCAAGGGTTGGCCGCTGATTCAGGTGCCTTCCTCCGGTTCCCGCGCTCCGGTCACTGCTGAAACCATTGACGCCCGCGAGATCTATTTTCAGATGGCGGGCAAGCAGGTCTACGTTTTTGCAACCGAAGTTATTCCCGACATCATCAACAAGCTTTGCGCAAAAGCGGGTATCACCCCGGCTGATCTGGATTACATCATCCCTCATCAGGCCAATATCCGCATGATCGACTTTATCTCTAAAAAAAGCGGTTTTCCAAAAGAACGCTTCCTGCTAAATCTTGACCGCTGCGGCAATACCTCGGCAGCCTCGGTTGCCCTGGTGCTGGATGAAAACCTGCGCAACGGAACGATCAAGCCGGGACATCTGGTCCTGACGATGGGTTTTGGCGGCGGACTGACCTGGGGCGGACTCCTAATCAGGTTTTAGCCCGCCGATCCCTTCTCCGGCCTGAAAGGTTTTCAAGCCGTTTGCTTCAAACAATGCCCGCAGCATCCGCTGCGGGCATTTCTGTTTCCAGCCGTCATGGAAAGTATCTGCTGCCAGCAGAATCCCGCCCGGCGCCAGCAGGCTGGCCAGATTGCCCGCCACCAGCTTCAGCTCTGGCAACTGGTTGACAATCGGGCCTCCCAGCAGACCGTTGCAGAGGATCAGATCAAATGGTTCCGAAGATGGTATCCTTCTCAAATTGACGCAGCTGAAGCGGATGTTCGAGTCGTATCCCCGTTCAAACAGCCGTGCAGTCTCCGCCCTAAAGCGCGCCTCGCGCTGACGGTCACACGGAAAGCAGCAATGCGCGGCAGCCCAGACCTCCAGCGGCTCGATGGTCCACCCCTCCATTCGCAGCAATTCAGCATCAAATCCAATTTGATCAAAAAGATTCGCCAAGCCGTAACTATCCTCGCCGGTTCCACAAGCGGCATCGAGGCAGCGCAGCCGCGACCTGTATCGTCCCGTAAACCTGTCGCGGATGTACGCCAGCTGCTTTGGATAGCGGCCAAAACCACCGTAAAAGCGGCTCGGGAGGAAGGATGCGAACAGAAACCCGGTCAACAGCTCCCGGTTGGTTATCAGACGTTCCAGCAGATAAGCAGGATTGACCCGCAACTGCAAGTGTGGCGGCAGCTCAACAAAAACATCGGCCCAGCTCAGTGAATTGTGAAAAACTGCACTTGAGAGGATCGGGGAATAACGCAGTGCGGCGCGGTAAAGCCGGTTGAAAGCCTGCTCGATTTGCTCCATCGGCAGATAAAGCTCGCTTTGCCTGCGGATTTCCGGTGTGACGAACGAACCCGGTGCGATGAAGGGCGTCGGGCAGGTGCTGCAGTAGCTGTCGAAATTTTTTTGCAGGCGGAGGATTGCTGATTCGAAACGGCTGGCATCGATGTGATCCGCCAGCAGCTTGCTAAGGTTTGCCGATGCATCCCCGGCATCCAGGGATGGCGACAGGGAGAACATCAAAAACTGCGGATCGGATTGTAGAGCGTATCCCGTTCCACTGGAGTTTTTCCGGCTTTTCTGATTAGGCGGATGATCCCATCTTTGGTCAGGGATTGCGGGCTCTGGGCGCCTGCGTCGTGGCCAATCTTTTCCTCAACAACTGTGCCGTCCAGGTCGTTGACCCCGAAAGCCAGTGAAACCTGGGCGATTTTTTCCCCCAGCATGACCCAGTAGGCTTTGATGTGATCAAAGTTGTCCAGGAAAATACGGGCGATTGCCAGCGTCTTCAGATCATCCAGGCCGGAGGTGCCCTTGATATCAAGCTTCAGGTCGGAATTTTCCGGCTGGAAGGCCAGCGGGATGAAAGCCTGGAAACCGCCGGTCTCGTCCTGCAAATTTCGCAGCATCTCCATGTGTGCCACGCGGTCGGCAGGAGTTTCCAGGTGGCCGTATAGCATGGTGGCGTTGGTTTTCAGGCCAGACAGATGAGCCAGACGAATGATTTCCAGCCAGTGCGCCCCGGAAATTTTCTCCGGACAGATCTTCTGTCGGACCTCCTCCACCAGTATCTCGGCTCCGCCACCCGGCATCGATCCCAGTCCGGCCGCTTTCAGGCGCAGCAGGATCTGCTCAATTGAAAGCCCCGAAATACGCGAAAAGTATTCGATCTCGACCGCAGTGAAAGCCTTGATATGCAGAGCAGGCGCCGCCTGGCGGATGGCGGCCAGTGCCTCTTCGTAGAACTCGAAAGCCAGGTCAGGATGCAGTCCGCCGACCATATGGACCTCGGTAGCCCCTTCCGTTTCAGCTTCCACGGCCCTGCGACAGATTTCATTTAGCGCCAGCGTATAGGCACCCTCATCCCCGGCAGTGCGGGAGAAGGCGCAGAAAGCGCAGCGATTAACGCAGATATTGGTCGGGTTGATATGGCGGTTGACGTTGAAGTAGACCTTGCGGCCGTTTTTGCGTTCGTTGGCCAGGGCGGCCAGTTCACCGATGGCCAGCAGATCATTGGAAGCGAACAGAAACAGCGCCTCGTCAGCGGAAATACGCTGACCGGCGCGGACTTTTGCGGATATGGTTTCGAAGGTTGTCATGGGGTGGAGTCTACGAAAAACGGGCGGTGAGTGCAAGCGGAAAGCTCACTATTACCTCACCATCCCAACCGCCATCTTGATCGCCGCCAGCAGGCTCTTTTCCGAGGCCTTTCCCGTGCCGGCCAGATTGTAGGCGGTGCCGTGATCGACCGAGGTGCGGATGATCGGCAATCCCAGTGTGATGTTGACGCCGTCATCGAAGTGCAGCATCTTGAGCGGGATCAGCCCCTGGTCGTGGTACATGGCCACCACGCCGTCATAGGCGCCCTGCTGGGCGAAGTGGAAGAGGGTGTCGGCCGAGTGGGGCCCCTCGGCGTTTATTCCTTCAGTGCGAGCCTGCTCTATGGCGGGAGTGATAATCTCCCGCTCCTCATTGCCGAACTTGCCACTCTCTCCGCAATGGGGGTTAAGCGCCAGCACCGCCAGTTTCGGGTTCGATTTCCCCGTCAGTCGCCTGACTCCTTCAGAAGTAATGCGGATCGTTTTCAAAACCTGATCAAAGGTCACCAGTCGGGGAACATCCGCCAGTGCTTCATGGATCGTCACCAGGCTGACCCGCAGCACATCTCCCGCCAGCATCATCACAAAATCATCCGTTCCGCACAGTTCGGCCAATAACTCGGTATGGCCGGGGTAATCATGGCCGGCGCGATGCATGGCCTCCTTGCTGATCGGGGCAGTCGCCATGGCGGCTACCCGGCCGTCCTGACAGAATCTGGCGGCAGTGCAGATGTAACGGAAAACCGCATCTCCGGCCGCAACTCCCGGCTGGCCGTATTGCTGATCAAATTCTGACAGTTGGGACAGCACCAGCAGAGCGACGGCTTCAGGAGGCGCTGAAGCGGCTTCCTCTGGCTCGGATATCTCATGGATTTCGAGTTTTGATTCGCAGAGTGCCAACGCTCGTTCCATGGCCAGTTTGTCGCCGATTACGAATGGTCGGCAGATATTGGAAATTTGTGGTGACTGCAGCGCTTTGATGATGATTTCGGGGCCGACTCCGCAGGGGTCACCCATGGTAATGGCAATCAGGGGCAGGTTTGTTATGGGCATCAGCTTTCCTTGAGTTCAGCCACCGCCAGGGTGACGTTTTCGGATTTAACTTTTTTCAGCAGCAGCCGGTTGCCGCCTGAAGCCAGGATAGCGGCCGGTTCAGCCACTCCGGCGCTCCCGACGGCTGCCAGCGCATACGCCGATGGCGGCGATGGAAACCGGACTTGGTTCAGTTCCTCGCTGTCGTAGCAACGGAAGCGTGCGCCGAGGCGCCCGGCATATTCCAGCAGTCCGGTTTCATTGCTTTTTGCGGCGGCCGAGGCGATGCAGCAGACGCTTTTTGCTGAAAGGAAGATGCGCTTGAGATGGCTGCTGACAAATGCTTCGATCTCATCCGCCGGGGTGCCGCGGTTGCAGCCAATCCCCAATACGAGGTTGCGGGGACGCAGGATCAGCAGATTGGCCGGGAGTGTTTGCGGGGGGAGGTAGCGGTTGGTAACGAACAGGTAGCCTCGGGCCTGGCTGCGAACCGCTTCGGCGAAGGTGTCATAATATGATGCTTTGCAGCGGCCATGCAGCCAGCAGCGTGTCGTTCCGCTAGGATCGACAATCGCGATCTCTTCTTCATCCAGCAGCAGGGTATTGAGCTGCTTGACCTGCGAGATGTCATCAATCAGCCAACCCTGTTCTTTGGCCAGCATGTCGAAGGAGGGGAGGTGGTTGACATCGGTGGCGGTGGTGACCACCGGCCGTGAGCCGCAAATAAAAGCGCAACGTTCGGCCAGTTCGTTGGCTCCCCCCAGATGCCCGGAGAGAAGCGAAATTGCAAATGTGCCGCAATCATCCATTACCACTACGGCCGGGTCAGTCTCCTTGGATTCCAGTAACGGGGCGATCATGCGCACCACAATACCGGCGGCCATGATGAAGACGAAGCCGTCATATTTTTTCCAGAGATCGGCGATCGTGCTCTTCAGTTCGGCCGGTTCGAAGCAGACCCGTACACTGCCGGCCTGCCCGGCATAGCGGCCGGAAACGTAAAGTTCCGTGCCGGTCATGCTTTCCCGCAGCTTCTGCCCCAGCCGGGCGCCGTTACGGGTTATGGCGATGACCGCGGTACGCATCTCAGACCACAACGCTTTCCCGATAGCCGTGCGAAAAACCATCGTCGTAAAGCAGTGATTTGGCTTTTAGCCCTTCGCGGCGGGCCGCCAGCACATCGCCGACGATGATCAGCGCCTGGCGGTCGATGCCGGCCTTGCGTACTTTTTCGGCAATGTCAGCCAGAGTGCCCTGGATGATCTGCTCGTCTTCCCAGGAGGCCCGGCAGACAATCGCGGCAGCGGTGTCACTCGTATATGCACCCTGCAGCAGTTGATCGACGACTTTTTCGATCATCCCGACCGAAAGATAAATCACCAGGGTTGCTCCTATCCGGGCGATTTCGTTCAGTCGTTCCTTCTCCGGCACCGGTGTACGCCCCTCAACACGGGTAAAGATGACGGTCTGGGAGAGTTCCGGCAGGGTCAATTCCTGCTTGAGGGCGGCGGCTGCTGCAAAGGCGCTGGTTACACCCGGCACAACCTGGTATTCGATCCCCAGGCGGTCAAGCGCCTCCATCTGTTCCTGAATGGCTCCGTAGATGCAGGGGTCGCCGGTGTGCAGCCGGACGACGCTCCGCTCCGAGGCGATGGCATCCATCATGACCGTGATGACTTCGGTCAAGGTCATGCCGGCTGAATCGTAGACATCGGCCTTGGTTGCGTAGCGGCGGACCAGTTCTCGATCCACCAGGCTGCCGGCAAAGATAACTACGTCGGCGTGCCGCAACTGGCGCGCTCCGCGAACGGTTATAAGGTCGGCGGCGCCGGGTCCGGCACCGACAAATGATACTATGGCGGCCATTAAACTCTCCATCCCTTTTGTAAATTCAGCAGGTTCCACTGTTCTTGTAGTCTGAATCAGGCGGCATGTCAAGGTAGAGCACTCTTCCGGCTTCTATGGCATGACATAATAAAATCTTCAGATGGATTGTCCGAAAAAAAAGATTTTTGTCGAGTCTGTTTCTGCAAGTTGCAGGCAGGGAGTGCCCTTTGGTCTGATAAAAAAATCTTTTGTATCAGATTGTTATGGGCTAGGAGTCGGCCGGAGGGTTGACAATAAGTAGTTGGTGTACATATAATGCCTATGTCAAATAATATGTTAACCAAATAATTTGTACTGCAAATAATACCCAGCGCAACGACCTTGCACTTGACCCCCACTGAATCATAACGGTACCGGGGAGCGGTCTCTTCTGCGGTAATCCTGGCATTTGATGTCCGGAATCTGCAACCAGAGCGTCACGCTTTTCGAAAAATTACCGTCGGTCGTTCCAGAAGCGGATTCATCAAGAAGGATGAGTCCGGCTGTTTCCAAAGCCGGTAACCGGTTATGGGAATTACCGTGTCTGGCAGACCGGTTTGGATGCGGGGTGCGATGCATGTTGAAGATTTTTATTTGCCTTGAACAGGCATGATTGAAAGGAACCTTGATGAATACATTTTGCCGGATACTTTTTCTAACCATGCTGGCGGTTGCCGCCAGCGGCTTTGCCTGGGGAGCGGAACAGCCAGACCGCTGCCGCGAGGCTGGCGCGCCGGGTTCCGGTCAGTCGCCGTCTGCGGGTGATGAATTGATCCGACAGGGGGATCAGCATCTCCTGGCGCGTGAATATGATCAGGCCATCGCTTCCTATCAGGCCTCGCTCAAGGAGCATCCCGGACGGATTGAATCCCTGCAGAAGCTGGGTGATGCCCAGATGGCCGCCGGACAGGACGAACAGGCGGCGGATACTTACCGGAAACTGATCGGCATCGATGGTGGCAAGAGTGACATCCGTTACACGCTCGGGGTTTTATACGAGCGGCAGGGAATGCTGGATGAAGCGGAAGATCAATTCAGGCAGTCTGTCAGGCTGGGTGCCAAAAACGGCGACGCCCGCAGGCATCTGGCGGATATCTACACTCTGGACGGAGACTTTACGCAGGCTATCCTTGAATATCGGGAACTGCTGACAATCTACAGTGATAACCCGCTGCTGCATTTCAAGCTGGCGAGGGCCTTTGAGAGGGATAAAAAATATCAGGAGGCCATAAAGGAATATCTGGAAGCGATCAAACTAGCGCCGGATAACCTGGAGGCGCACAAGGAGTTAGCGGCCCTTTACACAAAAAAAGGGAATGGGAACGAGGCCATCAAACATTACCGGACCGTGCTCCGGCTGAACAAGGATGATGTTTCCGCCAGGAACGCGCTGATTTCCATATACGTAAAAATGAGGAAGCATGATGAGCTGTTTGCTCTTCTGAAAGAAGGGGTCTCACTTTATCCCGACGATCCCAACAGCCACTTTCGGCTGGGACTGATGCATGAATTCAGGAAGGAGTATGACGATTCGATCAGTGAATACCAGAGAGCGCTGGCATTGAAGGCTGATTTTGCAAAGGCGCTGAAAGGGATCGGCAAGGTGTGCATCAAAACCGGCAAACTTGCAGATGCGCGTAAATATCTGGAAGCCGCTAAAAAGGCTGATCCGAAGCTTCTGGAAACCAGAGAGTTGCTGAACGACCTGGTGAAGGTTGAGCGAAAGGCGCAAGCAAGAAAAACCAAAAAAAAATCCTGCCGTGTTTACAAAAAAAAAAGCGCCAAAGGCAAGCACGTAAAAAAGGCTAAAAAGAGCAGCAAAAAGAAATCGCTAAAAAAGAAAGTGAAAAAGAGGAGCAGCAGCAAGCGCAAAAAAAACAAAAAGCGCGCTTACAGAAAATGAAACAGGTTTAAAAGGAGAGTTGATGACTATTTACACGAAAAAGCAGCAAAAGATTGCCGAACAGATTGATAACAGCAACAATATTTCACATTGGAAGGATTGGAAGTGGCAACTGCGCCACTCCATTAATGATATAGATACCTTCGAGCGCCTGCTCGGAATCAGGTTTCCCGATGGGGAGAAGGAGCGGCTCGATGAAACCATCGCCAAGTTTCCGCTCTCCATCACACCCTACTACCTGTCGCTGATCGACCGTGCCAATTATGCCGATGATCCGGTTTTCAGGCAGTCCTTCCCGTCTCCCGAAGAGCTGGATGTGAGCGCCTGTGATCACGCCGACCCGCTGCATGAGGACGCCGACAGCCCGGCGCCCGGAATTACCCACCGTTATCCGGACCGGGTGCTTTTCCATATCAGCAACATCTGCTCCATGTACTGCCGGCACTGCACGCGCAAACGGAAGGTTGGCGACAAAGATTCCATCCCGAGCCGCGACGAGATCAACCAGGGATTGGAATACATCCGGAATACACCGGTTGTGCGTGATGTGCTGCTGTCGGGTGGAGATCCGCTGATGCTTTCCGACGAATATCTGGACTGGATTCTCGGTGAACTGAGCGCCATCCAGCATGTGCAGGTGATCCGGATCGGCAGCCGCATGCCGGTCGTGCTTCCATACCGGATTACAGACAACCTGATCAACGTCCTGAAAAAATATCACCCGGTTTGGCTCAACACCCACTTCAACCACCCGCGGGAGGTGACCGCTTCGGCCAGGGAAGCGCTATCCAGGCTGGCCAACGCCGGCATTCCTCTGGGTAACCAGACCGTTCTGCTGGCCGGGGTGAATGACTGCCCGATGATTATCAAAACTCTGGTGCAGCGGATGGTGGAGAATCGGGTCCGTCCATATTATCTGTACCAGTGTGACCTGTCGGAAGGATTGTCCCACTTCCGCACCCCGGTCGGGAAGGGGGTCGAGATTATGGAAAGCCTGATCGGGCATACCAGCGGCTTTGCCATCCCGACTTACGTCATCGATGCGCCCGGAGGTGGCGGCAAGATTCCGGTCATGCCGAACTACCTGATTACACTGGCCACAAACAAGGTGGTGCTGCGCAACTACGAAGGGGTTATCACCACCTATCAGGAGCCGGATAACTACAAGCCGATCTTCTGCGACCGTAATTGTGCCGATTGCAAGCTGGAACTCAATCTGGAAGGGACGGAGGAGTATGCGGCAACCGGCATCGAAAGGTTGTTGTCGGACTTCGACGATGCCATCTCGCTGACACCGGAGGACAACGACCGGATGAAAAGGAGGGCTGAACAATGATCGATGTCATTGAAAGCGCCGGACAATCCATTATCCAGCATGGCCCCGCCAATGATCGGGTTTATCTGATGAAACTGCACCCCGGGGATGCTCAAGGCATCGTTGAAGAATTGGATCTACGCGCCTCCTCCGGCGGGTATTCCAAAGTGTTCGCAAAAGTACCGGCGTGGAGTGCGGAGCGCTTTCTGGAGGCTGGTTACCGGCAGGAGGCTGCAATTCCCAGGTTCTTTCCAGATGGTGCCGGGGCCTGTTTCATGGGGAAGTATTTCACCAGCGAGCGGCGTTTGGAACAGAAACCACAGCTCGTGCAGGAAGTTCTGGATATAGCGGGCGCGCAGGGGCCAATCCGCCCGCCAGCACCGTTTCCGAATGGTTTCAGCGCGCGGGTCGCCGTGGAAGAGGACGCGGTCGAGATGGCGGAACTCTACAGCAAGGTCTTCGCCACCTATCCATTTCCGATTAATGATCCAGGCTTTCTCCGCAGAGCCATGAATGGCAGCACCATCTTTTTCGGCGTCTGGAAGGATGGGAAAATAATCGCTCTTTCTTCCGCTGAAATGGACCCGTCATCTCGTTCGGTGGAGATGACCGATTTTGCGACCCTGCCGGAATATCGCGGCCACGGCCTGGCGCTCAACCTGCTGCAACAGATGGAGGAAACAGTCTACTCTCTGGGAATCCGCTCTCTGTTCACGATTGCCAGAGCTTATTCGTTCGGAATGAACATCACCTTTGCCAGGGACGGCTACCGCTTTGGCGGCACCCTTACCAACAACACCAACATTTCGGGCAGCCTGGAAAGCATGAATGTCTGGTACAAAACGCTGGCCTGATTGAATCAATGCCGTTTGGCGGGGAGGAACTGCAATGACAATAAATCCGGAAATACTGCTCTATGCGGGCGGCTTCCTGGCGGGGAGCGCCATCATCGGTCTTGCCATGGAACGGTTCGTTCTGCATCGTTTTGAAGCCCTGACGCGCCATACCCCATGGGAAGGTGACGAAATCATCATCAACTCGCTCAAGGGGCTGACCTTTTACTCATGCCTTCTGGCCGGGATCTACGGGGCTGTACTGCAGCTTCCACTGGACGGCCGGACGCATGACATCGCCGGAAAGGCGCTGTTTGTAGCCTTCATCATGCTGGCAACGGTTCTTACGATGCGTCTGGCGTCCGGTTTTGTTGCGCATTACGCCAGAAAAGCGGTGCTCCCCTCCACGTCGATTTTTACCAATTTGGCAAAAACGATCGTATTTTCGGTTGGCTTGCTGATTATTTTGCAATCCCTCGGCATCTCCATTACGCCGATCCTGACCACGCTCGGAGTTGGCGGGATTGCCGTAGCGCTGGCATTGCAGGATACGCTCTCGAATATCTTCTCCGGTCTGCAAATCATCGCCACGAGGCAGATCCGGCAGGGAGATTATATCCGGCTGGGGGGCGGCGAGGAAGGTTATGTCACCGACATTACCTGGCGCAACACTCTGGTCCGTGCTCTGGCCAACAATCTGGTGCTGATACCCAATTCCAAGCTGGCCGGCGCTATCGTCACCAATTTCCAGCTCCCGGATACGGATATGGGGGTGCTGGTTCAGGTCGGTGTCAGCTATGACAGTGATCTGGAAAAGGTTGAGAAGGTCACTACTGAAGTCGCATCCGGATTGCTGGGGGAGGTTCAGGGGTGCGTGGATGGTTTTGAACCATTTATCCGTTATCACACCTTTGCCGACTTCAGTATCAACTTCACCGTGATTCTGCGCTGCCAGGAGTTTGTTGACCAATATCTGATCAAACATGAATTTGTGAAACGGCTTCATCGTCGTTATCGTGACGAAGGGATTGAAATTCCATATCCGATCCAGACCGTCCATCTGAAGGGACAGCCGGTTGTAGCTTGATAATTTAAAAGAATCGAGGAAACATGCTGGATTTTGTCCGTTCCACAACATTGCTGTTCATGCTGCTGAATCCTTTCCTGTTGGTAGTGTACATGATCGACGTATTTGACAAGCTGCCGATCCCTACCTTTCGCAGCGTGATCCTGCGAGCCGGACTTATAAGCATCATCGTATTTTCGGCAGCTGCCGTGCTTGGGGATGTCCTGTTCAGGGAACTGCTGCAGGCGGAATTCGCCTCGTTTCAGGTGTTTGGCGGTGTTGTCTTTCTGTTGATCGCCCTCCGTTTCGTGTTTGACGGCAACGCCGCCATCAAAGGGCTGCGGGGCGAATCCAGGCACATTGCCGGCTCGATCGCCATGCCGCTCATGATCGGCCCAGGCACGATCGGAGCCAGCATTGTGGTTGGAAAACGCCTCAGCCATCTAAATGCGATCCTTTCCATCTCACTGGCGGTGCTGGCCAGTGTCAGCCTGATTATACTTCTGAAGTATATCCATGATTACACAAAGGCCCGCAACGAAGAGCTTATCCAGCGTTATATCGACGTCGCCGGGCGGGTTACGGCCCTGGTTGTCGGGACATTCGCAATCGAGATGATCATGCGCGGCCTGGCGGTCTGGGCGGAATCAATTGCTAAAGGGTGAGGTTGGTCAGAGCGCGAAACGGGAAGTGCGACACACTCAGCCCGGGTTTATATATAAAATCCCTGTTGCCAGCGGCGGCGAAACCATCTATCCTTGGCGGCGGTAATGATCCAAATCAGATTCGGAGGTTCACAAAAATGAAGCGCATCATAAAACTGGCAGTAACCGGGATTCTGGCTGCTTTGATAGCCGTGCCTGCCTATGCTGCCAAAGAAGCCAAAAAGAACGGCACAAAAACGATTACAACCGCTTCCGGCCTGAAGTACACGGACGTCGTAGTAGGCAAAGGCGCTTCTCCGGTGGCCGGCAAGCAGGTCAAGGTGCATTACACCGGTACGCTTGAAAACGGCAAAAAGTTCGACAGTTCGGTTGACCGCAACGAGCCGTTCTCGTTTGTAATCGGCGTAGGCCAGGTTATTGCCGGTTGGGACGAAGGGGTCATGACGATGAAGGTTGGCGGCAAGCGCAAACTGATCATCCCTTCCAAGCTCGGTTACGGCGCCGCGGGGGCAGGCGGAGTAATCCCCCCCAACGCTACCCTGCTGTTTGATGTGGAACTGCTTGACGTCTCGAAATAGTTGATTCCCGTATTCGCTTCACCAGACAGCCCGCCTGCGCGGGCTGTTTTTATTTAGCACTGGAGAAAATGCATGACAAATCTGATTTCTGCTGAAGGTCTGAAAAAAATCTGCGACGAGTATGATTATCTCTGGAAAGTGGAGCGCCCCAAGGTTGTCCAGGGTGTGTCGGACGCCGCCGCCGAAGGAGACCGATCGGAAAATGCCGAATACATTTACGGCAAAAAGCGGCTGCGCGAGATTGACCGGAAGCTGAAACATCTCGGCTCCCGCCTGAAAGTTCTTAAAGTAGCTGCTCCTCCCGCCAATCCGACCATGGTTTCCTTCGGTTGCTGGGTGACTTATGAGGAAGAAGACGGAACGGAGCGCTGTTATCAGCTGGTCGGGCCGGATGAGATCGATGTCAGCATCGGCAGAATCAGTCTCGACTCGCCGGTAGGACAGGCGCTCTTGCACAAAAGACTGGATGATGAAGTAACAGTGCGCAAACCGGGGGGCGAGATGGTCGTCTGTATCACCGGCATCAGCGCAACAAGGCCAGCGGTGTAATTATTCATTTGATACTGCACTGAAATTAGATATTGCTTATTATAGAGTATACACAATATAATCCTCCCCACTCCCTGTTCAGATCATCAACTCTACATATTGAGTACAAATTCATTTCAGGAGATATCCAATGGCTATCGCGGTAATGTTTGATGACAACAAAGTGGATTATGCCCCCAAAACGTATTTTGACCTGTTGCTTGACACAGGCTGCATTGTTGCCTTCAAGCGTTCCGATGACGAATGGGTCGATATTTACTCCGGACCGGTACGGAAGAAGGGGACTCAAAATAAATACCAGGGTCCGGAGCGAAGAGAACGGATTCAATTGTTCGGTCACAAAATAACAAACAATTAAAAATGGGCAGTGTATAACGCCCTATGCAGATACTCTTAGAATCAAAAGGCGGTCGATATGCCTTGTTGTTGCTGAAATAATCACTGCATTTTCCTCAACAGTTCCAACTGTTCGCTGATGCCTCCAGGACATTCGTAACCGGCCTGCTCCAATAGCGGCGGCACCGCCTTTTCCGGCGAAACGCGTGGGTAGTCGTGCTCGCTCAGCAGATGTATCAGCCGCATGGTGCGGAAGGCATCGAACCAGCCGTGAAAAGCCGTCAGCAATCTTGTCTCGTCCTGATTGTGTGTTTTGAGTCCATCCCAGGATTCCCCGAATCCGGCCTGTTCCAGGAAGTTGTGCAGAACCGGCGAGATCCCCATGGATCTTTCCAGCAAAAAACTTCCCTCCGCATCCAGGTTGCCGGTTACACATGCCAACCATTCCCCCAGGATGGAAAAAACGACCGGTTGATAAAACAGCAGCCGGTTTTCACCTTCGATCAGCATATCTCCCACCGCGCGCCCGGTTCCAAACGGGACTCTTTGTGACGAACGGGGCGACGGATGGACTACGGTTCCTTTAAGGTCGGCTACACCGGACGTTTTGTGCAGCTGCTGCAGAAAGTAGAAATCCTCACCCGCCATGCGGCGATTCATCCCGCCCCCCGCCACATAAGCCGAGGCCCGACAGGCCATGGCACTTCCCACCGAATGAAAAGCATAGGGTGACACGGCCAGTTCCAACCCGAGGACGTAAATCCTTAAAAACAGTTCGTAGCGGTCAATAAACTTCTGGCCCTCCGGGTCAGCTGCCGGGCGGTGCCGGTAGGAAATGCTGGCGCCACCCTGAGGTGAGGTTGAAAAATGTGACTGAATCGCCTGCAGGTAATCCGGCTGAACCAGCGTGTCGGCATCCAGGCAGACCAGCAACGGGTCGGATTTGACGTAATCCAGATGCGGCAGAGCCAGGTCCAGTCCGATCTTGCGCGCCAGTCCGACTCCCTGTCTGTGCGGCAGTTCGGTTTCGGGCGAGGCGGCATCAATCCAGCACAGATTTTCCAGTCCGTACTTATGCTGCCATTCCGGAAGTGTCTCCAGCGTAGTCCGGTTGTCGCTCTTTTCCGCGTCAGAGGCATCGCCGCGCTGGTTGACCACCACCAGGATCATAAACCGCTCCAGCAACTCCGGCGGGTTTCCGGCCAGAGATTGCAGGGTTTGCCGCAGATTGGTGAATTCGGCCAGCGAAGGAATCACAACAGCGCCTGCAAAAAGGCGCTTTGGCGGTTGAAGAATTTGCCAGGGATCGGAAACGGCGCGTTTGGCGAGATAGGTTGAAATATTTGAAGGGAGGATTTTTTCAGCCACGGGCGCTGCGACTCATCAGTTACCCCAGCGTTTGTAAAGGTCGTTGGCGACCCCCAACTGGTCGAGCAACTTGCCGACTACGAAATCTACCATATCCAGCACCGAGTCGGGACGGGTGTAAAAACCGGGCATGGCCGGAATTATCTGTGCGCCGGAGCGGGAGAGCTTGAGCATGTTTTCGAGATGAATGTCTGAAAGCGGGGTTTCGCGGGGGACCAGCAGCAGCGGGCGGCGTTCCTTGAGCATGACGTCAGCGCTGCGCTCGATCAGGTTGCCGGAGATGCCGCAGGCGATGCGCGCCAGAGTTCCCATGCTGCAGGGGCAGATTATCATCGCATCCGGCGCCGAGGAGCCGCTGGCGGCGCTGCAGAACAGGTCGTCAGGGTGCGCCAGCTGTATTCCGGAATCCACCTCGAGGTGCAGATATAGTCGCTGTAGCGCCTTGTCCAGATCGCCTGACAGGTCCAGGCCGGTTTCTTCGAGACAGACGGCGGTTCCGCTACAGCTGACGCTGAAGGTTACCCGGAATCCGTTCAGGCAGAGCTGTTCCAACAGGCGCAGGCCGTAGACCGAACCGGATGCGCCGGTCATTGCAACGAAGATCTTCTTCTCTTCCATAGCTTACCTCGTCAGTACTTCAGCGGCCGTGAACAGAAAAATAGCGACGCTGATGTATCCGTTCATGTTGAAAAAAGCGGCATCCAGCTTCTCCAGATCGCCGTCCCTGAGCAGCCAGTGTTCGTACATCAGCATGCCGGCCACCACCAGAATGCCGATCATGAACATGCTTCCCAGGTGCATGATCGAGAATAGCCCGAGCAGCAGCCCAAGCATCACCAGATGGAACATCCGGGCGGTCCAGAGCGACCCCTCGACCCCCAGCAGAACCGGAATGGAGTGCAGGCCGGCGCTTTTGTCGAACTCCCGGTCCTGCAGTGCATAAAGAATATCAAAACCGGCCACCCAGAACAGTACGATTGCCCCCAGGACCAGGGCTGGCGCATCAATCTGCCCGCGAATGGCGACCCAGGCGCCGATCGGGGCCGCCGCCAGGCAGATGCCCAATACCACGTGAGCCAGTGCGGTGAAGCGTTTGCAGTATGAATAGAGTACCAGAAAGAACAGGGCGATTGGTGACAGCTTGAGGCAGAGCGGGTTGAGCGTGGCCGCCGACAGCAGCATCAGCGCTGTTGAGAGGACGATGAACAGCATCGTCAGGCCGCTGCCGATCAGGCCGGCCGGTATGGCCCGCCCGGCGGTGCGCGGATTGCGCGCGTCGATCCGGGCATCGATCAGGCGGTTCATGGACATGGCGGCCGTGCGGGCCCCGACCATCGCCAGAACAATCCAGAACAGCTGGCTGGCGGACGGCAAACCGCCTGCGGCCAGCAAAGCCCCGGTCAATGCGAACGGCAGCGCAAAAACGGTATGTGAAAACTTGATCATTTCCAGAAAAATGCGGATCTTTGGCAAGTAGCCTGCTTCGGTCATTTAATACTCCTGCTGGTTTCGAACATTCTGCATTTGCAGCTATTGAAAAACGCTCCTGATAATCGCGGCTACCCGGTCCAGTTCGTTGTCGATCCGGGTAAGATCGAACATTCCGGGATAATGGTCATAGGGATAATGCTTGTAGAGCGTGGCGATCCGTTCGTCCTGATTATATGCGTAAGATGAGCGCATTTCAAAATTATGCGGCGACAACTGCACGACAGTTTGCCCTGAGTGGCGCACAATTTCAATCCGTAACTGGGTGTAGTATTTCCGGCCGCCGGCCGGCATGCCGAAACTGGTGTCGGTGAAGAAATTGTAGGGGGCGGTTATCAAAACCGATCCGGAGCTTCCCTCATCCAGAATCCGGCTCTTCCAGTCGTCCTCCACCAGCCTGCGGATTTTGCGCATGGCATCGGCCGGCTCGGATTTTATCACAATCGTCCGGGTTGCGATCGGCACCGCTTCGGTCCGCATATGATAACAACCCGCCAGAAACAGCAGAATTAAAATGCAAAAGCATGCCCGAAAACTACTCAAGTCCATACTCCCGCCAGCGCCGCTCAATCTGTCTGACAACGTCGTTATTCATGGTCGCCCGCTTTCGCGACGACCTGCAGCCGGTCGCGTCAAACGCCATCCGTCCGGTAGCTGCATCCTGAACGAGGTCATGTTGAGATTCCAGCAGATTGATGCATTTCCAGGCCGCCAGGGACAGCTTCGTAGATTCATGTGCGGCATCCACAAAGATCAGGATTCGTGAAGCGGCAAACCAGGGCAGTTGCCACAACTGTGCCGTGATGTCCCGTACCATGCCGGAATGCGGGTTTTCAAGGGAAATTATAGCGCTTTGATGGAAGACCCATTCAAATGGGAAGTGAATATCGGCCACTGCTGGAAACAGTTTCCGAAGAAAAGAGAGCAGCAGGCGCTCCCAGGCGACCGCCATCCAGCAATCCTCCATCGGCGGCGGTCCGACCACGGTTGCCGGGATGATGGCGTCCGGACGGTGGCGAATGGCCGTCACCCTCATCAGTGCCGCCGGTGCCGCAGCGGAATAATAGCCGGTATGGTTGCCGAAAGGTCCTTCCGTGACCTTTTCGCCCGGATGGACATACCCTTCGATAATAACTTCGGCTCCGGTTGGAACCTGAAGCGGAATGGTGCTGCAGGGAACAGTCTGAACTGCCGAGTCACGCAAAAAGCCGGCAAAGGTCACTTCATCCAGTATTCCGGGTAGCGGGAGCATGGCGCTGAAGAGCATGGCCGGGTCGCCCCCCAATGCTATTGCCACTGGCATCGGCTTTCCCTGGCGCTGGAATATTTCAGCTTGCCGCGCGGCTCCGCTTCCCGTTTTCCACTGGATCGCCAATTCTCTTGGACCTCTGACCTGCAGCCGGTATAAGCCGCAGTTGGGAGTAGTGCCATCCGGCTCAGTCGTAAAGACCTGCGGCAGGGTGACGTAACGCTGGCAACCGGCCGCCGAACCATCTTCCGGCCAGCTCTGCAAAAAAGGGAAAATTGAGAGATCCGGCTGCCCGGAGGTGATCAGTTCTGGTTCAGGCAGAGTGGAGCGGATCGGGGCAAACCTGGAAAATTCCGGCAGGGCTGCCAGCTGGCGATCCAGGTTGGCAAAGTCGAGCGTCGGTAGCCGGTCAAGAAGTTCGCTCAGGCGCCACTGCAGTTCATCAACATGGTTTATGCCAAGCGCCAGGCAGACCCGCCTGGTGGAGCCGAACAGGTTGGTGGCAACCGGAAAGCGGCATCCTGCGGGGTGCTTGAACAGCAACGCCTTGCCACCTTCGGGCAGTTTGCAGACCCGGTCTGTGACGGCGGCAATCTCTAGAACAGGATCAACCGGAACGGTTATGCGGGCGAGTTGATCCTGCTCTTCCAGCAGGGAGATGTATTTTTTCAGGTTCATAATCGACATATATTCCACAACAGTTGGCGGTCCGGTTCAGCCCTGAGTCGGCCGTTTTTGGAAACCATTCCGGATCAAACCTCAAATTTGAAGCGCCTATTATTAACCATCCGGGCAATTGTTACAATCACGTAAATGTTTATGGAGCTGATTGCAATGATGGCAATCAGGTTTATAGTTGATTACAAAGCAGTGCTTAACGGAGAAAGATGTCTGTTATCTGATAACAGCTATTCAGGTGGGAGGTTTTTATGATTTTGTATGTTGTGCGGCATGCCGAAGCGGTGCAAGGCAGGGAAAACCTGCAGGACGAGTGGCGGCATCTGACTGAAAAGGGGCGCTCTTCTGCTGAAAAAATGAGCTGTAGAGTGGCCAAGTCCGGCCCCAAAACTCGTTTGACCGTAACCAGTCCGCTGACGCGGGCCGTCCAGACGGCCGAGATCATGGCGGTTCGGGCCTGCCGCAGAAATGTGGTGGTTGCCAGCACTCTGTTGCTGCCGGGCGGCGATATTGCCGAAATTGTGGAGTATCTGAAAAATTGCGGTCGCGGCCAGCGCGTTATGCTGGTCGGGCATGAACCGCAGCTCGGACTTTTGGTGTCTGCGCTGCTAGAGCGGGGTGAGGGTGGGCTGCCGCTGAAAAAAGGAGCCTGCGTAGCTCTGAAGCTGGAACCGCTCAAAGCTGGAAAACCGGCAGAATTTCTCTGGTACCTTGTGCCAGGGAAGAAGCGTATCACCTCTTTTAAAAAGGCTTTTTCACTGAAATGAAACCGGCAATATCGTCAAAAAAGCATAGGTCGCCTGAAACTGACGCCATCCTGCTGCGATCACAAAAAGTGCTGCTGAAACAGTGGGACGAACTGTTGCGCCTGCGGCGCTGCGTCCTGAAAGGGGCCGCTCCGGATGATATCCATGACCTGAGGGTTGCGTCACGGCGCTTGCGGGCATCGGTCGGATTGTTTGCGCCGTTGTCAGGTGCCGGTTCCATCGGAGGGCTAAAACGGAACCTCCGCAAGCTGACCCGCTCGCTGGGGGGGCTTCGCAATATTGATGAGGCGCTGCTGTTTTTCCAGTCGCATGCTCCGCTTGAAAATGCGGAAGACAGCCGTCTTGGCGGTGTCCTCGCGGAGATGCGCACTGTGGAGCTGAAACGGATACATAAGGTGCTGAAAGCTTTTGACCATAAACAGCTTGATAAGTCGCTGCATAAAATTGCGAAGGGATTGGCCGCAGACCGCATCAGGGTGGGGGACAGGCGGTCGCTCACAACCTTTTTTTCGGAAATCTCGGTAAAACTATTCCAGCCGATCCTTGACCTGCTTGCTTCCGCAACCGATCCTGAGCAGCGCGAGTCGCGCCATGCCCTGCGGATTGCGATCAAAAAATGGCGCTACTTTCTTGAGATCATGGCGCCGGTACTGGAGCGTGATTATGGCGTAGAACTGGGATTGCTGAAGGAATATCAGACAGCTCTGGGAAGGATGAATGATGTGGCCGAGTTCACCCGGTTGTGCCGTAATATCAATCTGTCCGCCGCCGAACGTGAGCATATCGAAAAGATCCTGCTGGCCGAAGATCAGCTGCTGTTGGAGAACTTTGCCGGTCTGGCCGGATGCAGTCCTCTCACAGGCACATTCGAACCATAATCCTGTAAAAGCCGCTTAAACTGTGCTGTTCACAACCGCCGATTATTTGCCTTCCTGCCGTTAATGTGCTAAACGGTCAAGGTCACCAGATTTGATAAATAAGCTTAAGGCGGGTGCCGGGTGTCACTTCAAAAAGTTCAGGAACTCCTGTCAAAATACAGGCTTGCGGAAGATGTGGACCACAAGCAGGTTCTGCCTCGCCAGGGACTGGCCGGGTCGGCAAAGAGTCCGCAGTTGGCCGGTATCCGCGCTGTTTTTGAGCAGCTTGAGCCTGCTGAAATCGCGCTGATTCTGGATGCGCTGACAGCTGACGATCTGTTTCTGGTATGGGAGCAGATCGATGACGGCAGTGCAGACGAAATTCTGGACGAAGTTTCCGATGCCACCCGAGATACGCTGGCCTCCCGCAGCAGCTACCTGGGCGCGGCCTGCGTGGTTAACGCTTTCGAACTGGCGCATGGGCGCTTGAGGCAGACCACGATTGAATCGGTAGAGGATTTGGAAGGTATCAAACCGATCTGGGTCGATCTGGTTGGCACTACAAAAGATGACCGTCTAAAGATCGGACAGTACTTCGACCTGGAGCTGCCTGATCCGGAGGACCTGACCGATATCGAGTCCAGCGCCCGTTTTTATGTGGAGGAAAATGGCGGGATTCACCTGCATTCCGACTTTCTGCTCGACCGGGAAGGGGATTCCCGCAACGTCGCCGTGGCTTTCATCCTTTACCGTGACATCCTCTTTTCGGTCCGTGAGGAAGAACTGCCGGTTTTCCGCCTGCAGCGTCTGCGCGCCAGAATACAGGCCGGCTCCGTCTCCGACGGCATGGATATGCTGCTGGATCTTTACGCCGCCGATGCCGAGTATTCGGCCGATTCTCTGGAAGAAATCTATACCGAACTGGGCGAGGTCGGCAAGAAGGTGCTCAGTGAAAAGATGACCGACGAAGAAGCTGCCGAAACACTGGCCGATATCGCCGAGGAGGAGGATCTGAACGGCCGCATCCGCCGCAATGTGCTGGATACGCGCCGCGCCCTGACCTTCCTGATCCGCCGCAAGCTCCTTTCCGCGCTTCAGCTGGAGGATGCCCAGCAGATTCTGCGTGACATCGAATCGCTGGACGGGCACACCGCCTTTCTGTTCGACAAGATCAACTTCCTGATGGATGCCACGGTCGGTTTCATCAACATCAACCAGAACCGGGTCATCTATCGCCTGACCATCCTCAGCGTGATCTTCATGCCGCTCAACGTGATTGCCGGTATCGGCGGCATGTCGGAATTTTCGATGATGACCAAGCATATCCCCTGGCCGCTGTCATATGCGATTTTTACGGTCGGGCTGTTTGTTGTCGCCTGGATCACTTATATCATTCTCAAATTTTTCGAGAATCGCCACAAGGTCCGGAGATGATGGCCATCGTTTCGCCTCCCATCGCTTGAAATAATTAAAAGCAGTAGTAGGCTCTCAATAAATCCACATTCCGCAGGGTGCTGTTTTATGGAAGTTTATTCCTTCAATGCGTTTGCTTTTGCCGGTGAGCTTGATCTGAACCGGCTGGCGGCGAAGCTCGGCATAACCCGCCGGTATCGTTGGGAAGAGCCGATGAAGCTTAGTCCGGTGACCTTTTCGGCGCTTGCTGTCAGTGATGTGGAGCAGGTTTATCTGTACTACTTCGGCGGAGTGGTCTTCCTTAACTGCACCGGCGATATCATCGCCCGTTTTCTGGATGGTCTGCCGACTTATGTCGATAATCTGAAGGGGCAGCCACAACTGCCGCATCGCGATGAATACCGGCTGGAAATCGATCCGGAGCGCGAACCGGCCATCACCAACGACTTTGCCGTGATGCACCACTTTGAGCTGGAATTCATGGATATCATATGTTTTGTGATTGCAAAATCGGTGGCGTTGGAGCGGATTGAAGAGCGGATTGATGTTGTTTTCGATGAGGTGGAGAGTCTGATCGCCAATCTTGGCAAAGGGAGGCTGGAGCTGCCGGACCGGGATATGGCCCGGTTGGCATCGTCCATCCTGAGCTTCAAGTTCACATCGATCGCCCATATCATGGTGCTGGACAAGCCGGACAGCACCTGGGACAATCCGGAGGCGGACCGCCTTTATCGCACTATGGCCAGATTGTTCGAGTTGAGCCAGCGATATCAGGAGATCAAGCACAAATCGGAGACACTGCTGGACATGACCGATGTTTTTACCAGCCTTTCCCATGCCCGCCGTTCCGCCCGCCTGGAGTGGATTATCATCGTGCTGATTGCGATCGAGATTGTGATTTACCTGATGCAGCTGTATCGCGGCCACTAACGCAGTCTGCTCTTACTGCGTGCACCAGCACTCTCCCTTTTTTGTTAAATCAGTTGTCTGGAAATGTTTCCGTTCGGTGAAGGTTGCCTGATAGGAATCGCGCAGCGTACGCAATTTTTCTATCTGCAGATCCAGTTCGGCGAAACCGCTGCGCATGGGCGAACGTAACCGTTGAACCAGTGATGTCAGTACTTTCCGCATGGCTAATATAACCCCGCTGCAATCGTGCCGTTCACGACGTTTTGATTCGGCGGCTGGATTGTCATCGGACGGTGGCAGGCGCCGCAGGTTATGCCATACTCCATCCTTGCCCAGAGCACCCGATTTTCGCTGTCGCACCAATCGCAGCACCATGAGTAATAATCCTCGTTCAATCTGATTTTCATATTAAATTTCTCCTCTCTGTTTTGACGCAACTATATCCGATGACTGTTACGATCATGTGTAGATCGGATAAATTGTTTGTTAAAAGTTGATTTGCCCAACTGAATCGACTGTTTCTACACAATAGTTATCAAGCTGAAACACAACTGTAACAATTGTGTGTTACAAAACGTCACGATAGAGGTAAAGTTATCGCTACAATCTGGATCAGAGCAGGGGCCTGACATGAAAAAAGTGCTGATTATCGAGGATGAAAAGGACCTGGCCGAACTTTTGGCCTTCAATCTGGAAAAGGAAGGTTATGACGCTCACTGTGTCCATGACGGCAAGACCGGGCTGGAAAGGGCTGCTGCCGAACTGCCGGATCTGATCCTGCTGGATCTGATGCTGCCGGGCCTGCTGGGTACCGAGGTTTGCAAGGCACTCCGCAAGGAACCGCGCACCGCCCAGATCCCGATTATCATGATAACTGCCAAAGGTGACGAGATTGACCGGGTGGTCGGCTTCGAGGTCGGCGCTGACGACTATATCGTCAAACCTTTTTCGATGCGGGAGGTGCTCCTGCGGGTGAAGTCGGTCATGAGGCGCTTCGAGCATTCCGCCCCTCCTCCGGAACTGCTTAAAATCGGAGATATTGTGATTGATCAGCAACGGCACCGGGTTGTCAGCGCCGGAAACGAGATCGAACTGACCAGCACCGAGTTCAAGCTGCTGATGTATCTGGCGGAGAAAAAAGGTCGCGTTCACAGCCGGGAAAAACTGCTGCAGGACGTCTGGAGTTATTACAATGTCGGTGATACGCGAACTGTTGACACCCATGTGACACGTCTGCGAGGCAAGCTGGGGGCTCCCGGTGATATTATCAAAACCGTGCGCGGCTTCGGCTACAAGCTGGAGGAGTAAACCCATGAAATTCCGCACCAAGCTGATGTTTTCCTACATCTTCCTGATTCTGCTGATTACGGGCAGCTTCTACTTTTACATCGATCATGTCTTGCAGAAGGAGATGATCGAAGAGAGTCGGGCCAATCTTGCCAGCCAGACCCAACTGGCCCGGCTACTGGTGATGAACAGCAACGGGGCGCAGTCCCCTCAGCAGCTTGCGGAAACAGTCGGGACGGCAATCAAGGCCAGGGTTACGCTGATTGCCCCGGACGGCACGGTTACTGCCGATTCCGATGTTGGAAAAGCCCGTCTGCCACAGCTTGAAAACCACCTGCAACGGCCTGAAGTCCAGGAGGCGCTTGAAAACGGATCTGGAAGCAGCCTGCGCTATTCCGATACCCTGCGTACCACAATGCTCTACTCGGCCATGAGCTATGGCAGGGGGAACGGTGAAGGAGTGGTTCGTCTGGCCATGCCGCTGGAGTATCTTGCCTCCACCCGCACCCTGCTGCATGGCCTGATTGGCGGCGCAACGGCGGTGACAGTTCTGATAGCGCTGCTGTTCAGCGGAATATTCTCCAATCTGACCACGCGACCGCTGCGCGATATGGCTGACGCCGCCGCCCGCATCGGGCATGGCTGCCGGGGGGTCAGAATCAAGGTTGAATCCAATGATGAGATCGGCATGTTGGCCGGTGTGCTGAATGACATGTCGGACCGGATTGAAGACCAGGTCCGGCGCCTTTCCACAGAAAAACAGCGCCTGGACACAATCCTGAACAGCATGGGCGAGGGGGTTATGGTGACCGCACCGGATGGCCTTATAACCCTGGTTAATCCAGCTTTCCGCAGTCTGTTCTCCCTCGAAGGGGAGGTGGAGGGGAAAAAGCTGGTGGAGATTTCCCGACATCCCGACCTGCTGGAAGCCTTCAATGACCTTGCGCGCCTGGGTGAGAAGGAGCTGCTGCGGGAAATATCGATCCAGCCGAACAACGTCACGCTTTTTACGCATTGGGTGCCGCTGGAGGTCAATGGTGTCAGGCAGGGGGTTGTGGCGGTCTTTCACGACATCAGCGATCTGAAGCGGGTCGAGAACATGCGGCGTGACTTTGTCGCCAATGTTTCCCACGAATTGCGAACACCGGTAACGATCATCAAAGGTTACGCCGAAACCTTGCTGGACGGCGCGCTTGAGGCGGACCCGGGTCGTGCCAAGCGTTTTGTGGAAATTATCGCCAGCCACTCCGAGCGCCTGACCAACCTGATCAACGATGTTCTGGCGCTGTCGCACCTGGAAACCAAGGGAGCCTTGATGAACCTTTGTCCAATGGATGTCGGCGGCACAATTTCCAGGGCCTGCATGCTGCTTCAGGATGGTTCCGATCAGAAGGGAATCACCATAATCAACGAATCTTCAGGCTGTTCATTGCCGCTGGTGTTGGCTGATCAGGGGCGGCTGGAACAGGTGCTGGTCAACCTTTTGGAGAATGCCATCAAATACACCCACGAGAACGGCAGCATCCGGCTCTTTACGGAAGACATCGGTGAATTTGTCCGGGTCTCGGTGGCCGACACCGGCATCGGCATCCCCTTCAGGGATCTGCCGCGCATTTTCGAGCGTTTTTACCGGGTGGACGAGGCCCGAACCCGTGAACAGGGCGGCACAGGCCTGGG
>MTLC01001601.1_pt1 | contig 61087 bp, 44 predicted proteins | sample 1982451 | NCBI WGS metagenome assembly MTLC01 (sample SAMN05710165, study PRJNA340218) | biofilm metagenome | isolation source: sample SPH anode biofilm adapted to +100 mV | place: USA | collected 2012-02-03 | reverse complement strand
TATGTCAGTGTTGGTTTCGTATCAGGGATCTATTTGCAGTTTGCAGTTTCTGCCCTCAACCCCCGGCTTTATTCCTATCTGCCTGCCGTCCGTCTGCCCTTGCTCGTATGCCCCACTGTTGATGTAACTCCGGCGGCTGTGCATTGTTCTGATGTTGCCGATTTCGCTCATGGCTTGTTTGATCAGCCCTTCTTTGACCGGCACCAATGCACCCGGAGTGATCGGTGTTGTCTTCTTCTGTGCGTCCAGCATGCGGCTGATTGTTGATACTGCTCCCAGGTAGTAGGATTGCCGCATCAGTTCACGGTGACGGCCGGTTATTGAGGCTGTGTCATGCTGCTTCATGTAGCTGCCGCAAAGCTTTCTGACGCTTCTGTCCAGGTAGTTGTAGGTGTAGGCCGCGATCTGTACGTCTGCTCCCACGCCGATGAAAGTGAGTTTGCCGTTTGCCGGGTGATGGATGGCCTGGCAGTCGAAGGCTTTGCTGACGCCGGCGGTCAGGTGCCGCAGCCATTTCGGCATGGTTTTGGCCGTCGTTGTTTCAACCATGTCGGCTTTATCCGGTTTTCGGGCTGTCTCGATGTCCTCCATTGCCAGATTATGCTCTGCCAGGAGTCGTTGGGCGTGGGCTGCTGCCAGAGCGGCTTCATGCTCGTTGCATGAATTGGAGAGAGCCAACAGTTTTTTTATCTTTTCTATTACGGTACTCGTTTCCATGAGTTGCGTGGCCTTGTCTGTGATATTTTGTGAATTAGATTCCGATTGTAGGCATGCACGGAAAGATGTATAAGCGGGATAGTCGCATCAACTTAATTATTTTGTCAACCCGGTCGATAAGCAGCTCTCCATTTCAATTGTCTGCCACGACAACAACGCTCGACGCCCGACCATGAGAAACTGATATGTTCAACCTGACACGCTACTATTCCATAGCCAGCCTGATTTGCATAATAATCGCCGCGGCAATTCTCGGAGCGTTTAACCGCCACCAGTCGATTGAGTCTTTGATGAGGATGGCCGAAGACCGCAATGCGGCTGTAACCCGGGTGTTCGGCAATGCTCTCTGGCCTCATTTCTCGCCATTACTCAAGCCGGATTCCGCCAGTCGGCCGATTGACCCGAACAACCCGGAAATAGCCCGATTACGCCAGCGGATTGTGGCCCTGATGAAGGATACTTCCGCCGTCAAGGTCAAGATATACAATATGGATGGGCTGACGGTCTTTTCCACCGAAGCTAAGCAGATCGGGGAGAACAAGCACACCAATGAGGGGTTTCTGTCTGCCGCTCAGGGGCGGCTGGCGAGCGAGCTGACCCACCGCAACCAGTTCAGCGCTTTTGACCGCGTGCTTGAGTCGCGCGATCTGTTATCTACCTATATCCCCTTCATACCGGAGAACAGCAATCAGGTCGAAGGGGTCTTCGAGCTGTATACCGATATCACACCCTTCCTGGCCAAAGTCAAGCGTACCCAATGGCTGGTTACCCTGGCAGTGGTTGGTGTGCTGAGCCTGCTCTACAGCCTTCTTTATCTGGTGGTGCACCGGGCCAAGCTGATCATTAGCGAGCAGGAAGCCAAGCTGAAGAGTTCCATGGCGCGCATTGAGGAGGATAACCTGCTACTGGATCAGCGGGTAAATGAGCGCACAATTGAGCTGCAGGAGCTGAATCGCGCGTTGCAGGGTGAAATAGCCGAACGGGAGCGGGCTGAGGAAGGATTGCGACTTTCTGCCAAGGTTTTTGAAAATACTGTGGAAGGGGTCATCATCACTGACACCGAAGGGAATATTCTCGCTGTTAACAGGGCTTTTACCCACGTTACCGGATATGCTCTCGAAGATGTGCTGCAAAAAAAACCGCGAATTCTGAAGTCGGGTCGGCACGATGCCCTGTTTTACAATGATATGTGGAGTTCGCTGAAAGAGAGCGGGCAGTGGGTCGGCGAAATCTGGAACAAACGCAAGAACGGTGAAATTTATCCGGAACGTCTGACCATCGGCGTTGTAAGGGACAGTGCCGGCGGGGTCGGGCATTATGTGGGAGTCTTCAGCGATATCACCGATATCAAGCGTTCACGGGAAAGGCTGGACTTTCTGGCTCACCATGATCTGCTTACCAATCTGCCGAATCGCCTGCTTTTCAACCATCGCCTGAAACACAGCATTGAACTGGCGGAACGCAACAATTTGCAATTGGCCGTAATCTTCATTGATCTTGACCACTTTAAGAACGTTAACGATACTCTCGGGCACGATCTTGGCGACGAGTTGTTGAAGAGGGTCGCCACGGATCTGGGCACCCATGTTAGGAAATCCGACACCCTGGCGAGGATCGGCGGCGACGAATTTGTCCTGTTGCTCGATGATATTGAAGCGCCGCGCTATGCCGGATATATCGCTGAAAAGTTTCTTGAACTGCTGACCCGCTCGATGATGGTGTCTGGTTACGAAATCATCATTTCAGCAAGCATTGGCGTCAGTTTTTATCCGACTGACGGCGGGGACGTGACCACACTGGTTAAAAATGCCGATACCGCCATGTACCATGCTAAAACCCATGGCCGTAATTCCTATCACTTCTACGCTCCGGAAATGAGTGAATATGCCCGCGAACGTGTTCAACTTGAGGCTCTGCTGCGTCGTTCTATCGAACGTGGCGAACTTGCGCTGCAGTACCAGGCGCAGGTTGATACTGTAACTGGCCGACTGGTGGGGGCTGAAGCTCTGGTCTGCTGGAACAGCCCGGAATTAGGCGCAGTTTCACCGGATCGCTTTATTCCGATTGCCGAAGATATCGGATTTATTTCGATCCTGGGTGAATGGGTGTTGCGCAGCGCCTGTCAGCAGATCAAGGAGTGGGACGAGGCCGGCCTTTGTCTGCCGTGCGTTTCAGTGAATCTTTCCGTCAAGCAGCTGGAACATGGCGATATAGTTGATATTGTTACTCGAGTTTTGAATGAAACCGGACTTTCCAATTTGCGGCTGGAGATTGAAGTGACCGAGTCGGCCATTGTGAAGAGTGATCGAGCGCTGGATTTTTTGAATGGTCTGCATGCGCTTGGTGTCAAATTGGCGGTGGATGATTTCGGGACCGGCTACTCTTCTCTGAGCTATCTGCGGAATCTGCCGGTCCAAAAGCTGAAAATTGACCGCTCTTTTATTACTGACGTAACTGCCGAGCCAAGTCGTGAGGCGATCGTTCGTGCGATCATCGCCCTGGCGACCGCTTTGGGTCTGAACACGATCGCAGAGGGGGTCGAGACGGATGCTGAGGCGCAGTTTCTGCAACAGGAAGGGTGTCGTCACGTGCAGGGTTATCTCTACGGCCGGCCGCTGTCCACGGATCAGTTCTTTTCCCGCTGGGGCACACTCTGATTTGAAAGATCTCCGCTACGGTTTCAGCCTGATTCCGTCAGCAGCCATACTTATCAAGCCTTCCTTGTACAACCCGCCAATCGCTTTCTTGAAACTCTTCTTGCTCATCAGCAGCAGGTTGGCAATCGCTTCCGGTGTGCTTTTGTCGTTCAGCGGCAGAAATCCGTCCTGTTCTTTCAGGGCGGTCAAAACCTGTTCGCGGTCAGTGGCCGCTTCCTGGGCTCCCCCCTGACGGAGTGTGATATCCAGTTTGCCGTCTTCCCGGATCTTTTTGATAAACCCTCTCAGGCGGTCACCGCATTTCGGTTTGACCAGAAGTTCACTGTTGAATAACAATCCCCCGAAAGAGTCGTTGACGATGACCTTGGCGCCCAGATCAGTGAAGGCATAAACCAGCAGCTTGACTTCGTCACCTTCGGCCAGCGAATCATCAGCCGGCCTGATGAACTTCTCCAGTTTGGCCGAGGCGGCAATCCGGCCGCTGCTATGCAGATAAACCCTCACCAGCACCCGCTCACCTCTTCGCATGGGCGCAAGCTGTTCCCCGAACGGCAGCAGCAGATCTTTTTCCAGACCCCAATCGAGGAAAGTGCCGACAGAGACGTTGTCCTTGACGCTCAACATTGCGAATTCACCGACAGTGGCGCGTGGTTTGATGGTGGTTGCGGTCAGCCGTTCCTCCGAGTCAAGGTAGATGAATACTTCCACCATGTTGCCCGGTTCGGCGCCTTTGGGCATCAGACGTCCCGGCAGCAGGATTTCGCCCTCGTCGCTTGCCAGGAAAGCTCCTTTTGCGTTAATTCTGGCGATTTTCAGATTGTTGTAATTGCCTACATGAAGCATGGGTTCTCCAATTTGTTTGGGTCGTAGTTATGTGTGAAAATCATAAAACCTGTTTAGGCTTTGCTATGCCGTTTTTCTGCCGGTGTACCTGACAATCAGGCGGTTTTCCATCGCCAGGCGGAACAGCAGCGGCACCAGAGCCGCCAGGAAGATCATCCCGCATCCCAGCCATTCCCTTGGATTGAGTCTTTCCCCCAGCACCAGAAACCCTGCGATTAAACTCCAGACCGGATCGAGAGTATAAACCAGTCCGGCACGGGTAGGTGTCACATAACGTTGATAACTGTTTTGCAGCGTAAAGCAGAAGATCGTGGGGAATACGGCGCAGTATACGACCGACATGGCTGCGGCCGGTGTGACCGTGAAAGCTGGAAGCGGCAGCAGCAGGCAGGCGACCGCGGCAATGACCGTTACTGTTGCGAACTGTACCAGGGAAACCAGGTAAACGTCATCATTTTTAAGTACTTTGGAGACGGAGATGATATGGCAGGCGATCATGAAGGCGCAGAAGGTCGAGACCAGGTCGCCCCGGTTGAAACCCTGGCCGCCGCCGGTCGCCAGCAGCCAGATTCCGGCCACCGCCAGGATGATTCCGGCAATGTTGACCCGCCCGATTTTGTCGCGCCAGATTAGTCTGGTGATCAGTGGAATGAAGAGCACAAAGAGGTTGTTGAGTATGCCTGCCCGCGAAATGCTGGTGCCCTGTATGCCGAAGACGAAACTGAGGTTGGTCAGTCCAAGGGCTGTGCCGACGATGACGCCCCGTTTGATGGTGCCTTTGTCCACTTTTTTCAGGCGCGGCGCAAAGACGGCCAGCATGATCAGGGTCGCCAGCAGGAATCTGGTGAAAGCGAACAGCTGCGGAGGGATACTGCCAACCCCGATCTTGGTGAAGAGGAAGCTGCCGCCCCAGAAAAAGGTAGTCAGTACCAGGAAAAAATAGACCCGCCCCATGGCGGGATTTTCGGATTCAGTCATTGATATGTCTCAGTTTCTAAAGCATTCGGCTGCGCTGGCGGCCAGAAATGTGTTTATTATCGGCAGATCAGCCGCGGCCCAGTCCAGATCCAGCATGCGTTGCGGTTCTATCCAGGCAATCGCCTTATGTTCATGCAGGGTGATGGTTTCAGCATTCATGCGGCAGACGAAGGGGTGCAGCGTGACGGTGAAGTCATCATAACTGTGGGTGGCCGGTTGGAGTGCTGCGCCGATTTCGACCGTTATGCCAAGCTCCTCCATCAATTCACGCGCAAGGCACTCTGCGGCTGATTCTCCCGCTTCAAGCTTGCCCCCGGGAAACTCCCACTTGAGCGGCAGAGCCATTTTTTCACTGCGCTGGGCAGCCAGAACCCTTTCTTTTTCTACAATAATGGCACAGGCTACCTGGATATGACGTTTCATTAGCTGGGTCTCTTTTTGCGCGGGAATGCTGATATCTTTATCCGGAAGCCGGGAGAGGAAGGCCGTTTTAACGGCGGAGAATCGGATTGACGTTTTATGTTTGATAACATATTGTTTTTCGCAAGTCAGCCTTATTTGTTGAGTTGGCGGTATACGAACAGTTAGCAGGGAGATTTGAAAATGTTTCTGAAGGTTGCGGATGTTGCCGCTGTAGTTGGAGTTGACGAGAGAACCGTGCTGAACTGGATCAAACACCAGGGACTGCATGCGCACAAACAGGATGATCGCTACCGGATCAACCGGGTTGACCTGCTGGAGTGGGCGACCGCCAACGGCATTGTCATTCCGCTGAATGTTTTTGAGTCCAATGAGGATGCTTTGCAGCTCCCTTCTGTTTCCGAAGCTCTCGGGCGGGGCGGGATTCACTATGATCTGCCGGGTGACTCTCCGGAAACTGCTCTGCGCGAGGTGATTTCACAGCTGAATCTCCCGCCCGGTCTGGATCCGGAATTCCTGCTGCAGACTTTCCTGGCGCGTGAAGCGCTCGGTTCGACCGCTTTCGGGAACGGGATTGCAATCCCGCACGTGCGCAACCCGATTGTCGGACAGGGTGGCGAATCGGCCATCAGCCTCTGTTTTCTGAAAAACCCGATCGACTTCAACGCCATAGATGGCAAGCCGGTCACGGTCCTCTTTACTTTTGTGACCGCCAATGTAAAACAGCACCTGCATCTGCTGGCAAAACTCGCATTTCTGCTGCATGATCAGAATCTTCAGTCACTGCTGCATCGTCCCGGAACTGAAGCTGAAATAATGTCAGCTATCATCGCACTTGAGGAAACCATTATCAGGAGGTAATTGCCAATGGCGACCGAGTTCTTATCGCCAGGTCTGCTGATTATTGCCGCAACGCTGCTGGCCGCCGTTTCGGGCGTCCCGCTGTTGGCAATGCCTCGTTTAAGAGCTTCCTCAGGCCAGTTGCTGTCCATCATCCTGATGCTGGCATCATCCTTTATTGGTTTGTCGGGTTCGATATTGGTTCTGCTTTCCGGTCGTTCCGAACTGTACACCCTGTTATGGAGTCCCCCTTTCGGGGAAGTCAGGTTCGGAGTTGACCCTCTGTCGGCCTGGTTTCTGCTCCCCATCTACCTGATCCCTGCTTGTTCCGCACTGTACGCCCGCAGCTACTGGCCTGCCGACCGGCATCCGGAAAATGCCGGAACCATGACTTTCTTCTTCGGGGTTATGGTTTCCGGGATGAGTGCAGTGCTGCTTGCCCGCGATGGCATCTCGTTCCTGTTCGCCTGGGAGATCATGGCCTTATCGGCCTATTTCCTGATAACCACCGAGAGCCGCAAGGCCGAAGTTAACCAGGCCGGGACGCTCTACATGATCACCACCCATATAGGGACTCTGGGACTGTTTGCGCTTTTCCCGTTGCTGAAGCTGCTTTCCGGTTCCTGGCTACTGCCGGCCTCCGGATCGCTGGATGCGAGCACTCCTCTGGCCTCGGCGGTTTTCCTGGCGGCGCTGTTTGCCTTCGGGATGAAAGCCGGAATCATGCCGCTGCATGTCTGGCTCCCCTCGGCTCATGCCAATGCTCCCAGCCATATTTCGGCAGTTATGTCAGGTGTCATACTCAAAGTCGGTATCTACGGGCTGATAAGAACAATCTCTTTTTTCGAAAACGTTCCGCTGTGGTGGGGATGCAGCGTGTTGACACTGGGGGTAATATCCGGCCTGCTGGGGGTGATCTTTGCGATCGGCCAGCATGACCTGAAACGCCTGCTGGCGTATCACAGTATCGAAAACATCGGAATCATCTTTATGGGGATCGGGATCGCCCTGATCGGTCAGGCGACCGGATCAAATACCATGATGCTGCTGGGGATGGGTGGGGCGCTGCTGCATGTTCTAAATCATGCGACTTTCAAGGCGCTCCTTTTCCTGGGGGCCGGATCGGTTATCCATGCCACCGGTACCCGTGAGATTGAACTGATGGGAGGCGTTGCCCGCCGACTTCCCTATACCGCGCTGCTGTTCGGCGTGGGAGCCGTGGCCATCTGCGGCCTGCCCCCCTTGAACGGATTTGTCAGTGAACTGTTGGTGTACCTGGGCTTTTTTCATGGTGTGCAGGGGGAGGGGATCGCAGCGGCGTCAACCGCTCTGGCTGCACCGGCGTTGGCCATGATCGGCGCTCTGGCGGTGGCCTGTTTTGTAAAGGTTTACGGGATCGTTTTTCTGGGTGTTCCACGCCATGAAGGGCATCTTGCAGGTCACGAAGCGGGATGGCCGATGCTGCTGCCGATGGCGCTGCTGGCAGCTGTCTGCGTTGCCGTCGGTCTGGCACCGGCTATGCTGGCTGACCTGCTGCAACGAGCCAGCCAGGCGGCGCTTCCAGCAAAATATGCCGCGGAACTGCTGCCACTGGCGGCGCTGGTTCCAATGCCGATGGTTTCGCTGGCCGCCGCTATTCTTCTTCTGCTGATTGCCCTGCTGGCTATCATTTATCGCCGTCGTCTGTTTTCTGCCGCGGTGAGCGAAACAGCCACCTGGGGATGCGGTTACCAGCGTCCGCTTCCGAGCATGCAGTACAGCGCCTCATCGTTTGCCCAGATGCTGACTTCACTCTTCTCATTCGCCCTCAAGCCTCACATCCAGCGTCCCGTAATTTTGGAGCAGTCCCCCCCGGTTACCTCTTTTAAGAGCCATGTCCCTGAGGCTGTGCTGGAACTGATTTACATCCCGGCACTGGAGAAGCTCTACTCTCGTTTCGTTCCAATCCGCAGGTTGCAGAACGGAATCCTGCAGCAGTATGTCCTGTACATACTGCTGACCCTGGTTGTACTTCTTGTGGCTGATTATTTCTAACTGTCGGCTACGGTCAGTGACAACTGGAAACGCAAGGCTTTTTCGACCTGCTCCATCAGTCCCTTGTTGACGAAGCCGATCCGCTCTCCGACGACCGTGCTCTTGTCAATGGTAATGATGATATGGGTGCTGATCTTGGCATCTTGCGGGAGACCGCATTTGGCAGCCGGGAGGAGACACTCGAATTCATAGATCTTGTCGAGGTTGCCGGTTGAAAGAGGGATGATCGTCACGACCGGTGAATATTCATTGCTGATATTATTGCTGACAACCAGACATGGGCAACTTTCATGATGACTGCCGTCGCTCTGCGTAAGATTGACCGGATAAATTCCGCCCCGTTTAAACATCGCGCTTCTCCGTCACCGTATTTTCAAATTTTTTCAATACCTGCACTGTCTCTTCGGCGGTTGCCTGATACCCTTCGATCAAATCCTTGTAAACGGTGCTCTTTACAACCGCAAGTTTCTCGCTGGCCGCCTCTTCCAGAAACTGACTGATGCCGCGACCGCCATACAGCGCTTTAATGTCATCCACAATGTGAGTCGGCAGGGTGATATTTAGTCTGGTTATTGACATGACGTTCTCCAAAACGTATATGAATGCTATAGCGTATAATATGTTATAACACATAAGTAAATAAACACTGTTATTTTTTTATTGACGCATAGCGGCCTTGAGGTTCACAATCCCCCTATCCAGAGAATGCCGCCCGCTCCACTATAGTTTCACTTGTAGTTCGATTCAAGGGGTCTGTCATGTTTTCGGTTCTGCAGGTCTTTCCAGACCCTGCTATATTGGCAATTATTTCCGTTCTCATAACCGGTTGTGCCGGCGTGCCGGGGCTGTTTATCCGTACCGGCGGTCCGGGACAGTACATTGCGGCAGCCATGACCCTGCTGGCTGCGTTGCTGGGCATACCGGCATCTCTGGCGCTTCTGTTTGCCTCCAAGGCTGCGACATATATTCTGGATTGGAGCCTGCCGTTCGGTTCCTGCGAGTTAGCCATAGATCCGCTGTCCGCCTTCTTTCTGCTGCCGGTCTTTACAGTCGGCGCGGCCGGGTCACTGTTTGCGCTCGGATATTGGCCGTCGGCTTCACACCGTTCCACCGAACCGGGACTGACCTTTTTTTACGGTCTGCTGGCTGCGTCAATGGCGCTGCTGGTTATGGCCCGCAACGGCATGTTTTTCCTGATGGTCTGGGAAATCATGGCACTTTCGGCCTATTTCCTGCTGGTGACGGAACATGAACGGGAAGAGGTGCGCCGAGCAGGAACGTTGTATCTGATTTCCACCCACATCGGCACCGGTGCGCTGCTGATCTTTTTCTCCCTGCTGGCTGCCAGAAGCGGGTCATTTCTGTTTCCCGCCGCAGGCACTCTCTCCGCGTTGTCGCCGGTCATGATGTTTCTGGCCTCAGCTGCCCTGATCGGCTTTGGTTCCAAGGCAGGCATAATGCCGCTTCATCTCTGGCTTCCCGCGACCCACGCCAATGCCCCCAGCCACGTATCGGCCCTGATGTCGGGTGTTATGCTCAAAATGGGGCTGTACGGCATTTTTCGTACACTCACCTTTTTTAGCGATCCGCCACTCCTTTGGGGGGCAACCTTGGCCGTCGCCGGAATCAGTACGGCCCTGGCGGGAATTGTTTTTGCCGCTGCCCAGCGCGATTTAAAACGTTTGCTGGCTTACAGCAGTATTGAAAATATCGGGATCATCACCGCCGCACTGGGGGTTGCCCTGTTGGGACACGCCAGCAATAATGCGACCCTGACCTATCTCTGTCTTGCTGCGGCATTACTGCACATCTACAATCACGCTCTCTTCAAACCGCTCCTGTTTCTCGGCTCCGGGGTTGTGATCCATGCCTCAGGCGGTCGTGATATGAACCTGATGGGAGGGTTGGGCAAGCTCATGCCGAAAGCGGCTATCCTGTCTTTGGCCGGAGTAATTGCCATCTGCGGAATTCCACCCTTTAACGGTTTCATCAGCGAGTTCCTTTTCTACCTGGGGCTGTTTTCCCAACTGCAGACCACAAAAATGATCTTTATCGTCATGCTGGTCCCGGCTTTGGCATTGGTCGGCGGAGTGGCACTGCTCTCCTTCACCAAGCTGTTTGGAGCGGTCTTTCTCGGTACACCCCGCCGTCACTTCAACAGCCACGCCCGGGAACCGGGATGGACGATGCTGCTGCCGATGGCTTTCTTTGCCATGGCCTGCCTGCTGATCGGACTGCTTCCGCAATATGCGCTTCGACTGGTTTCTCCCGCCATGGTCTCCTTCATGCCGGATGTCAATTTTGCCGCAGCCTATCCATCGGGATACATCTCAGGTCTGGGGCGGCTTTCCATGGTTGGCTTCCTGCTGTTGTTGATCATTGTTGCGGTTACCTTCTTCTGGCAGTGGCGCCTGCGGCGCAAGCCGGTTGTATTTGGCGCAACCTGGGGATGCGGCTACCAGAGAGCTACGGCCAGAATGCAGTATGTCGCCACCTCCTTTTCTGAAAGTGCCGTTTCTGTTTTCGATGGAATTGTGCGCCAGCGGGTTGAGCGTCCACACCTGACGGGGCTTTTTCCGCGACCGGTTGCTTGTCTCGATTTCCCGTCCGACACTGTTCTGGAGCAGATCATTACTCCCGTATTTAATGCGACGGGTGGGGCATTTGCTTTCATGCGCCGCCTGCAGAACGGACAGATGCACCTCTACATGCTTTACATTTTCGCCACGCTCTTGATTCTGATGCTTTGGGCACACTGACCGGGTGCCGGGGAAACCGGATATGACTGATATATTCATACATATAATTCTGGCAATGCTGATGCCCCCCTTGCTGCTGGGGGTGATCGGCAAAACCAAGGCGCTTTTTGCCGGCCGGGTCGGAGCTCCGTTTTTGCAGCCGTATTACGATATCCTCCGACTGCTCAGGAAAGGGACCGTTTTCAGCACAACCACCACCTGGATTTTCCGGGCCGGCCCGGTTGTGGCGCTGGCGACTACTGCGGTTGCGGCACTCCTGATTCCGCTTGGATATCATTCTGCGCCGATCTCATTTTCCGGCGATATGATCCTGTACGCCTACCTGTTTGCCTTGGGGCGCTTTTTTACAATGGCGGCCGCCCTGGATACCGGCTCCAGCTTCGAAGGGATGGGGGCGGCGCGCGAGGCGACCTATTCCTGCCTGGCGGAACCAACCCTGTTTTTTGCACTGATTACCCTGTCGCGCCTGTCAGGTTCATACTCGCTCTCGGAAATGCTCTCCAATGTTACCACGGTCGTCTGGTCGTATGCCGGTGCTTCCCTCCTGCTGCTGATCGGCGGCATGTTCATCGTGCTGCTGGTCGAAAACTGCCGGATTCCTTTTGATGACCCGAATACTCATCTTGAATTGACCATGATCCATGAAGTTATGGTTCTGGACCATAGCGGACCTGCCTTTGCGATCGTTCAGTATGCCGCCGCGCTCAAGCTGTTTGTGCTGGGGGCATTTTTTGTCCGTTTGGCGCTGCCGTTTGCCACCGGAAACACACTCCTGGACTGGGTTGTCTTCATGTCCTCAATGCTGGGATTGGCGGTTGCAATTGGCGTTGTAGAATCCGTAATGGCCCGCCTCAGACTGGTTCGCGTCCCGCAGTTGCTGGTGGCCGCCACCATCCTGGCAGCATTTTCCACTCTTCTGGTAATCCGGTGATGTCATGATATCTCTGGCCGATCAATTTCTGGTGCTGGTTCTGCTGATAAACTTCATCTCGCTGGGGACCAGCCGTCTGGTCTTTTCGATTCGGGCCGTGGCGGCTCAAGGCGTTATCCTGGGAATACTTCCCGGTCTGATTCACCCCTTTTCGTGGCATCTGGTCGGAATTACGGTCGTAATAATCGCCGCCAAAGGTTTTGTGATACCGCTGCTGCTCAACCGGGCTGTCCGCTCAGCCGAGATTAAACGCGAAATGGAGCCGTTTCTGGGTTATGTGCCGACACTGCTATTGGGGGCGCTTTTTACGGCACTGTCGTTCGGCTTTGCCGGTAAACTGCCGCTTTATCCGGAACACCAGAATTACATATTCGTACCGGCATCGATTGCGACCATGATGAGCGGTTTTCTGATTCTGACGACCCGCCGCAAGGCGATCACCCAGGTGGTCGGTTATCTGATGCTGGAAAACGGTATCTTCATCTTCGGTCTGCTGCTGGCCGAAGCCATGCCGGTCATGGTTGAGGCCGGTGTCCTGCTTGACCTGCTGGTGGGAACCTTTGTAATGGGGATCGTTCTGAACCAGATCAACCGTGAGTTTTCATCACTGGATACCTCGCGCCTTACCTCCCTGAAAGAGGAGTAGATCCATGCTTGCCGCGTTGATAATGCTGCCGCTTGTCGGTGCCGCCGTTACCTGGCTGATCCCATTTGACCGGCTCCGCCCCAAGATTTTTTCGCTGTTTGCGTTTGCGCATCTGGCCATTACGGTGCAACTGCTGCTCGACACTCCCCCCACTTCGGCAGGCGGTTGGTTCGTTCTGGATGCACTCGGCAAGATTGTCCTTCTCAGCACCAGTGTCCTGTTCCTGTTTTGTGCCATTTATTCAATCGGCTATCTCTTCTATCGTCGTGAGCGCTCCAACCGCACGATCTGTGTCGGCATGCTGATCTGCCTGTCGGCAGCCTCGCTGGTTACCATCACCCACCACCTGGGGTTGATGTGGGTGGCGCTGGAAATTACCACGATCTCGATGGCGCCGCTGATCTACTTCAACCGCAATGCACGTTCGATCGAGGCCACCTGGAAGTACCTTCTGATCTGCTCGGTCGGAGTGGCTCTGGCGCTGATCGGCCTATATTTCCTGGCTTATGCCACGATTGTTGCCAAAGTGGAGCCGTCGCTGCTGCTGGATGATCTGATTCGTGATGCTGGTCAGCTTTCATCGGGGTGGGTGCATGCCGCTTTTGTTTTTCTGCTGGTCGGATTCGGTTCAAAGATGGGTCTGGCTCCGTTGCACAGCTGGAAGCCGGATGCCTACGGCGAAGCGCCCGGACTGGTGGGGGCCATGCTGGCCGGGGGATTGGTCAATCTGGCGTTCCTGGCGCTGCTGCGGGTTTATCAACTCTGCCTTGCCACAAAGGAAATTATCTTCTTTCAAAATGCCCTGGTTGCGATGGGGTTGCTCTCGATGCTCTGCGCCGCGATCTTCATGGCCCGTCAGGCGGATTTCAAACGGATGCTGGCCTATTCCAGCGTTGAACATGTCGGCATCATGGCGGTGGCGCTGGGACTTGGGGGGAGGGCGGTCTTCGGGGCGCTGTTTCATATCTTTGCCAACAGCCTGGCCAAAGGGGTCATGTTCCTGACCTCCGGAAATATTCATCGTTCCTACAACAGCAAAAGCAGTGCGCATGTCAAGGGAGTTCTGAGGCGACTGCCATGGTCCGGCGCGCTTTTTATGGCCGGTTTCATCGCCATTACCGGTTCGCCCCCCTTTGCCCTGTTCATCAGTGAATTTACGATTGTCAGCAGCGCCTTCATCCAGGGGCGTGCCATGGTCGGCCTGTTCTTTATTGTCTGTCTGGCAATCATCTTTATCGGTATGGCCCTGACCGTCCTGCCGATGGTTATGGGAGAAGTTCCTGTGGATTGCGAGTCCACCTCCTACCGTGATTCGCTCTGGACGGTCGGGCCGCCGCTCGGTCTGATGCTGCTGGTTTTTATGCTGGGAGTCTGGATACCTGCGCCACTGCTGACTTTGCTGAATGAAGCGACGGCCTTGCTGGCGGTGCAGCCATGAGTTTCGGAATGAAGACTTTTTATAACGGCGCCTCGTTTGCGCGGAGTGAAATACCGCTGCTGGACAATGACACCTTTTTTCAGGGTGTTGTTGATTCCATCCGGGGTGGTTGGCGGGTTTGCTCCTATTGCGGCGTTCCAACGGCGGGCGGTGCCACGCTCTACTGCATCATGTCCTCCCGTGGCAGCAGCGGGGTGCTGGGAATCGCCTCGACTCTGGTTGGCAAAACCTTTCCGTCGTTGACCAGAATCTCTCCCCAGCTGCACCTTTTTGAAAGGGAGATTGCCGAACAATGTCTGGTGCGGCCCGAGGGACATCCCTGGTTCAAGCCGGTTCGATTTCAGAAACCTTTATGCGATGGGGAAGGGGTCTGGCATGACAGTGATGGCGGCGGCCTGCTGGCAGGTGTCATGGATTATTACCGGGTTGAGGGTGACGAGGTCCATGAAGTCGCGGTCGGTCCGGTGCATGCCGGGATTATCGAACCGGGGCATTTCCGTTTTCAGTGCCATGGTGAAGAGGTCTTCCATCTGGAAATAGCACTGGGTTTCCAGCATCGCGGCATCGAGCGGACCCTGATCGGCGGGCCCTCGCCACGAACCATGCACCTGATGGAGACGATTGCGGGCGACACGACCATTGCTCATGGCCAGGCCTACTGCATCAACATGGAGTCGCTGGAGGGAATCTACGCTCCGCCGCGGGCCGAAGCTGTGCGGGGAATTGCGCTGGAACTGGAACGGCTGGCCAATCACACCGGTGATCTGGGAGCAATCGCCGGGGACGTCGGCTATCTGCCGACAGCCTCGTTCTGTGGCCGGATCAGGGGCGATTTTCTGAATATGACGGCATTGCTGTGCGGCAGCCGCTTCGGGCGCGGACTGCTCCGGCCGGGCGGCCTCGGATATGATTGTGACCAGGACATTGCTGATGAAATTCTGAAACGTCTGGAAAATGTGCGGGTGGATCTGGCCGGCGCCGTTGCACTGCTCTGGAGTACCCAGTCGGTCATGGCCCGCCTGGAAGGGGTCGGCCAGCTTAAAGAAACCGATGCCCGCGAAATCGGTCTGGTCGGTCCTGCGGCCCGCGCCTGCGGCCTGAACCGGGATGTGCGCCGCGACCACCCCTTCGGGATTTTCCGCATGAGTCAGATACCGGTCATAACCGCAACCAGCTGTGATGTCTACGCCCGTGCGATGGTGCGCTGGCTGGAGATCGAACGCTCGCTTGATTTTATCGTCGAACAGCTAAGTCATCTGCCCCGTGGCGGCGGGTACCGTAACCAGTCGGGTGGAAAACTCTCCGCCAACAGCTGTGCCGTGGCGCTGACCGAGGGGTGGCGCGGAGAAATCTGCCATCTGGCGCTGACCGATGATGCGGGGCACTTCGAATGCTACAAGATTACCGACCCGTCATTCCATAACTGGACCGGATTGGCCCTGGCGCTGCGCAATCAGCAAATATCCGATTTTCCTCTTTGCAACAAGAGTTTCAACCTGTCGTACTGCGGCTTCGACCTGTGAAGCCTGATCCGGAGTCCGTATGATAAAAGCCATCCTTGAACGTTACCGCCAGGGACATCGCACCATGGCTTATCCCGATGCACCGCTACCGCTCCCCCCCAGGTTTCGCGGCCTGCCTCAGTTGGACGGCGGTCGCTGTGCCGGTGGCTGCAAAGCATGCGTCGAGGCCTGCCCCTACGGCGCCATTTCTGCGGAAGGGCAACTGACTCTCGATATGGGCAAATGCCTGTTCTGCGGCGATTGCAGCCGGGCCTGTCCCAATGACGCTGTCAGCTTCAGTAATGATGCCGTTCTGGCGAGCCGCAGCCGTGAGGGGTTGATCGTTGAATCGGGCAAAGAGTTCCAGCCGGCCAGCGGACTTGAAGGAGAGTTATTGCGGCTGTTCGGACGTTCACTAAAGTTGCGGGAGGTAAGCGCTGGCGGCTGCAATGCCTGCGAGGCCGATACCAACGTACTCTCAACCATAGGCTGGGACCTGGGGCGATTTGGAATACAGTTTGTGGCCAGCCCCCGGCACGCCGACGGGCTGTTCGTGACCGGACCGGTCAGCGAAAACATGAGGCTGGCGCTTCTGGATACCTACGCCGCCGTACCTGAGCCGAAGCTGGTGATCGTGGCGGGCGCCTGCGCCATCAACGGCGGACCATTCAAGGATCACGCCGAGGTACATAACGGCGCTGACGGTCTGTTGCCGGTCGATCTGTATATTCCAGGCTGTCCGCCCGCTCCCTTGACTATCCTGGATGGCCTTTTAAGGCTGGTGAAAAAGATCCATTGATATTATAGTTATCGTTTACAATGGTGCTCTGACATCAATTCAATTTGTTGGTGAACACTAAATTTATAATGTGGAGGTATGTTAAATGGATGTAGACAAGCAAACCAGTTACCTGACCGAGTGGAAAAATCATGAGGCTTGTGCAGAGCAGATGCTGCCGATCATCGGCAGACTTTATCGCGATCACAATATAGTTCCGACCGTTTACGGGCGTTCATTGGTACATTGTTCCGTAATCGACATTCTCAAGGCCCACCGTTTTGCCCGCCTGATCCTTGATACGGAACTTTCGGCTCTGGAAACCTTTCCGTTGCTGGAAGTGATGGGCAAGCTCGATCTGGCGCCGGCCAGAGTCGATATCGGCAAGTTGACGGTTAAATACAAAAAACAGGCCGGTCAGCTCTCGGTTGACGAGTTTGTCCGCAACGAGCTGGCAAACGTCAACACAGGGCGCACCGCATTACGCACAGAACCACAGGATATCGTGCTTTACGGTTTTGGCCGCATCGGCCGCCTGTTGGCCCGCATTCTGATTGAAAAAGCCGGCAGCGGTGAAAAAATCAGGATCAGGGCGGCTGTTGTGCGCAAGGGTAGTGCGGATGACCTGCAAAAGCGCGCCAGCCTGCTGCGCCGCGATTCGATTCACGGGCAGTTTAACGGAATTATCACCGTTGACGAGGAAGCCAACGCGATTATTGCAAACGGCAACATGATCCGGATCATTTATGCCGATGCACCCGACCAGGTCGATTACACCCAGTATGGCATCAATGACGCGATTCTGATCGACAACACCGGCAAATGGCGCGACCGCGAAGGACTTGGCAAACATCTGAAGTCAGTGGGAATCTCGAAGGTTATCCTGACCGCGCCGGGCAAGGGGGATATCCCCAACGTGGTGGCCGGGGTCAATAACGAGCTGATCACGCCACAGGAAAAAATCTTCTCGGCTGCCAGCTGCACTACCAACGCCATCGTTCCGGTGATGAAGGCCATCAATGACCGTTTCGGCATTGTCCACGCCCATATGGAAACCTGCCACTCCTATACCAACGACCAGAACCTGATCGACAACTATCACAAAGCCTCCCGCCGCGGACGCAGTGCCCCTCTGAACATGGTTATCACCGAAACCGGCGCCGCCAAAGCGGTCTCCAAGGTTATTCCCGACCTGGCCGGTAAGCTGACCGGCAACGCGATCCGTGTTCCGACTCCCAACGTATCGCTGGCGATTCTGAATCTGGAGCTGGGCCAGGAAGTCGATGTCCAGACCGTTAACAGCTATCTCCGCAATATTTCGCTTGATTCGCCGTTGCAGAATCAGATTGACTTCACCAACTCACCTGAAGTCGTCTCCAGCGATTTTGTCGGCTCGCGCCATGCGGGTGTGGTCGATTCACTGGCTACCATTGCCCAGGGGAACCGTTGCGTGCTGTACGTCTGGTACGATAACGAATTCGGCTACAGCTGCCAGGTTGTCAGGATGGTGCAGAAAATGGCCGGAATCGAACTACCGGCACTCCCCTAGCTGACAGTAATTGGTCCGAAAGTATTGAAGCCGCATGGAGCAGCGTTTGTTTGCGCTGCTTTCATGCGGCTTTTCTGTGTCAAGCCGGATTGCCAGGCCATCAGCATTTGATATTCTGCCTGAACCGGGAGTGTCTAGTTAGTGGAAAATAATGTTTTCATGGTGTATAAGTGAACCTTGATAAATCGTCCGGTTTCCGGGCAGCGAAGCCAGATCAAAGGAACCTGTCATGACTACCCATAACAAAAAATCGCAAATTCGCCGTGGTGATCATAGTGTCCACTTTGAGCAGATTGCTTCGGACAGAAGATTAGACGGAAATTTGCTGATGCCGGAATACCGGCTACTGTATGACGAGTACTGCGGTGTTAAACGCCGACTGGATCTGCTGGAAAAAGAAAAAAGCAGCTTGAATGATCAGTTGGCCGAGATGAATCGATCGCTTGAGCGGGCCGGGCGGACTGACCCGATGACCGGTCTGGCAAGCCGTCGCGACGTCATGGAAAAAATCGAGCGTGAGTACAGTCGTGCCGAACGACATGGCAGAACCTTTTCAGTCATACTGGCGGATCTGGATAATTTCAAGCGGGTCAACGATCTGTATGGTTTCAACGCCGGTGATGATGTGCTGGTGGAAGTGGCGCGGGTTCTGATGGGGTGCATTCGAAACGAGGATGTCTGTGCCCGCTGGGGAGGAGAAGAGTTCCTCTTCCTGCTGTCGGAGACTGATATCGAGGGGGCGGAAACCGTTGCCAGAAAGGTGCACGAATCAATCATGATGACCGAGTTCAAGGCCCACAAACCCGGGATTCGCATAACAGTCAGTCTTGGATTGAGCGAGCTCAGGCATGGACAGACGCTCTACGAATGTGTCACGCGTGCCGATCATGCGCTGCAATATGCCAAACAGGGAGGTAAAAACCGTTACTTTGTGGACTTGTAGATCTTCACAAGGTTCGGGTCATTCGGTTATTCAAGATGAAGCATGATTTCTTCCAGTGACTCTATGGTAAGATCGGCGAGATCCGGCCAGCGGAACTCACCGGCTGTATCGATGTGAACCGTCATGGCCCCGGCTGAACGTCCGGCCTGCAGGTCGTACAGATAATCCCCCACCATCACTACTTCAGAAGGTTCCGTTTCCCACAATTCAGCCAGCCTCTGGATTCCGTCCGGATCCGGTTTTGGAACGGCTTCGTCGCGCCCCAGAACGTATTCAACTTCGAAAAATCCGCCCAAACCGACCAACTCCAGTGTACGAAGGGCATTTTCCCTGGTGTTGCGGGTTAATATTCCCAGCGATGCCCCTCGGTCGTAAAGCTCCGCGATCAACCGCAAGGCGCCGGTTGCCGCTCCGGTCAGGTGTGACAGTTCCAGTTCAATCTCCTGCAGGCGCTGGTGGAGTGGGGCGGCTTCCCGGCCAGGAAGTGAATCCAGGTGCCCCAGGATGTCGGAACCGTCCGGAATGCAAAGTTCCCTGCGGATGGCGGCGAAGTCGTGGACTGCGACGGTAAGAGTGCCATCCAGATCGAAAATCCAGTGGCGTCGGCTGTTGATGAAGTCTTTCATTTGACTGTATCGTTAGAAATAATCTTTGGAGTGGAAGGCTGCTTCAGTCGCTCTGTCGGCATTCCGGCCTTTTCCCACCCCGGCAGACCGTTCTCCAGAACAAACAGATATGCATAACCTGCATTGGCAGCGGCACGCGCTGCCTGGTAGCTCTGTCCTCAGGTGGAGCCGCTGCAGTAGAAAACCAGCTTTGAATCGTTGTGTGGACCAAGCTGGCTCAGGTCAGCGGTCATCCGGTGAAGTGGCAGACTCTTTGCGCCAGGTATATGCGCCTGATCGTATTCAGCTCTGCTCCTGGAGTCGATGACGACCGTCACGGACTCTTTATTATCCAACATAGCTTTCAGTTGCTGGGGAGTGATGACCGCAAATGGCTCGGCTGCGAAGCAGAAGAGAGTTGACAGCAGTATCATGGCGAATGCTGCTGACGTTGCTGCAAGAAAACGATTCATATTGCCCTCCATTCCCTGTTTTATAAACTATGAATATGGACCGCCAGCCAGACGGTTTTTTGCACCGGATTGGTCCACTCGACCCGATGGCGGTGACCTGCCGGAATCATTACATGATCGCCGGGGAGCAGTTCCCGCGCCTGCCGATCTTCCTCGAAGCGCAACCCGGCGCTTCCCGACAGCAGCAACACCCACTCGTCCCACGCCTGATCATACCAGATACCGGCGGGAGTTGCCTGTCCGTCGGAGACAATTCGCTCGATTTTTACATTTCCCCGTTCTGTCAGCATTTGAAATATTTCTTCCGGCAGGTCGGCGGGGATGTCGCTGTAAATGTTCTGCACTTCTGGAATCATCGTCGTTCCTTCGCATCAATAACAGAAAATAATCGCGATACTAACATCGAATCTGTAAATTTCAACCGGATATCATGCCGGAAAAATGTTGGCGGTTCTTGTCAGGCGGCACTGTCATGTCAGCCGCAATTCGGAAAAATATACCTGCCAAAGCGCCAGAACCGCGAAAACAGCGAACAGGGCCATACTGCTGATAACCAGGGTGCGTTGGAACGATGGCAGCGCAGTCAGACTGTTTACCGTGCGAAAGCGTTGCAGAAGACCTGCTCCGGTTCCGCTGATGCCGCCACCCAGCAATGTGGCGTAAAACAGATACCCCACAAAACCGTATTCATGATGCAGCATGCAGAAAGGGCAGTGGTGGCTGGGGAGCGCATAGATATAAACCGGAAGCGCCGAAACAAGCGCCGCTGTTCCGGTCAGAAAAGCGGCCAGCGAGACGGTTGAAAACAGACCGGCGCCTCTGCCGGTGCGGCAATAGTGAACTCCTGCCGACAGCAACAGGATGATCAGGGCAATCAAAATTGACAGAAGCGGTAGTTCCGGGATCAGAGCCAGTCGCGGAACCAGCCCTGTCGCCCCTGACCCGAACAGGCTGCCGCAGCAGGAGGTGATAACGTGCGGTTTCATCAGGAAAAAATAAACGCCCTGCGCCAGTGACTCGATCATTACCAGCGGGGTTATGAGCAACAGCAGCAGGTACTTGATGCGGATCAACGGATAATCATAACCTTGATTGTCGAGATGATTGATGATCAGCCAAAGCCCGGCCAGAAAGAAAGTGGCCAGTTTCAGGAGCAGGGCGGGATAACCGAACCGGTTCAGGTTAAGCGTTCCGGCAGCGCACATGGCCCCTTTGAAAAGCGGGCTCAAGCTGTCGGCGGTATGTATGAAAAGGAACAGGGACAGGAGCTGGAAGAGCATGCTGCAGGCCATGATCGTGGAGATCAGGTAGGTGCGGTGTTCCAGGGTGACCTGGAACTCGCTGCCGCTGGCCAGATTCCAGTGCCGGAGTATCCGCGTTGCGAAAAAGGAGGCGTATATCAATATCGCGCTGATCAGCAGGGAACCGCTGCAGAGCGCTATGACGGCCGGGTGCAGGATCATTGCGGCCGGTTGGAACAGGAAATCCGGCCGTCACGAATCTCCACAATATTGTCAACCACTCCGGCATCGTAAACCAGCGGGTCGTGGCTGGCCATGATGATGGTTTTCCCGTCAGCCTTGAGACGTTCCATGATTGCCATTAATTCGACTGACAGCTTTGAATCGAGGTGAGCGGTCGGTTCGTCGGCAATAATGACTTCCGGATTGTTGATTAATGCTCTGGCGATGGCGACGCGCTGGACCTCTCCGCCGGAAAGCAGTTCGACCCGTGTTGCGGCCCGCGCCTCGAGCCCGAACATCGCCAGCAGCTCCAGCGCACGAGCTTTGAGGAGCGTATGGCGCTCTCCATTGGGGTAAGCCGGCAGCATGATGTTTTCGAGGATGCTGATGCCGTTGATCAGATTGAACTGTTGAAAGATGAAGCCGAAGGTTTCCCTGCGGAGCGCTGAAAGAAAACGTTCCGGCAAACTGGTTACTTCGCGTCCGTTCATCGTAACACGGCCGGAAGTGGGGCGCGACATGCCGCCGATGATGCTCAGCAGGGTGGTTTTCCCGGAGCCGCTCGGCCCTTTCAGTACGGTCACCTGCCGGGGTGGAATCGTGATGCTGATATCCTGAAGTGAAACAAACTGGTTCTGTTGCCCCTGATTGAAAATTTTCGAAACGCCATTCAGAATGATCATCGCCTAACCTCTCATGACCGAGTCTGGCGCAGCTATGGCGGCCCGCCAGGATGGAACAATCGTGGCAACGGTGTAGGGGATGACAGTCAGAAAGAACAGAATCCCCAACTGCATGAAGTCGATCGAAGGGGTCAGGCGGAAGGAGGGGTAGAGCACCGACCATCCCTTCAGCACCGGCACAATCAAGCTCGCACCACCTGCAAAAACGTGCAGGTAAGCCAGAAGGACTCCCGTCACAAATGCGGTCAGCGACAGCGCCGCGCCTTCCCAGAGTTTCATCATCAGCACATCAGCCACATCCCAGCCGATTGCTTTTAAAATTCCGATTTCCCTGCGCTCTTCGGCAGACAGGCCGGTCGCCTTGTCCCAGGCGAAAATGAAAAAGGCCAGCAGGGCGCCGGACAGAATTGCCAGCAGAATCCCGCTGCGCCAGCTGAAAATCGCTTCGTATGTCCGCAGAATTTCATCCCTGGCAATCGGTCTGGTATCGGGGAGCAACTTTACGATCTTGGCGGTGATGGTCGGGATTTCGGAAGGATTGGCAACTTCCGCCACCAGATCAGTGGCCATGTTTTCAGGCACGCCGAACAGGGCCCGGAAGTCGCCGGACGAAAGCAGGACCAGGTCGGCGGAGACCAGTTCGGTGGAGGATGGCAGAACCTGGGCAACCGTTAAAGTGAACAGTTCCCCCTGGTAGGTGCGAAACGGCATGATATTGCCGACTTCAGCCAGTCCGCTGCGGGCAACACCCGAACCGACGGCGGCTTCGCCATCTCCAAACGTTAATTCACGCGGAACCAGCAGGGTGTAATTGGAACCGAAGACCGGGTCGTAGTAGTATCCCCACAATCTTCCCCTGACCGCCCGGATTCCGCGGATGGAGCTGATTTTTTCGACGTAGCTCAGCGGAATCATTTCATGGCGTCCGGCGACCAGTCGCTGCACAACCAGCTCCGGCGCATCCGCCAGCACGGCGGCCGCTTCCGTCTTGATGCTTTTGGTGAAAAACATGACCGAGGCCAGCGCCGTCACAACCAATGTATAAACCACTAGCAGCGCCGCATTCTTCCCTTTCCTGCGCATCAGCGATGACAGGGTGAAGTCGATAATCGCGCGCTGTTTTTCAATGTTCGCCATAGGACCTCACATGTGGCGGCGGTGGGATCAGGGAGCCGGAAGGGAAATGCTCCAGCGAGAGCGGATGATCCTGGAACGGAGTATGCCGATCGGCCATCGACGGATGCCGTGTGTAGCGAGCATCGGTAAACAGAACCAGATCGGTCAGGGCAAGCTGTTTTACGAGCGCGCGGCGGGATTCCTGCTGTTGCCGGTCGCTTCCCGGGTTAAAGGATGCATTGATTGCAATGCCGACCAGCAGCAGTGCCACTGCCAGATATGATGCAAGCAGAGTTGAAGGGCGAAATTTCATCAGGATCTTCCTGTCACTCCAGTCGTTTATTGAACCGCGATCCAGCCGCGCCGGATGGCAAACTCTGCGGTTCCAGTCTGCAACGGGTCAATTTCCACAATATGGGAGCCCAATGCTCCGATCCGCCGGTTTTTGTTATAGGAAACCAGTGGAGACAGTCCGGTGTCGAACTCAAAAATCCCCTCCAGTGCTTCAAGCAACCTTTCACGGCTGAGGTTGCGGCCGGAACGGCGCAACCCCTCAACCAGGATTTTAGCCGATGCATAGGCGGCCAGTTGGGCGGTCGGGTTTGTCACCGCCAACTGCTGCCGGGAAACCATAGCCTCAAATTCACTCATGCCCCATTCCTTGCGGTCATCGGGGAGTGATGGGAAAGAAAGCCACGCTTTGCCTTTGCAGGATGAGGGAATCTGGTAAATGCTCTTTCCCGCCAGCACTCCCGGCATAAAAAAAGTGGTATCGCAACCGCTGTCGCCCAGTTCCTTCAGCAGCATTTCTGCTTCCGACTCCCCGCCGAGGAAAAGGATCAGATCGGAACCCACTTTGCGTAGCCCGGCTAATGTTGCCGTCGGAATACCGCCGCCGGATGGAAAACTGACCCGGCTGATGTTCTGCCACCCTTTGGCCTGATAGATGGCTTCAGCCGAGGCAATGACCTGTTCGATCCCATCCCGCTCCGGATACAGAATCCGAATGCGCGGGTTTTTCAAGGGGAGGCTCCGGACGGCATGGAGTGCCAGGGCTGAAATCTGCTCCCGCATGCCGGCATACAGGTAGAAACGGTAACGGTGCAGCAGCTGGTCTTCGATCGGGATGAGCGAAAAGGGGACGATCAGCGGTATCTGCTGTTCCTCCGTCAGATGTCCAACCTCTGTTTCCATTCCGGGGGTGAAGGTGTTGACCAGTGCGAAAATACCCTTGTCCGGCTCCACTCTCCGTAAAAATCCGGATATGTCGGCCGCCGTGCGGAGCTTGTCAGCAGCCAGTGTCAGGCTGCGGCCATAAATTCCGCCACTTGAATTTATATCATTGAAATAGGCAACGATCGTCCGTCGCATCACCTCGCCCAATTCCGCGGATGCCCCATCGGACGGCAAGAGAGTGCCGATTCTGATCTGCGAATCGCTGATACCGGGATCAAGGTAGCTGTCGAGTTTTTTGAGATACGCTACCAGATCGTCCAAATCCTGCTTTGCGAACCAGTAAACCGGCATTGACGGATCACCCTGCTTCCGGCCGGGATAAAAACCGTCCTCCATATAACTTTTCAGGCTTTCCACCGTGAACGCCCCATGCTCAAGGCCGTCTGGGTGAATGTGCCCATAACTTTTCATGATCTGGCTCCAGGTGATGTTGGAGGGGATCACTCCGCTTTCGGTGCGTCCCAGGCCATCATAGCCATGACAACTGACGCAGGTGGCCGACTCACCCGGTACTTCGAGCAGATCTTTGCCGAAAAAAGCCTGAATCGGTGTGCCGGAGGGGCTTGTGCCGGTAATGTAAACCTGTCTGCCGCGTTCTTCCTGGGGGGTGAGTTGTGCGGCAGAAGCTTCCAGGCCTGTGAAAACCGGCGGAGCGAACGGCATCAGGGCGAGGATAGCCACTGCAAGGAGTACGCGCCTCCCGGCTGCCGCGATGGGACTGCTGCGAAAATCAGCGGGTCGCACTCTGCTCCTCCGCCAGTTTGATCAGGTTGTCGGCGAGGGACCTGGCCTTTGTGTCAGGGCGCACAGTCATCCAGTGCCCCGATTTTACATTCCCCAGCAGGTAGGTTGTCTTGTGGGTGGCAGGTTCCTCGGTATAATAGCCCAGCTTGTAATTGATCCAGTCAATGTTGATCTTCGAGCCGGTCAGAAAAAGCCGCCCCGGTTTGGCGTTCCAGGCCCGGGCGTAGGCTTTGACCAGTTCAGGTGTGTCGCGGACCGGATCGACGGTGATCGACAACAGCAGGATCTCCTTGCCCAGCCGCTCTCCCAGCAGATTCTGCAACTCCGCCAGCACCTTGTTCTGCAGCGGGCAAACCGTGCCGCAATCCATGTAATAGAAGCTGATCAGAACTGTTTTGTCCTTGAGGATGTCGGAATAGAAACGCTGCTCCTTACCATCGGTGGTCGTAACCCTCAGGTCGGTAAAGTAATTGCGCCGGGATGCGTCGCTATCTTTAACCCCCGGCATCCGGGCGGCGGTTGGTTCGGCCGCCGCCAGGCAGGGGGCGGTCAGAGCCGAAAACATAAACGCAGTAAAAATGATGGCATTTGACAGATTCATTAAATACACCTCTGTATGATTTACCTCGAGCGTGCCGCGGATAGTTCGTTCAGGGCGGCCAACAGTTTGTCCGATGAAGGGAAACCGTAGAAACGTCGCCAGACCCCGGATTTTCCATCTCCCACCAGCATTGAGGGGGTATGGTTCAGGATGTCGGCGCTGAACATGTCCAATCCGGTCAGCACCTTGTCCACATTAACCTTGTTGCCGGTCAGAAAGCTCCAGCCCGGCTTGGCTTTCAATTTACCGGCATAAGCCTTGAGCCGCGGAGGAATATCGTTAACCGGATCAATGCTGACGGTGACCAGAAATACGTCCTTGCCAAGGCGTCCCGGAAGCTTGTCCTGGAGCTTGACAAAGATCGAGTCCAGAATCGGGCAGATTGTCGTGCAGGTGGTGTAGGTGAAGGTGATTGCCACCAGTTTGTCGCCGATTACATCACTTTTGAAGAGAAGCTGTTTTCCATTCTGATCCAGCAGCGGCAGGTCGTGGAGCTGAACGCGAACCGTGGCGGGCTTGGCCGTTGCAGCGGCGGCCACGACAGGTGGCTGCATGATGCATGCAAACATCAGGAACAATATCCCTGTCAATATGGTCTGTTTCATAGCACTGGTCCTTTGCGAAGTTCTGCCGACGTGCTGTCACGGCAACTTCTGCGTGGTTGCTTTTAGTTTTGAATCTTTCTGGCCGGCCAGAAAATTGGCCGTAAAAATATAGTCGTCAACGTAATCAATCTTGCCGTCACCATTCAAATCAAGCCTGCCCTCCGGTCCGGTCTCCTTCGACTTCAGATAACCGGCAAGAGCCGATTCCGGAAGATTGTATCGGTTGACAAGCGCCGGATCAATCGGCGGAGCCACCACCAGCGGGAAAAGGACCGTCCCTCCGTCACAATTGACGGAGAGATGCGCTTCCATGCTGTTTTTGTGCGGCCTGGCCTGTATCAGCCAGCTACCATCGTCATTCTGATGGAGCGACACCATGCTGGCCTTGCGCAGGGAAAAGCTGGGAGTGTCTTTTAATGATAACGGCAGTTCCACCCGCAGCGCAACAATGCTCTCACCATCTGCAATAAGTATAGCCGGTTCCTGCTGAACTATTTGGCCCGGCTCCGGGTTGAACAGGGCGGTCAGCGACTGCGGCGTTCCGGCGCCGGCCCGTTCCTTCATGCGTTCCAACACACTTTTGTAAGTCACGCTTTTGAATGGTTTGGAAGGGGCTGTAATTGCTGCTTCGGGCGGTGCGCCCTGTTGTGCCGGTACGGCAGCCGCCTGGCGTGATGGTGGCTGACTTTCCGCACGGGATGTTGCGGCCTGAGCCGCCTCGGCCTCTTTAGCCGGATGGTCTGCGGGGAGTGTTACCGCCCCCAGGGAAGTGGCAGCCGATGCAGTGGCCGAAACAGATGAGTTATTCATTGGGGATTTGCTGCCGGACTGGATGGTTTGCGCCGGATTGTACTGAACAATCTGGGTGGTTTGCTCCCGGACAGCCGGTGGAGGTATCTGGGCACTCTCCTGTGTCGGCGGCTGCTGAGGCTGCGGCGTTTGCTGCTGCGGTCTGCCCAGGATCTGCACTCTGGCGATGACAGGTGTTGCCGACACCGATACCAGGTTGGCGCTCATTGACCTGATAAGACCTTCCGCATTATCGATCCCTTCAAAACTGAAAGTTGCAATCGTCCCGCTGCCGTTGACCGGTTTCCGCCCGATGCGGATGAACAGGCGAATCTCCCCCGGAACGGTCGGGTTGAAATCGAAAATAGCATCCTGTGGGGTCATTTCGCCCCGCACGGCCTTCGGATTCTTCAAGTTGAGCTGATCGTAGGAAAACTCAAAATCCAGAGCAGCCAGATTCTTGAGATTAGCCCCCTGTAGCACAAATACATTGCCGCCGGACGGGACTAAGCTCAGGTTGGCATCAGCAGCTGCATAACCCTCCACCGCCACAATCATAAAGGTCTGCAAAAGCAGATATGTCAGGAGTTTTTTCAATGTCATAAAATCTCCGACAGTGCGACTGCGATTAACTTAATCAGCGCACATGCAGGTCAAGGCGCTGAAGCTGGTTCGCCTTGACCCGTTGCGATGGAATCGAGAAATAGATCGAATATAATCCCTTGCGAGGCGCCTTGAATTCGATTTCGTAGGTTCCGTCATCCAGCGCCAGCGCGGTATAGCTCTGCCTCCAGGAGCCCATCGGCGACAGGGTGGCCAGCCCGATGACATCTCTGATGCCAGTTGCCGGTTGGCCGTTAGTTGACTCTTTCAGACGAAATCGTATCTTGTACGGCGTATTTGATTTCAGTGTGCGATTCCGGTCAAAAAACTCAATTTCAAGCGGGCGGTTTGCCTTCAGTTTGGTCATGACCGGATTAACCCCGGCCTCGAATTCAAAGCATTGCACAAGCCGCGGCGAATCAAGCAGCATGACCAGATCATAGCGTCCGCTGGCGGGCACTTTGATCTTGGCGCTGTAAATTCCGGGGGCCGTCTCACGCAGCTGCCGGTTGACGATGCTGACGGCCCGCGGGACGCGCCCGTAGGTGCGGAAACTCCCGGCCGGAACCCCCATTCCCTCCATGTAATAGACGATGGTGGCATCGGCGGGGCTGGCGATCAGAACCGCATTTCCTTCCGGTGTTGCCACGATATTACCCGCCAGAGATGGTTGAATTGTCGATTCGCTGGGCGCGATGCCTCCGCCCGAAATTCGCAGCGGGGTCATCTTGTCCCCTTTGCCCAGGTTTGCCAGTGCTATCATGGTGACTTCAGCTGTTTTATGGGAACGGATGTAGGCAAACTCGCTGGTGAAGGTAATCTGCTCCGGTTCATCTCCTACTTCACCGCCATAGGCGATACCGCCGCTGGAGGCGTCAAAGACCGACAGTTGCCGGTTTTTTGCATTAACCACGAACCCCCAACGCTCCCCCGGTCCAAAGCGAAGCGCCTTCAGCCCCGGTTCCAGTGGAATGCGACCGGTGACATCAAGCTTTTGGCCGTCAATGACGGCGACAGTCCCATCACCTTCATGCGCCACATACAGGGCTTTGCTCAGGCGCGAAAATGCGATGCTGACCGGCTGACTGCCGGTTTTGATGTCTTTGACCTTGCGAAGATGCTGTATATCGATAACCGACACTGTTCCGTCATCGCGGTTACTGACGAAAGCGTAATTGCTGTCGTCACTGAAGGCGAGTTCGTGGTGACCGGCTCCGGTCGGCAACCAGGCCACCTGTTTGCCGTTTCCGGCATCCAGCACGGTTACGCCGCTTAATGTCCCCTCGGCATTGTTGCCGGCCCAGAGATATTTGCCGTCCGGCTGCAGTGCTATTCTGAAGGGGCTTTTCCCGGCATCCAGGTTTTTTATCACCTTGAAACTTTCCGTATCGATTGCTGCAATCTGGTCCGCTTTCGGCATTGTCACAAAAAGTGTTTTTTCGTCGCGGCTGTAAACCCAGTCCTCTCCGGGGCGTGTTAAAGAGATCATCGCGAAAAGCTGGGAATAACCGGCCACTCCCTTGATCGGATCAATTACCCCGATGGTGGCGTCATTGTTGAGGGTCAGTATGTAATAGCTGTTCAGGTCGATGTCCGGACGGAAACTGAGCGTTCCCTGCAGATAGCTGCGGACCTTGTCGGAACAGGTTATTGACGGCTGGCCTTTTTTATCCCCTTTAAATTCCTTTTGCAGATCAATCCAGACTTTAGGGGGGAGGGCAGTCACTGCCGCGCCGGTCGAAGCGTCGGTCAGTTTCAGACTGACATTGGCATACTCTCCCTCAAGTACTTCAGCCTGTAGTTCCCCGGAACTTTTAATGCCGGTCACATCAAGTGCCATCCTGATCCCCTGGCGCACAGCCTCCCTGGCTCCGGCCTTTTCCTTGCCTCCCGTAACAGCTTTTTGAGCGGCTGTTGCAGCGGTTTCCGCCGCCGTTGCGATCCCGAAAAAAAACAACCCAACCAGTCCGGCCGCAGCGCATGTTGCTCGAAAACGGTTTGCTAACATTGTCTATGCCTCGTTCCAGGTTCCGAAGTGATGTTGAAAACAATATCGAGATATTGCAATTCCCGATCAACATGAATCATCTAACACACTAAACATAAATGGTTTTTTATGCAAGATGGCAAAATTTTGGATTAAGGCTGATTTTTCTTACAGGTGCAATCATGAATTAAAACGGTCAGTTATGGTTTGCAAGCGCTAATTCCCTCCAAATTATTGGCAACCCCTCCATGTTTCAGTCCTAAACGCTATCTTCATTAATATCGGCCAGTTATCCTCATTAAGTTATTGGATTTCGCGATGGCATGCTTGTTGATATGGTCTGGGTACTCGACGGCAGTTGTCGGGAATTCAGCCGGCAACCGGAAATTGTATCCAGCTCCGGCAAATCGCGACGGATATTGATTGAACAGCACAATGGAACGATCACGGAATGACCAAGTTACGGAGGGGAATCATGAAAACATCGAGAAAATATTTGGGGTTATTGCTGGCGGTGATAATGCTGCTGTCGGTTTGTGCCACGGGGGCGGAAGCCGTCCTGAGGGATTTCGGGCCGCTCAATTTTGGCGGATTTCCCAGCTGGTATCGGGACAACAATGGTCTTGCGCTGCAACAGTGCCTTTCAAAGGCAATATCTCCGGTGTCCGCTCTTCCGATCTGCAATATCCTGCCGGACCCGAACTCGATTCCACCATTCGATCCTAACCTGCCGATCACGTTCTTTCCGAATCCGCCGACCGGCTACAACTATCCGCCGGAAGGGTTCTACTACAGTCTTTCTCCGGACCCGCTTACCTTTGATTTCGCTGCCGGAAAAGGCAAGATAGTCATCGTGCTTGCGCTGGAAGCGGCCTTCAGTGTCGGAAACCCGATTCCAGGTGACCAGGTCGTTTTCTCGCGTGTCCGTGTTTTTCTGACCAAAGGGGTTCCGGACGGCAATTACAAAATCACCCATCCTTATGGAGTTGAGAATCTGACCGTCACCGGCGGTTTGCTGCGCTTTACCCGCGATATCGGCCTGACCGGCATCGCCTTTACCGGTCCGCTGGCAGGCGACATGGGACCATTTTTCACCTGGACGGTGGATCCGGCCAGGGTTACGGCCGGAATACAGAATCCTGACGGCACATTGAATGCCCTTAACCCTGCGACAAACCTACCGAACGGAGAAGTATTCATTGGTGATTTCAACTTCCCGCATACTTTTACCGGCAGTCCTTTCGGCATCAACTATTTCCGCTGCGATGGTCCGGTCGGTTCCGGCATCGGCGGCCCGGGTGTCGATTTTGTCCAAACCAATCTCGGCCTGCTGGAAGGGTGGAAATACACTACTCCGATTCCCAGCAAACTGAACATAGACCGGCTGACCTACCGACGCGATGCAGTTAGTTCCCAGATTGACGTTTTTGCGACTGCGGACAAGCTTTCCAACCAGAATACTCCTTCGAGTCTGACAATTACCGGCGCCAACCTGGCCCCGATCGTCATGACATCAAATGCCAACGGCAAGTTTTTCACACATATAACCAGCCTGCTGCCGGGCCAGATTCCGCCTCAGCTGACCATAACCAACACGGCCGACAACCTGCCGGTTCCGGTTGTGGGGGATGTGGTTGACGAAGTCGTGATCGGCGAGGCGATTTACGAGCCGAATATCAAGAGCCTCACTATCCGGGCAACATCAGGCGACCTGCTCAACAATCCGATCCTCTCCGCAGAAGGTTTTGGTCCTTTGACGGCAGGATTGCTTTCGATCCCGACTCTCGATGTTCCCCCGGCCACGGTCAAGATTTTATCGGCGTCCCACGGTTCCAATTCCGCTCCTGTGATTGTCAGGACTCTGTTTCCGCCGGTTGCAGCGGATGACAGCGCCGCTGTCGCTACAGGCGGCAGCATCGCCATTGACGTTCTGGCAAATGATACGGCTACAGCTCCCGCTACAATTGATCCGACCAAGGTTGCGATCGTGTCGTCGCCGGCCAACGGCGTTGCTACCGTCAACCCGGTTACCGGAGTTATCACCTATACCCCCAACGTCGGGCCTGCCACCAGCGACTCGCTTACTTACAATGTCCGCGACAGCAACAACATCATCTCCAATGTGGCCGTCGTTAATATCACCATCAGTGTGATCGATGTGGCGCCGGTCGCCAACAATGATTCGGCCAATGCGATTGCCGGGACTTTGAAGAATATCGCCGTATTGCTCAATGACACTTCCGCAACCAGCACACTCAACAAGGATTCCGTCGTAGTCAGCAATCTGGTCGTGCCATCCGGTTCCACCGCCGCCTCGGTCGTGGCAACTGTTAATGGTACCGGAACAGTTAATTTCACCGCCGATATCCCCGGTATTTACACCTTCCAGTATGTGGTTTCGGACCTGTTCCCCGGAACACCGCTGACCTCCAATCCTGCCACCGTAACGGTGGTCGCAGTTGCACCGAACCTGCCGCCGGTTGCCGGAGCTGATTCGGCCGCACTCGTAACCGGCAGTTCGGTCCTGATCAACCTGATCGCCAATGACAGCGATCCCGACGGCACGATCAATCCCGCTTCGGTCGCAATAGTCACGGCACCGCTGCATGGAACGCTGACTAATAACCTGAACGGCACTGTTACCTATTTTCCGGCGGTCGGCTATGTCGGTCCCGATTCATTCAACTACAACGTCAAGGATAACCAGGGCGCGACTTCCAACAACGCAACCGTCAGCATTACGGTCAATCCGCCGGTAAGCGAAACTCTGACAGTTACCAGAGCTCAATACACACTCAGCAACGGGTCCTGGAGAGTAGACGGCAATACAACCGCCAGGGTGAACGGTGAAACAGTCCAGATTTACAACAGCGCCACTGTCACCGGATCACCGATTGCGACTGTCACAGTGGCCGCCAACGGTTCCTGGACTTTGTCGCAGGTGACTCCGGCGCTGAATACAGCCCGCAGGATCAGCATCCAGACCAGTCTGGGCAACAAACTTGAAAATATTACGGTGACGGTGCGCTAAACAGGTACCTGTCAGCAGCGGTAAATACAGCATTTGAGAATGATTACAGATAGACAACTATACAGTTTGTGTTTGGAGGGTAGCCAGATGAAGAGCTTCAGCTTATTTAAAAAAACAGTCGGTCTGATAATTCAGGCAGTACTTGTGATGGCCGTTTCGGGTGGCGCGGCTGCGGTTTGGGCGGCAACGCCTGCCATATCCGCCGGGACATCACATACTCTGGTGCTGCGTTCGGACGGAACCCTCTGGGCTTCCGGATCTAATCAGACCGGGCAGCTTGGCGACGGCAGCGGTCAGAACCGTTCGTCCGCCGTCCAGGTGGCCAACGGCGGCTGGAGCAAGATTTCGGCGGGTTTTAATCATTCTCTGGCGGTCAAGGCTGACGGCAGTCTGTGGAGTTGGGGGAGCAACCAGTTCGGACAGGTGGGTGACGGAAGCGGAGTGGATAAGTTGGCTCCGGTCCGGATCGGCACAGACAATGATTGGGTGAACGTCTCCGCCTCCGGTTCTTCCTCATTTGCCCTGAAGGGCGACGGCACACTCTGGTCCTGGGGACACAACCTTGCCGGTTTGCTGGGCAACGGCAATACGGTCGATCAGCCTGCTCCGGTACAGGTCTTAAATCCGGGCACCAGCCGCTATGTCGCCGTTTCCACCGGCGGTGAACATACTTTGGCGCTACAGGCTGACGGCACTCTTTGGGTTTGGGGTTTCAACTTGTACGGCCAGCTTGGAAACGGGAATGTCGCTGACAGTTCCGTGCCGTTGCAGCTTGGAAGCGGCACCAGCTGGAAAGCGGTGTCGGCCGGCGGCACTCATTCGATCGCCCTGAAGGCTGACGGAACCCTCTGGAGTTGGGGGCGAAATAATTTTGGACAGCTGGGTAACGGCTCCACCGATCTGGTCGCACATTCTGCTCCGGTTCAAATCGGGACCGCCAGCGACTGGGTTGCCATCTCCGCCGGAGAACTTCACAGCATCGCACTTAAACGCAGCGGTTTGATTTCATCGTGGGGAATAAATCTGAATGGGCGCCTAGGTGACGGGACTCTGGTCGCAAAAACGGTTCCGACCTCGATTACCAATCCGGTGCAGTTCAACAATATTGTCGGCATCTCTGCCGGCGGCGCGCATTCGCTGGCTCTGCTGGCCAATGGCGATATCTATGCCTGGGGTGATAACGGTGTCGGGCAATTCGGCAATGGCGCCGTGTTGCCTTCGACCCTTCCGCTTCTGGTCGGCGCTGATTCGGTGAGTTGGATAAAAAGTGAGCCGGGCAATGCCTTCACTGTCGCACTCCGCTCCAATGGATCCCTGTGGGCCTGGGGCGACAACGCTTTCGGGCAGCTTGGTGACGGCACGCTGGTCACCCCGAGGAATACAGCCGCCGAGGTGGCCGGAGCGGCCAAAAACTGGCTGGCTTCCGCATCCGGTTTGAGCCACACGATTGCGGTCCGGGCCAACGGCACGCTCTGGGCCTGGGGCGACAACAGCAGCGGTCAGCTTGGTGATGCTGCCATAGTTGACAATACAACACCACAGCAGATCAGTGTCACGCAGCCCGCTTCAGCATCAAACAACTGGAATATGGTCGCTGCCGGTGATTTTCACACTCTGGCGCTCAAAGCTGACGGCACACTCTGGGCCTGGGGCGACAACGCTTTCGGACAGCTTGGAATCGGCACCGCCGATCCCGGCAAAGGATTGCCGACACAGGTTGTAACCAGCAACCCCGGCAATTTTGATCGCAACTGGAAGTCGGTCGCCGCAGGTGGATCGCATTCGATCGGGCTGCAGGCAGACGGCACCCTGTGGGCCTGGGGGGACAACGGTTCCGGCCAGCTCGGCGACCCGTTCCTGGTCGGCAGCGTAAATGCCCCGAGCCAGATTGTGAACCTGACTCCTCCGACACCAGGCTACAACAGCAGCTGGGTTGCCGTGACAGCCGGTTTGGGGCACTCCATCGCGCTGCAGTCTGACGGCACTCTGTGGGCCTGGGGCAGTAATTTTACCGGCCAGCTCGGCAATGGTGATGCAACATTGCCAAACCCGCCCAACCAGACTTCGCCGGTTTCTGTGATCAACGCGGGCGGAGCGCCCTATGTCGGCGTCGCCGCCGGTGATTCATTTTCAGTCGCCCGCCGGACAGATGGTTCGCTCTGGTCCTGGGGCAGCAACACCGCCGGACAGTTGGGCATCGGAGCCAGCGATCCGGACCCGTTTAACCCGGTTCCGCACCCGACTCCGTTGAGAGAGGTCACAGCAGCTGCCGACTGGACATCCGTTTCAGTCGGAGGGCAGCATGCGGTAGCTATCAAAACATCTGGAATCCTGGACGCCTGGGGCGACAACAGTTTCGGACAGTTGGGAGACGGCACCTTTGCCGCCAAAAACAGCCCGGCTGCGCTGCTCGAATCAAACATTACGCTGCCTGCCGCCATAGCCTTCGACCTGACAACCGTTTCGGTCGGCCCGTTTCCAACCAAGGCGCTGGTAATAGGCAATACCGGCAACGGAATGCTGACGGTCAACTCCATCGCCATAACCGGAATTGACAATTCCATGTTTACTCTGGATCTCGCCACCTGCGGCGCATCACTCCCTTTTAACCTGGCTGTCGGCAATTCATGCACCGCCACAGTCACCTTTACCCCGACCTCGGCCGGGACCAAGAGCGCCATTCTGACGGTTAATTCCAATGCGCCTCTGAAGCCTTCGGCCATCGTCAGCTTGACAGGCACCGCAAACCTGCCGATCATAGTCAATGCGTCGGTCGATCCGGTGTCACCGCTCAACAGCGGCACAATTGCCCCGGTCGGGGCCGTACCGGTTGCCCCGGGTGGCAGCCAGACCTTTGTCCTGACAGCCAACCCCGGCTACAGTATTCTGGATGTGGTTGTTGACGGCATCTCCCGTGGCGCTTCCGCAAGTTATACCTTCAGTAACGTTCAGGCCACGCATACAATTGTGGCCAGGTTCGCCAGCACCCTTTCGATCACAGCCTCGGCAGGAGTCGGCGGCACCATGAGCCCGATCGGCACCGTCAAGCTGAATGTCAACGACAACAAGACCTTTATCATCACTCCCGATTTCGGCTATGCCATCGACGACGTGACTGTTGTCGCAATGGTTGAGGCTCTTGATGGAAATGGCAACGGGACCGGTGTTTTCAACCCGGTTACGACCCATCTGGGAGCCGTAACGTCATTTACCTTCCACAATGTCAGGGTAAACGGGTCCAGTATCTCCGCCTCTTTCATACCGACCAATATCCGCACCTGGAACTGGCGCAATCCGCTTCCGCATGGTGTGACGCTCAAGAGCGTTGAAACGGACGGTGCCGGAAATTATGCCGCTGTCGGTGAATTCGGCATAGTCATGACATCCGCCAACGGCGTTGACTGGGCTGTTCAGCAGAGCGGAACAATGAACCTGAATGGTGTCGCAATCGGTGCCGGCAGGTATGTGGCGGTTGGCAACGGCGGCAGAATACTGCTTTCAATCGATGGCGGCGCGACCTGGAACGAACAGAGCTCCGGCACCGCCAGCCATCTTAACTGCGTAACATTCAACGGGACTGTCTTCGTTGCGGTCGGCAACAGCCAGATCAACGAGAATCCGCCTTATGTGCCTAAAATTACGGTTTTGACATCGCCTGACGGCGTTACCTGGACTGATCGCAGCCCTCTGCTGGCTATCAATGAAACACTGGATCTGTTTGACATAGCAACCGGCGCAGGCGGAAAACTGGCGGCGGTCGGAGCCGGCGGAGTCATCTTTACCTCGGCTGATAATGGTGTCACCTGGACAAGAATTCCGGATGACCTGGTCAACCGTGCCGGCAACATCAATTCAGTAACGTACGGCAACAGCACCTTTGTTGCGGTTGGTGATTTCGGTCAGGTAACCACTTCGAGCGATAACGGCGTCACCTGGAATCCGGTCAGCGTATTCTCGGTAGCCGACCTGTACGGCGTCACTTATGGAACTATCGGCGGGGCGGGGAATCCACTGGCGATCTTTGTGGCGGTTGGAAGCGATGGCGAAGTTTTGACATCGGAAAATCTGGGCGCGAACTGGAGCAACCAGTATACCGGACTGGCCAACAATGGCGGCGGACCCGTGCTTCATACCGCCGTAATCGGGCTTGACAAAAGTGCTCTCCCGTATGTGCCGCAACTGCTGGTTGCCGGTGAACGTGGCAATATTCTCACATCACTGGATTCCGTAAGCTGGACCAGCCGCTCCAAAAGTGTCACTGGTGCAACACTTAGAGGCGTGGCGCGCGGCAACGGCACGTTCGTAGCGGTCGGCGGCGAGCCAGCCACCATTTCCGGGCCTGCATCCGCGGCAATCGTCACATCGCTTGATAACGGCATCACCTGGGTCAATCAGACTCTTCCGGCCGGGATTCAGAATCTGACCGCGGCAGCCTACGGCAACGGGATTTTCGTGGCGGTCGGCAGAAGCAGCTACAATGCGGCGGTCAACCCGAGCGGCAAGGCAACCATTCTGACCTCACCGGACGGCATCGTCTGGACCAGCCGCAGTTCCGGCAGTTTCCTGGGGCTTAACGGGATTACCTTTGCCAACGGCAAATTCATAGCGGTCGGTGATTACAATCAGTCCGGTGGTTCTCTGCCGGAAGGAGCGGCAATTCTGACCTCCACCGATGGTATCAGCTGGACATTTGTCCAAAAAATCACCAACACCGGCTGGCCGCTGAACAGCATCGCATTCGGCAACAACAGTTATGTTGCTGCCGGTGAACTGGGCGCGCTGCTGGTCTCGGCTGACGGCGTCATCTGGAATGAGGTCATCAGCCCGGTCATCAACGGTTACGACATGACTTCGGTTGTCTACGGCAGCGGCGTTTTCCGGGCCGTCGGGATTGGCAACGAATCGTTTGTCTCCTCGGATAACGGTGCTGTCTGGACATCCGAACTGCTGCCGGTTCCGGCGACCCTGACCAACAAGTTCCAGGGGTTGATCCACTTCAATGGCCAGTTTGTTGCCGTTGGCAACGATGATTTCATCCTCTCAAAGGATATGCCGGCCGGAAACTGGGTGGTTAATACCGGAGCAGATTATATCAATAACTCGCTCTACGGAATTGCAGTCGGTAACGGCACACTCGTGGCTGTCGGCTCGAATGGCACAATACTGCAGTCCAATCTGCTGGTGCCGCCGGCTCCGCAGATAGTTCTCAATCCGACCCTGCTGGACTTTGCAAACGGACTGGCTGGAGCCACCTACAAACAGACCATAACGGTCACCAACAAGGGGCTGGCAAATCTGGTTATCGGCAGCATAACCCCGCCAACCGGAGCCTTCAGCCTGAGCAGCGACACCTGTTCATCCGCAACGCTGGGGCTTCTGCAAACCTGCACCCTGGAAGTGACATATGCGCCAGTGGCGGCCGGTTCATCCGGTTCAGTCCTGATAATCCCGTCCAACGGCGAATCAGCGGCTACCATTAATGTGCCGATGACCGGTACTGCCGCTGCCAGCTTCTCGCTGACGGTCACCACCTCCGGTGCGGGGGCAGGCGCCGTAACGGCAGCTCCGGCCGGTTATCCGGTGTTGAACTGCATCAGCGGGTCAGGATTGAACTGCACCGCCTTTTATCCTGTTGGAACACTGGTTTCGATCATTGCAACACCCAATGACTGGAAAGCGCCCGGTACAATCAGCGGCGCCTGCAGCGCAACCGGCACCTGCACAACAACGCTGAGTGCCGCCAGAAACGCCGACGTTGCCTTTAATACCGCCCTGAAAGTGCGGGTGACACCGGGCGCTCTTCCCGATTATCCGGCCATTCAGGATGCTTATGCCGCAGCAGCTTCCGGCGCCACCATCAAGGCCCAGAATTATCTCTTCTTTGAGAATCTGCTGCTAGACCGGGCCGTTCCGGTTTCCCTGATTGGCGGCTGGAACGGTGCCTACACCGTTAATACGGGAGGCTACACAACTGTCACCGGATCACTTACCGTAGGCAAGGGGAGTGTTGTGGTAGACAAGCTGATCATCAGGTAGTGAAGTTCGTGTTTACTTTTCTCTTCAAAGGATGGATGTCATGCGAAATATAGTGAAATACATATTGGCAGGAGGGGTGCTGGGAGGCGCTTTGGGCGTATTTTCTCCCGAACAGATCCGGGCTGCGGAAGTATGTTCCAACACGGTGGTCGCCGATGTTGTCGCGCTTGACCAGCAGATCATGTTCAACCGGCTGGGCGCGGTAAACCCGATCGGTGAAGTGTTCGCCCTGCGCATCGACGTGGTCGATACCAACACCGGTCTGCCGGAATGTTCGGTTGTCACGACACCGTCGGCTGGCGTCAACTGTGTCGGTTCGCTGGCGGCCGGCCAGGTGAAGCTGCGTGACGACAAGCGTCCCCGTCCGCTAACCTTGAGGATCAACGAGGGTGACTGTCTGCAGGTTAATTTCCAGAATCTGCTGGCGGCAGCGCCTCTGGCCGCTGCAAATTTTGACGAGCAGCCCGCTACCCGTTCAGTCGCTGTCACATTTAAAGGCGTTTCGCTGGTTAACAATATTACCGATCAGGGTGTCAATGTCGGAAAGTCGGCTTCAGGACTGGTTGGTCCAGGCGGAACAATTACCTATACCGTGCGCGGCGAGCATGAAGGGACTTATAACATCCACAGTCAGACAGATAACTCGAGCGGGGAGGGCATCCAGGGGCAGACCTCCTTCGGGCTGTTCGGAGCGCTGAATGTGGAGAAGAAGGGGGCGGAGTGGTATCGTTCCCAGGTTACCAATGCCGAACTTCTGCTGGCCACGACCGGCACAGCCGCGGATGGAAAACACCCGATCATTGATTATGCCGCCCTTTACCCGCCTGGGCACCGCTTTGCCGGGCAGCCGATTCTGAAAATAACCAACGCCGCCAACCGGATCGTTCACAACGAACTGAACGCAGTCATCACCGGCCCAAATCATGGCGATTTTCCGGCCGGGACGTATTCCAGGAATCCGGCATATCCGAACCGGGACAAGGCTTTCAGGGAGTTTACCGTGGTCTTCCACGACGAGGCCGAAGCCATTCAGCCTTTTCCGATATTCACAGACCCGGCCTTTCGCTACACCCTGGCCGGCGTGAAAGATGGTTTCATGATCAATTACGGTTCCGGCGCAGTCGGGACCGAGGTTGTGGCCAACCGCCTGGGTGTCGGACCGACCTGGGATTGCCCCGAGTGCAAGTTCGAGGAGTTTTTCCTGACCTCCTGGGCGGTCAGCGACCCGGCCATTCTGGTTGATGTGCCGGCTAATACAACCGATAACGCGGGCAATCTGATCACCGGGCCAAAGGCCACCAAGGCGCTTTATCCGGCCGATCCGTCCAACGTCTTCCATACATACATCGGAGACCGGACCAAAATCCGCAATCTGCACATCGGCAAGGAGTTCCATATTTTCCATCTGCATGCCCAGCAATGGCTCTTCTCACCGGATGATGACGGCGGGACCTACCTGGATGCACAGGGAATCGGCCCGGGATCGGCCTATACCTACGAGATGGTTTATGGCAGTGGCAACCGCAACCAGGAGCAGGGCGACGCAATTTTTCATTGCCATTTTTACCCGCACTTTGCCCAGGGGATGTGGGCTCTGTACCGGAATCATGATGTTTTTGAAGCCGGAACGGAAATGATACCGGATCCGGCTGATCCGCTCTGTCAGGCGCCCAATGATCCCGCCGGGCCGCAATGCCATCAAATCCCCAAGCCTGGCAGCCGCGCACTTCCGGACGGTGAGATCAACGTCGGAACTCCAATTCCGGCGGTTGTCCCGATCCCGACAAACCCGATGGCCCCGATTCCGGGCAAGGTCCATATTGCCTCTGATTCTGCTTCCGGTTACCGGGGCGGGCAGATCGCTTATGATGAACCGGACAAGAATGCCGGTTATCCTTTCAATCTGGGAATGAAGGCCGGTCACCGTCCCGCGTCTCCGGCGCTGGACATCGCAGAGGATGGCGGCCTTCCGCGCCATATCGTTCGGGGCAGCGCCACAGGAATTCCGGCCGACCCGGCCGCATCCCACTCCACCGTTACTCCGCTTGATTTCAACAAGGAACTGCTTGCTGTTCAGGCGGACCTGATCCCCGAATCGGGCAACCGGGCGGAAAGGGCCGGAATGGCTTTCCATGCCCGCAGAACCCATCCGACCTTTCTTCCGAATGGCAACGCCGGTATCTTTACCACAAACGGCATGCCCCCCGCTCCGGGCGCGCCCTTTGCCGATCCGTGCCGTTCTGACAACGGCGGGCCAACCGGCATCAACCGCACTTACAAGGCGGCGGTCATCCAGTTCGACATGAAGCTCAACAAGCTTGGCCAGCATTTCCCGCAGTCGCGCATTATTTCTCTGTGGGGCGACGCCCAGGCCACGGTTGCCGGAACAAAGCCGCCGGAACCATTTTTTATACGCGCCAACAGCAATGAATGTGTCAACTTTTATCATACCAACCTGGCGCCCAGTATCTATGAACAGGATGATTTTCAGGTCAAGACACCAACCGATATCATCGGCCAGCATATCCACCTGGTCAAGTTTGACGTGACCTCTTCTGACGGTTCCGCCAACGGATTCAACTACGAAGATGGCACCATGAGTCCTGACGAAGTCCGTGAACGAATTTTGGCCATCAATTTTACCGGCGGTCTGAAAGAACCGGATAGTGACGGTCTTCCAACCGATGCCCCCACCAACAAGATGATGCTGACTCCGAAGCCGCATTCCTATTTCGGCTCCAGCTTTAACGGTCGGGATATCACCGGCGCCAGGACTACCGTTCAGCGCTGGTACATCGATAACCTGCTCAACAACAAGGGTGAAGACCGTACTCTCGGAAATGTGTTTACCCACGATCATTTCGGACCTTCCACCCATCAGCAGGCCGGCCTTTACGCGACTCTGATTACCGAGCCGCAGGGCTCACGCTGGCGCAATCCGGAAACCGGCCAATTCTACGGCGGCCGGTTCGACGGCGGCCCTACCAGCTGGCGGGCTGACATCATCACTGCCAACCCTGCTGACAGTTTCCGCGAGTTCATGTTCCAGGTGGCTGACTTCACGATTGCCTATGAAAACGGCGCCTGTCACACCGTGCCGTGCACCAGTCCGGCCAAGGCGATCAACCCGCCCGGCAAGGCCGAAGTCGGCCTGCCATTTCTCTATGCCAGGCCTCAAATCTGCCCGAACGGCAGCGCTCCACCATGTCCGACAGCCATCTCGGCTGCCGATGACGGCTCCTACGCCGTTAACTATCGCAATGAGTCAGTCGGTCAGCGCGTCCTTGACCCATTGACCAATTCACAGGCAGCCGGACCGGCCGGAGACATGGCCTATGCCTATTCTTCCCAGGTTGTCCGGGCCAATCCCCTGCTGAATGTGCAGCCGACTTTTTACCCGCCACTGACCGCCAATGTCGGCCCGCGTGATCCGTTCACCCCGCTTGTGCAGATTTACGACAAGGACAAAGTCCGGGTGCGGGTGCAGACCGGAGCTACGGAAGAATCACATAACGCCACCATTCACGGCGTCAAGTGGCTTCAGGAGTTTGGCGCTCCCAACTCCGGTTATCGCAATTCGCAGCATCTCGGCATCTCCGAGCAATTCATTTTCGATATGCCGGTTATTCCGGATAAAGGACAGATCGGTCCTGTGGCCGACTACATGTATTCGATCAACTCTTCGGTAGAAGGGCTCTGGAGCGGCACCTGGGGTTTGATGCGCGCTTATTCGACCAAGCAGAACAATCTGCTGCCGCTTCCCAATAATCCGATTGGATCTACTCCGCTGGTTATCACTAACGATGCCGATTACAACGGGGTCTGTCCAAAGAGCGCCCGGGTTGTTCCGTATGATATTTCAGCCATTTCCGCGCAGTATTCGTTGCCGGGTGGCAGACTGGTTTACAATCCGCGCGCCGGAGCTCTCGGAACCGGTCCGCTGAATGATCCCTCTGCAATTATTTATGTTCGCAGCGAGGATCTGGATCTGACCGGAGCAACTCCGCAGCTGAAACCGGCTGTTCCGATTGAACCGCTTGTTCTTCGCGCCGCTGCCGGCGACTGCATCGAAGTCACTTTGAATAACAGGATTGCCGGACCGATCAACGAACAACCCGGTTTCGTCGCCACACAGCCGATTATTGATAACTTCAATTACAACCAGGTCAAAACATCCACAACTGTCGGATTGCATCCACAGCTTGTCGAGTTTGACATAACCCGCGGGGATGGTTCCAGGGTCGGAATCAACCCTGATCAGACTGTCCAGCCGGGCGGCTCGGTCCTCTATCGCTGGTACGCCGGTGATATCAAGGTCGTCAACAACCAGCGCATTGCAACGCCGGTAGAATTCGGCGCGACAAACCTGATGCCGGCCGATCCTATCAAGCAGCCTGGCAAAGGCGCTATCGGGGCGCTCATTATCGAGCCGCAAGGTTCAAACTGGACAGAAGATTATCCGGCGCCGCATGCCCAGGTGCCGCTTGGCCAGCGTCTCTCTCGTACTTCAGCGGTTGTTACCAAAGCCGACAGCAGTTTCTTCCGTGAGCAGGTGCTGGTTTACCAGAATGACGTTGCACTTCGTTTCGGCAACGGAACCGCATTGCCGTTTATAACGGGCATGGAAGATGCCGAGGACACCGGCGTCAAGGCGTTCAATTACAGGACGGAGCCGCTCTGGTTCCGGATGGGGATCAATCCGCTTGCAACTCCGGAACAGACCAAGGCCAGGGATTTTACCAATTCGCTTTCAAACAGTCTGGCAGGACTTGGAGCTGACCCGACCAATCCGATTCCGGCCAATGCGCTTGATCCGGTAACTCCTGTATTTAACGTCAAGGCCGGCAATGAAATTCGCCTGCGCCTGCTGGAATCGGGCGGCCATACCAGGAATCACGTATTTGCCTTGAACGGCCATGTCTGGCAGCGCGAACCTTACAACAATAACTCAACCCGGATCGGCAATAACCCCAAGTCATTCTGGCGTGGATCGCAGGACCAGATTGGCCCGTCCGAACATTTTGACATAGTTCCGGAATTCGGAGCCGGAGGCGCGTTCAGGGTTACCGGAGATTATCTCTACCGGGATATGATGCCGATTCACTTCCTGAATGGTCTGTGGGGGATAATGAGAGTTGAAAACTGACAGATTCGTTAATCTGGCAGGCAGATAAACGGAAAAGGGCCATGACGAATATCATGGCCCTTTTCTGTTTGTATGTATTTTTGATCAAGTTCTCTGGGCCATGGTTTTCAGGCGCATGTTAAGCGTCTGACGTTTGAGCCCCAGCAGGCTGGCCGCTATTCCCTGATTGTCACGAGCAGACTCCATGGCCGCCTGGACGATGGTATCCTCAGCTTCGCGCAAGGTTGGAAAGTGCCCCCAGATGCTCTCCAACTGCTGGGCCAGGCCGCTATCCTCCCGACCGGCGTTGTCTGGTGTCACAACCGGAGTGGCGTTGCTTGCTGCGATCATGTTTTTGAATGGTTCGAGGGAAAGCGTTCCGGTCGTGCAGCGTGCAACCGCATCAAATACGAATGCCTGGAGTTCGCGGATATTTCCGGGAAATGAGTAGGTTGACAGCAGATCACCCAGCTCCTTCGGATAGTGGGGTGAGCGTTTGCCGAGCTTTTCTGCCGCCTGGGTAACGAAATGGGCCAGCAGCAGCGGTATGTCGTCCTTGCGTTGCCTTAGAGGCGGGAGGGCAATCAGATGTGTGCAGAGCCGGTAATAAAGGTCGTTGCGGAAACTTCCATCTGCAACCAAGGCCCTGATGTCCCGGTTGGTCGCACAAACGATCCGGGCTGTCGAAACTCGCGGCACGTCCGCGCCGACCGGGTAAAATTCCCGTTCCTGAATCAATCTGAGCAGTTTGAGCTGTGACGCCTGGCTCAAATCTCCGATTTCATCGAGAAACAGCATCCCCCCGGCGGCTTTGACAATCAGTCCTTCCCGGGCCGAATCGGCGCCGGTAAACGCGCCGCGTCGATGTCCGAACAGCGTGTCGGAAAACATGTTGTCATCCAGCCCGGCCAGGTTGACCGAAATCAGATCGCCCTTGCAGCCGCTCAAACGGTGGAGCGCCCTGGCGATAAGTTCCTTGCCGGTGCCGGACTCTCCGAATACCAGAACCGGCTGGGGCGAGCGGGCCACCACTTCGATATACTGAAACAGTTTCTGCAACTCACTGTTTTGAGTAATTATTTCATCAAAGGCTGCAAGATGTTCCTGCTTCTTGTAAAGCAGGTTGTCTCTCATTGATCTTAGCTGCTGGAGCAGAAAAGAATGCTCGATGGCTTTGTTGACAGTCGTCACCAGCCGATCATTCTCAACCGGTTTAACCATATAGTCAAAAGCGCCCAGCTTGATGCAGGATACTGCGCGCTCGATTTCATAGGCGGCTGTCACAACCACAATCTGGGTTTCGGGGTAAAGTTCCGCTATCTGCGGCAGCAGCTCCATACCGCTGACATGCGGCATGTACAGGTCCAGAATGATTACGTCAAATTTTTCAGATTCGAGCAGAGCCAGCACCTTGCGACTGTCCACTTCGGTCTGAACGTCATTGAATCCGTGAATCTTAAGCGTTGATGAACAGGCTTTAAGGACATTGGATTCATCATCCACGATCAAAATCCGGCTCTGGTTACACGATATCGTCATGGTTTTCCTCCATTTCCGTATGATTTGAGTTGCTGGAGTCTCTGCTGACCGGCAAATGCACAGCAAATGTAGTGCCTATTCCGGGCTCAGAACTGAATTCAAGGCGCCCGCCATGATCTTTAACGATAGTTGAGCAGATTGCCAGTCCGAGGCCGGTGCCGCCCTGTTCCAGGCGGGTGGTGAAAAACGGTTCCATAATATGGTCTGCCAGCTCTGTACTGATCCCAGAACCATTATCCGTTACTCGAACGATAACTTCTTGATCTGTTTTGTCGAAATGAGTTGAGACGCGAACAGCACATTCCCGATTTGGAAGCGCCTGAAGCGCATTCTGGATCAGGTTTGTGACAACTTGCTCCAGTTGGCGCTTGTTGCCGGTGATTGATGGCAATCCCTCGTCCAGTTCCGTGCTGAATTTACTGGTCAGGCGGGAAATGTGGTGGCCGAGGATTGATGCTGAAATTCTTACAACCTCATTGATCTCAACTTTACCTTCGCGGAGCGATTGGTCTTCGCGACCATATCCCTTCAGGTTTTCAACTATTTCCCCTATCCGGCGGGCACCGTCCTGAATACCGTCGAACGCATCCGGCAGAAAAGTACGGGCATTGTTCCAGGTTGTCTGGCCAATGGGGAAATCGCCTGCGGATTGGAAATGTTCCTCCAGAATCGGCTCTATATCAAGCCATGCTTTTTTTATAAGTCCGGAATTGGACAGGATATAGTTGGCGGGGTTATTGATTTCATGGGCTACGCTGCTGACAAGCAAACCCAGGGAAGTCATGCGGTTGGCGTGGATCAGCCTTGATTGCAGGTTTCTGGCATCCTCTTCCATTCTCACCCGCCTGGTAATGTCACGAAAGGTTGCAAGTACGGTTTCGGTTTCCTGCAATTTAATCATCTTGCCGCGAAATGATAAAATCCTAGTGTCGTTATCTGGCGTGCGGTATTCGAGGCGTTCGATGTTGCTTAGCAGTTTATCTGCAACAATATTCGTGATTGCTTCGGAAAGTCTGTTGTCGTCAAGCGGGAGTTCCAGTCCAGCCAGGCCGGAAGTAATCAACTCGTCCCGTCCCTTGCCGAAAAGTCTCTCGGCAGGCGGGTTGGCATCCAGAAAGGAATGGTCTTCAGCCGAGATCAGTATGATGGCGTCTTCGCTCTGCTCGAAAATCTGCCGGAAGCGCATCTCGCTGTCACGCAGCGCCGATTCAACTTTTGCCCGGGCATCATTTTCATTTTGTAGCAGTGAAACTGTCAGGTCGAGTTCGGCGGTTCTTTCCAGAATCTTCCCTTCCAGATTGATCTTGGATTCCTGCAGTTCGGCTTCATTTTGACGATGTTCTTTGATCAAATGAAGAAGCGGCTTGAAAAGATAGAAATAAAGAATCGGGCTGAGAACGAGGGTTAAAATGGTCGAATCGAGCAGAAATTCGATCGGGGCGGGCATGCCTGGCAGTATGTAAAGCAGAATCATGACGAAAAATTCAATAAAGAAAACGCTGAACGCCAGAGTCAGCACTAATCCCAGCGGTGAAAATACGATCTTGCGTTCCCGATTTGTCAGCTGATGCCGCTCATTAAAAGAGGAAGGCGGCTGGTCTGTTACATCCGGATGCATGTGGCAACTCCTCCGTATCTGATTTGATTGCCGATGATGCTACTCGGGTACTATATCGTGATACTTTGCCTCTGCAAAGTAATTTGCGGAATACAAATATTTTGCTTTTGCAGAAAGTGTCAGATTACATGCCTGTTAGCGTTTTTAACCATAGATATCTGTAAGATATTGATACAGACGATAATAGCCGGATTAATTGTAACTCTGATTGAATCTTCGATAATTCAGCCTCTTAGCTGATGGTGACCAGAGTGGTACAATTCTTGTACTTTAACGATGTCTGAAGCTACTTATTCACTAACCAAACACAGTGCGAGTTCATTGGCGGCCCACATCATGCCAGGTACATCACTTTATTCATCGATTCTTGGGCTCTCTTCGCAATGGCATATCACTGATGCAGCCCTGGACAGCAAGGCCCGTTGCCTGCGCCTGCAGATTACGACCAGGGGTGGAGCCGATTTTTGCTGCCCGGTATGCGGAGGTGCGGCCAAAAGGGTCGGGTCGGATAAGAGGCGTTGGCAGCATGATGACCTGCTGAGTCTTTGCTTCATGATATCAGCGGTAATTCCGGTGGCATCGTGTGAAAATTGCGGCACAAACCGCATCACTGCTCCCTGGGAAAGAAGCGGGTCCAGTTTCAGGTCTGTGGAGTAATTTGGAGGAAGTCGGTTTTGCAGCAGAAATGGCGTGGCGGGATCAGCTAACGTACGGCATGGGCGGAAGCAAGCATTTCGGCGGCGTGCGCCAGAGCCGATTCGGTGATGGTGGCACCGGCCAGCATCCGGGCGATTTCGGCGGTGCGACCGATCTGGTCCAGTTCGACAATGCGGGTGGAGGTTCTCCCCCCTTCGATCAGTTTTTCTACCCGCAACTGCTGATTGGCGCATACGGCCACTTGCGGCAGATGAGTAATGCAGAGAGCCTGCTGGCGGGTGGCGACATTCTGAAGTTTTTTGCCGACCAGTTCGGAAGTGGCGCCCCCGATGCCGGTGTCGACTTCGTCGAATACCAGGGTTGGAACGTCACTGTCCGGGAGTACCTGCTTGATTGCCAGCATCAAGCGGGAAAGCTCGCCGCCGGAGGCAATTTTGGCCATGGGGCGGGGTGGTTCGCCCGGATTTGGGGAGAAGAGGAATTCCACCTTTTCAAATCCGTTTGATCGCGGCTCCTGCAACGGGTCCAGAGCCGCCTTGATAACGGCCCCTTTCATGGCAAGCTGGTGCGCTTCCCGCTCCAGCGCTTTTTCCAGTCTCACGGCCGCTTCTGCCCGGTCTGCCGTCAGTTTCTTCCCCAGTTGCTTCAGTTCGCCCCTCAGTTGTTCCAATTCAGCTTTCAGGTCGTGCCGACTCTGCTCCCGGTTCAGCAGCAGCTCCAGTTCCAGATCAATTCCGCTTTTATACTCCAGTATTCCGGTCACGGTCGGAGCATATTTCTTCTTGAGGCGGCCGATCAGGTCAAGACGGTCCTCCAACTGCTGGAGCGCGGCCGGGTCAGACTCAATCCGTGAAGAGTAATCACGCAACGTAATGGCGGAATCTTCCAGCTGCAGGTAGGCGTTCTCCAGGGAGCCGGCCAGCTCTCCCAAGGAGTGGTCAATGGCCGCCAGTTCGGTTACGGAACCGGTTATGCGCCGTAATTGTCCCAAAATCGCGCCATCACCGTCATACAGGCGGTCATAGGCTTCGGCAGTGGCGCAGCCGAGTTTTTCGGAACTGGCCAGAAGTTGGCGCCGCTCCTCCAGCTCTTCTTCTTCGCCGCTCTTCAACTCCGCTTTTGCGATTTCTTCCGATTGGTAGGTCAGTATGTCCAATCTCCGTTCGGCATCACGCTCGGCCGAGTCCAATGCCGTGATTCGCTCCTGAAGTTCCGAAAGTCGGCCGAATGCGCGTGAAAATTCCAGGCGCTGTTTGTCGAGCGCAGCAAAAGAGTCCAGCAGGCGCAGATGATTGTCCGGTTTGAGCAGTGTCTGGGAATCGTGCTGGCCGTAGATGTTGATCAGGCGAGGTGCAATTTCGGATAACAGGGTCAGGGTCGCCATGCTGCCGTTGATGAAAATCCTGTTTTTGCCGGAGCGGGAAAGGGAGCGCTTGATCAGCAGTTCGTCGTCGCAGTCGAAACCGGCTTCACAGAGCGTATTCCTGATTTCCGGGAGGGAGGATATGTCGAAGAGCGCCTCGACGACCGCTTCCTCCTCGCCGGAGCGGATCAGTTCGCTGGAAGCCCTGCTCCCCATGATCAGCCCGACCGCATCGATGATGATCGATTTTCCGGCGCCGGTTTCTCCGGTCAGCACGGTCAGTCCCGCTTTGAGCGTAATGTGCAGATTGTCGATAATGGCGACGTTTTTAATGGTGAGATCGGTCAGCATTTTTTTCTAACGTTCTCCCCATTTGAGCTTGGTGCGCAATACTTCAAAATAATCACGCTCTTTGGACATGACCAGCGCCGTGGTTTTAAGCGCCTTGCGTACCTCGATCGTATCGCCTTGCAGCAGCTTGAAACCGACCTGCCCATCCAGGGTCAGATAGACTTTTTCGTCGAAGGATGATGCGATCGTGATCGATATGATCGATTCGTCAGTAACGACAATCGGGCGGTTGGTCAACGTGTGCGGACAGATCGGAGTAATCACGATGCAGCTCATCAGTGGGTGGATGATCGGGCCGCCGGCCGACATGGAATAGCCGGTTGAACCGGTCGGGGTGGAAACGATCAAGCCGTCCGCCTTGTAGGTTGTCAGAAAATGGCGGTTGACCTTGGTTTCCAAATCAACGATCCGGGCCAGGGCGCCTTTGTTGATGACCATATCGTTCAGAACGCTGCATTTCTCAATTTCCTGGCCGTCACGGCTGACAGTGACTTCCAGCATCATCCGCTCGGAAACCCTCGGTTCGCCATTCAGGCAGTGTTCCAGTAGCGGGTAGAGTTCTTCAACGGTCACTTCGGTCAGAAATCCGAGGCTCCCCAGGTTGATCCCCACAATCGGGACGGACCTTCCGCTGAAGAGTCGTGCCACCGAAATCAGTGTGCCGTCGCCTCCAAGCACCACCACCAGTTCGGCCTGGTCGCGGATTTCTTCGTCTGTCAGCGGATTTGGATAGTCGATCAGGTTGGCAAGCGGGATCTCGACCAGCGGCAGGCAAGACTTCTCCTCCAGCCATTTGATCAGGTCATTCGCAACCACCTGACAGCGCGGATCGTGTCTTTTTGCGAATATGGCGACACTTTTCATGTGCATAGATCTAGTACCTACTTCAGGTTCCTGATTTTATCCAGACTCTCTTCCAGAACCTGTTTCTTGCCGGTCACATCGGCCAGCTTCTGGCGCTCTTTTTCCACGACATCAGCCGGTGCGCGATCCACAAAGGCCGGGCTGCTCAGCTTTTTGGAGAACATCTCGATCTCCTTGTCAATCTTGCCGATCTCTTTCAGCAGCCGCTTTTCCTCTTCCTCGACATTGACCAATCCCTTGAGCGGGACGAAAATCTGCACATCGCCGGAAACCTGGATCGAGGCGTCTTCCGGTTTTTCAATGTCGGCGCCGATGGCCAGGTCAGAGAGGCGGGCCAGGCTGATGATGGCGTTTTCATTATGTTTCATCAGCAGGCGACTCTCCTCCGATCCGCAGGAAAGGATCACGGCAATCTGCTTGGATGGCGGAACTTCCATCTCGCCGCGGATATTGCGGATGCCGCTGATGACCGCCATGATCCGTTCCATATCGGCGGCGGCCTCCGGGAAGGAGTGCTGTTCGCAATACTCGGGGTAGGGGGCCTGCATGATGGATTGTAGGGGCGCCCCCGTGTGGGCGCCCTTGTCGGCATCGCCACCCAAAGGCGGGCGGTCACATGGGACCGCCCCTACGGTCGCCTTGGGCAATGCCTGCCAGATTTCCTCGGTGATGAAAGGCATGAAGGGATGCAGCAGGCGCAGCAGGTTTTCCAGCGTGTACCAGAGTACATACTGGGCGGTCTGTTTGCGCTCGGGGGTGCCGTTGTACAGATCCTGCTTGGAAAGCTCCAGATACCAGTCGCAGAATTCGCTCCAGGTGAACTGGTAAAGTGCCATGGCGCATTCATTGTAGCGGTAGCCGGTCAGGGTTTCGTCCAGGGTCCTGGCGGTTTCGTTCAAACGGTGCAGGATCCATTTGTCACCCTGGGAAAACTCCAGGCTGTCGTAGCTGACGGAGTCCGGATCAAAGCCTTCCAGATTCATCAATGTGAATCTGGCCGCGTTCCAGACCTTGTTGCAGAAGTTGCGGTATCCGGCGATGCGCTCCTCGGCCAGTTTGATGTCGCGCCCCTGGGCCGCGAAAGCGGCCAGCGTGAAACGGAAAGCGTCGGTGCCGTACTGGTCGATCACGGTCAGCGGATCGATGACATTCCCTTTGGATTTAGACATCTTCTGCCCTTGGGCATCCCGCACCAGGGCGTGGATGTAGACGTCCGTGAAGGGCACCTCGTCCATGAAGTGCAGACCCATCATCATCATGCGGGCCACCCAGAAAAAGAGGATGTCAAAGCCGGTTACCAGGCAGGCGGTCGGGTAGAAGGTTTTCAGTTCGGCGGTACAATCCGGCCACCCCATGGTCGAAAAGGGCCACAGCGCCGATGAGAACCAGGTGTCCAGAACGTCGGTTTCCTGGCGGATTTCGTCGCTGCCGCATTTGCTGCATTTGCCTGGCGCCTCCATGGTGACGGTGATGCCGTCACAATGGTCGCAGAACCAGGCCGGGATGCGGTGTCCCCACCAGATCTGGCGCGAGATGCACCAGTCGCGGATATTCTCCATCCAGTCGTAATAGGTATTTTCCCACTGTTTGGGCAGGATGCGGGTCTTGCCGCTTTTTACTGCGTCCAAAGCACGCTCGGCCAGCGGAGCAACCTTGACGTACCACTGCAGAGACAGGTACGGTTCCACCACGGTTTTGCAACGGTAGCATCCGCCCACCGACATGGCGTGATCGTCGATCTTTTCCAGCAGTCCGGCTTCCTCCAGTTCGGACACAATCCGCGTCCGGGCGGCAAAGCGGTCCAAACCTTCGTACTGATGCCCGGCGGCGTTGATGATGCCTGACTCGTCCAGCATGTTGATCTTGTCCAGGCCGTGACGCAGGCCGACTTCAAAGTCGTTGAAATCGTGAGCCGGGGTGATCTTTACGACGCCGGTGCCGAACTCCAGCTCGACATAGTCATCGGCCACCACCGGAATTTCACGGCCGATCAGCGGCAGGATTACCTTTTTCCCGATCAGATGTTTGTAACGCTCGTCTTCGGGATGGACCGCCACGGCGGTGTCCCCCAGCATCGTTTCGGGGCGGGTGGTGGCCACCACCACATACTGGCCCGGTTCCCCGGCCACCGGATAGCGGATATGCCAGAGGTGCCCCTTCTTGTCCTCATGCTCTACCTCGATGTCCGACAAGGCGGTATGGCAGCGCGGGCACCAGTTGATCAGACGGTTATCACGGTAGATCAGTCCGTCTTCGTAAAGCTTGACGAAGACGGTGCGGACCGCCTTGGAGAGCCCTTCGTCCATTGTGAAGCGCTCGCGCTCCCAGTCGCAGGAAGCTCCCAGACGCTTGAGCTGGCCGATGATCTGGCCGCCCGACTCGGCTTTCCATTTCCAGACCCGCTCGATAAACTCCTCGCGCCCCAGGTCGTGTCGGTCCTTGCCGTCGGCGGCCAGCTGGCGTTCGACCACGTTCTGGGTGGCAATCCCGGCATGGTCGGTGCCCGGCATCCAGAGCACGTTATACCCCTGCATCCGCTTCCAGCGGCAGAGGATGTCCTGCAGCGTATTGTTCAGGGCATGCCCCATGTGCAGTGCGCCGGTCACATTTGGGGGGGGGATGACAATCGAATAAGGCTTCTTATCGGAAGTGGCGGCAGCGTGGAAGTAACCTTTCTGCTCCCATTCTCCGTACCATCTTTTTTCAACGTCGTGTGGTTCGTAACCTTTGGCAAGTTCTCTGGTCATTCAGGATCCTTTTTATAAATATTCTGGACTTGCAGATATACTACTGTTGTCCGATTCAGGTCAAGTCTGCACTTGGAAGCGCTGTAAATTCAAATCCGGACGGCGTCCTTTAGCTTGACGGGCGGCAACATGTGTATTATTCTAACACGACTAAAGCTGTCCTATTATGCCGCTGGAGGGTGACATGACCAAAATTGCTTTTGGAACATCAGGATGGCGTGGAATCCTGTGTGAGGATTTTACTTACGACAATGTCAAAACCGTCATTCAGGCCATAGCCGATAACATCAAAGCGGCCGGTGAGCAGGGCAAAGGGGTTGTGATCGGTTGCGATACCCGTTTCATGGGGCAGCGTTTTGTGGAAGCATCGGCCCGAGTCCTGGCCGGGGCCGGTATCAAAGCCTATATGTGTGAACGGGATGTTCCCACGCCGGTCATATCGTTTGAAATTCTGCGTCGCGGAGCGGCCGGCGGCATCAACTTCACCGCCAGTCACAATCCCCCCGAATACAACGGCGTCAAGTTTTCACCTTCCTGGGGAGGTCCGGCCCTTCCTGAAACCACCAGCGATATCGAAAAGCGTGCCAACCGGATGCTTGGAACGGCCTGCTACAATGAACTTTCCCTTGAGGCAGCAAAGCAGCAGGGTCTGCTTGAAGTTATCAATCCGCGCGAAGAGTACCTGAAAGCCCTGGAGAAGAAGGTCGATTTTGATGTGATCGGCCGGCTGGGGCAGGTGGCGCTCAATCCGATGTATGGAACCGCTCGAGGTTATCTGGAAGAGCCACTGCGTAAGCGCGGCATACCATACGCCATGATCAATGACCGCCCCGATCCTTACTTTGGCGGACACCCGCCCGAACCATCCGAAGCTCACATTCCCGATTTCATTTCGCTGATCAAGAAAGATTCCGATATCCGGCTTGGTCTGGCCACTGACGGCGATGCCGACCGTTTCGGCATCATTGATGCCGACGGCAGCTACATCGAACCCAATTACATCATCGCCCTGCTGCTGGATTACCTGATCCGTGTCCGCAAACTGGAAGGAGGGGTGGCCCGCAGTGTCGCTACTTCTCACCTGATTGACGCCGTGGCGAAAAAGCATGGCGTGCCGGTCTACGAAACCCCGGTCGGTTTCAAATACATCGGCGAACTGATCAGCCAGGACAAACTGGTGATCGGCGGGGAAGAGAGCGCCGGCCTGACGATTAAGGGGCACGTCCCTGAAAAGGACGGCATTCTGGCCTGTTTCCTGGTGGCCGAGATGGTGGCCCGCGAAGGCAAAACAGTCCGTGAGCTGCTGGAACGTCTGTACGGCGAAGTGGGGCGTTTTGTTACCCGCCGCGACAACCTCAAGTTGTCACCGGAACTGGAAAATGCTTACAGTACAAAGATTAATGCGGTTCCCGCCGAGGTCGCCGGGACGAAAGTCAAGGAGGTTATCAGAATCGACGGGACCAAGTTATTGCTGGAAGACGGCAGCTGGATGCTGTTCCGCAAGTCGGGTACAGAGCCGGTTGTGCGCCTGTACGGTGAGGCGGGCAACGAAGCTCGTCTGGCAGAGGTTATGGCCGCCGGCCGGCAGTTCATACTGGGGTAGGAGGCTTTATGGGGCCGGCAAATTTGGCGGAAAAACTTGATGAACACTTCACCTATGGCCAGTATTGCCAATGGAATGATGGCGAACGCTGGGAGCTGATAGATGGTGTTCCTTACAACATGACGCCAGCTCCTGTGCGGAAGCATCAGGGCATTTTGATGCGAGTGTCGCTTGTCGTTGGAAATTTTTTGGCTGGTAAGCCCTGCCGGGCCTATTTTGCTCCATTCGATGTTCGTTTCCCGGATTCTTCCGAGCAGAATGATTCCGATGTGCCGACGGTGGTGCAGCCGGACCTTGTTGTCATCTGTGATGAGAAAAAACTGGATGATCGCGGTTGCCGCGGTGCCCCCGACCTCGTTGTGGAGATCCTCTCTCCGTCCACATCCAGGAAGGATATCGGAGCCAAGTTTCGTCTCTATGAACGTCATGGAGTTCGGGAATACTGGATCATTCATCCCGCAGAGGAGTCACTGATGGTATTTGCAATTGGTGAGGACGGAAAGTACGGCAGACCCCAAGGATATGGACGTGGGGATTTTGCCACCAGCACGGTTTTGGAAGGGTTGGAGCTGAACCTTGAAGAGATTTTCGCAGAGTGAAATCTTGAATACAAAAATAATATCAAGCTAAGGAGATATACTTAAATGTGGGATTACACACCAATCGTTAAAGATCATTTTTTGAACCCGCGCAACGTGGGAGATATTCCGGATGCCGATGCAGTTGGGGAAGTCGGCAGTCTGGCCTGCGGCGACGCACTGAAACTTTACCTTAAACTGGACGATAACAAAGACAAGATCGTGGATGCCAAATTCCAGACCTTCGGCTGCGCCAGCGCCATCGCCTCTTCATCGGCCCTGACCGAAATGGTCAAGGGGAAGAACCTGGATGAAGCCCTGGCTATCAGCAATCAGGATATCGCCGATTTTCTGGGCGGTCTGCCTGAAGAAAAAATGCACTGTTCCGTCATGGGACAGGAAGCTCTGGAAGTGGCGATTGCCAAATACCGCGGCGAGCCGATCCCGGAGCATGACAGCGAACATGACCATGGCCATGCTTACCCTGATTATGAAGGTGAGATCGTCTGCAAATGCTTCGGCATTACCGATACTTTCCTGAAGAAGGTCATCGAGACCAACCGCCTGACGACCGCCGAGCAGGTTACTCATTTCACCAAAGCCGGTGGCGCCTGCGGCGGCTGCATCCCCAAAATCCAGGAACTGATCGCCCAGGTCCTGGGTAGTGACGAACTTCAACCGCGCAAGCGTCCTGAAAAGCTTTCCAACATGAAGAAGATGCAGCTGATTCAGGAAGTACTGGAACGCGACATCCGGCCGCTATTGTGGGCTGATGGCGGTGATCTGGAACTGATCGATATCGACGGGCCCAACGTTCAGGTCGCCTTCCGCAAGGCTTGCGCCGGCTGCGCCTCGTCCGGCAACACTGCCCGCATGGTCGAAGCCAAGTTGCGCGATCTGGTGGCCGAGGATATCGTGGTCGAGGAGGTCTCTCAATGAAAGAGATCTATCTCGACAACAACGCCACCACCAAGGTCGATGAAGCGGTTTTCGAAGAGATGCGCCCCTATTTCTGCGAGTTGTACGGCAACCCCAGTTCGATGCATTTCTTCGGTGGCCAGGTGCAGGGCAAAGTGACTGAAGCCAGGGCTCGTGTGGCGGCTCTTCTGGGTGCTTCCCCGGAAGAAATCATCTTCACCGCCTGCGGCACCGAGAGCGACAATGCCGCCATCCGCTCGGCGCTGGAGGTCTTTCCCGACCGCCGCCATGTTATCACCAGCCGGGTTGAACATCCCGCTGTCCTGACTCAGTGCCGCAACCTGACCCAGAAGGGTTACCGTGTTACCGAAATCGGCGTGGATGGTGCCGGTCGTCTGGATATGGATGAGTACAAAGCAGCCGTTGACTCCGACACAGCGATAGTCTCGCTGATGTGGGCCAACAACGAGACCGGCGTGATCTTCCCTGTGGAGGAAGCCGCTGCGATCGCCAAGTCTAAAGGGGCCCTGTTCCATAGCGATGCCGTCCAGGCCATCGGCAAAATTCCGATCGACATGGCCAATTCCTGCATCGACATGCTCTCGCTTTCCGGCCACAAACTGCATGCCCCCAAGGGGATCGGCGTGCTTTACCTGCGTCGCGGCACCCCTTTCCGCCCCTTTCTGGTCGGCGGACACCAGGAAAAGAGTCGCCGGGCGGGGACTGAGAATGCCGCCGCAATTATCGCCCTGGGCAAAGCCTGCCAGCTGGCCGACCAGTACATGGAAGCAGAGAATACAACCGTCAAAGCTCAGCGTGACCGGCTGCAGGACGCCCTGATGGCGGCCATTCCCAATGCCCGTATCAACGGCGGCGGGGCCGAGCGTCTGCCCAACACGACTTCAATCGCCTTTGAATTTGTCGAAGGGGAGGCCATCCTTCTCCTGTTGTCCGAGTTGGGAGTTTGCGCTTCCTCCGGCAGCGCCTGTACCTCCGGATCGCTGGAACCGTCCCACGTTCTGCGCGCCATGGGTGTGCCCTTTACCTGCGCCCACGGTTCGATCCGTTTCTCGCTTTCGCGCTACACAACCGATGCCGAGATCGACACCGTTATCCGCGAGATGCCGCCGATCATTGCCCGTCTGCGGCAGATGTCCCCCTTTGGAAGGGAACATCTCTAAGGGCTGTTCGGGATAACTCCAGCATATTGCTTTGATGAGGGCGGCCAAACGGGTCGCCCTTTGTTTTAACTGGAGAATTGGGGAAAATTAGGTAGAATGTCTCAGATCAATCCTTAGTAGCGGATTGATTTAAACTGTAGTGACGGAGTCAACCATGGATATAAAAATACCGGAAATTGGAGAATCAGTACGGGATGCGCTGTTGGCCAAGTGGTTTAAGGCGGATGGGGCGGCGATAAAGAAAGACGATCCGCTCTGCGAGATTGAAACCGACAAGATTACGCTGGATCTGAACGCCGACGCCGACGGAGTCCTTTCCATTGCTGTACAGGAAGGGACGACCGTGGCGGTTGGAACCGTGATCGGATCAATTGCTGAAGCTGCCGCAAAACAGGAGGCCCCGCCCAGTTTGTCGGCTACTCAGCTGGCAGACAGACTGCTTGCTCCGGCTTCGTCACCGACGGTGCGGCGCGAGATGCTTGAAAATGACATCACTCCCGATCAAGTGCCCGGAACCGGCAAGGGGGGGCGCATCACACTGGATGACCTGTTTGCCCGCATCGAAGAACGCTCGAAACAGCCCCCCGCGCCACGACCGGTTGCCGTCGCTCAACAACCGGTTGTGATACCGGAAACGCCTCCGGTTCCTCCCGCCACACTGCCGCCATCCGCGCCGGAACCTGCTGCTCCGGCTGATGAACCAGCCGCCAGCACATATGCCGTCAGCAGTGAGGCCGCGCCTGCCTACACAGCCGGTCGCGAGGAGCGTCGTCCCATGACGCCGATCCGCAGACGGATTGCCGAGCGTCTGGTGGCTGCGCGCCAGCAGACCGCCATGCTGACAACTTTCAACGAAGCCGACCTTTCCCGCGTCAAGGCGCTGCGCAGTAATTACCGCGAGCACTTCATGCAGCGCCATGGCATAGCACTTGGTTTTATGCCGTTCTTCGTCAAAGCCTGCGTCGAGGCGCTGAAAGAGTTTCCGAATGTCAACGGCAGTATCGATGGCGATGATATTGTACTCCACCATTTCTACGACATCGGCATAGCCATCGGCGGCGAAAAGGGACTGGTGGTCCCGATCCTGCGCAACGCCGATCAGATGAAACTGTATGAAATCGATCAGGCAATTGCGGAATATTCCCAAAAAATCAAAACTAACCGCCTGGAAATTACCGATCTGCAAGGCGGCACCTTCAGCATCAGCAACGGTGGCGTCTATGGTTCGATGCTTTCGACGCCGATCCTCAATCCGCCCCAGAGCGCTGTGCTCGGCATGCACGCCATTCAGGACCGCCCGGTGGTTCGCGATGGCCAGATTGTGGTGCGCCCGATGATGTATCTGGCATTATCCTATGATCACCGTATCATCGACGGTCGCGAGGCGGTCGGTTTTCTGAAGAAGGTCAAGGAATATATCGAAGAGCCGGAAGAGCTGCTGCTGGAAGGGTGATGGAACAATTATGTAGGGGCAAGCCCATGTGCTTGCCCTGAATTCGGGCGGCCACATGGGGCCGCCCCTACGGAGGGTAAAATATGTCTGAAACAACATTCGATCTGATAGTTATCGGCGCCGGTCCGGGCGGCTATGTGGCTGCCATCCGCGCCACGCAGCTGGGAATGAAGGTGGCTGTCGTGGAAAAGCGCGCCACACTGGGCGGAGTCTGCCTGAATGAAGGGTGTATTCCCAGCAAGGCGCTGCTCGATTCCAGCGAACTGTTTGCACAGGCGCGGGACAAATTCGCCTCGCATGGCATCGCCATTGATCCGCCCAGGCTTGATCTGGGGTCGATGATGCTGCGCAAGGATGACGTAGTCAGGAAGCTGACCGACGGTATCGCCTATCTGTTTAAAAAGAACGCGATCCGGAGGCTGCACGGTACGGCGGTCCTGAAGGGGAAAAATCCCGAAGGCGAACATCAGGTCGAGGTAACGCCGGTGGCGGATGGACAGCAGAGCCTGCTGGATGCCCCGCCGGAAGCCGTGCTGCTGACCGCTCCCAGGATTCTGCTGGCAACCGGCAGCGAAGCGGCCGGACTGCCGGGCATTTCCTTTGACGGGCAGGTTGTGGTCAGCGCCAGGGAAGCGCTCTCTTTCGACAAACTCCCGGAACACCTGATCGTGGCAGGCGGAGGTTACATCGGTCTGGAAATGGGTTCGGTCTGGCGTCGATTGGGCGCCAAGGTAACTGTGATTGAGATGTTGCCGCAGATTCTGCCGAACATGGATCGCCAGGTGGCTGATGCACTGTATCGTTCGCTGCGCAAACAGGGCATCCAGTTCAAACTTGCCACCCGTATCAATAATGTGCGCCGGATCGGCTCCAAGGCTATTGTGGAGTACAACGACGGCACCGGCAGCGAAGAGATCGATTGCGACAAAGTGCTGGTGGCGATTGGTCGACGTCCCATGACCGCCGGACTGGGGCTGGATGAACTTGGATTAGGTCTGGATGAGAAGGGGAGGGTGGTGGTGGATGCCAACTATCAAACGACCGTACCCGGTATCTACGCGATTGGCGATCTGGTGCCGGGACCGATGCTGGCTCACAAGGCATCCGAAGAGGGTGTCGTCTGCGTCGAGCGCATGGCCGGCCAGCATTCCACGGTCGAATACGACTTTATCCCCGGAGTCTGCTACACCTGGCCGGAAGCTGCCAGCGTGGGAAGTACCGAGGAACAGCTCAAGAAAGCCAACATCCCCTATCGCAGCGGACGTTTCAACTTTTCTGCCCTGGGGCGGGCGCGCTGCATGGATGAAAGCGAAGGTTTTGTCAAGATTCTGGCCCATCAGGAAACGGACCGGGTGCTGGGGGTGCATATCCTCGGCCCGCGCGCCTCTGATCTGATTGCCGAGGCGGCCACGGTGATGTGTTTCGGCGGCACCGCCCGCGACATAGCCCTGATGTGCCATGCCCATCCGACTCTGTCGGAGGCGATCAAGGAAGCGGCGTTGGATCTGCATAAAGAGGCGATTCACGGCTGAGGTTGATGATTGAAAACTGAACAATAGGTGGGAAATGCAGCGAAAGGGGGGCAGTCTGACTGTCCCCCTTGTTTGTTTTTATTAATGGCAAACGGGTTTTAAATGTATTGGAGGCATTGGAGCCGGAGCGCCGCGCAATAGTCCTTCAGTACTCAGGTCTTCATCGATATCCGGCCAGTGGATGCCATATCCTCCACCGCTTGTCTGCCAGTTTTCACGAGCTTTTTGTGATGCGTTAGCAAGCCTTGGATACCAGATCAATGGTACGGATATGCTTCTTCCGTCCATCAGATCAACGGAAATAACATCGTCGTCAATGTGCAGGTTTTTGACCCGCTCGTCTGCTTTAAGCGCCAAAGTACCCATTCCAAGCCTCCAGTAGTGTTAATCTGTGTTCAATTACAAGAATCTGTATCGTGCGTAACTCACGGGGACTGAAGCCGATGCTGGACGCCAAGGCAACAGGTGATAACCAGAATTTGGCCGTTTGTTCGTCGCGATCAATATGGATATGTGGCGGTTCAGTTGTTTCGTGACTATGGAAGTAAAAC
>MTLC01000170.1_pt1 | contig 62146 bp, 76 predicted proteins | sample 1982451 | NCBI WGS metagenome assembly MTLC01 (sample SAMN05710165, study PRJNA340218) | biofilm metagenome | isolation source: sample SPH anode biofilm adapted to +100 mV | place: USA | collected 2012-02-03 | reverse complement strand
ATTACGCCAAACCCGCAGCTGGCGCTGCTTTGAAAGCTATGGGACAGCAATGGTTAAGACTATGAAAAATCACTACATTCCGTTTATTGTATTATTATTACTATTTACTTCTTCACTTTCAAGTGAGGCAGTAACATACGATAGAAAAATCGGTTACCTTAATGCATATGGTTACACAGATGGGGCATACTGGAATAGACCAGATGAGGGAAGCCCGGTCGCTAGCTTGCCAAAATTTTATGTTTCAACTGTTTCTTCAGGTACATTTACGGTACCCATAACTTTTGACTACAGTGGCGGAGATTCTGCAAACTTTGTAGAGATTTTTTTAGGTTACACCAGTTCACCATATTCTGCAAATCCACCCGTTGGATACATCTCTACAACAAATTCTACAGGAGCAATACCAGTCTGTTGGGTATATGACCCTTCTAGTTCATATAAAATAGTTTATAGATCAACTATTAGTAATGGTAAAATTTATGGGTATGCAGCTCCAGCATACACCGCCGTAACAGGCTGCAGCTCTCCGCGCTCCTTCCCCGCGACCAACCCATCGGTATCTGCCGGGACAAAAATATCGGCCACGCATTTTGTCAATCTGATGTCCAACATCAATTATCTCCGTACCGATGCAGGGCTAGCTGCCTGTAACTGGACCAAAGGATCGGCACCCACTGGCCGCAAAATTTACGCTGCCGACATCAACGATCTTCGTGCTTGCCTCGCCCAGGTCTACACAACATGCTCTGGCTCCTGCGGAGCCACTGGCGGCTGTTCCAGCTTCAACATCACAGCCACAGCAGGCACGAGCAAAATTGTGGCAACCGACATATCCAACCTGGTTACCGGAATCAACGCAGCCCCATAGGTTGCCGGCCTCGCCAACTCGCCCATAATAGCCCTTTCTCGAAAGGGCTATTGTTTTTTATCACTTCCCATCTCTACGCCCCTCGTGCAGATGCCACGACCGCCGCGCTCACCCCGCCTACGAAATCCACGTATTTAATATAATTCTTTTGTTTCCGTTGTCGGGAGACAATTAAGTCCTTACAAAATGAGACGCTAAGCCGTTAATTTTACGTAGGTGGGCATTCCGTCCTTTTCGGGGTCAGTCCTTACATTTTCAGATCTCTTATCATTAAAAGGTGGATGTAAGAGACAATAAAGTCTGATCAATTTGGGATAAAATGTATTAGGGGGTGATGATACCAAATAAATCGCCCCGCCCATAAGCAACGCATCCGCTTGCTGCGATACTTCTTTCTAAGAATCCTAAGTTAGTCACTTTCTACCTACTTGTCTTGTAAAACATCAAGCGTTGCAGACAGCGGCAGCCAAAACAGTTGCCATCTTATTTACTTACTGCCATTGTTCACATCTTCTGTGAGAAATCTGCGGAGAACACTCTCGTTAATAAAGCATTGGGCGGCGGTCCATAAACGTGTGGATGAATTACCTATTAAGGACTTCCTGTCAAGCACGTCTCGCTTAGTAGCACCAGCAAGATGCCATGTACCACCACTGGTGAAAAAATTGTGCAACAGGGGCTGGAAACGGTCTATTGCCCGTGCATAACGGGCCTCAGGAGTTATGCAAGCCTCGAACTCATCCCACAACTCGCGCAATTCATGTGCTTGATCAGGAGGGAGAAGGCCAAATATTCGGTCGGCAGCGGCTTTTTCCCGAACTTCCTGGTCTTGTAAAGCCGCAGAATCGTAGATAAAGGTATCGCCAGCGTCAATTTCAACGATATCATGGATAATAAGCATTTTCAGAGTGCGGCATAGATCAAATGGTTCATCCGCATGTTCAGCAAAAACCACGGCCATTAATGTCAACTCCCAAGTATGCTCCGCATCATTCTCACGCCTTGCAGTGTTGAGCAATGGTGTCATCCGAAGAATATTCTTGAGTTTTTCCACTTCAAGTACAAAGCGGATTTGCTGTACAAGTCGTTGGTCTGAAAAAAGACGATCAAGATCAATATCATCTCCGGTGAGCGGGGATAGTTTGTTGCCAAATAACATTTTGCACCTTTGTACGTGGAATTTGATGAGTTTAGTGGTGTGTGGCTGTAGGTCAAGTAAGTATCGCTATCAGTCAGGACACAAATGGAGAGTTACAAATAATCCTGCCTTGGAGGAGTGAAAAAGTCAACTACTTCTCCTGGCTCGATAATTTCAATGCGGTGCTGGACATTACGAGGAATAGAGTAAGAATCACCAGCAACAACAATTTTGTCATTATCCTCGAAAATAATTCTGTACCTTCCTGTTACCACATAGCCACTTTGCTCATTTGGATGTTTGTGAAAGGGCACATTGTCCTCTTTCTTGTATAGCATCTTGGCAACCATTGATTCAGGACCGTAGGATAACACAACTAAATTTACTCCTAGGAAGGTTCTTTTTTGGCCTTGATCTGATGTGACAATCATTTTAACTCCTTTTTTAATGGGACCCTCCAGAAACTGTACGTTCCAGTCGTCTATGACCTACCAACTTGGTCCTTGAAATAACAGCCTATACCTGTTTGCGGAGGGCTAAGCTCATGCCTAGAGCAATCATTACGCCCCCCGTGGCCCACCGTAATACACAGACGGCTTTCGGGGCTGTCGTGAGGCGGTTACCAAATGCACCTGAGAAGTAGGCGATGATCCCGTATGCGGCCAGGCACAGGAAGGTGAACATGAGACCCAGGAAGAGGATTTGCGTGGAAACCGGACCAGCAGAAGGCCGTACAAACTGGGGGAGGAAGGATAGAAAAAATAAAATGGCCTTGGGATTCATTATGCTAGTAGCTATTCCCGTGAAAACCAAATTTGTGCCTGCACCGGGAGCAGTACCCGTCGAGAGACTCAACTGCTGACTACTCCTGAACGCACGAAGCCCTAGGTAGACAAGATAGGCGGCGCCTGCATAACGGATGGCATTGAATAGGAGTTCTGAAGTTTGAACCAGTGCCGATAACCCGAGAACAGCCAGGACCGTGTGCACAAGGTATCCGAGACATACACCGAGCATCGAGAGCAGCGCGCTCGAACGTCCTTGGGTAACCCCACGGCTTACAATGTAGACAATATCTGGGCCGGGCGTGAGAATTATCGGTATGGACGTTGCGCAGAATAAGACGACCTGGGTCTCTTGCATCAAGGTTTCCTTTCCTCCTAGGTTGCTTTTACAGCGTTGGCCCTGTGTGCCGTGCGATGAAAATCACCAGCATCCCGGCCAGCATCGCAATTTAAGAGCTGAGAGTCCTAACCACAAAGCACATCGCCGTAAGCGATAACACTTGTGGCTATAGGTGCGTTGGCTGCTACACCTCGTAAAATTTCCAACTTCATCCAGCCTCTCCATCCTAATTTCTTTTCCTGTACATGGGTATTCACGCCAGTTAGCTTGCAAGAATACTCCAAAAAAGATAAAATTTGATTTCAAATAATTCCTATCTGGTGGTGTATTTTGGAAGCTTTTTACGTATGGATGAGTTAGATCGCAAAATTCTTGCTGAACTCCAATTGGATGGGCGTCTCTCAGTAACCGACTTGGCTGAGAGAATCGGGCTTAGCCTTTCACCTTGTCATCGCCGGGTTCGTGCCTTGGAACAGAGTGGCGTTATACGTGGCTACCATGCGGACCTTGACCCTGGCAGCATTGGCCTAAATTTTTCGGCGCTGGTTTTTGTAACCCTTCGTGAAGGGGATCGAAACGCTGTCGCATCCTTCGAGAAAGCGGTCATGGGAGTTCCGCAGGTGATTGAAGCTAAACGGCTCTTTGGAGATCCCGATTATATACTCCATGTCATCACCCGCGATCTGCAAGCCTTCCAGGAACTCTATGATCAACACTTGTCCGCGCTACCGAGCGTTCAGCGTCTTACCTCCACTTTAGTCATGAAAAGTATTGTTGCTGACCGTTCGCTTCCACTGCCTTGAAGGGGATGATCTGTAGATGGTAGAAGTGGATGCGACTGGGCAAAGTAATTCTAGCTGGTTAAGTGTGCCTTTGGGCTTCAACAGCGGCGGGAGAGTCTGCGGCTGTCTTCAATTATGGCAGGAGAGCTTGCGACTATCTGAATCGATCCGCGCGGAAGCAGGTCTACTGAGATGAGCTGGAAAATGAGGTGCTGATGAATTTGAAAATCGGATCAATGGGTTCTTATGGGGTCAGGACGATTGGCGGTAGCTGGCGGGTGTTGTTCCAGTCAGGTTCTTAAACATCACAATGAAGGCAGATGCGGTGGAATAACCGAATTGCGATGCTATAGATTCCACGCTCTTGCCGTCTTCAATCATTGATATAGCATTCACGACACGCATCCGGTTCCTCCACTCCGTAAGCGGCATTCCTAGTTCTTGCCTGCACTTTCTCGCTAGAGTTCTTTCCGTGATTCCCGCCTGACGAGCCAGTTCGGCGACAGAACGGTTATCTCTTGGATTCTTTTCCAGGTAATGCAAGACCTTACTTAAAACCGCATCGTCAGAGGCCGGGATGTATGTCCCCGCTTGCGGAGTTTCTGTCAATTCGTCCAAGAAAACGGTGAGTAACCGTAAATACCTATCACTTGCGTGATCAAGTTTGCTTTCCCGAGCGTGGTCGAGCAGAGACCGCATAAATGGCGAAACCATCAAGGCCTGGGGTTTTGTCGGTAATGTGTTGCATAACACGTCGCTAACGTATAAAGACGACAGCAAGACCTCCCGACGATTCACTCCTACGTGCTTAACATTGGGAGGAAGCCAAAGGCCATATTGCGGAGGTACGAGATAACGTTCATCTCCAACAATGACCTGGACAATTCCATTGAGAGAGTACACGAATTCCCCCCCGGCGTGGGCATGCTCCGGGAACATGGCGCCTTTTGGCATAAGCACCGTGCGTAGGACCAACGGTGTAGGAAGAACTTCTGTAAAAGGGGACAGTAGGGAAGGCTTCATCGTGTCACCTCTGCTATGTTTGATGTCTGATATTGATTATATACTTTTTTTATGACTTTGATAGAATCCCGTCGTGTGGCCGTAGTGGAGATAGCGATCCCTCCTCTTGCAAGCCGCCTAGACCGATCACATGGGAGATGAAGATGCACTTTGATACCAAAATTGTTGTAGTTATCGATGAAAACCTGGCGGTTTGGCAGAAGTTAAATGTCACGGCCTTTCTAACATCTGGGGTCATTGCTTCGCATGAAGAGATGATCGGGCAGCAATACAAGGATGCTTCGGGCAAGACATACTCACCATTATGCGTTCAGCCTATTATGATAATGAAAACTAACCGTGATAGGCTTAAAACGATCCTCACCCGGGCGAACAAGGAAGAAATTGAGTCGTCTATTTACATTGAAGACATGTTCGCTACCGGATTTGATGAGGCGAACCGACAGACGGTCTCAAATTATAACTCACAGGAACTACCTCTTGTAGGAATAGCCATGCGCGGAGAGAAAAAGTGCATTGATAAGGTAGTCAAAGGAGCTAAGTTACACGACTAGTTCGAGTTATACAGTAATTTAAAGCGGGTTGGATTGTTGATAAGGAAGACGATTTTCACACTTCGACATCACCCGCGATATTCGGAAAATTCCAGAAGCACCTTCGCGGGCCTAGACTAATAATTCTGCTACAGAAGATTTCATGCCGTTGTATTTGCATCATGGGCACATCTTTCATACAGGGAGGATAGGGTGATGAACGACTTCCAACGCCACGTTCGAGCTTATGTCATTCAAACGCTACGCGACGCTTCGGTTGCCCCTACTGCTGCATCCATTGCTTGTGCCCTTGGCTCATCAGAGGCTGAGGTCCATCTAGCCCTGCGATGCCTGGCCAATGAGCATCGACTTGCTCTGCTACCAGACACAGACTCTGTGTGGATGGCTCATCCTTTCTCTGCGGTAGAGACAGACTTCCTCGTTCGCATCGGAGATCGACGCTGGTACGCGAACTGCGTTTGGGATGGTCTGTCCATACTCGCCCTGCTCGGCGATGGGACACTGGACACGCATTCGCCAGCGACAAAGGAGCCTATGTCATTCTCCGTCACGGACGGGCGCGTAGAGGGGCAAGGACTCGTTCATTTTCTTGTGCCCGCTAAGAACTTTTGGCAGGATATAGGCTTAACCTGAGCCAACATTGCCGCCTTCCGGTCGGAAGGAGAATTGGGCGAGTGGTTGAGATCCAGAGGCTATCAGCAAGGAGCAGTCGTAGCCCCTCAGACTCTTTATAATCTTGGAGCTGATTGGTATGCAACACGCCTTGATTTCGACTGGCGGCCTGCCAGCGCCGAGCAGGCTGCTAAGATGTTCGCAAAGCATGGACTCACGGGTGAGTTCTGGTCCCTCGATTAGGTAAATACCGAGATGCTAAGTAGACTGGGTTCATCCAGGATAAAATTCAGAAAGCCCTATCACCTCAAGGTGATAGGGCTTTTCCTTTTCAGCCTCCCCAAACGAAGAGGGCTTCAATCATTATTGAAATTTAACTAGCTAATTAAAAATATAAGGACTTTATTGTCGATGTAACAACTTAGTTGTCTATGTAACGACTCAATTGTCTCCCGACATCCGTGTTTTATCGGTTGACATCATTCCTCATTTATAAGATGATAAAAATATCGCTAGATGATAAAAATATTTCTTTAATGGAGCGAATATGCGAGCAAAACCTGCTACCCCGGTTCTGGTTGTTGATCTCGGTTTCTCTGCCGGAAAGTTCAGGTGGAAAGACGTTGAGGACCGTGTGCCTTCCGCATTCAGGCGGACCGGCGAAATCATCATCGTCGGCGACGATGCCCTTCGTGGCACCGGATCGAACTACCTCAAGACCCCCGAAGAGTTGGTGCGTTACTACCCCAACTTTGTAGACCACATTCACGAGGCCGCCGGCGTCGACGAGAAAGCAGATCTCGCCATCGGCTTGCCCTACGACTACTGGAAAAATGAACTGGAAAAGGGTGATCATCCCTCCTCTGCAATCGTTCAACTCCAGGAGACCCTGAAGCGTAAGCACTTCGGCAAAATCCATGTTTTCCCGCAAGGTCGTGGTGGTCTTGTTGCGTACATTGCGGATTCCAAGGTGGCCGTTGAGGGGAACGTCCTCGTGATCGACATCGGCTTCAACACCATCATCGCCACTCTTTTCTCGGTCAAGCAGCAGAAAACCCTTTGGACTGCTACCTACTACAAGAAGGGCATCCACAGGCTCGTAACCGAATACCTGTACCCGAGGATCAAAGACCTCACCCCGGGCCGCAGCGCAACGCCGGTGGAACTGGCGCGTTTTCTCGAAGACCGTTTCATCCAGTTTGGTTTCGAGCGTCACGACATCGGCCCCGAGATCGACGCAGCGGCAGAAAGCTACGCTGCCGACACCCTCAAGGATATCGACGCTGACCTCAAAGCTCACGTCGGCGTGACGGCGCGCTTCGATGAAGTGCTCCTGTTCGGTGGTGGCACCCACTACCTGCCTGATATCCATTCGTCCAGCATCCAGATCACCAAACTGCAGGCACCGGAATTCGCAAATGCACGCGGTTTCGAGATTCTTGCACAAAAACACGCAGAGGAGGTGTAACCGCTATGGCGGAAGACCAGAACACGCAGACTCCCCCGGCAGCTTCGATCAAATTGCCCTATAAAATCCTGAACGCGACCATCACCACCAACGACCCCCTCACGGCATCGGTCCTCTCCGCGGCCCGCTCCGTAAAACGCCTCAATGCCGTCCTCGGCATGATGCTCGAGGCCTACCTTGCCACTCCGGAGGGGCAGTTCATGGCCGCGCAACAACTGCGGAAACCGGTGAGTGAACTGCCCCTCAGCGCAACGGCGCTTGCAGCAGAGCCGCAGGCCCCCGAGGGTCCGGAACAAGCTTTGGTAGGGATGAAGACCAAGACCAAGGCTGTCAAGGGTACGGGGCTGAACTTCGACAGCCTCTGCTCGTAGGCTCGGGAGTCATTAGATGAACTTTCGCAGGATATCCACTCTGGCTGTTTTGGCTCTCTCGGTGCCGCAGATCTCTGTGGCCGCAGATCTTCGGGTCGGTTTGACCCGTTATGATGGTGGAGCTGCCGTCTACGGTGTGAACCAGAACCAGCAACTCATCTGCGACAATTGCCCTTCCGCCCCGGCACTCGTGCTTGCCCCACCGCGTGCGGCGATTAAATATGAGCCTCGGCAGGAGGTCCAGCAGGAGATGCCGCAACCGATCCTGGTGGCTGAATTGCCCAAGGAAGATAAGGCCGAGGAGGTTGTGAAACCTGTTCCGCATGGTCTGACCGTGTTCTTTGCCTTCGATAAAGCCGTGCTGAGTCCCGAGGAGAAAAAAAGAATACGTGGAGCACTTGCGGCGGGTCTCGATCCTTCAGTGGTGGTCCGGGTCGATGGTTATACGTGCCGCATTGGCAGCGAGTCCTACAACAGGAAGCTCAGTGCCCGTAGAGCAAAGGCCGTGGCTACCTACCTCCGCAGCCTCGGTGTGAAGGTGTCCACTGCAGAAGGGCTTGGCAAGAAGCACCACAAAGGCGCTGTTGTGCCAAAGGACCGCCAGGCAGAGATTCTGATCAAGGAGAAGAACTAAATGAAAAAAAGGCTGAACCTCGCCCGTTTTGTTGCGCTCATGACGCTGTTCGCTACGACCGCCTGCGCTGCGGATTCCCCCAAGGTGAACGAGGCGTTGAAGCAACGTTTCCCCAAGTTGACCGCCGACTCCGTGCAGGAATCCCCGATCAAAGGCGTCTACGAAGTCATCTCCGGCTCCAACGTCTTCTACTTTGACCCTGCGAGTGGCCACGTCCTTTTCGGGGAAATGTGGTCGCCACGTGGCACCAATGTCACTGCCGACGCGAGGGCAAAAATCCAGACTGCAAAGTTCGGCAAGTTCCAGGAGCGTTTGGCCGATGCCATCAAGATCGGCTCCGGCCCCAACCAGATCATCGAGATTACAGACCCCGATTGTCCTTTCTGCCGCAAGATGCACGGCTTTTGGGCGACGCGCAAGGACGTTACCCGCTACGTCTTCCTGATGCCGATCGCCCAGCTCCATCCTGGGGCCCGCGCCAAGGCTGACTACATCCTGTCGGCTCCCGACCAGGTGGCGGCATTCGATGCCGTCATGAGCGGGAAGTTCGACAGGGAGCCGCTGCCCTCCGTAACACCCAAGAAAGACCTGATCAACAGGCAAACAGCGTTGGTGACCGCTTCCGGTTTAAGCGGTACCCCTGCTTTCTACGTCAACGGCACTTTCGTCAACGGGGCTGACATCCCCACAATCGAGAAACTAATCAAAAGGAGCATGTAACATGAAAAAGACTACTGTTTTTCTTCTCGTAGCCGTCGCCACGCTTTTGGTGGCTGTCGGCGCCGCATTCGCCTTCACCCCTGCGCCTAACGAATTCTTCTACGAAGCCTGGGATTGGTCCACCAAGGTGACCAGCGGTTCCGGTGGCGCCATGGTTGGCCTCGGCGGCATTGTGGGCGCAAGTATCGCCCTCATGAAAGGCAGTATCCCGGGTGCAGCCTTCTGTGCGATTGGTGCAGTCGGCCTTGCGACCGGCCCCAAGGCAGTAACGGCTATGGGATTCCTCTTCTAGCATTGGTGAGGGGTACCGGCCCCTCACCTCACTTAAACATCGAGGTTCAAAGTGGCAGTCTCATATGGAACTCGGTTTCCCCAGTATCTTTCCATGCAGGTCCAGATTTTGTGGTTCGACATTGAGGAATGGATTCTAATTTTTTATGTGTTCTACTCTATCTTCATCTTCGGCGGATATGTTTGGTTGCTGTTTGTCCCGTTGCCCTACCTATTCATCCGGGCGAAGCGCAAGGGACCCAAAGGGTATTTCAAGCATCTTCTCTATAGGCAGGGGCTACTCACTCTGGAAGGCTACCCCACCTATTTCATGCGAAAATTCCGCGAATAAAGGATTCTGTCAACGGGATGCAGCTTACCCCTAATGATAAAGCGAAGTATCTTCAGCAGAAAAACGCAGAGATCGACAAGAAGCAAGCTGTGGAGAGACAGGGGCTCAAAGAGAAGCTTGAGCATGATCCCCAGATGCATCAAAAGGCAGGGCTCACAGAGGCAGGCTATGCGGCCTTCATGAACCAGATAGCCGGCACCAACCAGCAAGGGTTCTCCGATAAGACGGCCTACGGTAACGTGGACAAGAGGGTTCTGAAGGATGGCCAGGGCAACACAATCATGACCCAGGAGAAGGGGGCCGTAGGGGGTGTCCATGACAAGAAGGAAATGGGCGCTCTTGCCAAGGAGCTTAAAGCCGCCGGTTTCAAGAATACAGCCCAAGAGATCGAAAGCATGGCTGCACAAGGTAAAGGCTTCAACTTCGACATGACCCGCGACAAGTCCGGTCACATCACCGGGTTCACTGCGACCGGTGGGGCCACCGCGTCGCTCAATGACAAGGCTCGTGAGGACATGGGGAGGCTTAAGGAATACACCAACCTCGACAAGTCCACCGTTGGCTCGATTTCTTGGAAGGGTAAGTCGAAAATAGAAGAGGATACTGACAAGAAGTTGATCGACAAAGGGCTTCGGGAGACTATCGGCAACCGGTCCAGCCGCGGCGACCGCCTTGATCACTTCGACCAGAAGCAGGTTGCAACTCCGTCCGGCATGGAGAACGGCTACTACTATAAAGCGAAGAACGGTACGGAGTTCTTGGTAAGTGGTCAGAAAGATGGACTGTTGCACCAAAAAATGCAGAAGGATGGTAAGGCCGTAGATATCATGATCGACCCGAGGACGGGGGCCGTGCTGCTCGAGAAAGGTGAAAGCGGTAAAAAAGAAGTCATCTTTGCCGACCGTACCGAGTACCAAGGGGGATCTGCTGTTACTGGCTCATTTAACTCAGCCGTATCGAAGGCGGTTTCTAAAGCCACCGGGTGGGACGAAAAGTCTGTTCAGCTTGGCGTCGGGACCTTTGAGGACCTTACCAGCTCTGTACTTCCTCTTGCTAATGCCGGCTCCGGTGGGGCAGGCGTCAAGGGCCGTTTGAATGAAACTAAAGACGTTCTCCAAAAAGGGAAAGCTACTGGGCAGAAGGTCCTCGATAAAATGACAAGGGCAAACAAGTCTATCCGTGTAGACGAAGCCGGCAGGGTCGTGACCCGGAAAGGTACTGGTTCTGCCCCTGCCCCTGCTGCGGGGGGAGCTCCTGCACCATCGGCTGGAGGGGTGCCCCGTGGTGACATCGGGGGGGGGCTTACAAACACTTCTGGGAGTCCGTCGCCTAGCCCCTCCGGATATAGTGGTCTCCCCGGTGGGGGTAATCAGGCACCTAGAACTGCGCCTCGCCCGGCGGCGCGGCCTGCGGGGAACTCGAATCTCGGGGGAATTAACAACACGCACCCCGCAGCGCCGAATAACGGTGGATACGGGAAGGTAGGGACTGGAAACGTCAAGTCGCCGAAACCGGCAGGCGCAGGAGCACCTAAAAAAGCGCTACATCCCGCTAAGATCATGTAGATGAAAGGAGAACGATGATGATAAACGCTACGAGTTTAATACCGACTGGAGATGGCTGTTCGGCCATTTGCCCCGTCGAAGATGGATTCATACTTGAAGAGGGTTCGGAGGTGACCTACAAGTATGAAGCGGATGGTCTATTGGTGGAGTGTAGCGGCCTAGCGGTGAAAATCCCTGCGGATCTGTTTGATTACCTGCAGGAGGATACTTTGGTGGACGACGAGGACCTGGGCCGCATAACGCAACTTCACTTATACGGAAGTGGGAACGGGTACCTTGGGCGCTTCCTCTTGACCCTCCCGGTGCTGGCGGACGAGTTCATAAAAGCAAAAGGGGTTGCGGCTTATCTGGCCAGCAACCCCCGCTAGTGTCTAAGCCCTCTCCGGAGGGCTTTATTTTTTGTTGAAGAGATTGCCTTTCAGCCCCTTGTTGATCGGGTCCAGGTAGGGGTCGCTCGGTTTGCCCCTGCGCCGGCGACTTTTAAAAAGCCCTGCAATGAGCAGAGGGGAGAACACCAGGCCAAAGCCGATAAAAGTACCCAAGCCCTGTATACCGATCTGCTTTACCATGAAGACTACAGTAAAAATCAGAAATGCAGCTAAAAGTAAGATCCCTATATCTTCGCTATTAAATTTATTGTCCTGCATTTGCCACCTCGCTTTTCTTTAGTATCCGCTGGCCTGTAGCCATTTTTCCAACTGCTCAATTTTATGTTTCAACTCTTCTTGACCGTGCTGCGGATCTCCGCTGAAGATTGCATCCGCCAGGTCATCTACCTCAAGATCTCGGTCCGCACGAGACGGCGCTCTTTCAGCTGTCTGCCACAGACCCGGGACCTGTTGAGCCAGCGCATCCTGTCCAGCCTGCACAGGGGCGGCATAGAGCGCCCTCGATCTCCGGTCGAGGATCAACAGGTGCTCAGGGTCCCGACCCTGGTAGCCGAAGCAGTAATACCGAAGGACCGAGACTCCCAGAGAGCGGTACCAGATCGACCAAGGGCGGGAATGGCCGACCTGGTTAATCTGGCCGTCCTCGATGCACATGGCGTGACCGGTATAGCAGAAGCCAACGAACCGCTGATCCCCTGTGTAGCCGAAAAGGTCCTCGAATATATCGGCAGGCGGCGCCTTAAACTGAAGCCGGTTGAAGGTAAACAGAGTGAACGGTACCACGTTGCTCATTGGTCACCCCCGGACTCTTCGCCCCCAACCCGGCAGTGGTACCAAAGGGCAACCGTGGGCATGGCGACGTTGGCAATGGCAATCAGGAACACAAGCCCTGTCAGCCCACGACGCTCAGCTTTATCTCTCAGGTCGGGTGCAAACCAAGAGGTGCCAACCACCAGAAGGAGGAACAGGCCGATGGTGAGGTCGAGGATGCACATGGGCACCAGCCATACAGGTTTTTTCATGGTGATCGGTAACATTTAATTCCCTTCCAGGTTGTCGAGGGACATGGTGCCCCTCAGTATTTCACGGACGAGGAACGACTGATTCCCCCCGGTCTTGCGGTCTGCGTTTTTCTTTATAGCCTCGATCAGCTCGACGGGCAGTAGATATTGCGCGCTCTTGCTGGGCGGGTTCTTCTTGGGTCTGGACATCCATCAACTCCTTAAAAAAGTTCTGTCTGCTGTTCTTCCACGTCCGGGAGGTCCGCGGCTATCTCCTCGAGCTGGGAGTTCTCAAAAACCGCGGCCACCGTGTCGCACCGCAACGGTATGTTCATGATGTCCGGGTTGACCAGATCCAGGAGCCGCCCGGCGTCCTGGTTCACCACCGACTGTCCTTTGGCGGCCATCATCGTCCGAAGGGGGTGTGTTCCGCAACAGTAATATTTTTTCCCGTCGACATCCACTTCCGCAACTACCTGCTTGCCGACGAGAGCGTTCAGGGCATCCCTGAAGGCCGGGCCCTGCACCTCGGCGGGGTCGATGAGCTGCCAGCCATCTTCGCCACGGGACTTGATCAGGATTCTAACCCGCATACTGTTCTTCTTCGACCGTGTACGCCCGTGGTGCATGGTCGATGTCAGCCACGCCGTCCTCGGTGAACTCGATCTCGGGCTCGAAGCCATTGTCCGTGACATGGTGGAACAGTTCAGGGGTACATCCGGCAAGGAAGATGTCGCCATGAAGTGCGTCATCCTGGCTCACCAGGGCGGCGCGGATCTGTGCAGCGCTACCCAGCCTGCTGCTGTTGGCGATTGCTTCATCCTCAGTTTCGCCGACGCCGAACACCCCGTGGCCGTTCTGTATGATTGCGAAAAACATGGATTTTCCCCTTCTTGATCGGTTGACACAATATGTAGTGATATATCGCTTTTTATCACTATATAATCACCGTATCGTCACCCGATTTCGAGGTCAAGAAAAAAAATTTCGTCTGTTGTCATTTTTTTACCCGTTTTTGTCGCCATTTTTGCCCGTATGTATTTATGGGGGATAAATAGCCACAGAGCGGAGGATAAATAGAAACACGATGCAATGGAAAAACCACCGTATCACTACCTGTGCCGTGACCTATGCGTTGACTGGCTCTTTCCCTGCGACAGCCATAGCAACAGCATCGTCAATGTTGCCTGACGTGCTCGAGATGAAGTTGCTGAAGCATCGGACCATGACGCATTACCCGTGGATCTTCCTTATTCCGATCGTGCTCATGTGGTCTGCAATGCAGCATTCGCCGGGATATACCCTCTACACCGTGTTCTTCATCTTTTTCGGCTACCTTTGCCACCTCGCCGAGGATTTTATGAGCAAGTCCGGGATCCCGTTGGTTTCGCCCTTCGGCGAACCGACAGGCCTTGGTCTTTATGTAACTCACGCGCCGAGCGAATTTAGGGTCGCCCTGATCATCGTCGCGCTGGCAGTGGCTTATAGCTGGCATAACGGCCTGCTCACCCAGGACTACCTAATGCACGCCGCAAACAACATGGCGATTCTGGTCATGGGCGTTGGCAAAACCATCACACATCGTTAGGAGTACGCATGTTGCCTAAGTTCAAAGAAGCGCAGCAGATACTGTCTGATTTCCGTTTCGCAAGGACACCGCGCGAGAAAAGGGAGGTCATCAAGAATGTTCAAAAGAGGTTTCCGCAAATCGCGGAGCGGCTTTCTAAACTCGCAGAAGAAGACAAGGAGGGTGGCCGGTGATCGGAAAAATTCTGTTGTCTCTCCTGATCGGGGGTCTGGTTGGTGGCGTCACCTATGTTGTGCTGGGGGCCCTGCGCAAGCGTGGTTCCGACGGTAACATCCAGGGAAACCAGAAAGGGATCGGGGCCAATTCGAAAAAGCCTAAACGAATACGCCCGACTGACGGTGATGAGAATAATGGTTCAGGCCGGGCACCTGGCTCAGGGAAAGCACCCACGAAAGAGTGGTTTGGTGGGTTCAGGGAATAAAGAGCATGAAAAGGAGAGGGGAGCGATGAAGGTAGATCGACTGTATTTCGACGGAGCGAACAAGGGCCGGATTGTGGCCGTAGCAGAGAATGGTGCTGAGTTTGAGCGGCACCAGGAGCCGTGCAAAGAGTGCGGGTGCCTTGCGGAGGTCATGACTCCGATTGCAAACGCGGGGCGCGCGACCAAGAAGTGTTGTTGCAACCATAAATAGCTGGAGGTTATTGATGCCTATGTCAGAGGAAGATCTTGAAAAGATTGCGGATATGGTGTGCAGACGAATCGAGAACCAGCTTGTCTGCAAGCCGCTTGGAGTTGCTGAACTGGCAGACTTCCTCGGGGTGGAAAAGTCGTGGGTGTACGGTCGACGTGACCTGCCTTTTTTCATGGCGGGTAAGCACAAGAGGTTCATGGTCAAGGATGTTTTGAATGCTTTGGGGTATACCCCCGCGCTCAAGGGAGGGTGCAATGTCGGGCAAACTGCTTAGGTCGGCAATGGCGGCTGTCATCCTGGCTGCCAGCGTGAGTTCCGCTTCTGCGGGCGAAGGTGCACCAGCGGGGATTTCCATCGAAACCGTGCCGATGATCCTTGCCCCCAACAACGTGCCCAAGGACCCGGGGGCGGTCGCCAAGGCAACGCTGGCCGGCGTTGATTCAAACCATAACGGGATCAGAGATGATGCGGAAAGGTGGATAGCCGAGAATTTCCCGGAGTGCGCCCGTTTCCGCGCAGCCCTCGCACAGGTGGCGTTCGTAGTCCAGAAGAAGATCACGCTGCCGGAGGTCACAGGGGCACTCAAGGAAGAAGTGGGGGCGGAAGAAGGAGCTGCTACGGCATGTTTTGCCGCGTCCTTTGATTCTTGCTCTTCGGCTTCCTTCGAGAAGTTCATCCAGTTTTCCATCTTGCTCCAGGACACTCCGGAGAGAGCAAAAGCATACGGCCGAATTCCCGTCAAAATCCGTCAAACAACCTCAACGGCTGCGGATCCTTGCGTGATACCTGCGGCACAACTCCCGAACTGAAGCGGAAGGGTAGGCATTGGAAGAATCCCTCATATACAACGCGGTCTGCGACGGGTACGACGTTGGAATCTATTTCCACTACTTTCCGGGCATCAACCACATTTTGACACGCTATGGCGGTCAGTTCGTCGGGCGGAAGAACAGCCCGTGGCACCGTTACTGGCGGTTCCCTCTCGACCGTCTGGACGCAGGCAAGAGTCGTGAGCTGTACGACGAGCTCACCGAGGCCGGCGCGCCGCACGGGGCAGGGGAGGAGTGGGAGATCTTCAGGGACATGCTGCAGTTCACCCTTGAGAACCAGGACCGCGCAGCGTTCATCTCGGAGATCAGCGGCTGCATTTACCCCATGCAGGACGGTGGGGCGGCGATCACCTTCTCGGAATACCATTCCGGGGTCGTTGGTGTCTGTCGTTCCATGCGCGGCCGTTTCTTCCGGGCGATGAAGGCTTGGTGCTTCCCAGATGTCACACCCGCCATGCTGCAGAACAACCTCATGACGGCGTTCCCTTTCGAGGGCCACCAGATCGAGATCATGCCGGGCCAGTATGACGTCCTCGAGGACGGGATGCTCAAGCCGCGGCCAAAGGATGCTGTCGGACTGGTGATGGAGAACTGTGCCCAGGTGAGCAGAGGGACGAAATCGGCAGAAGATGTCGACAACGGTGTATTGCTCGCGGTCACCACGCCCCTACAGCCGACCAGCTTTGCAGGGAAAGATTTAGGGGCCATCCTGTCGAGGTATTCCCTCTATCGGCCGTACCAGGTGGACGGCGTGACCCATCTTCTATCGCGCACCTCAGCACTTCTCGCCGACGACATGGGACTCGGGAAAACACGTCAGGCCGTCGTTGCCGGCGAGATCCTTCTGTCCTATGGCAACCACGCCAAGATGAAGGGGGTTGTGGCTGCTCCTGCGAGTCTTGTCCTGAACTGGAAGAAGGAGATTGAGATGGTGGCGCCGGAGGCGAAGGTCTCCGCGTTCAAGTGGGATGATGAGGCACGCTGGGTTGTGACGAGCTACGACCAGCTTGCTGGCCTCGTGCAGTATTCCGACCGGATCAAGGTGCTGTTCACGGATGAGGCCCACCAACTGAAGGACCCTGCGGCTGTGCGGACACGCACAGTGTTCGATGTTGCTGCCAAGGTTCCGTACCGCTACATCCTGACCGGCACGCCGATCCTTAACAAGGAAGCGGAGATCCACACCCTCCTGCGCCTCGCGGGGCACCCGCTCGGGCAACTGGCGGTAAAGGACTTCACACAGAAGTTCGGTGGCAATCAGGAGTTCCGCAGGATGCTCAACGAACGGATCAGCGAGTGGATGCTGCGCCGGACCAAAGAGGTGGTTCTGAACCTTCCCGGGAAGGTGCGCCAGTTGGTTTACACGACCCTGCCGCCGGAGGTCATGCGCGAGTACGAGCGGATAGACAACGATTGCAACCTCACTGCCTTGATGAAGATCGGGAAGCTAAGGATGATGCTCGAGCGCGCCAAGATCGAACACATCATCATGGATATGGTGGGGGAACTGGGCGGTTCCGACAAGGTGATCGTCTTCTGTGAGTTCAAGTCCAACGTCAACTTCGTCGCGGACCTTCTGGAGCAGCATGGTATCGAGGTAGTAACGCTCACAGGGGATGATTCCCCGCGCAAGCGTCAAGCTGCCGTCGACGCGTTTCAGGAGGAGGACGATATCAGGGGCTTCGTCGGCACCACCTTGGCCGCGGGGGTGGGCATTACCCTCACTGCGGCCAATTACGTTTTCTTCGCCTCCTTGCCCTGGACTTCTGCGTTGAAAAATCAGGGGGAGGACAGGGCATACAGGAACGGCCAGAAACGCACGGTGTTCATTAAAATTCCGCTCGTAGATAACACCCTGGACATTGATTTGTGGCAAATGCTTTGTTTCAAAAACGGTATATCGACCGACATCATATCGGCTGAAGGCGAGGACAAGGCTATGGAGGCCTTCGCCTTGCAGTGGGAGAGCAAAAAGAAGAAAACGAGTGACCAACTAAGGTTGCAGTTCAACAATCCCCAAAGGAGGGCAGCAAATGTTCATTGAAATGACAAGAGAATCCATGACAGGCAATCGGGAAATCGACGCGCACCAGCGGCATCTGGTCGAGTCTTTCAACGCTTTTTTGGGCGCGTTCAGGCTCCGAAAGCAAAAGGATGAGTTGGGACCTTTGCTCGACAACCTGGTGGACTATGCCACCTATCACTTCAACGCAGAGGAACTGTGGATGATGGACATGAAGTACCCGGAGATATCGGCCCACATCGAGGAGCACGCGGGCTTCGTGAAACGCCTGTCCGATATCCAGCGGAGCTTTGCTGCCGGCCGGCCCGCAGTTTCCCTTGAGGTCCTTGCCTTCCTGAGCAACTGGTTGAAGCACCACATGAGGAAGGCCGATGGCAAGGTCACCGACTTCTGCCGCAAGAGCGGCCAGTGCGCTAAAGCAGCATAGGGGGGAGGCTATGGGCTGGAAATCTGCTGATAAAGGTGCAGGAGTCGCCTGGATTTGGATGCGAGAGAGCCCGGACGAGGAGGTGCCGGACGACATAGGAAAGGCACTAGAAGGAGTGAGGAATGGAAAAGAAAAGTAGCCTGCGGGGGTTGGCGTGGAGCTACCCGGTGTCGCCACTTGTAAGGGTTGAGGTAGAGAAGGCGGATTACATCGCCATCGTCAGATTTCTTATGGGGGAGGGGATAGCTAATATCTTCTGCAGCGACAATGCTGTGTGGGTACCTGCCTCATGCAAGGAAGCAATTAAGGCCGTCGAGTCCCGTTTCTCTGTTAGGGTTGTTTCGGCGTGTCCTACTAACCGGGCTGCCTAGCACCCTGGTTCACGACTGTCATCCGCGGTCGTGCCTACCCCAGTTTACTCTCTTTTAGCCTTCCGTTAAGCCACTATGTAGTCCTTCCCCTTTCCACAGGCCCGAAAGAGCTTTACACTCTCATGACGGCCTGCTACAACTGATTATCCTGCGCACGAGGAGGGATGATGGATAAGTTCAATTCGTTTAAAGTCGATGATGAGGGGGGCATGGTCTCCGTCTACAGGAAGTTCAAGGTCGGGCGCCTGCGCGTGGTGAAAGGTGACGTCTCGATCCCCGCGAAGCTGGTTGCCTTCGTTCCCGCGGCAGAAGCGGCAGAGGTGCCAACCTTCGAGGAGTTCGCAGATCAACTGGCGGCCGCCGCACAGGTGAAATCGGCCGCATAGTCTGTCTCAACACACCAAAATGGAAATAGCCGCCCCAGCACCGGAGCGGCTATTTTTTTGCCTTCAAACCTTCGTCTCTACGGTTTCTTTGCGGTCTTCGGTGCCTTGGCTTTTGCTGTTTTTGCCTTGGCCGGAGCTTTGGCGGCTGCAGGGGCCGCTTTCTTTTCGAGGTTAGCCATTCGGACAGAACGTGCCCTGGCCAGGTTGTCAGCGAGGCCTGCGTTTATCGCCATCTGCCGGCGGGATTCGGAATAGCTCTTGGCGGCGAGGATCTGTTTAGCCGGTATCCCGTGCTTTTTCCGGTACTCCCCAGGCTTCATTCCGTGGGCAGTTGAGAGGTGCCGCGCGAGGGTCTTGAACCCACCCTTGCCACACTCCATGCAGATCACTTCGTTCTTCTTGAAGGCTTCTTTGACGGTGATCTTCACTGCCTGTTCTTCAGCACCTTCCGAAGCGGTCGTCCCTTCTTCAAGTTGTTTCAGTTTGTTGTGGATTGTGGTCAGCGCGGTGACTACTTCATCAGTGGTCATCGGGGTAGCGGTTGCCTGAGCGGTGACTATTTGGCTGGCTAATTCGACAAGAGTGGGCATAAAATCTCCTTTTAGTTGGCATACTGAAGGAGGATAGCTCCATTTAACAGCTGCGTCAACTAGGAGTCAGTTTAATATTCAGTCCGAATAGCCATAAAATAGATGAAGCCAGCTATAAGAGCTGGCTTCATTTTATTGTTCAATACCGCTGTCTGATCTTATTTCAGAGACATGATACCATCATTCCACTGGAAGTAACGGTCCTCAACGGTTTCGCGGAATTCTTCGATGAGTGCGCTCACTGCGTTAAGTTCCTCTGCATCGACAACCCTTACTATGAAATCATTCAGACGGTCGCTTTCCCCTTCCGGAAGATCACCTTGTTTGTGATTGATGATGGCCGTTCTCAAAATTTCCATTGCATAGCCAACGCCTACCTTTACGCGGGCCAGGTTGCGGGCGGAGAAGACATCGGTGTTCGCAAGTGATGCGGCATCCGCCCATCTGTCGATCATACGCCCTTCCTGCAGTGCGAAGCCAAATGCCCGACGAATCAGTGTTTCATACCTGAGAGCCTTCATAAAACCTCCAGAGATTAAGATGCTTAAGACTTTACCACGATGAAGGGAACGCGCCAAACGTTCTAATGCTTCTGCATTACGCCGTGGCGCTGTTGGTCACCCCGCGCAGCAATGCCTCCTGCCGGTTCCTCACGTCCCGCTCGACCACCTGGCGGGTCAAATCCACGATCCTGAGCGTGTAGTCGTTGGTCAGGCGGTAGTGAGCCTGCATCCGCTCATCGACTCTCCGGGCGACGATGCCGGCGGCTTTCATCCCGGAGAGGTGGCGCGAGGTATTTGACCGTTCCAACTCGACCGCGTGGACGATGTCGGAGACCGGCATCTCCCCATCCCGGAGGGCTGTGATGATCGACATCCGTGAGGGCTGCCCGATCTCCTTCAGAACGTCAGCAACGTAGGGGAGGGCGGCTACCCCCTGCAGACCCTCGTGTTCGCGCTCTGCAAGGCGTTTTGCGAGGTCGATAATTCCGAAAATCCCGGTGAGCTTAACCCTGTAGTAGCACTTCGGAATGCCGGGGTCCTTCCTGGTTCCCAGGATACCGTTTTTGGCCATCTGTAAAAGGTGCTTCGAGACATTCGACTGTTCTTGCTCGAGGATGGTGAAGATCTCAGAGACGTAGAGCTCCTTTTCCCGCAATGACTCCACAATCCTCAGCCGGGTGATTTGGCCGAGCAGTCGTAAGACCTCGGCGCTGTATGCACTGATCGTTTCCATGTAGACTCCTACAACGCCAATCTGGCGTCTATTTCTTTGAAGCGGAGAGCATCCTTCTCGGTCACCCCATGATAACTAAAAGTTCCCTTCCAAGCTGCAACTGCGGTGGCAACCTCATCGAACACCAGCTGGTTGTGCGGAATCCCCCATGACCGGCCTAGTGCGAGCAGTTTTTCGCGTCCCGGGTAGAAAGCGCCCATGTCGAAGAAAAGGATGTGCTCGACACGGCGGGCCACGTCTGGCAGGAGATCGAAGGCCGGTGAAAGCCTCCAGCCAGTGCTCTGTTCGTAGATCATCCAGAAGTTTTTCAGGTGGTCGTCCGTGTTGCCTATAAGGCCGTTGAATGTCATCTGCCGATAAAGCAGCTCGGAATCCTTCAGCGGGTTGCTGCTGTATTTTCTGACTATGCTGAGTATATCGAAGTAGCGGAGCTGATAGTATCCTTCGGCTTGTAGCAGCGTCTGCAGGCTGATCATGTGCTTTCGCCCGCCCGGCATGAGGTCGAACCTATCTACGAGGAGGACAGGCTTGGTACCGCACTCGACAACATAGGAGCACGGGCAGTGAAGTCCTGCAACAGCCGCCAGTTCCATGGTTGCGGCCTCAATTCTCACCACGTCAACGTCATCCTTTGAACTGGGGAACTTTGCCAATTGGTGCAGATCGCGATCCAGGTCGTAGACCAATGCCTTTGGGCGTGCACCGCCTGCAGAGCTTCCTGCAGTGAACAGTCTGGTGAGTTCTATGTCGAGTGCTTCACCGCGCTCGAACTTTTCCGCGGCCGCGACCAACTCGCCCAAGTGCATGACTGACGGTTCGACCATGGGGGCATCGGGTGTATTCTTGGTCGTGAAGGCTAGTGCGCCCATGCCTGTATTTCCGAGGGCTAGCAGGAGATTCGGCAGGTTTTGCTCGTGTCGTGGGATGTTGTGCTTCCTGACAAGGAGGCGTCGTCCCCAATCATCGGGTAGGCTGTCCTCGAACACCCCAAAGAACCCGCTGGGGGCCTCCATCGGGATGTCCTTGAGGGGAAGGGTGACCGGATCCAGGGCGTAGCCAGTTTCGAGAAATTCACGATCGTATCGGAATGCGCTTCTCAACCTGCCGCGTGGGTCGACTTCGCAGATGAGCTCCCCGGCGAGCCGGGCAGGTGCCCTAGAATTTTCCCAAACCCTTATCTTGTAGATCATGCCTTCATCTTCCGAGATGCTCTTTTGCGGCTTTTGGGGGAACTCTTTTCAAAGAGGGCGAAAAGATCCTTTTCGACCAGAAGCCCGTCGATTTCTTGCGCGCGGTCTAGGATGTCCAACGCGGTGACCCAATGGCCTACTTGCACCCCCGGATCGCCAGATTCCATTTTGTGCAGCGTAGGGACACTGATTCCGATCCTTGCGGCGAAGACAGCCTGCGGCTCGTTTTTTTTCAGGCGCTCCTGGCGGAGCCTTGCCCCCAGGGCGGTCAATTTAGTGTTGCTTGCGGGCATTTCATTTCCTTAAAGCAAAGAATGGTTTCAATAATACCGCAATAAGGTATTTAATGCAAAAAAAAGTTGAGTTTGTGCGTTTGATGTGTCACTGCCACGGACAAGTAAGGCGGTTACGGCTTTCGGTGCAGCATCAGCCGTGAGCGGTGCACACGGCTGATGCTGCAGATGGCTTAATTGGGTTTTCTAGCGAGGTCCGTCCAAGGGTGTGAGGCAATTTCGGTAGCAAATCGGGGATTGCTCACAACCCACTTCTTTAGCTCATCGAAAGCTTCAGATTTAGTGAAGTTGGAGAAGTCGAATATGGAATAGCCCCGTCGACCGCCTGTGATCGGTGTGGCCCCTAGTTCTCTGGATAGTTGCTGAAAATCACGGGAAGTAAAATCGCTCAGATGTATTCGAGCTTCTCCGTGGCCGCCGTATTTCGCAATGTAGTACCCTGGCTCGATTACCCTATCAAGGTTTGGAATAGGTTCTTCGAGAAAGATGATCTCTGCCCGGTCCATCGGCATTCCGCCCGGCGCGCTGTGATATGGGGTGTAGTAAATGTACGGCCCTTCATCAGTAATCATGACTTTCAGGTGTGCCTTCTTGATTGTCGTTTCGTAGAAAATCCTTGAAACCTGCCTGTACCGTGGTTCTCCAGTCAAGATGTCTCCCATGGTGTCCAGGAAGAGATTTACCGTTGTCACATCATGCCATCTCCCGGCCAGTTTTGCGTAGGCTTTAAACACGGCAGAAACGCGTGCCAACTCTCGGGGTAACACCTTCCAGAGCAAATTCATGGTTTCTATGTCCGTAAGGATGGTTTTGCCATCATCCATAGTGTCGGACCAATCCATGAATACATAAGGTAGTTCGAGAGAAAGAGGCAAATCCTCTTCGTATTCCGCTTCTGATATGTGGAGAGCCCTGTCATCTCTTGCTAACCGGGGGTCCAGCACGATTTGGCAAACGGTGTCCGCCGCATTTTTGGGAAAGTAGAGATAAAGTATCGCATCTGACAGACCAACACTTTTACTGGAAAGGGTCAGGTCACCCAAAAGAAAACAGTTCCCCTTGGGCGGCTTTTTCGGCCACATTTTGATGTTAGCTTGAATTTGGCGGATATGCTCGCCGCGAATGACTTCGCATTTGCCACCGTAATCTGAGTAAAATGAAAAATGAGACATATCAAGACCAAACCTTGAGGCCTTGTACGATACAGACGAAACGTTTATCTTCTTAAGCTCTACGATTTACTCCGGGACGCTGGAGTAATGGGAAAAGGTGAATCTGTTTATGGCCTAAGGTTTCGAACCTGGAGCAGAGATTAGATCCCTTTTCAATACACTTTGTTCCTAAGTTTGGACGGTATCCTAAGCCTCCTTTGAATGGATGAGCTTGTGTAAGCAAGGGCAAACGGAACAAAGTTATTTCTCTGAGTCCCAAATAGTATGGAGGGTAAGTGGCGACGCTCGGCATTGATGTATCAAAGAACAAGTTTGACGTAGCTTTGTACAGGAACGGCAAGTACAAGACCAGGTCGTTCGACAACAAACCGCAAGGGTTCGAGACCCTTGCTGGCTGGCTGATGCAGCAACCGGCCGTTGAACTTCACGTTTGTATGGAGGCCACCGGCTCTTATGGCGACTCTCTGGCCAAGTTTCTTTTTGACAAAGGGATCACCGTCAGCGTCGTCAACCCAGCCCGCATCAAGGCTTTCGGCGAGTCGGAACTCCTTCGCACCAAGAACGACAAAACGGACGCCAAGTTGATAGCCCGCTTTTGTGAGGCGCACAAACCTGTAGCATGGCAGCCTGATCCTCCCGAAATAGAGCATCTGCGGCTGCTTGGGCGCCGCAGGGACGCCCTCATCGCTATGAGGACTCAGGAGGTCAACCGCCTTGGCGGCCCCGACTCATCCGTCAACGAATCAGTTCAAAAGGTCATTGCTTTCCTGAACCAAGAAATCGAGGAAATCAGCGAGGCTATCAGGAACCACATCAACACACACGACGGCTTGCGGAGAAAACGAAGCCTCCTCAAGAGCATTCCCGGTGTCGGCGATATCACCATTGAGGCAATCATCTCAGAAGCTAACGGTTTTGAAGGCTTCAAAACCATTGAGCAGGTGGTTGCCTACATGGGGTTGTCTCCAAAGGAGCACACTTCCGGCACTTCAGTGAAGGGCAAGTCTGCAATTTGCAAGATTGGCAGCGCACGATTGCGAAAGGCACTCTACATGCCAGCGCTTTCAGCAATTCAGCATAACCCTCTCGTGAAGGCTCTTTACGACAGACAGACGGCCAAATCAAAGAACGGGATGATCGTTGCCTGCGCCTGCATGAAAAAACTGGTGCACATCATCTTCGGAGTCCTCAAAAACGGCACCCCCTTTGATCCGGCCTACAACCAGAAAACTGCTTGACGTGAATCACGGTATCTCTGCTTTTAGCTGTGGTAGGATGGTCCCGATCATAATGTCGTTCAGACTTTCTAAGGGCAGAGGGTTTCGGCTCCGCTCAGTGGCGCTGTAATAGGTATTCCAATTTTTGCGCCCCTTGATCTTGGCCACCATCTCAAGGCATTGGCAATACGTCAGTGCCGGTATCTGGGGGAGGAGGATCTGGTGTAATCGGCTTGCTTCCTTCTTAGCAGAGTCTACTAGGTGATCTTTGCTCTCCTTGTTTTTTCGCATGACTAGCCTCCATTCCGATGCTGGCCTGGCGCGGTCAGTAAAACCGATTTCGAGTGCTTGCGTTGTCGAACCCAGGCGGTTAATGGATGGCGGCCTGATCCGAGATTCGTATAATCCGGCGATCGCAGCGCGTTCACCTCTCCCCCGTCAGGGGGCGCAAGCGGCAGGGCCTCGCCGTGGGGCCTCTCTTAACTTCATTTGACCACCCACCAGTCTTTCTCGTCAATAAGCCTTTGCCTAAATCAGGACGCCCTGCGCTTATATGACCATAGACTCACAAGGCCCGTTGCGCCGTCTCCGCCCGCCAGGCCGAACCTTCTAAAGCCCGCCTTCCTCTTTTCTACGTCAATCAACTTACGTTCGGCAGTGCCGCTGGTCCCATGTCCCCTAAGATGCGGCCGGAGGCCGCAACCGCCCCTTTGGGGCGGATCCCCAGAGCAGTCGATCCATCCTGCCATGCCGCGCATAAAGAGCCAGAAAAAGTCAGTAAAGGGGTGAGGGGGGGCCACAGTATGTTCCGGCATAGCCGGCCCGGGACGGTGCAAGAGGGATAAAGAGGGAAAGAGAGGGGCGGCCCGGCGGCGACCTGGTGGATCTCTGTGGTGTACTCGGTCGAGAGGGAACAGAGGGGGTTAAAGTGGAGTGCTCGGCCCCAGGGGGCCGCACTTTTGGTCTTTGAAGGTGTTGGGTGGCCGGAGGGGCAAGGTTGGAGCTGCGGTGGGGGAGCGGCTAGAGGTGTTGTGAGTCTATGGTCATATAGGTTGTCTTCTTTCTCCGTTAGTACATATGGTATAATCATTCCTTGGTAACATTCCGTGCAAATGGTTTTTGCACGGAATACCCCTTACAGGTTTGGCAAGCAGAAACACAATAAATGCCATAATTGTTGCGTCTTTTCCAGTTGCTGGATATTATGGTTTTAGATATATTGTCTGCGAAATCGCGCAATGTCACATCCTTTCAATAATAAGGGAAGCAGAATGAGCCGGAAATTAAAAAATTTTCTTAGAGGGGCAGGGACTGTCCTCGATATTTGCCCTCCAGTAGAAAACGTAACAATTCGGGCCGCAAAGACGTCGACAGGCGAAATGTTGACGAAAGATGTGCGGCAAGTAGGCAAGGACTTCAAGAGCGTCTTGGAGCGTATACCGAAAGAGTTGGCCGGCTCACCCCCCCCGAGAAAATCCAGCAAAGCGACTGACACTGACGGAGGGAAATCAAGTGCACCCGGACGTGTAACGGGCAGAGTGGTGTGGTGCATTGAGCAGCCAGGCATCCGGCGGAGGGGACAACAAGGCTTCGTAATTTGCACCAACAAGAATAGTGGAATCATTTTTATGGGGAATGAGATTAAAAACGAACATTGCTTCAAGGTTGTCATCATCCCCGAAGGTGGTGAGAGCCCCCCCATCAATCCTGATAAAAAAGAAAGAAGCCGGAGTGGAAAGCTTAAACATGCCTGATAAAAAGGGAACCAAAACAACTCAGCAGGAGCCCACACAGGATATTATTGTCCAGACTCCTGAGGATCTTGATAACCTCTTAGAAATGGTAGGGGAGAGTGGCCCCCCAGAGCTACAGGAACACGCGAAAAAAGCGTTGTTAGCGATACAGTCGAGTTCTTACTCATCCTATTCCGGGCCCATACCGTCGCCAGAACTACTTCAACAGTTCAACTTAGTTGAACCTGGTCTCGCGAACAGAATCGTTGCTATGACAGAGATGGAGGGTGATCATCGCCGGGCGATGGAAATGAAAAGCCTCGACGCTGAAATTGCATTGAAACACCGGGGGTTCGACCAGGTAAGACGAGGACAGTTCTTTGGCTTCGCCATCGGCACTATTACATTGCTCTTAGGCGCCTATATGGCCACAAACGGGGCTTCAATCGTGGGAGGACTGGTTGGCACAGGTGGCGTGGTTGGCCTTGTGACTGTGTTTGTGGTCGGAAGGAGAACTGTAGCACTGGACGATGAAGTAGGCGACTCTTTGGGTGATCCGTCACCTGACGAGGATTAGTTGCGATGCACATAACGAAATGCGTACAAAACCGGTAGGGTCCCACCCAAAGGATCTCTGCCGGTTTTGTATTTTTACAGGTTGGGGTTCCTTCAGAAAACGGAATTTATCGCATGCTAAGAGATGCGCTTTTCAGGGCCAGCGCGGCTTTTTGGCGCGTGGCAATCGGCAGAAATCTCCATCGCTACCCTCTCAAAAAACGGTGTTCCCGGACCGTCATTATGTGAATAATATTCGAGAACAGCATACGTAAGACCAGTGCTGGCGCGGTTCCTTTCTCATAACAGCCACTCTAAAACGATCATTTTTGAGCACAGCGAAGGCGGCAGTGGCTCAGCATATGATTCTTCACGAATTCCCAGTTGCCTCCGTCCAGCCCATGCCTGCTGCTGCGGTTGCGGCGGCTCGAGAGTGTTGGTGGTCGGCATCCACGGATGATTTCTGGACCAGAACTACTGCCAATGGTAGAATCTCCCACGAATTTTGGGCATTTGTGCTCAGAATGGAGAGCCGCTCCGTCCACTTGCGGCCCCCCATTATATTTGGAGGAGTCCCCCGTGAACGACGCCCACCCGCCTCGCGAGCACCACTTCTACGTTGCCATCGCAAAATTCGTTTTCCTCCACCCCTCACACGGGATCGTATTTGTCCGTGACCCTATATCCCTAGAGCAGGCCCTTGGCCATGGTATGCACCCTATAATCCTCTATGGTATAACCGTCGCCGGGACTTCTATCTCGTGGCTCACATTCGCCCCTTTGGATACACCTCGTTCTTTTTGTGACGTGCTCCAGGAAGCGTGGAAGACCGCGCCGGGACTCCTTGGCCCGCCAGATATCCTTAAGATCAACCGTCATGTGTCAAAGGCAAGCCCGAGTCTGCCAATGGCACTGGCCAAGGTTGGCGTCCAGGTTCTTGTTGCAGATGGCAAGGACACACAGTTCTCTTCCTCGTTAAGGAGTTCACAACAGAAGGTGATGTGGCTGAACCTTGTAGGGTCCAAGAGAGAACAGCCCGTTACAACACTGGCACTGCTCTGTGAAGCAGCGAAGCTGTCCCATTACTTCATGATAGAGCTTAGGCTCTGGGAAGGGAGCAATAAGGGCATCGTAGAGCGCACAGAAGCGTGGACAAAGATGCCGCGTAGGGAGATGACTGGAGAGCTACCGTTAGAATTTGATTGGGTTCCAGGGCCGTGGCTTTCGGGATGGGATGCTACCCTTCCTCCGAGTTCTCCACGTTACTTTTTGACTGGTCGGCATGAAGTCTGGCTCCTCGCCGGGCACCCTGAGGAGAACAGCCCCGAAGAGGACAGTGACCCGTTCATGCCCGATGAGGATTACGACCAGGAGATCCGGAATCTCGCCAAGGCGATACTGTGGTCATGGCCGAACAGACAGCTCGACGTCGCCAGAGCTGTAGGGGTTACAGGCCAATTTCTCAAATGGTACCTATCTGGCCGTGCAGAACTTCCCAGGGAGCCTAGGGCAAATCTCCTCAATATGTTTGGTATCGCAATGGATGATGGATACTATATGGTAAACGGCCCTTGCGTTTTGATAGCACGATCCCAAAAAGCTGAGGAAGCATACGAAGCCCTTTCGTGCGGAGGTGACATTGAAAGATCTTTTGAAGCATTGCCCGAGAAGGCTGCCCTAGCTGACCCGAGTTGGCGCTATATCGTGTTTCAACGGTGGGGGGGCGCCCCATGCATTTTCATGGTCCCCCGCGGCTCCCTGGTAGCCGAACAACTTGCCGACACCTTCATGAATTTCGGTGGTCAGAAAATAGTCCCAATGGATATGTATCGAGACATAGTAGCGACCAGCGCAAGGGCGTGTACTACTCCTTGGTCGAATCGGCGAGAGACGGCTGCTTTTGGTGGACGACACCTTGACTACTTAGAGTCATTCTAGAAGTTGTCTGAGTGGGGTGGGGGGAGGTGCTTTTCAATTTGGATGTGCCTGGGAGGTTTATGCAGAAAATTCGTTTCGTGGGACTGGCAAAAGAAGCCGCTGGTAACAATGTTGGCCTTATCTCTGAGTGGACAGGGTATGAAGTTATCAGGGAGGGCGATGATATTGTGGTTCCTGCCACTGACGAGCGGTTGCAGTCTGGGCCACGACCTGTCCTCTTGACAGAGAAGAAACCCCTGTCTTTAGCCTCAGAAATTGAGGAAATAGCTGATCTCTACGTCAAAAAATATTTCAGACCGCAGTTTGAAGCTAAACCCAAGACCGGGCCATTCCCTATAGCTGTGTCCCTCCCCTATGGCCTCCACTCCCGTTTAGAGGAGAAGCGGCTCGCATTCTTTTATTCCAGGACAAAAGATGCTGTGCGGAAAGTCCTTGTGAATGAAATCCTACCATTTATGCGTGACGAAATGGACGCAAGGAGTGTCTTCCCAATGGCGGTAGACTTCCAGTACCAACTGGCTATGATCTGCTTAAACCAGGTAGGTGCTGGCATTAGGCAGTTTGGCATGAAGTGGTTGCGGTTTTTGAGACAGGGTGATAAGCAATGGACCGACCTATTTCCAGAGGAGAGGTTCAATGCCACAACATCGCACCCGTCACAGCGCAGAATTCAAAGCCAAAGTAGCCGTTGCCGCCCTGTCGGAGTCTAAGACTCTGGCTGAACTCGCCACCGAGTATGGAGTGCACCCCGCACAAATTACCCGTTGGAAGCAAGAACTGCTTGAAAGGGCCTCAGACGTCTTCGGGAAGGCAAAGAAGAAAGAGGTCAACCATGATGCCGAGATTGACGAGTTGCACCGCCAGATCGGCAAACTCAAGGTTGAGAACGATTTTTTGTCCAATCTGCCCGGGCTGAGCTTAGCCGGGCGCAGAAACAAAAGGTGATCGCCGCAGGTCATCCGGAAGTCTCGGTTGAACGCCGCTGTGAACTCCTGGACGTACCACGGGCCAGCTACTATCGCGGTCCTGCTACTGGTACGAGAATGGGCGATCTGGAGCTTATGCGCCGGATAGACGAGCTCTACCTGGAACACCCCTGGATGGGCAGTCGTTCTTTGGCTGGCCAACTTACTACGCCGGAAGAGTCGGTCGGCCGTGATCGGGTCAGACGCTTGATGCTCACCATGGGCATCGAATCTTTGGCTCCCAAGCCCGGGACCAGCAAGCGGCAGCCGAAACACCCGGTATATCCGTACCTGCTGCGCGGCATGACGATTGACCGCCCCAACAAGGTCTGGGCAACCGACATCACCTATATCCCCATGCATAAGGGATTCATGTACCTGATAGCCGTCATGGACTGGGCAACCAGAAAGGTTCTGTCCTGGCGGCTATCGAACACGCTGGACACCAGGTTCTGCGTCGAAGCACTGAAGGAGGCGCTGTTCAAGTACGGAGCACCAGAGATTTTCAACACCGACCAGGGCTGCCAGTTCACAAGTGAAGCGTTCACCTCCGTTCTCAAGGCCTGGAACATCAAGATCAGCATGGACGGCAAGGGGCGCTTCAAGGACAACATCTTCATCGAACGGCTCTGGCGCAGCTTGAAGTACGAACGCATCTACCTGAAGTCATACGAGTCGGGGGCAGAGCTTTCCGCCGACCTCACGACTTGGTTCACCTTCTACAACGTCAAGCGGCGCCACACTGCACTTGACAAGAAGACCCCGGATGAGGCTTATTTCGAAGGACTTGAGAACCTGAGGCCGGCAGCCTGACGCCGGTAATTCCCACATCGACGGGACATTGCTTATTGCACCCATCAGGCTGTCTCACAAACCCCAGCCACCTCAGCAGTAAAGAGATGGGAGAGAGATTAGACCAGCGCCGAACGTTATCAACATTGATGCCTTCGCCGATGAATATAGCGGCTTATGCTGATGTTATGATGGTATTCTCGCCAATGGCGGTTACGCTCCCTTTAGGTAAAATCGCTTCCTCATTACATTTCAAGCAAAACACCTTATGGGATTTCGATTATCAAGCGAGTAGAAATATTTTCGAAACATTTAGCAGTCCACACGAACCAATACCTGTAAATTTACACTCAGATTTTCTCAATCTTTCAAAACTTGGTGCACATGGTACCAAAAAATATTTTGTTGAGTGCGTTAATGCCATTAATACACTTATGTCTTGGCTCAATGACCCACGTGAGTACGCGGGTGAAGATGGTGTCGTGAATCATATCAAAGCTCTGCAAGAACAGAGTTCCATTTACTTAATGTTTAGTGACATGGCCGCAATAAATTTCACCAATCACAATTATAGTAAAGTGCGACACGTTCTGTCCTTTTTGGATAAGTTAGCGAACCTAAAGGTTGCACGGAGCGGCCTAAAATGGAAAAGTGCTGAGCAGGATGTTTTTCAAAGTTTTTTCTCAGCAAGCTTCGGACAGGGCCTCTCACGTTTACTCAACTATAGGCTGAAACCGTCATATGATAAACTAGGGCGGAGCTTAGCAAATGCAGTGATTAGCCTATACGAGAAAATCGAGGAGGGAGGGGCAGAGAACTTAGTTCGATCGGTCCGAAATTGCCAGCACGGGCCTTTCCTATACGGGCAGCAATTCGAGAAAATATATTTCAGCGAGTTCAGTATTCCTTCCGAATTGAGTTATCTGCCCTTGCTCATGATGTGGGGATTAGCCATGGACCGTGACGGGTTCCTGTCCATCGAGTAATTGGAGTGACCTATGTGCGGTCGATTTACTGCACGTTTTACATCAGAAGACTTGGTGGCGGCCTACGGAGTTGACCCGCTCACAGTAGGCGCACCCCGGTACAACGTCTGCCCCACTCAGCAGATCCTCGCTGTCCGACAGGATCAGTCCGGCCACCGAACGGCATCACCCCTTCGCTGGGGGGTGGTGCCCCATTGGGCAAAAGACCTGTCGATCGGCGCGAAGATGACCAATGCCCGCAGCGAGACGGTGGCCGAGAAACCGGCCTTCAGAAGCGCTATCAAGGCCCGCCGCTGCATCATCCCCGGCTCCGGATGGTACGAGTGGGCAGCGGTCGCCGGCAAGAAGGTCCCGCACTACTTCACCCGGCGCGATGGTGCCCCCTGCAACTTCGCGGGGATCTGGGAGTCATGGACAGCTCCTGAAAGGGAGATCATCGAAACCTGTTCGATCCTGACCACCGATGCGAACGAACTCATGCGGTCGGTCCACGACCGGATGCCCGTCATTCTCGCCCCTGGTGACTTTGCTCTCTGGCTCGATGCCGAGGTGCACGACCCGGCCAAGCTGCAGCACCTCTACCTTCCCTTTGCCTCAGACCAGCTACAGGAGTGGGAGGTGGCCCCTCTTGTTAACTCGACACGCAACAACTCCGAGGAGTGTGTTAAGCCTTTAATTGCCCAAGGACCTCTTTTGGGGGCTAGGATTTTCGGGAAGGAATTTAGATAGAACGTCGAAAAATGGACGATTCTGCCAATCGTTTCGCTCACCAATTACATAGAACCTTACCTTTGCTCTGCTTACGGCCACATTCAATAGATTCGGTTTTGACGCGGCCCAATCACGGACGCCCGCGTTACTCCCACCAAGAACCAGAATAACAACATCCGCCTCTTTGCCCTGTGTGGTATGAATTGTACCAACATGCTTTTCGTTAAGACCGAACTCCTTTCTTATGATCCGCAACTGTTTCACGACATCGCGGAAAGGTGAAATCAAGAAAATATCGTTTTGAGGTACCTTGTGAGTAGTAATAAGGTCTTGCAGCAGGTGCCTGAGTTCCTGGCCTTCTGCCGGGAGCCAATGGTTTCCATCGCTGGGATTGCATCGCGGTACATGGAACCAGCAACTGGCTGGCCACTGAACTTCACGAGACTTCTTTTGGTGGACCATCGCATTGCTGTAGGCCAAGGAATTGGAGATTTTGAACATGGGGTTATCGCAACGCCGGTGAACGCGAAGCGGTGCCCCTACCCACAATGATGATGCTCCTGACCCAATGCTTGTCCCGATTGGTGTAGCTTTATCAGCCAGATTTTGGACTGAAACGTTTGACGGGAACCAACCGTCGTCTATAAGGGGTTAACTCACGAAACGGAAAAAATCGTACGCTAAGCCCAATGCTGCCGATGTCTGCACTCGGGCAGCCCGGTTCCACGCTAATTTCTCATTTTGAAGCGGGCAACCACCTATAGAGAGTTGGCACCGATACTCCCAAGTCACTGGCCACGGACTTGGGCGAGGCACCACCTGCCAGAAGTTTTTTTGCAGCCTCGATCTTGCTGTCGGTCATACGCCTCTTCCTACCACCAGTCCGTCCTTGCTGTTTTGCAGCAGCCAAACCGGCCTTAGTGCGTTCTATAATCAATTCTCGCTCCATCTCTGCCAAACTGGCCATGACGTGGAAGAAAAACCGACCTGATGTCGTATTCGTATTAATACTGTCTGTCAGACTGCTGAACTGTATCCCGCCGGCAGCAAGTTCACCGACTAAGCCGACCAGCCCTTTCACACTACGACCGAGCCTATCGAGCTTCCATACGACCAGCGTGTCACCGTCTCGCAAAACCTCCATAGCCAATTTCAGTCCTGGACGGTCTGCTCGCGTGCCACTGATCGTGTCTTCAAAGATTTTCTCGCAACCGGCCAATGTAAGCGCATTGCGTTGCATCTCAAGGTTCTGGTCTTGGGTAGAAACTCGGGCATAACCTATAAGCATAAACCTTCCTCCTCGACACTGTAGCGGTGAAGCATCTCCAGGTCTTCTCATTACTCGTAGCAGAATAGCATTACGAGAATTTAGTTTCAAGAATGATTTTTGAGAATTTCAACTTCCTGATTTTTCGTTGCTGGCAGGGTCTCCGCCGATCATTCTCATAGACGAACCTTTGCGAGAATAACTTTGAGCAGGTTATTTTCGCTGGCAGGTCTGAATCGGCAAGGGTCTCAGGGGATAACGCTCGGCATCACCCTTTGACAAATTTATGTTCCAGATACTCAACCGACAAATCGAGCTACGCCCAGGTCGACTCCTGCCCAAGAATTTTTATCGACGCGAATATCAATCTCGTCCAGTGTTGGTCGCCGAAATTATCGTATTAACTGATTATCGATTGCAGATTTTTCTTGACCCTGTACCATGGTACTGGGTTTATTTTTTTCTCAGGAGGAAGCTATGAAAGGGCTGACCATCGGCCAAGTGGCCAAAGGGGTGGAAGTGAACATCGAGACCATCCGTTACTATGAGCGGCAGAAACTGATCCCTCTTCCCCCACGCCGTGAATCTGGCTACCGGCAGTACCCCGAGGATACCGTTGACCGGGTACGGTTCATCAAACGGGCACAGGAATTGGGCTTCTCCCTCAAGGAAGTAGCCGAGCTGCTCTCTTTGAGGGTCGGCCCCGATGCCACATGTGGAGACGTGAAGAAGCTGGCCGATGGGAAAATAGCTGAGATTGATGGGAAGATTCAGTCCCTCGAAAGGATGAGGGGCGCACTTACGCGGTTGGTGGAAATCTGCGAGGAAAGCAGACAGGCTGAGGAATGTCCGATACTGTGGACGTTCGGCAATGACAAAATGGAGGTTGACAATGGATGAACCGAAATGTCCGGCGTGCGGTGCTGAGGGAAAGAGAGTCAAGACGATAACCCTCTGCTCCCTGCTCCGCCCGGAAAAACAGGCGGCGGTCGGTGAGGGTCAATACTTTTTCTGCGGCTCGATGGGGTGCAAAACGGTCTACTTCACCGAAGAGGGAGAAAAGACCTTTTCCACCTCGGACCTGACAGTGCGGGTCGGGGTCAAGGAGAACTCGCCGCCGAGGCCGCTCTGCTACTGCTTCGACCACAGCATTGAGGGGGTCTTTGATGAGGTGGAGCGAACAGGCAGGAGTACGGTCGTAGACGACATCAGGATTCGGATACAAGAGGAGGGGTGCTCCTGCGAGACGAAAAACCCACAAGGCGGGTGCTGTCTCGGGGCAGTGGAAAGCGTTGCCCGGGTTGCACATGCCCGCTTCGGTAAAAAGGAAAACGAGGGTGGAAACAAAGATTGTTGCGGTCCTGGTAACTGTTGCAAGTAAGCAAAAAGGGAATTCATGATGAAAAAAGAAACCGTATTCAGTGCAGCAGGACTCTTTCTGCTGGCAACCGCCTTCTTGATCGGCTACGCAGTTTTAGGCAATGTGGTTTTATGCTGCTAGCTTTTAGTTCCAGGGACAGAGTGGCAAGGAGAAGTTTTTGATGAGAAAAGAAATTTTGTCAAGCGTTGGGGTAATAGTAGCGGCTTTTTTGGCGGCCACCTGCTGCATAGGTCCGGTGCTCTTCGTGCTCTTTGGGGCCTCCTTCGCCTTTCTGGGGAAGTTGTCTTTCATGGAGGCTTTTCGCCCCTACTTTCTTGGACTGGCGGGCCTCATGGTCGGCTATTCCTTCTGGAAGCTTTACCTGAAAAAACCCGACTGCGCTTGCCCCGCGGATGTCCGCATCAGGAAGGTTTCCCGATGGGTCTTTTGGGTCGGATTTGTGGTTGTTGTTCTGGTGTTATTTTCCAATAAAATCTTGCTATGTCTGTACAGCTAAAAAGGGGAAACGAGGATGATGAAAAAAGTGATTGGAACGATGCTGGTTGCGCTTCTGTTTCTGACTGCCGGAAATGCTCTGGCGGTGCAGCAGGTGATGATGGACATCCAGGGAATGACCTGCGATCTCTGTTCGCTGGCGATCAAAAAATCGCTGGGAAAAGTCGCTGGGGTCAAAAGCGTCAAAGTCTCCTTCGAGGATAAGAAGGCGCGGCTCGCCGTGGATGATGCTGTGACCGACAAGACCTTGGAGGAAGCGGTGCGGAAGGCGGGGGCGTACACGGGAAAGGTCATCGAGAGGAAACAGGAGCGCTGAACCCGTGCCGGAGGTTCTCGGAATCATCTCGGCTGATACGAACGAAGGAGGAGAAACTAGTGGCCGGACTTATGGAGCGGATCGGTGAATCGGTACGTGGGAGGAGAGCGGCGGCAAAGCTTGACCCCGTAGAAGACGAAATCAGGAAATTCATCCTGCGGAAGCTTGCAGGTACCAGCAAGGCCCCTTCCCTGCGAGAGATTGGGGAGGAGATGGGCCTCGCTTCAATGGAATTGGTCAACCGAACCGTGGAAAAACTTGAACGGGCAGATATCCTGACGAAAAAAGAGGGAGATATTGTCTCCGCCTATCCATTCTCGGCTCAGGAGACGCGCCACAGGGTTGTTTTCGCCGACGGCCGCCGGGTTTACGCCCTCTGCGCCACGGACGCCTTGGGAATCCACTTCATGTTGAGCGAGCCGATTATTATCCTCTCCCGGTGCCCCTGGTGTGAAGGGGAAACGGAGGTGGCCGTGAAAGACGGTAGGATAGATTCCTGCAAACCAGAAGGAATGCTGGAGTTTGTTAGTGAGCAGGAGCGGTGTGGCTGCACGGCAGAATCCTGCTGTCCGTACATCAATATTTTCTGTTCCGGAGATCACCTGGCTGCATGGAGAGAGAAGAATCCAGAGCTCGCAAAAGGCCAGTCTTATTCCATACACGAAGCCCTGCTGCACGGAAAGACCATATTCGAGGATTCTCTCTAAGTAATCTAAAGTGGCAAAGGAGGACCGTGGAACGGTACGATCTGATCATTATAGGCGGCGGCGCTGCCGCCTTTGCAGCGGCAACAGAGGCCGACCGTCTCGGCATCAAGACACTCATGATTAATGCCGGCCTCCCCATCGGTGGCACCTGCGTCAACGTCGGGTGCGTTCCGAGCAAGCACCTGTTGGCGCTGGGCAAGGGACTGTACCACCCGGCTCGTCCCGATTTTGCCGGTATCGGAGCCGTCACCCCATCCTTCGATTTCAACCGCGCCATGGCAGACAAGGATGCGCTAGTTGAAACACTGCGGCGGCAAAACTACCAAGATGTCCTTGCCGCCTTCCAGCACGTCGATTTTGTGGAGGGGCGAGGTGTGCTGATCGATGCCCATACGGTCGAGGCCGCCGGCCGGAAACTGACCGGCGACAAGATCCTGATCGCCACCGGCAGTTCAACCAAAATTCCGCCCTTCAAGGGCCTGGCGGAAACCGGCTATCTGACCCACATCGAAGCCCTGGCGCTGCAACGTCTCCCGGTGTCCTTGCTCATCTTCGGAGCCGGTTTTCTCGCCCTGGAGTTCGCACAGATCTTCAGCCGAATGGGAACCCGTGTGACCCTGGTGGCGCGTGCGCCTGGTATTCTGCGTATCCAGGAAAAAGAGATTTCCGAAGCCCTGCACCACTATTTGGAAGAAGAGGGAATTGAAATTGTCACCAAGGCCACGGTGCAGCAGATCACCAGAAACTCCGACGGCAAGCAAACAACAGTGGCAACACCCGCAGGCGAACGCCGGTTGGTATCAGAGGAAATTCTGGTAGCCACCGGGGTTCGCGGTAATATCGACGGGCTCGGTCTGGAGCGGGTTGGAATCACCACCGAAGATGGTGATCGTATTGCGGTGAACGAGCAACTCCAGACCAGCGTCCCCCATATCTACGCAGCCGGAGATGTCACCGGCCGCAAACAACTGGAAACGGTTGCGGCAAAAGAAGGGAAAATAGCCGTAGAGAATGCCTTTGCGAACGCGAACAAAACCCTCGATTTCAGCAGCATCCCCTACACTGTTTTCACTGATCCGGAAGTGGCGAGTGTCGGCATAACCGAAACAGAGTATATGGCCACCTACGGTACCTGCACCTGCCGCACTATCTACCTCGACCGGGTTCCCCGCGCTGTGGCGGTCAATGATACGCGAGGACTATTGAAGATGGTGGCACATCACGAAACGGGACAGGTGATGGGGGTCCATATCCTGGCACCGTGCGCCTCTGAGATGATCCACGAGGCGGTTCTGGCGGTCAAATACGGACTGACTGTAGACGATCTGATCGATACGGTGCACATCTTCCCGACTTACAGCGAGGCGATCAAGATCGCCGCCCAGGCATTCCGGCGGGACATCGGCCGGATGAGCTGTTGTGTAGAATAGGGAGATAACCATGGCGGAAGAGAAGGATAAGTACAAAAAGACCTTTATTGCCGCGGGAGTCGGAACGGCCGTCGTCGCTGTCTGCTGCTTCACGCCGGTACTGGTCTTACTTCTGGGGATCGTTGGCCTGAGCGCCTTCATGCCGTACCTAGACTATGTTCTCTTCCCCGCGCTGGTCATTCTGATGATCCTGGGTGCGGTTTCCTACAGGAAATGGAAAAGGTTCCAGAAATAGTCAGTCAACGTTTCGCGGAGTCGCCATGGGGGAACCGTGGTAATAGCCCAGACAATACCGACTCTGCTTGATCTGATATCGGGCGGATAAACTTTTGTGTCACCAATCAGCGGCGAGACCATATACCGATACATGAGAAGGGATATCTAACCATGCCACGTCGCAGTTTGTTGACGCCGGTTGAGCGTGCCGGCCTACTGGCCTTCCCGTCTACTGACGACGAGCTCATCCGGCATTATACCTTTTCTGAACCCGACCTTTCAGCGATTCGCCAACGTCGCGGTAACCATAACCGCCTCGGGTTCGCGGTGCAGTTATGCTATCTGCGCTATCCCGGTTTCGTCTTGCCGACTGATGAGGTGCCGATAGCACCATTGCTGGCAATGGTTGGGCGACAGTTGCGAATCAAGCCGGAAATCTGGCCGCAATATGCGCAGAGGCTAGGGACCCGACGCGAGCACCTGTCAGAATTGCAGGCATGGCTCAACTTAACGCCTTTCGCCATTGCCGATTACCGGCGCTTCGTCCATCAACTCGCTGATCTGGCCAAGCAAACCGACCGTGGCATCGTACTGGCCGAAGCTCTAGTCGATATGCTGCGACAGCAGCGCATCATCATACCGGCAGTAGATGTCATCGAGCGTGTGTGCAGTGAAGCGCTCACCCGCGGTACGCGACAGGTATATGAAGCACTCACTTCGTCGCTGTCCGATCGTCATCGAAATGCCCTCGACGGGCTGCTAAAGCTGCGCGAAAGCACCAAGGGCAGCAGTCTTGTCTGGCTACGACAGCCGCCCGGTCCTGCGAAACCCAAGCATATCCTTATTCACCTGGCACGGCTAAAAGCCTTCTGCGAGTTGGGGCTGCCGGAGGGACTGGAGCATACCGTCCACCAAAACCGCCTACTGAAACTCGCCCGCGAGGGCGGGCAGATGACCGCCCAACATTTGCGCGACTTGGAACCAGCTGTCAGAATCAAAAGATATTGCGACTCGCAATCTACGCCTCTCCCGAGATGTCCCCGTTGTCTAACGGAGCTTTACTGCATTTTTCACGGCCCTCGGCATGCTCATGTATAAGCAATAGTTATTGCGACTGGAAGCCATACATATTGCAACTGCACCACAAATTGATACGATATAATGCGACTGCCTTGCAAACACGGGAAAAGAGGTAAACCATGCCTGTTAGAAAGATCCCCAAATCATTTCGCTCTGTCCGCGGCCAGTTCCCAAGCGTCAAGAACGGTCGGAGCATGGCCTTCGAGTCAACCATCGAACGAGACTTCTTTCTTTCACTTGAATTTGACTCTACCGTTCAGTCCTATGAAGAGCAGCCAGTCCAGATTTCAGGGCTAGTCGATGGTAAAGAGGCGAGTTACACGCCAGACTGCCTCGTTTCCTACAACAACGGCAGGCCTCCCATGTTGGCAGAAGTCAAATCAGCTGAAGAGTTGGAGAAACCCTCTCCAAGTCTCCAGCGTCGACTCACCTTGGCTCGACAATACGCCGATGCAAACGGAATGGCCTTCCAAGTTATCAAGGATGCGGACATTCGCAGTTCCCGCCTGGAAACTTACCGGTTCCTCTATGGGTTTTCGACGCCACCGCGCGAACTCGCAAGTCACAGACTGCAGATCATCACTATAACGACATCGGTCGGAGAGATAACTCTTCGCGAATTGCTTGAAAAGCTTTCACCTGATCGGACTATCCAAGCTGCGTTCACACCAATCATTTGGCATCTTCTCTTCACCGGCGAACTCATCGCCGACCTAAATCTTCAAATCGGATACTCCACTATTCTGAGGGCGTCTAATGACCATCATCTCCCTTAAACCGGCAAGCATCGTGTATCTCGGGGACAAGAAACTAAAAATTATCAGAGCGGTAGACCATTACAAAGTTCTACTTCGCGACATAAATACGGGAGAAACACAAATTGCCAAGACATGTGACCTCTCTGTAAGAAAGCCTGGCGTGAACATCCCAGTAATACTCCTTGAGGATCTCTCTGAAAATCTTCGTGAATCTGCGCTCAAGAGACTGGAAATTATAAAGCCGCTGCTACGCCCAGACAGGACCCGTGCAATGGTTCGAGAGCGCGCCATCGAATTCAGTGTCAATACGGCAACGCTTTACAGGTGGATCAAAAGTTACGAAATGACAAAAAGCCTGGTCTGCCTCGCCCCTGGCTATAATGAGCGAGGTGGCAAGGGCAAAAGTCGGCTCACTCCGGAAGTTGAAACCATTATCACAGATACGATAGAGAAAGAGTATCTCTCGGAGCAGAAAAAATCTCCAAAGGATGTTTTTGAAGCAATTGAGCAGATGTGCCGGCGATCTGGATTGCCGATACCAGCAGAGAACACATTAAAAAAACGGATCGGAAAGCTGTCACAAGGGAAAATAGCAAAAGTTCGAGAGGGCAGAGATGCCGGGCAGCGTTTTGAGGCTATCAAAGGGGCCTTCCCTGGTGGCAACTACCCACTGAACACGATACAGATCGACCACACTCCGCTTGACGTTATTGTGGTTGATGAAACGTACCGTCGGCCAATTGGTCGCCCATGGCTCACCCTCGCGATCGACGTCTTTTCTCGGATGGTCTACGGCTATTTTATTTCATTCGACCGGCCCTCCTTCTTCTCCGTCGGCCAGACTCTCCTGCGCGGGATACTTCCTAAGGACTCATTTCTTAAAGAATTCGGCATAGCAGTCCCATGGGAGATACAAGGGCTTCCTAAGACGATCCACGTTGACAACGCGGGCGAGTTTAATGCAGATGACTTCCTGCTATTCTGCAAGGAATTTAACATCGAGATTAACTGGAGGCCCGTAAAAAAACCTCAGTACGGTGGACACATTGAGCGACTCGGTGGAACCCTCAACAGCAAGATCCACACTTTACCGGGCACAACATTTTCTAACATCGGAGATCGTGGTGAATACGACTCTGAGGAGAACGCTTGTTTCACCATCACGGAACTCGAGCGCTGGTTCGCAACCCATGTCCTAGAGGTCTATCATAATGAACGTCATTCCGCCTTGGGGATCTCCCCACGTCAAAAGTACGAAATTGGGGTTTTCGGCGATGAGAATGAGCTCGGCACGGGGCTCCCGGATATAGTCGAAGATACCATGCGCTTGCGGCTTTCATTGCTTCCGTCATTCAAGAAAACGGTCCAGAGAGAGGGAGTTACTCTTGATGGGATTAAGTATTTCCATGACTGTTTGCGTCGCTGGGTCAATGTAAAGGACGATAAAGGGGGCAAGCCACTCTTCGCTTTTCGACGTGATCCACGTGACATAAGTCAGCTATATTTCTACGAGCCCGACTTAAAAGCTCACTTTGCAATACCCTATCGCGACTTCAGAAGACCACCCATGTCTATATGGGAGCTGCGTAGCGCAAAAAGCTACCTTCGTGAGAAGGGCACCAGTGCCCGCAATGAAGAGCTGATTTTTCAAGCTCGCGAAAAGTTACGAGAGATGGTCAAAGAGGCTGCACAGAAGACAAAGTCCGCCCGACGCGCTCAGGAAGCTGCCCGGCACCGCTCCCGCACACTCAAAGCGGACAAACAAGAGGTTCCGCTTCCTGCACCGAAAGCCGCAGGAACCCCGCCACAAGGCCAGTCCACGCTTGAAGGCATTTTCGCCGACATAAAACCTTTCACCGGCATAGAAGTAGTAAGCAAGAAGGAGGATTGAAGCCATGACGACTGAAGATACCCATATTAGCCGCCTGCTACCTGAGACGCGTGAGGTACTTAACGCGAATGCAGCTGAGAGGATAGAATACCTAAAGACCGACAAGTGGATTCCCTACCCGCGAGCAAACCAGATTCTAGGAAAACTGGAGGACCTCTTTAACGAACCAGTACAGCTTCGCGTCTCAAGCTTGCTGATCGTCGGTGACTCTAACAACGGCAAATCGAGCGTGGTCAAAAAGTTTGAACGTGACCATCCCAAAACCGACGGTATGGACTGTGCTGCCTATCCTGTGATGTATGTACAGGCCCCTCCCGTACCCGACGAACGGCGCTTTTATGATGAAATCTTTTCGACATTGATGGTGCCGTTTCGGCACCGGGACGACCCGTCGCAGAAGATTGACATGATCGACTACTATTTCAACAAACTCGGGACCCGCATGCTCATCGTCGATGAGATCCACAACGTGCTGTGCGGATCTGTTCCGAAACAAAGGGCGTTCATGAACGCATTGAAAAATCTAGGGAATCGGATGAAAATGCCACTTGTTCTAGTGGGAACAAAAGAGGCTCTCGCAGCGACGAACACAGATACACAGATCAGTAGCCGGTTCCGCCCGATGGGGCTGCCCTTATGGAAGCTTGATGCTGACTTCGCGCGTCTTCTTGCGAGCATCGAAACCATACTTCCCCTTCACCGACCCTCGATGTTGGCTACTCCTGAGGTCGCCACGGCGGTGTTCGAACTCTCAGAGGGGAATATCGGTGAAATCTTTGCTTTGGTGAACGATGCGGCAATGGTCGCGGTAGACTCAGGCTCGGAACAGCTAACGATAAAAGAAATAAAGGCTTGTGGCTTCGTTGCTCCCTCTAAACGGCGGATGGCAGCGGAACTTGAACTTGCGTAGGCTGGTCTACAAAATCCAAGAGCGCAACTATGGAGAATCGCCGTTTCTCCTTCATCCGCGCCCCCAGGAAGACGAGCTACTGAGTTCCTGGCTCGTTAGGGTGGCATTGGAGCACTTCACTGCTCCTGCCACTTTCACGAACCTGTATCTACCCGAATGGAAAAACATGTTATGGGCTGAAGATTTAGACCTCCAAGCCGATAGCCATCTTCTCGAGGTACTGGCTGCAAAAAGCAGCTTATCGACGGAAAAGCTCTTGGCCATGACGCTGCGTGGCTACGAGGGGTTTCTATTCGAACAAGCGTCTACTAACTCAGGGGCTACGCCATACATATTGCCACTTCGGGTTCGCGGGAGGCACAGCAACTTTCCCGGCCTCCGCTTTTGCCCCTTGTGTCTCAGTGAAGATAATAGCCCCTATTTCAGAAGGAAATGGCGTCTCTCCTTCTCGTCAGCATGCACTCGGCACGTCTGCTTTCTCCTGGATCGGTGTCAGCAGTGCGGTAAACCTTTCACGATATACCGACTCCATTCGAAGGCGGCCTTCCCCAGTTGTAGCTACTGCGGCTTCAAGCTATCAGATTGTCAAATCGAGCCTATTACCACCATTTCCTATGGACTTAGCGCAATCGAGCAGATCTACGACATTCTAGATGCGGGAACAGTAAACCTAGGCGGAGCGGATGTTTATTCCTTTTCATTCTTTAAAGTAATCCATCAGCTTTCGAAGGTAGTTTATTTTTGGGAAAGGACAGAAGGTTTACTTTGCCACGAGGCAATTGTGGATAGTATCAACGACCTTGACTGGGCACCTAAGGCTAAAACATTAGCAACGATCCCCCTTAAAGATCATTATTTTCTGTTTTCCGGGTTAATGCACCTGATGGATAATTATCCGAAAAATCTTATCACATATTGTAGTAATAACAGACTCGGCAAGACGGAGCTTACAAAAGACATGCAAACCTTACCTTCCTGGTATGCAGAAATTGTTGACTGGTTCACCCATAGCTTTTAATCATGACCAGGAGTGGACTATAGTTTTTAATGACAGTCTTGGTTCAACCTACCATACCTTTCCACATGTTAAACGCACCTATGATTACTGGCAAGATACTTTGCGCTAAGCCACACACACATTGATTGGCCTAACAGGCCGTTGAAGATCACCAGCAGGCTGGAACCCATGTCAGCAAAGACGGCCATCCAAAGGGTGGGTAGCTTGCGCAGCTTGTCGTCCATCAGGACCACGTTGGCGGTCTCCAGCACAGCGGCGGTGCCGGCTGATCCACCTAGGATTCGCAACGCACAGATATTACATCAAGGGATGTTGTAGGAATGCCCTCACGAGAGCACCGTCGGACTGCCCAGCAAACGTTCTTAGTCTTCCTTTGATTGCCCATTAACAACATCCCGCACTATCTTACCATGACTTAAATCGACTACTCTCCTCGCAGCTTCTCCCATGACTCGGTCATGGGTGACTACCACAAGGGTCTTCCCTTCTGCGTTGAGCGTCCTGAAAATGCCTAGAACACGCTCTTCGTTTGCCTCGTCCAGGTTTCCGGTCGGTTCATCGGCGAGGATAATTTGGGGATCGTTAATCAAGGCGCGCGCAATGCAGACCCTTTGCTGCTCCCCCCCTGACAACTGAGAAGGAAGGTGCTCGGCCCTATGGGCAAGTTGGACCCTTTCCAACGCCCTCATCGCTTGGTCCTTGTCAGTTTTCGAATGGTAGTACTGGGCAACCATTACGTTTTCCAGGGCTGTCAGATAGGGGACCAGATGGAATTGCTGAAAGATGAGTCCGATATTCTCACGTCGGAATGTGGCAGCCTCATCCGCAGAGAGCCGCCCGATATCAACCCCACATTCCGTAACGGAACCCGTCGAGGGTGAGTCGAGACCATCGAGTAAATTCAGCAAGGTCGACTTTCCGGAACCTGAGGGGCCCATGATGGCGACCCACTCTCCCTTTTCGATGCAGAGGTTTATGTTGTCCACGGCGTGGACCCCTCCCTGGTAAATCTTGCTGACCTGATCGATCCGTATTGCAGTATTCGGCATCTGTTATTCTCCTTTCAATGCAACGGCAGGCTTGATACGAAGCCCCCTTAGGGCCCCCGTGCCGCCCGTGAATATGGTAACTCCCATGGTGACCAGTGCCGTGAAGGCAAAGGCCCGGAGACTTGGTGCAATGTCGGCCCGGAAGAGTTCCAGAACCATCATCTTGGAAACGAAGGTCCCGATTCCGAAACCGATCAGTACTGCCACACACCCGGTCATGACGCTCTCTAGGATGAGGAAGTTCACTATCGAACGTCTTTTGGCCCCGATTGCCTGCAGGAGTGCCAGTTCCTTGCGGCGCTCCACTATCCGCGCCATCACTGCTGCGGATATGCCGATGCCGGTCAGCAGCAGCACCGTGATCAAGGATACCCCCGAAAGAATAGCGATCTTGTCAAGAGTGGCTGTTTCACCATGCAGGATTTGGTGCAGAGGCTTGACCTGCAATCCGGTCTGGAGGGGTGCCAAGCTGGCGCTCAGCTCCCTAATGCCCGTTTCGCCATTGGGGACCGAAAGAAGCGCGTAATGGAAGATCCTCCCACTGCTGCTGCCGGCCTCGAAGAGCTTCGCATTGGAGGCTTGCGGGAGGAATATCTTGTCCTCGTCGTCGTCTCCCGAGTCCACCACGCCGGTGACGGCAAAGGTGACATCTTCAGCCCCTTTGAGCTTCAGCCCCAACTTCATACCCGGCTTGAGATGCATTACTTGGGCAATCTTTCTACCGATCGTGCACTCTCCGTCTCTACTCGCCCGGGTTCCCGTGACGGACCAATAAGGAGTCATGCGGGCAAGCCCATTCGGTTCGGCGAGTACCACTGCAACAGGGCTTCCCTGGACGACGCCGATGGTCGAGTCGAGGCGAACAATTTCAGTTCCTTTTCGTCCTGCTACTTCTGCGACACGCTGCCAAGTGGTCTCGTTCATCGCCGCCGCCGACTCGGACGGAATAGCCGTCGCATTGGCTCCCAAGCGCCGCAGGGCCCCGGCCATCTGCTTGTCCAGATCGAAAGTGATAGCCGTAAATAGCGTGATAAGGGAGGCGCAGGCGACGAGGGTGAGCATGGTCCATGCAGTCATCCTTGGGTTCTTTACCAGTGATTTTGTAACCATTTTCAAGAGCATGTTGCACCTCAATTTCCGTGAAGGACGCGGGCAATGTCCTGGGCAAGTGCCTGCCGTATGGGGAGGAGGCTGCCGACGCAGCCGATCAGTATGCCGAAGAACGGAGCGATCAATGCCGGCGCCAGATGCAGCTCGGCCTGACTGTTGAATACTGCCCTTACCAGCCATACTCCAAGGAGAGATCCCGATACACCTGCAAGCGCCCCTCCGATGAAGCCGAGCACCCCGGCCTCAGTCAGAAACAGGCGCAGCACATTTCGCCGATGGCTTCCTATAGCTCTCAGCAGTGCTATTTCGGGACGCCTTTCCAGCACCGAGGAGCTCAGTACCCCGGTTACGCTCAGGCAGCAAACTGCGAAAGTTAGCAGGGCCAGACTCATCATCAGCCCGTTTATCCTGGTGAGCACCGCCCCTTGAGTCTCGGAAACCCTCCTGATTACCCGGGCCGCGGAGTTCGGGATGTTTTTCTGGATCTCGGCGGCCACAGCCCCGGGAAAGGGAGTACATAGGAACCGCTCATACTCTGCAGGGGTAAGGGATTTCGGGTCCTGCTTGAACTTCTCCGCCAATTTGTTCTCAGGGGTGGTCAGAGCGCTCACGTCCGCATCGGAGACCTTGCCCGCAAGGCCTGCAATCGCCTGGACCGCCGCAAGGTCGGCTACGATGGCCCCCTCTTCGCGGTCACCTGTGTGGAGGATTCCGGAAACCTGATATTTCCCAGATTTCCCGTTCACCTCGAGTCTTACCTCCTTCCCTAGGACCAAACCTGTTCGGGTGGCAAGTTCTTTACCGACGAGAACTTCGCCCTTGCCTGGAGTGGGCCACCTACCGTCAATTCTCCAGTGGCCGAACACCTTCCTTGCCCCGGTTCTTACCGGCTCCCCTCCCTCAACAGGAACGTCTTTTTCGATCCAAACGCCGAGTAGCTTCCCTTCACGGCCATCGATTTTTCCGTCGATCCAAAGGCGAGGAACAAACCCTGCGATGTTGTGCCTCCAGAATATCTTTTTGAGCGCGTAAAGGTCGCTTTCTTCCAGGTATGCGGACTTCTGGGTTTCTTGGAGTTCATGGTCGCCTACTCGGACGGGTATGGAGGTCGATATAGGCTCAAGTTTAATATTTGCACCAAAGGATCTCAGTTCCTGATTCATCTTGTCCCCGATATCCACGCTCAGGGTGATGAAGGCCACGATGAGGCTGATTCCGATCCATATCGCCACGACGGCCAGCCCCTTCCTCGATTTCCTTCGTGCGAGCGAATCGCACAGCATCCTTACAAACATATCATCACCTATTTCGTGTATTTTGAGGGGTCGGCTACGAACCTCTTGCGGCACTCATCTCCCATATTGCAGAAATAATACGTCTTCCCCTTATACGACTCGAATCCGCCTGCCTCGGAAAGGCTCACCCGCATCCCGCAAACTGGGTCTACAGCCACCAGCTTGATCTTGCTTTCAGCGAAGCGTTTATCCTCTTTCTTTAGGTCAGCAACGGCGATGACCAGATTCCCCCCTGCCTGTTCCGCTTTCAAGGGAATCGGGTTGCATCCGCCGGCACTCCCTACGGTGAACGGATCGATTTCAGCCGCGCAATTGAGGCAGGTCAGGTTCTTTCCTTCATGGGTATAGCCAAACGCACCGCAAATTTCGCAGGCGTCAAAGCCTGTCCTGCATTTGCCGTCCGAGGTTTTCACCACGATGAACCGTATGACTTTGTCGCCTGAAGCTAGGCCATAGCGGTGCAGTTTGCCGTCTGCCACTGCACCAAGGGGAACGGATACTAATCCATCCTTGGCCATGATCATCTCCGGCATGGGCAGTTCCTTCGGCATGGATTCCTTTGCGTACGCAGCTCCTACCGCCACGAGAACCAAGAATGACACCGCCACTGCTCCGAGTCTGTTCATCTTCTCCTTCTTGGCGGTAGCCTCAAAAAGGCGTCGTGCAGACTCGGAAAGTTCCCCCTGAGCAATTTCGACCTTTTCCTTGGTCAGCCAGATGAAAAGGGGAAGGGCAACGAGGGCCAAGATGAAAAGCGTGTTGTTCCTCACGATCGGACCGATGAAGGCCATAGTTGCCTGGGTGGCGGGAACTACCGCAATCTCTGATAACTCGTGGTAACCATTGATGACAAGTTGGAGCACGAAGATGCCCAGCATCCATTCGGTCACCGTAAAAAAGCGCTTCAAGTTCACTTTTAGGCTGCCGCGCACGAACATGAGGTAGAAAACCATCGCCACGGCAAGTCCGAGGACACTTCCAGCGAAGCTCAGTATGGCGTCCGTTGTCAGATTCACCGCAGAAAGAAACATCACCGCCTCAGCCCCTTCCCGGAAAATCATGAGAAAGACAAAGGCACCGAAGGCAAGAGGCTCCTTCAGACCGGCCTTGCCGTCCATGGCCCGCACCACGCGGTTTTCGATGTCGGCCTTGAGAGACTTCGATTTGCGGTGCAGCCACCACATCATTGTTATGACGAACAGCGCCGAGGTCCAGTAGAGTGTCCCTTCGTACACTTCCTCACTGACGGGCATCAGTTCTCTTTTCATAAGGAAGGCGACAGCGACGCTGGCGATGACCGCCAAACTGAAGCCTGTCCATACTGGGCGCATCAAGTCGCTACGGCCGTCTCTTTTAATCAGGGTCACGATGATGCCCAGTACCAGTGCGCCCTCAATGCCTTCCCTCAACATAATCACGAACGATTCAAACATTTCCTGCCTCCTAGTTTCTGCTGTTCCGTTATGTAGACCGTGCAGTGCAAGATGGAGATATCCATTCTCACTATAAATGGACACTTTGCGAAACGATCACACAATCTGGTATTGAAAGTCTATTTCAACATGTTGGCGCAAGATTTCACTGCCAACCCAAAACGAATCAGGATTGTGCAGTGACTGTTAAGCCATATTCTGCGGGGGAACGAATCTCGTGAGGTAAACTTCGTGCAAGATCTGAGTTTTTTCAGAAAATATTGGGATAGTTGCTTCCGGGGAGAAGTCGACTCCAGAAAAGTGCCTAGGCAATGGAGCATGGCAGGCACAATAACGGCACGAATCACATTGATCGGTATCGTGTGAGACATGGGCACTAGAAAAGACGGAATCAGGTTTTGAAGCCTTTAGAACCGGAGTGCTGAGATAAGCAGGAACTGCAGCTTTCATCGAGGGGAACTCTTTCGCATCGGACTCGCAGTAGAAAGTGGACGTCGCGAGCATAACGATAACAAAAATCATGACAGAGGACACAGCTTTATAACGGATCAACTTTGTCATGTTTTAGAAAGCCTTCTTCTTGGCGCCGAGCGTCCAGATGCAAGGTCATCAACGGCAGGTCTACCGTTGATGGGGGCGGTATAAGTCAAGGGATTGTCGTCACCCTGATCATGATTGTGGTTTTCATTTTTATCTGAACACCCCGCGATTGTCAATACAAAATATCAGGAGACTACTGATGACCGTTTTGGGCTGCGCTCCAAACGGGAACAGCAATGGTAGCAATGCTCAGGAGGGCTAATGCCACCAAGGAACGCCGCGAAAAGTTCTTTTTTCCTCACGCTGGATTGCCAGCGAAATGGCGGTCGGTTTCACGCGAAAGTCCGATTCATCTGGAATTTGCATGTTTACTATTCGGGGGGAGTCTGACAGCGCAGAAGCCGTGATGAATTCACCAGCACGCCGAGATCCGGAAGTGACTGGAGAGCAGCAGCCAGGGTTAACGGCAGGATGCCGAGCGCGGCAAAAGCCAACCCTGCCACGTTGTAGCACCCGGTGAAGATGAGGTTCAGCCGCACGACTCCCATAGTCCGTCGCGCAATTTGAAGGACTTCAGGGATCAGTACCCAATCCTCCCGCATAAGCGCGATATGCGCGGCCTCGATGGCAATATCACTCCCTGCGGCTGCCATTGCGATGCCCACGTCCGCCTGCGCGAGGGCCGGGGCGTCGTTCACCCCATCCCCCACCATTACGACCGTATGCCCTTTTGCCTGGTACTCCTTTACCACGGCAATCTTGTCCTCCGGCAGGAGACCTGCACGATAGGTCATGCCGAGACTTTTTGCCAATGGAGCCGCAACAAGCTCGCTATCCCCTGTGAGGAGCTCGATCTTCACTATTCCGAGTTTTCTGGTACTGGCAAGTGCTTCCGGCACCTCGGGGCGCAAGGTGTCCGTTGCGGTCAAGAGGCCGGCAGGCTTCCCATCGATGACGACGAAGAGCAACGTATGCCCCCGGGCCTCAAGTTCTCCCACCAAGGGAAAGGAGGCGGCATCTTGAACGATTCGATGGCTCCCAACCTCCACCACCTTACCATCCACCCGCGCCTTAACGCCAAGACCGGGTTTAGCCTCGAAATCCCCAGGCTCAATTAAGGTGAGACCCAGATCTCTTGCCTTGCAGCGAACCGCCTCAGCCAGAGGGTGCTCAGAGTAACGCTCCGCCGAGGCTGCCAAGGTAAGCACCTCCATCTCGGAGAGTGCCGCGAGTTGGATCACGTCGGTAATCCGGGGACGGCCCAGAGTGAGGGTACCGGTCTTGTCGAGAAGAAGCACGTCGGCGCGAGCGAGCGTCTCCAGGTACTTGCCACCCTTGATAAGGATGCCCCGCCGCGCTCCTGCCCCGATGGAAGCTATCATGGCAATAGGAGTAGCCAGGGCAATCGAGCAGGAACAGACGACGACCAAGACCGCTGCAGTGGCAAGGGGATTGCGGCTGAGGATGTAAGTGAGACCTGCTATTCCTGCAACGACTGGGAGGTAATAGCCAGAAAATTTGTCGGCGAAGCGCTGCACTTCGCCGCGGTTGCCCTCCGCTTCTTCCACGAGTTTGACCACTCGACCGAAAGTGGTATCTTCACCTACCTTAAGGGCGCGAACACGCAGACTCCCCAGTTGCGCGATCGTCGCGGCGAACACCTGCGAGCCAGGCCCGGCCTCAACCGGCATCGATTCGCCGGTGATGGTGGCCTGGTCCACAGTCGCCTGGCCGTCGATAACTTTGCCGTCAACCGGAATCTTCTCCCCAGGACGAACGACGACTGTGTCACCGACATTCACCTCTGCAACAGGGACCTCGAACTCAATCCCATCACGTTCCACCCGCGCCGTCTGCGGGGTCATAGCAGTGAGTTCCTTCACTGCCCGACGCGCCTGCTCGGCAGTGAAACCCTCAACATACCCGCCCACTCGCATGAAGAAGACAACGATCAATGCCGCAGGCCACTCGCCGACCGCAATGGCCGCTAGCATTCCTAACGTCATCAGTGTATGGGAGGTGATCCTTCCTTTTAGCCCAGCCTTGACTACCTGGACCAAGACAGGCCAGCCGCTTGCGACCGTTACCGAAAGCCAGACAGGCCAAGGAACGATCTTCGTCAACGATTCGAATAGGCCAAGCCACTCCCCAAAAAGGACTACGCAAAGAACGGCCCCGAAGACGAGGCCGAAGAAGGTCATTATCCGTCGGCTGAATCCGGCAAGAGGGGAAGGCTGAGGCGCCTCCTTTTCCTGCGGCTCAATGACATACCCCGCAGTTTCGACGGCCTTGCGTATCTCTTCCGGAGAGGTACTGGCAGGGTCATAGGCGACGGAAGCCTTGCGGGCTGAGACAAAAAGGGTGACCTCAGCGACCCCTGGTATTGATTTTAAGGCACGTTCCACGTGCCTGGCACATTCAGTTCAATCCATGCCCTTGATCGGGAGCTGAATGTTGGCCAGTTGACTACTCATTAGCTATCCTCTTGTTGCGATTTATTACAACCGGAGTTCCTGCCACCGGTTCGCATCTACAGCGCGGCAAGCACCCGTTCCAGCTTTTGTGCGACGGTTTGCGCAAATTCGGTCATCTCCGGGTTGCCGATCATGGACAGTGCCGCTACCGGGTCCATGACCATGACCGCGGTCTTCCCGTCGTCTCTGGTATAGACCACGACATTGCACGGAAGCAGCGTCCCGAGGTCGATCTCCCGGTTCAGCGCCTGGTAGGCAAGAGGAGGATTGCAAGCGCCAAGGATGGTGTAGTCACGGAATTCCTTCTGGAGCTTCTCCGAAAACTTCTTCCTGACGTCGATCTCGGTGAGTATGCCGAACCCTTCCTTGGCCAGTTCCTCCCGCACCTTTTGCTCTACTTCGGCATACGGCAGGTCAACGGTTTTGCCGAACGCATACGGTTTTTTCAGGTTCATTGAGAACTCCTTCATGGCTGGCGTGCTTACGGGCTTCTCGGCACACCCCTCCATGGCTCGCTGTTATTCGCAGGATATTTCCACATCAATGCATTCCCATCATACCACCTGTACCAATTATCATGCCCCCGCCGGAGCCTCCCATCATCCCACCTCGGAATGCAGTTGACATATTGCGGTAGGGCTGACCGGGCGTGATGTTCGGCAGGTTTGTCATCATGCTGTCCATAAGGGTCGACATTGCAGATTGGGAATTGGCCCCCTTGATCGAGGAGATATTACTGAAAACTGCACCCATCATGCCGCGGTAACGGTTGACATCTACGGTGCTGGTCGAACCGCTCGTGGTTATGATTTGCCCCATCTGGCTTCCCATCAGGCTGGCCATGTTCTGAGCGGCGGTATGCATGACCTGGTTGTTGGTGGCCATATAATCGGTCAGCACATTTGTCCCTGCCGGAAGGCCAAGCTTCGTGCTCAGGGCACTCATCGCCTGCTGCATGGTGGCATACTTGCCGGTCTCCATCATCTCACGCAATTGCGACGACATGGGACTGACGAAGTTACTGTTGAGCGCGCCGGAGACAGCAGTAGCGGGCATGCTGATGACATAACTGCTGGAAACAGGTGTGCCGGTATCTTTGTCGATGGTCACATTCTTGGTTACCATGGCAACAATCGGATACCTGCCGACATCGGCAGGATCAACAGGGAGTGAGTACGCGCCATTTTGGTCCGTGATGGCGGAGGGCTCTCCTTGGTCGAGCTGGTAGTTGCCGTTTTTGTCCAGAAAAACTGTGGCGCCGACCAAGTAACCGTCGGCAACAGCGCCGGTGAGGGTAGTTGCCCCCGCAGAGGTTCCACTGCCATTGCCCCCCCCACAACCTGCCACAAGCCCGAAAACTAACGATGCAGTCGCAAAGTAAATCGCTTTTTTCATGATGGTTTTCCTTACTGTATAGAGCGGATGCGTCCGCTTTGTTTGTGAATTATGACCCTATCCGCCAGAGTGTTGTCCCTGTCGAGAATTTCCGCCTCGAAATACGCGCTTCGCTCCTTAATCTTCCCTATCTGCATGTCACTGCCAGCATAGAACTCGGACAGGTCACGGCGTGCTTCTGCCGCAGAGCCAACGCTTTTACGTGAGCCGTACCATCCCCATCTGGGGTTGGCGCAATACCTGTTATAGGAAATTGCCGAGCCTTGCCAACCTTGACAGCAGCCTGCAAATGCCTCGATGCTTATGCTTATTCCCAGCAGAAAAGGCAACGCCGATGTCAGTAGTAGATACCGAACCTTCATTTGGACCTCTGGCGTGGTGGAGCACCGCCCCCCCTGAGTTTTTGCTACTACCAGCACCCCATGCCACAACCGCAACCACCGGCCGAGGCCGGACGTGAACCTCTGTTGCCACCCATCCCCCAGTTCGACATGCCATACTTGTCGCCAACAGCCTGTAACTGGGTCTGAATCTGGGTGATCTCCCTGCGCAGCGCCGCGATACGTTTACCGTCCGGCACGTCCTTGGCAAGCTCGTCCTGAAGGTCGAGTTGCTTGTCCATTAGACTTTCCCTGAGCTTCAAGGTGTCCCTCTGGAAACCTCGCATGTTTTGGGTGCTGCTGCCTTGACCGTTGCCATTCATGTAACAATCGTTTCCCCAGCCCCAGCCCCAGCACGCGTAAACCGCTGTGCTCGTCAAAAGCGCACTGGCGACAACGGCTACCCCTAGCCATCCTTTTTTCATGGCCGTACCTCCTTTGCCCGTAGTTTTACTGCTCTGACCATACAGTAGCAAAGGACTGTGAATTTCTTATGAGGCAAATATGGAGAATTATGAAGAGGTCGGCGCATCGGGAAACTGGAGAGCAAATGCGGTGCCTTTGCCCAGGGTGCTAGAGACATCAATAGATCCGCTGTGGGCATCGACCAGTTCCCTGACGATTGCAAGCCCGAGTCCGAGTCCGCCTTCCTTGCCACGGTAGAAGCGCTCGAATACCAGTGAGAGCTCCTCCTCGGCAATGCCCCGGCCGGTGTCGGCGACAGTGATGGTGCATCCGGTGGAAGATCTTTTCCCCGACAGGAAGATATGGCCTCCTAAGGCGGTTGCTTTCAGGGCGTTGCTGATCAGGTTGATAAGGATCTGGGCGAGCCGCTCCGGATCCGCGTAAACCGTGGCACCGGAATCCGCCTCTATGGTTAGCTTCACGCCGTTTTCACGTGCCGCGATTTCGAAGTTTTTGGCAAGGTTTTCGAGAAGCTGCCGGACCGGCACCTCGAAAGGAGATAGTGTGAGTGCGCTGGCCTGAGCCTGGAAAAATTCTTCCATTGAGGCGACCACGTTGGTGAGCCGCTGGTTCTCCTCCAGGAGTAACCCGATACGCGCCTCATCGTTTATTATTACCCCATCGAGTATCCCCTCGAGCTGGCCGCGCATGATGGTCAGTGGAGTCCGCAGTTCGTGGGCCAAGTTGGCGCAGATCTCTTTGCGCAGCTTGTTCTGTAACTGGAGTTTGTGGGCCATCTGGTTGAACGATCTGCTGAGGCTTGCCAACTCGTCCCTGCCTGCGACCTTGACCTGTTCGTTCAGGTTCCCCTGACTGATACTTTGCGCGGCGCGGGACAACCGGATAATAGGGCGGCTCAGGCGGCGGGCCAGGACGAAGCTGAGGGCCACGGCGATCACCCCGAGGATCAAGGCGGAGATGAGGAGGTGACGGTTGGTCCGGGAGATGAAGAAGTCGCTGCGTTCATCGGGGAGGAACCTTACCTCCACCTGACCTATCTCTTCGCCGTGCAGAAACAGGGGATAGACGTAAAACTGCCCGATCGCCGGGTGTCTGCCGTAGCCTGACCCCGCAATGAGCCGGCCGCGGTCACCAGGGGAAAGCAAGGAGAGGGCCTCCTGCGTTTCCATTACGATTTTGCCATCATGATCCCGAACCTTGGTCTCCATGCCAAGGTTGAGCGCCCAGACAGCATCTTCTATCGCCATCTCGCGGTCCCAGGATTGCCTTTTCCCGAATGCTGATTCCAGGTCCGAGACTATCCAAGAGGCCCTGTCCTCCTGCACCGCTTCGTTTAGGCGGCCGAAGTCTCGCACGAACAGCTCCCTCAATAGAAACGCCGAGGAGACGCCGAGTGCGGCCATCAGTAGCAGCATCAACAGAAACCTTCTAAACATCGCGTACTCCGCCGAACTGGTAACCGAGACCGTACACCGTGATGATAAAGGTAGGCGACTTGGGACTGTCCCCAAGCTTGTGGCGGATATTCTTGATATGAGAGTCGATATTTCGCTCGTAGCCGTCGCAATGATACCCCATGGCCTTGATCACAAGTTCATCCCGGGTAAAGGTCTTCTGAGGCGTCGAGGCTAGGGCGAAAAGTATCTTAAACTCCGCTGCCGTGAACCGAATGGCGGCTCCCCGGAAAACGACGGTGTGGCTGCGGTCATCGAGTACCAACTGCTCCTTGTTAAAACTCAAAAGCGCACCGTTTCCTGGGCTCCCGGCCCGTTTCAGTACGGCCTGGACTCGCGCCACAAGTTCTCTGGGGCTGAAGGGTTTTACGATGTAGTCATCTGCGCCCAAGGCAAAACCGGCCAACCGCTCCTCCTCAGAGGATTTTGCCGTCAGTATGACGACCGGGAGGTCGAGGGCAATCTCCTTCAACTCATGGCAAACCGCCTCTCCGCTCAGGTCGGGAAGCATCAGGTCGAGAACCACCAGAGAAGGCAGCTCAAGGGACACGCGTTTTAAGGCTTCACACCCTTTAGAAACATGGATCACACTGAATCCAGCTCTTTCCAGGTAGGCTTGGACAACTTCCGCTATGCTGGCGTCGTCTTCGATAAGAAGGATCGATACCGTCATTCGATGATCTCCGTTACGTCGAGGGATTCAGTCCGCTATGAGACCTGATGTTGGTGAACACTTCATGCGGGTGTTTACAGGCATCCCGGGCTAGGTGATAAAAGCGAACACAGATTAAATAACGAATCTTCCGATTAATACACCAGCGTCATTGCTAATCATTCCAAACCGAAACAACAACCACTACCTACATCCAAAAAAACCAAAAAGTTGAGTACAAGAATGAAGGTTGGCAGTAAAACCAAAGGAATAATAGCCACTAAGATGATTTGGACATGCTACTTTTCACTCCCTGCGCCGCATTTGACAATTTGTTGGGCTCAGGCTGCCTTCTTTAAGGGATGGTGGTCGCGACATGGCCTACCCCCTCACGGAGCAGATTGCCGACGTGGCTGTCATCCAGCGAATAGTAGACGACACGGCCATCCCTCCTATATTTGACTACCCGAAGGGAGCGGAGCAGCCGCAATTGGTGAGACACCGCCGACTTTGTGGTTCCCAGAAGGCTGGCGATATCGCAGACGCAGAGTTCTTCCAGAGTGAGAGCGTGAAGGATCCGGACCCTAGTTGGATCTCCCAGCACCCGGAAGGTCTCTGCCAACTTGAATAGGACTTCTTCAGGAGGCATCGCATTCCTGGCGGCAGCAACCCTTGCCTCGTCAATAAGTGTGATAGTGCAGATGGTGCTTTGAGACATTAGTACCTCAATGGTTGAGCAATCATTCAACCGAACGGTAATCTATCCGAAGGTGGCTGTCAAGGGTGGTCGAGAGGGCATCTCGTCGGCCGTTGACATCGGCGCAAGGGCAGCCGGTCCGAAGCATCCGCGCCAGGGCTTGCGACATGCACACCAGAGCGGCCTTGTTCCATGGGGTCGCTGGATTCCCATCCACTCACCACTCACTAGACTGGCAAAAGCGGGAGCCTCTAGAGTTCGTATACCTTGCACTGCAGGCCACTCGGCATGATGCTCAACAATATCCGGATGCTTCTCAGTTTTCGAGACTCCCCAGAGGAAGCCTGCGGACCTGTGAATGCGCTCCTGGAAGCAGTATATCAGCAGTGTCACTACACGCATAGGCAAGTAACGGAGGATGGAAGATCGATGCTATGAAGGGATCGGGAATCGGCCCTGGGGTGAACTTGAAGAAAGGGACTGCTTCCGAAAAGACGAGTTGGTGAGTGATGGGCTCCACGAGATTATATGAAAGGCTCATGAACGCCGGACAATATCCCATCATTGCACTCATCCCCTTTTTGGGTGATGCCTTTCTCGTTTAGAATATCAGAACCATGTTCTTAATAAAACCAGCGCTTACATCATTTCCCATAGGAGAGTCAGAGATGATAGGCTTTGCCCCATGCTTAATGTGGTTGCATGGCAAACGCTTGCTAGGAATGAAAAGTTATCTTGATTTGTTCGCATTTTTTAGATATTTTGGCCACTCGACGTGTATGGGATACTTGACATGATAAGCATTAAACCATTTTATATTCACAAAGTCATATCCCTTCTCGTGGTGATTGTTGTCTGTACTATTTCGGTAATCGGTCATTGCCGGAGCGCACATGCTGCAGAACCTACCATTGTAGCGGGTGCTGAGAACTGCGCCGCCAATAGTGCTTTTGAACAGCAGTGCCCCCAGTGTCCTGTGGACAGTGAGACATCTGATCATTGCGACTCCTTCTGTCAATGTCCCTGCCATGCGTCTCCTCTCACCTCGCTGTTCACTGAAATGAAATGCTTTCAATTCGAAACTCAGTCCTTTTTCTTTGAGCCTTTCAAAGCCTTACCCGAAGTATATCTTCCTACGTTTGTTCCCCCGCATATCCTTGTCTGATCGCGAGGATTACCTATCCTTCGCTCCTTAAACGGCTGCAATGCGTAAGCATTATGCCACCCCCCTATAGGTTGTTCCTCTAAGCGCCGTACCGCAGGTTGATGTACTGCGTGTGACAGCATGCCCTTATGGAACTTTGCATTATGTCTCCCTGGTCGAGATGGCCAGCGTAGACTACGCCTGTAGGCCTGACCTGATCCTTTCATTCCTTGGTTTATTTATGACATAGCGAAGGCTGCGTCATGACCCAAATAGGAGCTTATCATGCGAAACTTAACCTTCTTCGTGGCGGCGGTTGCAATAATTATGTTAAACGGTTGTGCAAATAGTAGCAAGTTGGTCAGGGCGAGCAGCAGCAGTACTCGCAGTGATATTTTTAAGCAAGTACCAAACGGAGACGTTGTACCGTCTGGTTATGCAGATTTGCTCATATCTTCCTCCCTTAAGACCCATAAGCCTGGCATGTTCTCTTCAAATGACCTTCATGGAACCTCTGATTACAAGCTTATGGTTAATATTGACGGCCAATCCATACAGTTGCAAACCACTCCGCATATGGAAGATTTTGGATCCAATAGTTTGCGTGACACAGAAGTCGGAGAAGGGGCTAGATACCGATTCATTACAAAATTGCGCCTGAGGAGTGGAGCGCACAAGGTTGTTCTCGCACTCCCTGCAGAAGATCTTGCCCTGGAGCGGCAAATAACACTTACAGAAGGGAGCAGCAACAGTCTGATACTCCAGCCTGTGTACAGGCAATCTCCAGGAAAAATCCGCCCCGGCTACTACGGTGTGACTAGCTATAAGGAAGGGATTAAAGGGATTCGGTTACTCCTGAACGACAAACCCTTGTGATTTCACCTATTATGTAATTCTGCGCTGGCAGCAGTAGCAACTGCCTTACCCACCGGAGGCACGCAGAATATGCCAACATCTATCTTAGGAGACTGCCTTGACAACTGACAAACAAGGATTTGCACAAAAGGTTTGGGATTTTTTCTGTTCCTTGAAACTTTCCATTTTCCTGCTGATCGGGCTGGCGCTGGTATCGATCATCGGCACCGTTATTCAGCAGGGACCGCAGCGTGAATACCTGGCGACGCTCTCAGAGACGAAGATTCGCCTCTACAGCGCCCTGGGCTTCTTCGACATGTACCACTCCTGGTGGTTCATCCTTCTTCTCTACCTGCTCACCCTGAACCTGATCTGCTGCTCCATCAAGAGGCTGCCGCGCGTCTGGAAGGTGGTTTCCGAGCCGGTGCTGGTGATGGACGACAGCTTCGAGAAGTCGCTGGCCAACGTGAAGAACCTGAAACTCAAGGGTTCCAAGGAGGAGCTCAAGGAGCGCATGGTCACATTCCTCAGGACCGAGTTCGCCGCCCCGGCGATCACCGAGAAGGATGGCGAGTTTCACCTGTTCGCGCAGAAGAGCCCATGGTGCCGCCTCGGCGTCTACGTGGTGCATCTCTCCATCATCGTCATCTTCATCGGAGCTCTCATCGGCTCCTTCTTCGGCTACAAGGCCTATACCAACATCCCCGAGGGTGGCTCCGTTTCCCAGGTGCAGGACCAGAGTGGCAAGATGATCCCGCTGGGCTTCGACGTGCGCTGCGAGAAATTCTCCGTTTCCTTCTACGACACCGGCGCTCCCAAGGAATTCAAGAGCGTCCTTACCGTGGCGGAGAACGGGCAGCCGGTGCCGGGCTTCCAGAGCCGCCCCATCATCGTCAACGACCCGCTCACCTACAAGGGGGTCACCTTCTACCAGTCCAGCTACGGGCAGTCCGACGAGGGGTCGCTCTACCACCTCACCGTGCGTGACCGCAAAGGGGGCGCTTCCGTTCATCTGGACGCACGTCAGGGCCAGCGCCTGGCGCTTCCCGGCGGCGCCTTCCTCTCCGTCATTGAGGCGACCATGGACGTGCGTCCCTTCCTGAGGGGCTTTGACGGCCCAGGCGCCCAGGTCGAGTTCACCCCGGCCGGCGGCAACCCGCAGCCGTTCGTGATCCTCTCGGATAAATACGAGTCCTTCAACGCGCAGCACGGTGGGGACCTCCTGATCACCTTCGACGGCATGGACCAGAAGTTCTACACCGGTCTGCAGGTCGCCCACGATCCCGGCGTCTGGGTCGTGTGGGCGGGCTGCTTCCTGATGGTGGTCGGCATCTGCATGGCGTTCTTCATGTCCCACAAGCGCGTGTGGGCGCGCGTGACCGACTCCGGGGTGACCCTGGGCGGCTCCGCCAGCAAGAACCCGGCAGGCTTTGAGATCTGTTTCGATGACCTTGTTGAGAAGATCAACAAGGCTTAGAGGATAGAAACCTTAACCGGGGCATGCCCCATCGCCGCTCTAACTAGAACGACCGGAGGGTAATATCGATGTCGAGTTCCATGCTTTTCAATGTGACCATGGTCACCTACATGGTTTCAACCTGCATATTCTTCGCTTTCCTCGCCTCGCGCAACAAGGCCGTGGGGCTTGCCGCCAGCTATGCCGCCCTGTTCGGCTTCCTGGTCCAGACCGCCGCAATCGGCATGCGCTGGAAGGAGTCCTATGACCAGGGTCACGGCCACGCGCCGCTGTCCAACCTGTTCGAGTCGGTGGTCTTCTTCGCCTGGACCATCGTCCTCATTTTCCTCATCATCGATTTCAAGTACAAGTACCGCGCCATCGGCTTCTTCGTCATGCCCTTCGCCCTTTTCGGGATGGCATGGGCGCAGCTTAGCCTCGACAGCAACATCGAACCGCTGGTTCCCGCGCTGCAGAGCAACTGGCTCACCTACCACGTAATAACCTGCTTCCTCGGCTACGCCGCCTTCGCGGTGGCCTGCGGCATTTCGATCATGTATCTGATCCGCGAGTCTATGGAAAAGGGGGGCGGCAGCGCCCAGGCCGGAGGTCTCCTCTCCATGTTCCCGTCCATCCGGGCGCTGGACGACCTGAACTACAAAGCGATCATGATCGGCTTCCCGCTGCTTTCCCTCGGCATCATCACCGGCGCCGCCTGGGCCAACTACGCCTGGGGCACCTACTGGAGCTGGGACCCGAAGGAGACCTGGTCTCTGATCGTCTGGTTCGTGTACGCCGCGTTCCTGCACGCGCGCATCACCCGCGGCTGGGTCGGGCGCAGGGCGGCGATCCTTTCCGTGATCGGCTTCGCCGCAACCATCTTCTGCTACCTTGGGGTGAACCTCTTCCTTTCCGGCCTGCACAGCTACGGCAGATAGTCTCAAAAAAGCAGATATTGTGCATAAAGACAGATTCAAACCTAGAATGGTTTGTCCAGAAGTGTGAAACTTAAGATAAGAGGCCCCCGCAAACACGGGGGCCTCTTATCTTAAGTCGACAATGTTAAAGCATTACTACCTTAAGTTGGAAAAATTAACGCTTAGGAAACGTGAGCCTTCAACAGAGCAAGCGTTAAGTATTACCAACCCCAAGCAGTAGCAGCTTACACCAATTCACAATTATCTCATTTGAATAGTTTATGGGATGAGATTTGGTTTTTAGAGAGAATCCCAATTCCATAAACGATTTTGCCATATCTTCTACATTGACGTTTTTAACAAACATTTCCGTCAGTTCCTTCGCTTCAGTTCCCGCAAACACCTTGACAGACGATACTACGAATGTCCCATGACGGGAAGACAAACCTGCTTGCGCGATCTCGACCAAGCAAACATATCTGCCTCTATACTCGAAGGTGACAGTGATATATCTTCTTCTATTTTCTGAAGTCCGATCATAGCTCTCGCGTAAACTTAATTTTTTACCAATGCCCCTTTCTTTCCTCCACACATTAAGCTTACCTGACACCACCATTTCTGTAACACCTGGCTGAGATCTCAAGACATCGATCATGCCAATAAAATTTTGCAGCACCTGCTCACATTCTTGCTGAAAAATTGTATCTTGTTCCTCGCGGCAAATGCTTGCAGAAGCCTTAGCCGTTTCACGCCACCCGCCCCCTTGCTTCTGAGGGCTCAGGTCTACCTCCTCCTGCTTACCATGCTCAATAGGCGTATTGCTACAAAGCTCTTGATGCCCCCCTGTGTCAGGATAGTTGTCGCCTCTGAGGGGCCGTTTGGTTCTGGTT